>Ga0224557_1003779_pt1 | contig 11510 bp, 13 predicted proteins | sample 714S31014metaG_FD_180677 | JGI IMG/M metagenome (GOLD analysis project Ga0224557, IMG submission 180677) | Peat soil microbial communities from Stordalen Mire, Sweden - 717 S3 10-14 | ecosystem: Environmental > Terrestrial > Soil > Wetlands > Peat | place: Sweden: Norrbotten County, Stordalen... | reverse complement strand
ATCTATCCGGCGATCGCCAAGGCAGCACACATTCAGGGGGCGGTCATCCTGCATGCGATCATCTCCAAGCAGGGCACCATCGAGCAACTGTCCATTGTCAGCGGTCCGCCGATGCTGGCCAACGCCGCCCGGGACGCCGTTCAACGCTGGCGATATAGGCCCTATCTGCTGAACGGGGAACCCGTTGAGGTGGAGACGAGCATTACGGTCAACTTTACCTTCGGCAGTTAGCCGGATGCAGTTCTGTAGACGTCCGTTTCACGTAGTTCACGCTTCAGATTCAAAGCCGGAAAATGAGCTTGTGCGTCCGACTCGTTGCAGACCAGGTTTTTAGATCGATCCAGTCCAATGTTGTATAGAAATCAGGAGGAAAGATTCCAGTGATTCTCGCTCATCTCGTAAACTTCGCCCACGTCCCCGCGCCGCTCGCCATGTTCTTTCAGGAATCCAGTGGAGGGGTCAGCTTCAGTGTTGGCGGTCTGATCTCGAACATGGGATGGCCAGCCCGCTGCATCGCGATCATCCTGTTCATCATGTCGATCTGGTCGCTGGCCGTCATGATTGACCGCTACCTGTACTTCAACGCAGCACGCAAGCAGTCGCGCGAGTTTGCGCCCAAGGTTGCCGGCGCGCTGAAGGATGGCCGTCTGGACGAGGCGATCAAGCTCGGCGACCGCAGCAAGAAGTCGCACCTCGCCGAAGTCGTCACCGCCGGCCTGCAGGAGTTCCGCAGCTTCGGATCGGGCGGCAACATCACCGAGGAGCAGGTGGAAAGCTCGCAGCGCGCCCTGGAACGGGCCGAGGCGATCGTCCATGCCAAGCTGAAGCGCGGCCTTGGCGGTCTTGCGACCATCGGTTCCACAGCTCCGTTCATCGGGCTGCTGGGCACCGTGATCGGCATTCTCAACGCCTTCCAGGCCATCGCCACGCAGAAGACCTCGGGCATCGGCGCGGTTGCCGGCGGTATCTCAGAGGCGCTGGTCACCACGGCGTTCGGGCTCTTCGTCGCCATCCCCGCCGTCATGACCTTCAACTTCTTCACCAACAAGGTGGAGGCGTTCGACGTCGAGATGGACAACAGCTCCAGCGAGCTGGTGGACTACTTCATTAAGCAGAGCCACCGGTAAGCAGGTCGCCCTGCTGACGGGCAGGGGAGCAATTTCACCCCGGATGGCATGGCCTTCGGAGGCCGGCAAGCGAACCGCCTCCGAAGGCGCATCCTCCGCGGTGACGATGACGGCAACCACGGCCGAGGCCGCGAACGACCGAACGGGACAAACAATTATGGGTATCAACAAGCGCGCAGAAGGCAAGAAGGTCAACTCCAACATCAACGTCACGCCGATGGTGGATGTGATGCTGGTACTGCTGATCATCTTCATGGTCATTACGCCCATGCTGAACAACAAGGTCAACGTCGATCTGCCGGTCGCCACGGCGGCGGTGATCATGGAGAACGCGAACAAGGAAGACGCGATCACGGTTGCGGTGACGCGCGATGGCAGGACGTTCCTTGGCGCGGACCAGGTGACCCCCGACCAGCTGGGACCGAAGATCGCCGCCAAGCTGGAGAACAAGACCGACAAGGAGGTCTTCCTGCGGGCCGATATCCGCGCCAACTACGGCAAGGTGATGAACGCAGTCGACCAGATCCGGACGGCCGGAGTCAGCGAGCTTGGTCTGCTGACCGAGAAGCGCGACAACGACGAGCCAATCCAGAAATAAGCAGCAGCAACGCCTGCCGTTCGAGGGCAGGGCGACCCGGAGACAACGGTCGATTGCAACAGAAGGACTAAGGAGATTGTTATGGGAATGGGCGGTGGTGGTGATACAAACCATGCGATGTCGGAGATCAACGTTACGCCGTTGATCGACGTACTTCTGGTGCTGCTGATTATCTTTATGGTGATCGTGCCGGTGACGCCGAAGGGGCTGAGCACGCTGATTCCGCAGCCTCCCAAGGACAATTCAGCGCCGCCGCCAAGCCAGACCATCGTGGTCCAGGTGATCGCGAACGGGGCAGGCGAGCCTTCCTACAAGATCAACGATACGGCCTTCAACAAGTCCGAGATCGAGCCCAAGCTGGCGGAGATCTTCGCCACTCGCCAGGAGAAGGTCATGTTCGTCAAAGGCGATGCGTCGCTCGACTTCCGCAAGGTCGCCGAGGTGATCGACTTCGGCCATCAGGCGGAAGTGGACAACATCGGACTGATTACGCCAGCCGTCGAAGAAGGTCACTAAATATCTGCCGGTTGGGATGGAACGCGGATGGGGATTTAGCGAAGGGGGAAGGCCACGCGGCCTTCCCCCTTCGAGTTTTCAGGGCATAGACTGCTTCAGGATTCCAGGGCTTCGTTTACGTCGCGGACCAGGTTGCGCAGGTAGCTGCGCCGGTTGAGCAGGGCGACCATCGCGTCGCGCGCGGCGGCCTTTGCAGGCGCATCGCTCGCGTCGAGGGCCTGGTCCCAGTCAGCCCAGAGGGTTTCCAGCTCGGATTGCGTGGCGGCCATCCTGGCGTCGAAGCCGGCCTTGGCGGCAAGAAGATCGCTGCGCAACTGCGGGTCATTCTCGCCCATCTTCCTGGCCATGCGCATCTCTTCGAGTTGCATGTTCAGCTCGAACGCCTCTTCCAGCAGGTCCTCGGGGACGATCTGCTTCTTGGCCGTGCCGGTTGCGCGCGCGGCTTCGGTGGCGGACTTCGACTGCTCCTCCAACTCAACGCCCTCCAGCTTCAGCAGATATTCGGTCCGGGCGATGGGGCCTTTCAGTGTGCGATAGGCGTCGTTGAGTCGCGAGCTTTCGGCCAGCGCGGCGGCCTGCTCGCCGAGGGACTTGGCGGCGAAGCGGTCGGGGTGCAGCTTGCGGCTTAGCGCGTAGAAGCTCTCCTCCAGCGCGGGAAGGTCGATGACCAGTTTTGCGGGGAGTGAGAAGATTTCGAAGTAGGTGCGTGGTCCGTCGTTGCTCATTACGTCGAGAAGCTCGAGCCGCAGCCGCAGCTTTTGGTGGAGTGCGGGTTGATGAAGTTGAAGGCCTGGCGCAGCAGCGTCTCCTCGTAGTCCAGCGTCATGCCGCTCAGGTAGATGAAGCTCTTGGGATCGACGAAGATGCGTAGCGGCGGCTCGCCTGTAGCTGCGGGATCGAAATGGGTTTGCGAGAAGGCGTAGATGCGGTCGCGTTCGCGCGGTTGCGAGTCGAAGCGGATGCTGTAGCTCAGCCCCGAGCAGCCGCCGCCGGTGATGCCCACGCGCAGGCCCCCCGCCGCCGGCGAGATCTTCTCCTTCGCCATGGCGATGCGGATGCGCCTCAGCGCGCGCGCCGTGACCTGGATGCCCTTGGAGCCGTCGGCCTCGCCGTCGGCTGCAATCGCCGGCGGAGTCGGTGTGGGCGCAGCGGGTGGTGGCGCCATCGCTCCTGTGGGTGTCGCGGTTTGAATTCCTACCATTGCCATCGTTCCACCCTCCAAACCTTAGCTCGCCACTGCAACTTCCGCATGGGCTTCTTCGGCCACGCCGTTCTTCTTCTTCCAATCACCAATCGCCGCGCGGATCGCGTCTTCGGCCAGCACCGAGCAGTGGATCTTGACCGGCGGCAGCGCAAGCTCCTTCACAATATCGGTGTTGGAGATGGTGAGCGCCTCCGTGACGGTGCGGCCCTTCACCCACTCGGTGGCCAGCGACGAGCTGGCGATGGCCGAGCCGCAGCCGAAGGTCTTGAACTTGGCGTCCTCGATCACCTGCGTCTGCGGGTTCACGCGGATCTGCAACCGCATCACGTCCCCGCACTCCGGCGCGCCCACCAGCCCGGTGCCAACCGACCCGCACGATTTATCCAGCGTGCCAACGTTGCGCGGATTCTCGTAGTGGTCTACTACCTTGTCGCTGTATGCCATGTCGATTCTCCTTGTTGCTTCCTATTGGATGAGGGCCCGCTGAATTTGGTGCGTCGTCGAAGTCCTGCGATTCTCGCTTGGCGGCAATGACGACGCGAAGATTAATCTCTAGTGCGCGGCCCATTCAATCTTGGTCAGGTCGATGCCTTCCTGCACCATCTCGTAGAGCGGGCTCAGTTCGCGCAGCTTGCGCACCACTTCGATGATCTTGTCGGCCACATAATCCACCTCGGCCTTAGTGTTGAAGCGGCCCAGGCCGAAGCGGATGGAACTGTGGGCGATCTCGTCGCCCAGGCCGAGCGCCTTCAGCACATAGCTCGGTTCCAGCGTGGCCGAGGTGCAAGCCGAGCCGCTGCTGACGGCGATGTCGTTGATGCCCATCAGCAGGCTCTCGCCCTCCACGTAGACGAAGCTCATGTTGAGGTTGCCGGGCAGGTGGTGCTCCATATTGCCGTTGACCTGGACGTAGTCCAGCGCGGCTTCGAGCTTGGCGCGGAGGTTGTCGCGCAACTCGGTTTCACGCTGCGCTTCGGCGGCCATCTCGCTCATGCATATCTCGCAGGCCGCGCCCAGCCCGACGATGCCGGGGACGTTCAGCGTTCCCGATCGCATTCCGCGCTCGTGGCCGCCGCCGTTGATCTGCTCGGTGATCTGCACGCGCGGGTTGCGCCGGCGAACATACAGCGCGCCCACGCCCTTCGGCCCATACAGCTTGTGCGCCGAGATGGAGAGAACGTCGATATTCATCGCCTGCACGTCCACGGGGACCTTGCCCACCGCCTGCACCGCATCGGTGTGGAAGAAGACGCCCTTCTCGTGACAGAGCTTGCCGATCTCGGCGATGGGCTGGATGACGCCAATCTCGTTATTCGCGAACATGATCGAAACCAGAATCGTCTTCTCCGGTCCCTCGGTGACGATGGCGCGGCGGAGGTCGTCGAGGTCGATCAGCCCGTCCGCCAGCACCGGCAGGTAGGTGACGCGGAAGCCTTGCTTCTCTAATTTTTTACAAGTGTCCAGGATGGCCTTGTGCTCGGTCGCCTGCGTGATGATGTGGTTGCCGCGCTCGCGGTACATCTCGGCGATGCCCTTCAGCGCAAGGTTGTCGCTCTCCGTCGCGCCGGAGGTGAAGATGATCTCCTTCGCGCTCGCGCCAATCAGCCGTGCAATCTGCTCGCGCGCGATCTCCACCGCCTTCTCCGCCTCCCAGCCGAACTGGTGGTTGCGGCTGGCCGCGTTGCCGAACTTGCCGGTCAGGTATGGCATCATGGCTTCCAGCACGCGCGGGTCCAGCGGCGTGGTGGCGTGGTTGTCCATGTAGAGCGGAAGATGCACGCCCGCGGGCAACGGCGTCGTCGAATGGGTGATGACGACTCCCGTGCTGTTTGTGCCGGGGACCGCGCCGTTGTGGCCGTTCCCATTGCCGTTGTGGCCGATCGCATTCTGAAGACTCATTGCGTCACTCCTCCGTACTTCCAATCCCTCGAACCTCGCCCCTACTTCAGAATGCTCATCGGCCCTCTGGCCACTGCGACACCTTCGTCGCCAAGTGCAGCCTCTGGCGTCTCGATCAGGTCGCTGATAAAAATGTTGCTGAGCAGGTCCTTGATGCTGTCGTTTACCTTGCGCAGGGGTTCTTTGATGGTGCAATGGCCGGCCAGGTCGCACGATCCGTGGATCGTAATGCAGCTGGTGATAAACAGCGGGCCATCAATGGCGCGGATCACCTCGAAGGCCGAGATCTCGCAGGCGGGCCGCGCCAGCGCGTAGCCTCCGTTGGTTCCGGCATGGGAGACCAGCAGCCCGGCGCGCGCCAGCGTCTGTAGAATCTTGGCCAGCAGCGGAGGCGGAATGTGGTACGCCTGAGCGATGTCCTTGGCGCTTTGCGCGGCGGGACTCTGAGCGCCCGCCCCCGGCTGCTCGGCCAGGTACTTCAGAGCCATCAGCCCGTAGTCCGCTTTTTTGGTCAGACGAAGCATTTGGGTCCCTCTCTCGCCGGATTCTGCGATTCAGGCCGAAACGGGGGATTCTGTGCGCAAGAACTAATCCGACCGTATTGGTCCTATTTAGTGTACGGCGGAAGGGAGCAGGTTGCAAGTCCTCTTTGCGGACAGGCTCGCAGCCCACACGCTCCGTCATCCCGACCGGAGCCCCAACCTCCGTCATCCCGACCTACCTCTTAGCACCGTCATCCCGACCGGAGGCGGCGCACTTTGCCGCCGCAGCGGAGGGACCCCCGCATTTCGTCGTTGCCTGTTCTTGTTCTTCGTCGTTGCCTGTTCTTGCCGTCATTCTGAGCGCGTCTTTCGAGCGCGAAGGATCCCGATGAACACCGCCCCGCCCCAACCGCTCACCCCTTTCTCCCACAAAATCCCGCTATTTCTTTGCCGTTGCCATCGCCGGAAGGGCACGCGTTGCCGCGTGCGAATCGCCGTATCGCCAGATCCGGAAGGGCACGCGTTTACGCGTGCCGAATCGGCCCTTCCTTTAAGTCTTCGCGTCCTCGATCGCGTCAGCGATCGAGGACGCGAAAATCTTCCCTCAAAAACCCCAGCAATTCCGCGTGTCAAGCCCCTGCGCACCAAAAAATCTCCCTAACTCCCACCCCATCAACCACTTCCCTCCGAAAAATAGTTGGCATACTAGTTATGCTCCGCTTGATACACTTAACATATGGATCAAATCCATCGAGGGCAGCTTTGACCGTGCGGAAACAGACCTCCGCCGCCCGCTTGAACCGTTCTTTCTCAACCGAATAAGCCGCCGCTGAAGTCGTCATTCTGGCGCAGCCAGAATCTCCGTATTGGCGTTGTTGCGCCGCTGCACCTTCAGAATTCCGATGCAAACCGCACCGAATCAATATTTTAGCCGCATCTCTCCGCGAATGAATATTTTACCGGCGCCGCCCGCGCCAGAGCCTCTTTTTTCACCCATAACCCTTATGCCCTGAATATTTTATCCGCAACTCGCCGAGAATGAATATTTTAGCCAACCGCAGCCCGCGCAACCGAATGATTCAAAACAACTTACTCCTAAATCGTTTATTATGTAAATTTTCCCTGTGGCCACCACATAACAATCCACTTACGCATCAATCCACAGCCAAGGGGGATGGCAGGGGGAGGGGGAGAAGAAACAGCGATCAAACGGCGAAAAAAAGGCAATCTCGTTCGCCAGGCAGATCAACCCTCTATCGACGCACAAACTCGTCCGGAAGGGAGGGCGGATTCTATTGCCGGAGGGACAGAGTTTAGAATTCAGGATTGACAAGCGGTTTGGGCAAAGGCAAACTTTTTATCAACCCGTAGCTTCTTCCCCTTATGCCGGCATCGTGCAAACATCCCAAGGTCCGCGTCGTCGCCCGCGAGGAGGACGCCGAGTTTGTTGTGTGCCAGCTCTGCGGCGAGGTCTTCGATTCGGCTGAGTTCGCCGACATCCTCAACGAAGACGAAGAGGCCCCGGCTGCCGACAGCCACGAAGCACCTGGCGACAAGGTCTGATGGCCACTGGTAGGCCTGAACGTCCATTGTCAGTCACGCTGATCGCCCTCCTTCAATTTTCGAAGGCAGCTTTTCTCGTGATCATCGCGATGTTTCTATGGAGGTCCCCCGCGACGCTCCATGGCTCGAATGATGTTGGACCACTGGTATATATCGCCGCCGACGGCTTCTGTCTGCCAATGCTTGCTCTTTGGCCCGCGATCTTGATTGCGACAGTTTTCGACGCACATCCTGACGCATATTCGTTCGTCCTTCTCGTGCCAGCATTAGCTATCTATCCCGCAGTCGTTGGATGGGGGCTGTGGCATGTAAGGAAATGGGCACACAAGACTCTCATAGCCACATCGATGCTGGCGCTGTGGTTTGTTCTGGACGGTTTTACGGTTGAGTGGACGATGTTACAGGCTGTGTTGCATAAGTATGCCATTGCGACGGGGTCTAAGCGTCAGGCCGTATGCGCACTTCTTCTGATCGATGGAACCGTTCTTTTCTACTTGTGCTTGGGCGACGGCGTACGCAAGGCCTTCGGCGTGAAGGACTAGCGACTCACCTAATCTCTGCGGCTTACTGCGCGGCTTGCGGCTCTGCTGCGTTCACTCTTTGCACCACGATCCACGCATACTGCGCGGCGGAGATGGGCGCCAGCCAGGCAATGGAGCGCAGCAGCCACAGGCGCAGCGGCACCGCGTTCAGCGATGGCCACACCTGCTCTACCAGCACCACGGTGAGCCCGAAGATCTGCACCAGGGTGTTGAACTTGCCCAGCAGGCTGGGGCGGAAGTCGCGCAGCGTTCCGGTGGCAAAGAGCAGGGTCGCGATCAGCAGGATTCCCAGGTCGCGGCTGAGGACCAGCACGGTGACGTAGCGCGGCACCAGGTTCATGTGCGTCAGCACCACGAAGAGCGTGCTCAGCAGCAGCTTGTCGGCGATGGGGTCGAGATAGAGGCCAAGCTTCGTGTATTGCTTGGTCCAGCGCGCAGCCAGCCCGTCGAGGCCGTCGCTGAAGCCGGCCAGCACGAAGAGCGCAAAGGCCACGCCGTGCCGCCCGTCCAGGATGGCGATCACCAGAAACGGGATGATGAACAGACGCAGCAGCGTGAGCAGGTTGGGAGCGGCGCGGAACTGACGCAGGAAATTCATCGCTTGGGGGAACTAGTCCATCGTAGAGCATTTTGATGATTGCTGTGGTGCGGGAAGGACGTGCGGTGCGGATTTCTTTGGCAGAAGCCCACGCAGGCGCTTTCGCCCCGCTCGACACCGCCGGTGAAGGTGTTGCGGCCTATGCCGGGCTGCGATGCGCGCATTGCCTCGGAAGAGCGCCTGGCCGGCACCAAGAATGTTAGAGCGGCTGGGTCGCGGTTGCCCTCTGCGTTTGCCCTGCGCGAAGGGTTCCATTTACACTACCTAGACGCACCAGAGGCGCGTAGCTCAGTTGGTTAGAGCGCTTCCTTGACACGGAAGAGGTCAGGAGTTCGAGTCTCCTCGTGCCTACCATATTTCAATCACTTGCACATTTTCGCATGGGCTAGAGCGATGGACGCGATGAAAGATCTGCCTCTGTCGAAGGTTTACCAATTGCTCGAGCCGGGTCCGGTGGTCCTGCTGACGACCGCCCGCAAGGGCCGCGCCAATGTCATGGCGATGTCCTGGCACATGATGGTCGAGTTTGAACCGCCGCTGGTTGCGTGTGTCGTGAGCAATGCCGATTTCAGTTTTGCCGCGCTGCGGGCGACGAAGGAGTGCGTGATCGCCATTCCTGCACTGGAGTTGGCGCCCAAGGTTGTGGCAATCGGCAACTGCTCGGGACGGGACGTGGAGAAGTTCGAGAGATTCGGTCTGACGCCGGTGCCAGCCGAGCGCGTGGCGCCGCCTCTGGTGGCCGAGTGTTTTGCCAATCTCGAATGCAAGGTGGCCGATACTCGTCTCGTCAACAAATACAACCTCTTTCTGCTTGAAGTGCTCAAGGCATGGATCGATCCGGCGCAGAAGAATCCGAAGACCATCCACCATCGCGGCTACGGCAGATTCGCTGTGGATGGCGAGATGATCCAATTGAAGTCGAAGATGCCATAGCCGGCACAGGCAGGATGGTCGATTCGCTAGCCTGAATTTCCGGTGCGGGCAGCACTGCCGATTGCGGCAATCGGCCCTTTCCCGTTCGCCGCAGGGCCGGTTTCGCGATTGGAAACGCTGCTCCGCTTCCCATTCCCGCGGGAAAACAACTATGATCTACCCGGCTCCGGGGTAAATGAAATCCGCGCCGGAGCCTCCGGCGACATGGTTCCCGCCGGGTCGATGCAAAGAGAGGGGCTTCCTGCCATGGGCGCAACCGAAAAAAATCTCAAGCGCTACGAGATGCTGATCGACGGTGAATTCGTATCGTCTTCCAAGATGCTGCAGGTGGTGAACCCCGCGACTGAAGAGGTGATTTCGGAGTTTCCGGCCGGCACAGTCGAGGAGGTGGACCGCGCCGTGCTGGCGGCTGAAAAAGCCCAAAAGAGCTGGGCGGCACTGCCGGCCATCCGGCGTGCGGGCTACCTGCGCGAGATCGCCACGCTGGTCCGCGCCAACCGCGAAGCCCTGGCGCGCGTGATCACGCAGGAGCAGGGCAAGATTCTCTCCCTCGCGCAGGTAGAGGTGGACTTCTCCGCCGACTACCTGGATTACATGGCGGAGTTTGCCCGGCGCTACGAGGGCGAGATCATCCAAAGTGACCGCCCCGGCGAGAACATCCTGCTCTACAAGATGCCCATCGGCGTGATTGCCGGCATTCTGCCGTGGAACTTTCCCTTCTTCCTGATCGTGCGCAAGATGGCACCCGCGCTGGTGACGGGCAATACCATCGTGATCAAGCCAAGCAGCGAGACGCCCAACAACGCCTTCGAGTTTGCGCGGCTGGTGGCGCAGTCGTCGCTGCCCAAGGGCGTCTTCAATCTCGTCTCGGGCGCGGGATCGGTTGTGGGCAATGCGCTGGCCGGCCATCCCAAGGTGGGGATGGTGAGCCTGACCGGCAGCGTGGAGGGCGGCGTCGCTGTGATGCATGCTGCGGCGGAGAACGTCACCAAGGTCTCGCTGGAGCTGGGCGGCAAGGCACCGGCCATCGTGATGGGCGACGCGGACCTCGACCTGGCGGTGCGCGCCATTCGCGCCTCGCGCATCATCAACACCGGCCAGGTGTGCAACTGCGCCGAACGGGTGTATGTTCACCAGTCTGTGGCCGCGGAGTTCATCGCGAAGATGACTGCGGCCATGCAGCAGACGGTGACTGGCGATCCCTTTGCTGCGGCCACGGAGATGGGGCCGATGGTGAGCAAGCGGCAGCGCGAGCTGGTGCATGAGGCGGTGCAGCAGGCGCTGAAGGACGGCGCAAAGCTCGAATGCGGAGGCAACTTCGCAAGCGGGACTGGATACTACTACCAGCCCACGGTGCTGACCGGATGCCGCCAGGAGACCGCGATCATGCAGCAGGAGATATTCGGGCCGGTGTTGCCCATTGCCACCTTCGAGACGCTCGACCAGGCCATCGCGTACGCCAACGACTGCGAGTACGGGTTGACCTCGTCCATCTACACGCGCAGCCTGGATGTGGCCATGCGGGCCGCGAACGAGCTGAAGTTCGGCGAGACCTATGTGAACCGCGAGAACTTCGAGGCCATGCAGGGCTTTCACGCCGGATGGAGGAAGTCCGGCATCGGCGGCGCGGACGGCAAACACGGTCTGGAGGAGTACTTGCAGACCCACGTCGTCTACATGAACTACGACCTCAACAAGCAGTAGGGGATCGCTGCCGTGATCCACCTCCTTTTGGTGTGAATCCGTGGGTGGGGGTACCCCCCTCCTCCCCCCTACTAAAGTAGCCGGATCCATAGGGATACACGAATTCCATTGTAAAGTATTCATTCAAAACACGTTATAGATCAAATATAACAAAACAAGCAGTTTACATTGACGCAATGGGCAAAGAAGAAGCCCGGCAACCAGTCCGGGCTTCTCTTGTTGTACGCCGTGCATGAATGACATCTTGGGGGTGGAAGTCCCCTTCACATCCTGATGGAGGAGAAGTGATAGCGAAGCGCAAGGGCGTTGCCGCGAGGCGGGGTCTGAAGGAAGCGTGGAGCAAA
>Ga0224557_1003777_pt1 | contig 11513 bp, 12 predicted proteins | sample 714S31014metaG_FD_180677 | JGI IMG/M metagenome (GOLD analysis project Ga0224557, IMG submission 180677) | Peat soil microbial communities from Stordalen Mire, Sweden - 717 S3 10-14 | ecosystem: Environmental > Terrestrial > Soil > Wetlands > Peat | place: Sweden: Norrbotten County, Stordalen... | reverse complement strand
TTAGGTCCTCGAGCACGAAGCCCATCCGACTGGGAGGCGGGGCACTCTTCCGGAGCTCCTGACGAAGTTCGCGACGCCAAACGTCTGGGCGATGCAGGGCATAGGCGATGGCGGACGTCGGCAGAAGGTCTGCTAACGCCAAAACGGCTCGATCCCACCAGATGACACCATCGGTTTCGCGGGTGGCCATCAGCGCAGAGAAGACGTCGCGGGTAGACTGAGGGTATTCCACGGCTCGGATGATAGGCACGGGCGAACAGAGAGGTGCGCGCCGTATGCCCGTTATGCGCCGATTAGTCCAATTGGCCTGCAAACGCTGGGTGGGCGAGGGTCAGTGAACGTCACCGGGCGGCTACGCGGTGGTGATCGACGCGTTGGAACCTCTAGTGAGACAATCGCGTACCACGTGCATTCCACCCCGCTGCGTGTTTCTTGAGGCCTTTGCGCTGGTCCTCGTAGGAACCGCCGCTTGCTCTCCCTGCTCAACTAACCGGGACTTCAGTATCTCCCTGGCCAAGGACAGCGGCGGAGAGAGTTCCCCCGTCACAGCGGCGGACTGGTTCGCCGTTTACGGTGGTGTCTGGTCGGACATTCCGACGACTGGTTGGCACCTGATCGGCAGCCCGGGGTCGACCACCGACGTACGGTCCGGCTCCATGACGCTTCAGGTGCTGCGGGGTACCGACGGCACGTGGCAGGTGGAGAGTGGCTCTGCCCCGGCGTGTTGACGTTGGACCCGGGCAGCTGCCAACTGCCCTGCCAGGTTGCGTGGTCCGGCCCCTGCCCGGCGGGTCGGCGGTATGCGAGAGCCAAGCTCTTCCGGACGTTGATCGAGTGGCAGTGACAGCACCGTGGCCTGCTCCCGTGTTGGGGTCACCTGAGCGGCGCGGCGGACGTAGATACTGAAAGGGGCAGCTTGCATCTTCCCCGGTATTGAGGGCGACGGAGTGAGGCTCCGATTCCTGGCCGGCATCGCGGTACTGACGGCCGCCTGCGGAACGGTCGACCACGCGTCGACGACGCCAACGCTCGCGCCCTCCGCGGCGTCGGCCACCTCCCCCAGCGCCACACCCAGTCCGGCGTCTCCTCCGGGAAAGGATTACCTGCCCCCGACCCCCTATCCCGCTTCGGCTGGACCGTACGTCATCGACCTGACCTGGGTCGGCGACTCCATGGGGTGGGCCCTGGCCGCGGTGCCCTGCGCGGGCCAGCTCTGCCCGGCGGTGGCGGCGACCACCGACGGGGGTGTCACCTGGCAGCCCCTGCCCAGCCCGCCCGTGTCGCTCTACGCCATCGCGGCGGCTCAAGGCGACTGTGAGCAGGGGGACAACTGCGTCAGCCACATCCGTTTCGCGACCTCGAAGATCGGCTATCTCTTCGGTCCCGGCCTGTTCATGACAGTGGACGGCGGCGAGAGCTGGCACGAGGTGACCAGCCTGCCGGTCGAGACCCTCGAGGCGGCCGGGGGAGACGTCTTCCGCGTTGTCTACGACGGCGAAGGCTGTCCTGGGCCGTGTAACCGCACCGTTGAGAAGGCAACAGTCGGGTCCAACCCCTGGCAGACGCTGCTCCAGATTCCCGGTTCGCTCCAGATTCCCGAGGCGGCCCTGGACACCGCCACCCTCATCCTCGAGGGCAGCCAGACCATCTACCTCCCCATCTACGGCAACCCGGCGGGTGGCGAGCCGTTCACCACCCTCTTCCGGTCTCTGGACGGTGGCCAGACCTGGCAGGAGCTGGCCGACCCGTGCGTCAGCAAGACCGTCCTCGGGGACAGCGCCATCGACTTTGCCGCGGCGCCGGGCGGGTATCTGGCTGCTCTCTGCTTTGCGAACGGTGACCCTGGGGCACCGGCAGTCCTCACCTCGGGCACCAGCGGCTCTTCATGGGGAGCCCGGCTGCCGGTGCCGGTATCGTCCGCGGGTCTCATCGCTGCTCCGAGCTCCGGCACTCTGGTGGTCGGCCCCGCGACGACGTCCGGCGGAGGACCGTACACCTCATCACTGTCGGTCTCCACGGATGGAGGGCTCGATTGGGCCACCGCCACCACCGATCAGGTGAATCTGAGCGCGGCACCACTCGGCGCCAGTCTCTACCTCGGCTTCGAGGACGCGATGACCGGCCGCTGGGTCGGTGATGATCAGACGATCTTGACCACCACCGACGGTGGGACGAACTGGACGGCGCGGCCTTTCGTGATCGGGTAGGTGTGGCGATCCCGAGCCGCCTGTCCATCGCCGACTCAGGGCATGTCTTCCCTCATTACGACATGACGGGATACCGGGTGGCCCAGTGTTGGGGAATGACACTTGAGTGGCGCCGGGGACGTGACGACTGAAGTGGGATGACCCAAGCTCGCGAGCCTGCTAACCCCCCAGGGGACGGGCTTCGGGCAGTTGCAAGGTCGTCCCGTCGGCCCGGACGATGATCGGTGTCGTATATGGCTGGAGTGTGCCCGGCGAGCCAGGAACAGAGCCCCGGAAGGTGGTGGGCTCCACCACGACGTCTCCGGAATCGGGCCGGGTCAGGAAGCTGCCCAGGGCAAGGTGGTCGCTCCAGAGTACCGCTCCGGTACTCCAGTCGACCAGCCGGTAGATGCCTCCCTGGTTGGTGCTATTGAACTCCTGCACGGTCAGCACCCGGCTGTCGTCGTCGCTGAAGGTGACGATGTCGTTGGGGACGGTGGCCAGCGCCCCTCCGGTGCTGCTGTCGTAGACCGTGAACTGGTTGGTGTTGGTGCTCGGCCCGGTCCCATTGATGGATCCTTCCGCGACGAGGGTGCCGTCCGCGGAGGCGATGGCACCTTGAGGGCCTTCAGCGGGTGGAGGGGGCTGCGGGGAGAACGCTGTGCTGGCGCCGCTGCTCAGGGTCACAACCTGCAGCGAGTTGGTCTCACCGACGAAGCTCTCGCCCACGACGGCGCGGTCGTCGGGGATGCTGCAAGAGAGGGCGGCCGGATCGCTCATGGGACCGTAATTCCCGAAACGCAGGACCCGGCGCGAACCCCCGGTCGCGGGGTCGTCGATGAAGAGGGCTCCTGGCTCGAACGTACTGCTCTGCGCGACGAAGTCGGCGCCACTCGGCTGGCGGAAGGAGCAGAGGTGACTGCTGTCGCGAGCCCACGTCACGTTGATATCGGCGCGGCCGATCGCCGTCGCCCCGGACGCCGGCCGGGCGCTCGTCACCAGGGCTGTCCCGTCCGGGGACTGGAGCGCACCGAGTGGCTGAGGGGAGCTGAACCGGATGCTGCCCACCTGGGCTCCCTCCCAGTCGTAGGCGACCAGCAGGTGGTCGTCCGTGCGGTCAAGGAACCAGATCGCCGGATTCTCGGCCGAGGCAACCGTACTCGGAACCTCGACGACCCACTGGTCCTGGGTTGAGGCGGAGTTACCGCTGCCGCCGCAGCCCGCCAGGGAAGCACCGGCAGCGATCGCCGCGGCCATCAGGACGCCCAGACCGCAAGGCCTCGAGTCGCCGGCCGACCTAGATTCGTTCATCGTCCCAGTGAAGGAGCCGTCGGCGGGAGCGCGCCATCGGTCGGGCCGCTGTCCCGCGTGACCCTATGGCGCCCTTACCGTGAGCGGTTAGTTCATGCGCACAGTTTGCACCAGGCCAGCGTGACATCACCCTGGCCTGGGCGACGCTCCTCTACCCGGAGGGCATGGCGTCCGTCAGCCGAAGCCACCGCTCGCAGTGACGTGATCACCGCCCGAAGCCTCGCCGAATCCTCTCTTGACGCGTATAGGGCGTACGCGTGCTTTCCTTGCTCCCTTCCGTGTTCTCCGACACCTCTCGCCTGCCCACGCGTTTGCGCCGTTCATGGATACCGTACCCTATGCACCCTCCGGTCATCTGTTCGATCCACCGTTCCCTGGCGACACCCGTCTCGCCGGCTAAGCAGTGCCATCAGCAGCCACCTCATCACGGGCGGTGGCCGAATCAGCCCGGGCGGCCCCGTGGTTAACCTGGTGGTCCCAGGGAAGCGTCCTCACGGTGGCGACAGTGGCGTACGCGGCGTCTGCCGCGTATTGCGCGTTCTCTTTGAGACCGGCGAGTGTTCAAGTGGAAGCCTCCCACCGGCGGCGCCCATGTAACAGTTTGCTGAGAGAATCAGAGCGCTGCGTACGCGGCTGTACGAGCGTACGGGTCGAACGATCTGCGTCTGTACTCCCAGGCGGAGCGAAACTACCGCGTCTGTACGCGCGTACGCGTCGAACTTCGCCGTGACGTACGCAGCGTATGCTGCGTACTTGTCGCTCGCTGCGGTGAGGGCGCGGAGCCCGTAGGCGACTCGTACGCGATTCGTACGCGCCGGCTGCTGGGATGGCACCGTGCAGCAGCCTCTCGTCGACCCGCTCCCCATGGGCACGGGCCGGACCCGTGCCGTCCCGCTGCTGCGTACTGTTCCCGAGACAGCGCGGATGCTGAGCGTCAGCGTGCGGACGGTCTGGCGCCTCGTCGACGACGGCACTCTTCCCGTCGCGCACATTCGAGGGTCGGCGCGGATCAGTGATCAAGCGATCCGCGACTTCGCAGCCCGCGCCTCCCGCTGGCATCGACGGCCGGTGCGGAGGGCCGCCGGATAGTGACCCCTACCCGCGGACCCCGGCCATGGCGGCCGGGGTCCGGCCGATCACGTCTAGCGGACCGAGGAGATCGTGGCCGTGCTCGGCTAACATTCGGGCGTGGTCACCAAAGAGCACATCCTCGATGAGATTCGACGCGTCGCCGAAGCACACGACGGCAAGACACCTGGCCGGGAGCGATTCGCGTCCGAGACTGGAATTCAACAATCGGACTGGATCGGGCGCTACTGGATACGGTGGGGCGACGCGGTCGCCGAGGCTGGATTCGAGCCAAACCGCCTGGTGACGGCCGTGCCGGAAGGCGAGATGCTCGAACGCCTTACAGGCCTGGCTCGAGAGTTAGGACATCTGCCCTTGGAAGTAGAGATACGCATGAAAGCGCGCATCGACCCAACATTTCCGAGTCACACAACGTGGGGCAGGTGGGGCGGCAAGGCCGCGCGAGATGCGAAGCTCCTGGCGTATTGCCGCCAGAAGGGGTACGACGATGTGGTGGTGCTCTACGGCGATCTCGCCAGCGACGCCGGGCAACAGAGCATCGGTACTGTGTCCAAGCCAGACCCGACCTGGGTGACCGGCGTCGTGTACCTATTCAAGTCGGGTCGCTTCTACAAGATCGGCAAGACCAACTCGGTTGGCCGCCGGCAATATGAACTCACGATTCAACTCCCGGAGCAGCTTCGACTTGTTCACTCCATCACAACGGACGACCCCGATGGAATCGAGAGGTACTGGCATCAGCGCTTTCGGGACAAACGCCAAAACGGAGAATGGTTCGCGCTAGCGCCGGAAGACATCCGAGCCTTCCAGCGGCGGAAGTTCATGTGAGGCCGACGCTCCGATGATCGGAGCCATACGGTCCCATAAACAGGCAAGTGGTTCAGCGTTAGCCATGCTCAAACTGACCCACTACCAGCCGCTCTCATGCCCTCGATTCACGTACCCGCGACGGTCCCGATGCTCAGCGTCAGCGCCCGGCCGGTCCGGCACTCGTACCCGACTGCAGCCTCGCGGTCGCCCACATCCGGGGTCGAGCCCGGATCAGCGACCAGCCGATCCGAGACATTGCGGATTGAGCCTCCCGGTGACATCCGCGGCCGGTCGGGCGCAAAGCAGCCGGCTCAGATCCCTTTAGGCAACCACCCGAACCAGTGGGTACTGCACCGAGCCGGTGCGGCCTAGATCCGTGTCCGCCAACCAGCGGCTCCAGTCGAACTGCCGCGACTGTCCACCCTCCGCGGCGTCCTGGAGCAGCTGCATGGCGTGCCGGACATCCGCTGGGACGTTGCCCGTGGCCTCGAACTCAAAGGACACCGACAGCTGGCCCGCGTCCAGGTCGCTGCTCACGATGGGATCGATGACCTTCGCGTGCCCGAGCAGGCTGACCATGAGGGCATCACCTGCCTCGGTCACGAAGTTACTCGGGAGTCCGCCGATGAGCAGCTGGAGGGTCGCTGTCACCCTCGGTTCAGTCTCCGCCGCCGTGCTCACTGCTCTTCTCCTGCGTTGCCGACAAGTCTAGGACTAGCCGGCGAAGGCCGGCCCCGGACGCGGTTCAGCCGGTTCTGCGGCGAGAGAGTGGCGGACACTGGATGGCGGCTACGTTGTGCTCTCCGCCACGAAGCCGCCGGTGAGCGTCGACCCAATCGCCCAGCACCTGGAAGCCACGCAGGTCACCGCGGTGAGAGAACCGCTCCCTCCCGGGATCTGAGGGCTGACGACCACGCTCCAGCCGCCTCCAGCGTTGCCCTCGATCACGGGCGGCAGAACCTCAGTCGGGCCGGAGGTTGGCCCACCAAGAGACCCTCCCCGCTGAACGGTCGGTGGGAGTTCACCGACGGCCCAACAAGCACCCGGCGCCGTGCAGGCCACGCTACTCAGGACCGCTCCATCCGGACCGCTCAGAGAAGGGCTGCCGACGACCGACCACGAACGCTCAACCCCATGCTCGACGAGCGGCTGAGCGCCGCTCCCCCACCCGGAGTGGCCGACTGCCCAGCAGCCGTTGGAGTTTGAGCAGGCGACGCCGGTCAGGCCCCCTGCGCCGATGCCCGGAGTGGTAGCGACAGTCCATGTGTCCCCTTCGTAGTGCTCGATGAGCGGGGACGTCCACGACTCGCCGCTCCCCCCATCCCCCTCCCCCCCGGAGGTTCCGACCGCCCAGCATTCGGTGGCCGTCGGGCAGCTGACCGCGGTGAGGTCGCCACCCGAGCCGGGGTCGGGGGACGGGACGACGGACCACCCGGTGCCGGAGTAGTGCTCGATGAGAGGCTGGAACCTCGAGCTGTCGATGGGCCCGACGTCGCCCACTGCCCAACAGTCATCAGGACCTACGCAGGCGATGGCGTTCAGCTGCTCCGGTTGGGTGACGTCCCCCGCTCCCCGGATCAGTGTCCACGCGTCACCCATCTCGTGACCGATCACGATCTGCTCGGTGGTGTAGTCCTGGCCGACTCCCCAGCATTCGCTGGGGGTGGGGCACGCCACCCCGAACAGAACCGCTCCTTGCTCGCCGCCAAGAGCAGGAAGAGGCGTGCCGGTCCAGGCTCCACCAGAGAGGTGCTCGACCCGGTCCCACCCGACCACCCAGCAATTGGTAGAGGTCGGGCATGCCACCGCCTCCGGGGCGGCGCTGATGCCATGGGTGTCAGCAAGATGCCAGGTTCCGTCCGCCCCGCCGGAGGAGCGGCTGATCAGCAGGACGGTGCCCGCCGCGACCACGACGATCGCCGCCGCGAGCGCAGAGCCCAAGGCCAACCGTCCGCGGCCGGTCACCATCCGACGCATTGCATGCACCGTTCTACGCTTGAAAGACGCGGCTGGGGGCCCCGCGGCGAGCTCCAGAGCCACCTTGTCGGTTTTGGCGTCCGGCGCGCTCAACCTGCCCGGTTGCCGGCCCGCCTCAAGGCGCCGGGTCAGGCGACGCGAGCCCGGGCGCGGGAACCGCGGCGCCGCAGTTGAGGTTCGAGGCCCAACGCGGCGGCGATCCGCGCGTAGGTGTCGATGGTGGGGCTCTTGCGGCCGCGCTCGATCCTGCTGATCTCCTCCTGGGCCACTCCTGCGCGGGCAGCGAGCTGAGCCTGGGTGAGGTGCAGATCACGCCGGCCGGCGATGAGGGAGCTTATGAGGCTGTACTTGAGCTCCTTGGCTCGGAGGTCACGAACGGCCGCCGGCCCTTCGGCCTTCGCCTCGGCCTCGATCTCCGCGTAGAACTCGTCCCAGCTGCTCATGATGGTCCCAGTCTATGACCGATCACTCATTATGCCAAGCTCGCTCGTGTGGGCTCGAGCCGTGGCGATTCGCTGGTTCTGGCGTCGCCCCGAAGGGCCTGGTCTGCTGGCACCCTCCAACGGAGGCAGCCGCGTGGGAGACTCGAAGGACTACTTTATCTCTTACTATACTGCAGCAGTATACTATGGTCGATGACTAGTCTAAAAGTCCGCTCCTCTCCCCGCGCGGAGCGCGTCGTGGCGGCGCTCCGCGGCGTCCTGCCGCCGACTGCCCGGGTGGAGATCCTCGACGAGGCCGGCGCAGACAGCCTGCTGCGCCTGAACGGGAGGCGACTTTCCGTGCGGTGGGTGCCGCGCGGCTGGCCTCGCGATCTCACCAACGCCTTGAACGAGCGACCGCTTCCCGACGTGGTCATCGCCCCCCAGATGTCACCAGGAGCGCAGGAAGTCGCCCGGCGTCACTCCATGGGGTGGCTCGATGAGAGCGGCGCCGCAGAGATCAGCACGCCGACGCTTCTCGTCGTACGCAGCGGCTCGCACCGGTTCACCCCGGAGCCGAGCGGCTGGCGCCCATCCACCCTCGGAATCTCGGAGGCGCTCCTCTCCGGCGTTCGAGGGACCGTGGACGCGATCTCCCGAGCGACCGGGTACTCGCCGAGATCGGCACAGGTGGGCCTGGCGTTCCTCGAGACGCGCGGTCTGCTGGTCGCGGAGAAGCGGCGTGGCCCGGATGCGGCACGGAGCGTCGCCGAGTGGGACCGACTGCTGGACGAATACGCGGAGGCTGCGGCACGCCTCACCCCGCGTCTGCGGCTGGAGGTTGGAATACTCTGGCGCGATCCCGCTGCGGAACTCCGGGATCTGGGTGACCGCTGGGCTCAGCGCCGCATCAGCTGGGCGCTGACCGGCGCGATGGCCGCCAGCCTTGTTGCCCCCTTGCTGACCACTGTCTCCTCCGCCGACGTCTTTGTCGACGCCCGCACCGAGCCCGCGTTGCGCCTTGTGGCCGAGGCTGGCGGTCGCGAGCCGATGACCGGCGGCCGATTGATCCTCCGGCCGTTCCCGAGCACCGGAACGCGCCATCTCACCACAGACACCGATGGTCTGTGGCTCGCCCCCTGGCCGCGGATCTTCGCCGACCTGCGCCATCTCGGTGTCCGCGGGGAAGAGGCTGCCGAGCACCTCCGTGACCTCAGGCGACCCACGTCGTGAGCTCAGAAGCCGAACGGAGTCGACAGGCACGGCGTGCAGCCGTGCGCCCCTTGGTCCGGATCATCCACCACTGCGGCGCTTAGAACTCGACCAGGTACCGCGGGACAAACGTGTCGCTAGTCGGCCGCGCTCCGGCGATCCGGTCCACCCGATAGCCTCGCAGTGCCCCGCTGTCATTCACCACGAACAGGAGGAGGTTCCCGTCGTTGGTCCGTCGCAGTGAATATGGCTCTACGCGACGCGGGCCCTGGCGGCCATCTTCGGCCCGGTAGTCGATGTCCACCTTGAGGCGGTTGGCGCCTGCATACCGAATGAGCTCCAGAGGGAACCCTCTACGCCAGGAGGTGATCGCCTTTGGGGGAATCCACTCGGGATCGAGGTCCCCTCGTTGGACGCGCGGGGGAGCTGGAAGGGAAACCTCTCCCGCGAGCCAGGCGAAGACGGCATCGAGCGTATTCCAGATGTCACTGAAGGGTGGCAGCGGGCTGGGAAGCTGGTGAGCGAGCATGTTCGTCCACTCAGCCTCGATCTCATCCCGAAAGGGCGAAGAACGGATGCTTTCGAGCGTTGGCACTTCGATGTCAGCATGGCGACACTTCTTGGCGAGCACCTCCGCAACATCGGCAGCTCGCCCAATCAAGTCCGGGTGGCGATGCATGTGAATTACGTCATACAAGTCGCGAGGCCGGCATCGTTCCGCGAGCGCCCGAAGTTTCTCGGCGAACACCTCGGTGAGTGAGTAGCAGAAGGCTCCCTGCCCCGCGGGGAGTGCGTCACTGTATTGGTGACCAATCGACCGGAAGCCACCGGGGAGGACGAGGACCTCATCGCTTGTGATGTCAATCTTCACCTTGGGAAGCTGCCGAGGAGCGCTTGGCCCGCGATAGGCAACGCGACCTTGAGTGGTCGGCTTGCCTCGCGAATTCCGTCGGCGTCGGAATGAAGTGCCGTCAACCACGAGGCTGACTCCCGATTCTTCTTGCAACCAGTCACGAATCGACTGGAAGATGGGTACCAGGTCCTCTGGCGCCTCGGGGCCGCTGTTCACGATGGTGAAATCGAGGTCCTCCGAGAAGCGATACGTCTCGTAGTAGCACTTCCGGAGGCACGTGCCACCCTTGAACACCCACGATTGGGCGAGCAGCGGCTGAGTCGCTATCCCGGCCAGAAGCCACCCGAGGACGTAGTCCTTCTCGATGATTCCCGGATCGAGTGACCATTCGGCGCGGAGATCAAGAATCTCGCGCGACGGGATCACGTCGGCACCTCAGCGTGGACTTCAACGTTGAGGCGAAGCCGCCATCGCATCAGTCGTGCCCCCTTGGGCGGCCCGTCCGGATCGAGCGCTGACACCCCTTCTGGGAGTCGTGCGCGGCAGGCTGCGATATGGGAGGGGTTGTCATGGTGGAGCGTTTCAAACAGGTAACCGAGCCGCTTGAAGACTGTCCGGTTGCCGAGGCGATCGCCATATTCGATGAGGAGCCCCGCATCGTGGTCGTGCAGGTACGTGGCGAGGATCTCGGCACAGTGGCGAATGCCGCCACCGAGCCGTGGCTCGTCCAAGACGTCTATGACCGTCCGGGCCGGGTCCGCCATCTTGAGTCGGAGTTCCCGCTGCCATTCGGTCTTGAGCCCCCACGTCATTGCGGGGGTTGGTACATGTCGGACGAGGTACTCGTGATCAAGAAGGACAACTTTCGAACTTCGAACTCGCTTGCTCGTCTTCAGCACCGTGGTGCGAAACAGTTGTTCCGTCAGCGACCAGTAGCTGGCAGCCGTCCATCCCGTGAAGTAGCAGGGCGACCAGACGGCCGCGGCCACGGCCAGCGCATCTTCCGACCAAGCAGCGGGATTGCTCGCATCGAGCGGGACCGGGATATACAGGCCACGCCGCGCCCTTCGGAGCCAGCCCTCCGATGTCCAACGGGAAAGCCTCTTGGCCGCGTCCTGGGGGTCGATACCCAGCCTGGAGGCGACATCGGCGGGCCGAACGAACCGCTGCCCGTTTCCAAGGACTGCGGCCAACTCAGAGCGACCTCGAGAGCCGATGCCGGCCGGTTGAGATATCGTCATACCAACAACTCCCGCCCTGTGCGATATGTCGGCCTCATACTATCAGACATAGAGACGCCTGTAACTCTCGCGAAATGCGAGTTAGTGGCTTGTGGATATCCTCACTAGGAGGCGGCACCTCCCCCCTACCCGAAGATGGCCTGGACGGCGGCGGCCGCCTGGGCCTCCATGCCGCGGGTGACATGCGCGTAGACGGAGAGGGTGATCGCCTCCGACGCGTGGCCGAGGATGCGGCTCACCACATGGGCGGGGACACCGCCCTGGAGCATCAGCGTGGCCGCCGCATCGCGGAGCGCGTGGAAGGTCATCGGCGGCAGCCCAGCCCGCTCCAGGTGGGTGTGGAAGGCCCGGCCGAGGGTCTGGGAGTGCATGAGGGTCCCGTCGCTCCCCGGGAAGACCATCCCGTCCGCCG
>Ga0224557_1003774_pt1 | contig 11516 bp, 7 predicted proteins | sample 714S31014metaG_FD_180677 | JGI IMG/M metagenome (GOLD analysis project Ga0224557, IMG submission 180677) | Peat soil microbial communities from Stordalen Mire, Sweden - 717 S3 10-14 | ecosystem: Environmental > Terrestrial > Soil > Wetlands > Peat | place: Sweden: Norrbotten County, Stordalen... | reverse complement strand
GCCAGCACTACGCGCAGGCGTCCGCGCAGCTCCTCGCGCACCGCGGCGTATCGTTCCGCCTTGGCTGCCTGCCGCTTCAGGCTGTTCATCTGCCGCGTCACTTCTTCAAAAATGTCGTCCACGCGCGCCAGGTTTTGTTTCGCGCTCTCCAGCCGTAACTCCGCCAGCCGCTTCTTCGTCTTGAAGCGCGTCACTCCCGCGGCCTCTTCGACAATCGCGCGCCGTTCGTACGGCTTTGAGCTGAGCAACTGCCCAATGCGCTCCTGGCCGATGATCGCGTAGCTCTCCGGCCCCAGCCCCGTGCCCATGAAGATGTCCTGAATGTCGCGCAGCCGGCACAGTTTTCCGTTCAGCAGGTATTCGCTCTCGCCTGTCCGGAACAGCCGCCGCGTGATCACCACTTCGCCCTTTTGCGGTGCGCTGCGGAACCTGCGCCGCCGAATCTTCAGCACCACGCCCTGCGGCGAACCCGGACCCTGCTCCGCTCCTTCTCCTTGCGCCTGCCCGCCGTCAGCTCTCTCGCCGGCTTCTTCTTCAATCGTCTGTCCCGGCTGCTCGTTGGCAATGATCTCTTCAGCCTCGCTCGCGCGCTGCCTGCGAATCTCGTCCTCATCCCAGTCCGCCGGTCCCTCATGATCGATCTCGACCTCAGGCGCAACCGGCACCGGTCCTTCGTAGGCTTCGGGATCGATCATCGTCAACGTCACTTCCGCCATGCCCAGCGGCTTGCGTTCGCGCGTCCCGGCAAAAATCAGATCCTGCATGTGCGAGCCGCGCAGGCTCTTCGCGCTCTGCTCGCCCAGCACCCAGCTCACTCCGTCCAGAATGTTCGACTTCCCGCACCCGTTCGGCCCCACCACAACGGCGATCCCGGTGCCCGCCACCGTCACTTCAGTGCGGTCGCAAAAGCTCTTGAATCCGAGGATGTGAATCTTCTTTAGTTTCAGCATGTTTACTCCGGCCCGATCCGGCCCGCGCCAGAACCGACGGACCCGCCTGAAAAGTTCTCTATGCGCTCGCCCACAGCCACGCACAACGCCGCCCACGCGGGCGATTCTGCCGCTTCATTTAAGACTCTACGGACGCCGAACCGCAGGGTCAACGCCGATCAAATGCGCCAATGTGGATAAGAGGGACGGAACCCGTGCCCATGGCGCGCTCAACGATTGATAGTCCCTTTCCGTCCGTTGAAACTCAAGAAAATAGAACCGGTCTCATAAACCATCGCTGTCAACTCGATGGAATCATGGGACCCGCCTTGTTGTTGGGTCCCATACTTGCGCACTATGCGGCAGAGGCATTTATGAGACCGGTTGTAGCCCGAATCTTTTCCCCGATCGGACCCGCAAAAATCGAACGCTTCGCATCGCTCACTGCCGGTTGCGGCCCCAACGGTTACGGGGAATCGACGCGACGAGCGATCTCTTCACGTTTGTTGCCGCTATCCCGGCGGAGCTAAACTGGATCCACCATAGCCTTCGGGTGGGCGTCGTCTGGCAGGCTTTCCTCCCGCAACGCTGAAGCGATAGATTTCGATCATAGGCCACAACTCCAACCATAACCCCCAAGGAGACGCCCCATGTCTGAACGCGAGACAAAGACCCCCGGACCGCCGATTGTCGACGATCAGAACGCCATGTTGGCCGAATCCAAGCCAGGCGAAGCAAAGCCAGGCGATGCAAAATGCCCGTTTTCGAGCGGCGCCCTCAGACACACTGCCGCCGGAACCCTGTCGAACGCAGGCTGGTGGCCCAATCAGCTGAACCTGGGAATTCTGCATCAACAGTCCTCGCTCTCCAATCCCATGAGCGAGGAGTTCAACTACGCCAAGGAGTTCAAGAGCCTCGATCTCGATGCCGTGATCAAAGACCTCATTGCCCTGATGACGGATTCTCAGGACTGGTGGCCTGCCGACTTTGGCCACTACGGACCACTCTTCATCCGGATGGCCTGGCACTCCGCGGGCACGTACCGCATTCACGACGGACGCGGCGGCGGTGGCCGTGGCTCGCAGCGATTCGCGCCGCTCAACAGTTGGCCCGACAACGTCAATCTCGACAAGGCGCGCCGGTTGCTCTGGCCGATCAAGCAGGGGTACGGCCGCAAAATCTCCTGGGCCGACCTCATGATCCTCGCGGGGAACGTGGCGCTTGAGTCGATGGGCTTCAAGACCTTCGGCTTCGGCGGCGGCCGCGCCGACATTTGGGAGCCGGAGCAGGACGTTGATTGGGGCCCTGAGGCTAAATGGCTAGGCGACGAGCGCTACAGCGGCGACCGCGAACTGGCTAACCCTCTGGCTGCCGTTCAGATGGGTCTGATCTACGTAAACCCCGAAGGCCCCAACGGCAATCCCGATCCCATCGCCGCCGCGCGTGACATCCGCGAGACCTTTGCTCGCATGGCGATGAACGACGAAGAGACCGTCGCCCTCATCGCCGGCGGTCACTCCTTCGGCAAGACTCATGGCGCTGCCGATCCTTTGAAGTATGTCGATCGCGAACCGGAGGGAGCCGGTATCGAAGAGCAGGGCCTCGGTTGGAAGAACAGCTTTGGCTCCGGCAACGGCGGAGCTACCATCGGCAGCGGCCTTGAAGTCACCTGGACTCGAACGCCGACGAAGTGGAGCAACAACTTTTTCGAGAACCTGTTCGGCTATGAATGGAAGCTGACCGCAAGCCCGGCCGGCGCTCATCAGTGGACGCCCAAGGGACACACCGGCGACGGTTTGGTTCCCGATGCCCACGACCCGGCAAAGCGCCACGCGCCCACAATGCTCACCACCGATTTGTCCCTGCGCTTCGACCCGGTCTACGAAAGAATCTCGCGCCGCTTCTTGGAGCACCCCGACGAGTTTGCCGACGCCTTTGCCCGCGCCTGGTTCAAGCTCACGCACCGCGACATGGGTCCTCGCTCCCGCTACCTCGGTCCGCTGGTGCCAAAGGAAGAGCTGATCTGGCAGGACCCGGTACCCGCGGTAGATCACGCGCTGATCGATGAGAAGGACGCGGACGCACTCAAGGCAAAGATTTTGGCGTCAGGGCTGTCGACTGCGGAGCTTGTAAGAACGGCCTGGGCGTCAGCCTCAACCTTTCGAGGCAGCGACAAACGCGGCGGCGCCAACGGTGCGCGCATTCGCCTCAATCCGCAAAAAGACTGGGAAGTCAACCAGCCGGCCGAACTGGCCAAGGTGCTCTCGAAGCTCGAAGCGATCCAAAAGGAGTTCAACGATGCGGGCGGCAACGGGAAATCGGGCGGCAAGAAGGTCTCGCTTGCTGACCTGATTGTGCTCGCGGGTGACGCAGCCGTGGAAGCCGGCGCGAAGAAGGCCGGGCACAGCGTGAAGATTCCGTTTGCGTCGGGCCGCACCGATGCTTCGCAGGCGCAGACCGATGCCGCATCGTTCGCAGTGCTCGAGCCGAAAGGCGACGGCTTCCGCAATTACGTCCGCAAGGGACTCGAGAGCTGCGCCGCCGAGTTGTTGCTCGACAAGGCGCAACTGCTCACCCTCACCGCTCCCGAGATGACGGTCCTGATCGGCGGCTTGAGAGTTCTTGGCGCGAACTTCGGCCAGTCCCAGCTCGGCGTCTTCACCAGGCGTCCCGGCGCGTTGACGAACGACTTCTTCGTCAATCTTCTCGACATGAATACGAAGTGGCAGAAGTCCGCGGCGTCAGAAGGCGTGCTTGAAGGGCTCGATCGCGCGAGCGGCGAGGTCAAGGGTACGGGCACTGTAGTCGATCTCGTCTTCGGTTCGAACTCCCAGCTCCGCGCTCTCGCCGAAGTCTATGCAAGCAGCGATGCCGGGCAGGTGTTTGTGCACGACTTTGTCGCGGCCTGGACCAAGGTGATGAATCTCGATCGCTTCGATCTCGCCTGATCTCGGGAAGACCGAGCCCCTCGCGCGCTCCAATCGTGCCGTCGATAGGGAAATGAGATATAGTAGTTGTAGCGGATATAGCGTTTGCTGGAGGTGCACGATGAGAGTGGCGGGAAAGCCGGAGCGTTCTACTCCGGAACCTGGACGGAGCCGGATATTCGAAGTCTATACGCGAATTCGCTCGGCGGAAACCAAGATGGCTGGCGCCGACGGCGCTCCGCGCAAGCTTCCGGCGGACCCGAACCTGTTTTTTGCGCGCCTGATGGCAGAGCTGAAGTCCGGTAAGCCCGTCGTCATCTTCGAAAGCAATTCCGAGCTCACGACGATGGAGGCGGCACGAACGCTGGCCGTCTCCCGGCAATTCCTGGTCGGCCTCCTCGAAAGCGGACGCATGCCTTTTCACATGGTCGGAACGCACCGCCGCGTCTACGCGCGCGACGTTCTCGCCTTCAAAGCCGCGCGCGACAAGTCGCGGCGCAAGGCGCTCGATCGCCTGACGCGCGCAGAGATTCGCGACGCCCTGTACGACCGTGTGCCGCTGAATGATTCCCAAGTCAAGTAGCGCGATTTCCGCCGTTCTGGACGCATGCGTGGTCGCCCCAATGCCCCTCTGCGACACCCTGCTTCGCTGCGCCGAGGAACCGGCACTGTTTCGAGTTCTCTGGAGCAGCGAAACGCTTGAAGAGGTTCGTCGGACACGCGTGAGATTCGGCTATTCGCGCAGGCAGGCAGACCGCCGGCTTCGCGTGATGACGTCCGCATTCCCTGGAGCCAGCGTCCGTGTCTCCCCACGCTTGTCGCGGCAAGCGCCGGAGCTGCCCGACCCGAAGGATGCGCATGTCGTTCTGGCGGCTCAACGCGAGAGCGCGCAAATAATCGTCACGTTCAATCTCAGGCATTTCCCCAGGAGCGCACTTGGGCCGTTGGGAGTCGAAGCCTGGTCTTCCGACGAATTCCTGTTCTTTCTTTTGAAGAAGAATCGAACTCGCATCCTTGAGGTTCTGGACGCTCAGGCGAGCGCGATCGGGCAAACGCGATCTGCTGTGTTGGATCGATTCCGGTCGGGTTTGCCCAGGTTCGCAAGAGCCGCGGCGGAAGAGCCGATGTAGAGTATGGCTCACGACCGAGTGATAAAATCGATCAGTGCCGGGTCCTACGCGACGTAATCCCGCCAACCCCGCCAGGTCCGGAAGGAAGCAACGGTAACGGGCTCATGCGTGTGCAGTAGGTCACCCGGTACATTTTTTGCGTTTTCCTCATGTTTTTTGGCGGCGTACTGGTCCCCCACCGGTGTCTGCGTCGCAAGGAGAAGTGCTTTGAGCCTTACCGTTCGCCCCATCGTGGGCCGGCGCGCCAAAATCACGGCGCTCGGAACCTACGTTCCCCCCGATGTGATCACCAACAAAGACCTCGAAAAAATGGTGGAGACCAGCGACGAGTGGATCCTCACGCGCACCGGGATCCGTGAGCGGCACAAACTGGCGCGGGGGCTTGGCGTGAGCGACATGTGCGTGGAGGCCGCAAAGAAAGTGCTGGCGCAGCGCGGCATTCAGGCCAGCGAGATCGAGGCCATCATTGTTGGTACGGTGACGCCCGACATGTTGTTTCCCTCCACCGCTTGCCTGGTGCAGGACAAGATTGGCGCGAAAGGCGCGTGGGGTTTTGACGTGTCGGCGGGCTGCTCGGGATTTGTCTATGCCTTGCAGGTTGGGGCCAAGCTCGTGGAAAGCGGCGCTCATTCCAAGGTGCTCGTCATCGGCGCGGACGCAAATACGCGCATGACCGATTACACCGACCGCGCGACCTGCGTGCTTTTCGGCGATGGCAGCGGCGCCGTGCTCATTGAGCCGTGCGAAGAGGGCGAGATCGGCTTCATCGATTTTGTGCATGAGGTGGACGGCTCAGGCGGGGTCTCGCTCAACCTCAAAGGCGGCGGCAGCCTGAACCCGACCACGCACGAAACGATCGACAAGAAGATGCACGTCATCTACCAGGATGGCCCGGCGGTGTTTAAGTTCGCGGTACGCAAAATGGCCGAGACCACAGTGAAAGTGCTGGAGCGCAACGGCGTCACCGGCGCGGACCTGGGCTGCTTTATTCCCCATCAGGCCAACAAGCGCATCATCATGGCCACGGCTGAGCGGCTCCAGATGCCTGAGGATCGCGTGATTATCAACATTGAGAAATATGGCAACACCTCCTCGGGCACGATTCCGCTGGCCATGGAGACGGCCATCGAGGAAGGCAAGCTCAAGAAGGGCGATCTGGTCCTGCTGGGGGCCATGGGCGCGGGGTTCACGGTCGGGGCGGCGCTGCTGCGCTGGGAAATCTGAAAGGCAGCTGTTGGCAGCTAGACACTAGCAGCTAGAAGCTAGAAGCTGCTTCGTCATATACTGTGCTCCACCAACGCCAGATTGTTGCGGCGGGTAGACGATTCCAAGCGGAGGGCGACCATGGATGTGGCAATGACCGCCAGAAAAGGGAGAATATCCAAGGCGTTGCGTGAGCAGGCCGAGGAGGGGATGGAGCGCATGGCCCGCATTCTCGGCCGCACCGCGCACGCCAGTGTCACTTTTAGCACCGAGCGCCACATCCACATCGTCGAGCTATCCGTCCAGGCGCGACTGCAGAGATTTGCCGCCACCGGCAAGGCCGATACGCCGCTCGCAGCGCTCCGCGAAGCCATCGAGCGCGCCGAGCATCAGGCCAACCGCTACCGCGACCGGCGCTTGGTCAGCAAGCGCCTGCCTAAAGGCGATAAGGTGCTCACCGCGCCGCCGGTAACGCGGCCCAAGGCACGCGTTGAGCCGGGTGCCGATGCCGGGGAAACAGGATCGTCTCGCCTCAAAGGCAAGGCCCGCGCCTCCATCGCGGTTCACTCCTTTCCCGCCAATGCCACGATCGTAGAGCCGCACATTGTCAATAGCGCCGAGGCCATCGCGCTCAGCCCCATGACCATTGAGGAGGCCGTCAAGGACGCTGAGTTCCGCGACAGCGATCTGCTCATCTTTCACACCGTTTCGGGCGACACGTTCGTCCTCCATCGCCGCCGCGATGGCCAGATGGAGCTTGTAGAAATCCCATAGATAGCGTGCGCTCGATCACTCGCGGAAAACATTTCGCTGGGCGCAGTGCCGCTGGTCACTGATCTCTGAGGACTGGCACCTGAAAACCTGAGACTTATCTATGATTTCTGTTCCCTGGCAGGACTTTGGTTGCACCCCTTGACCGCTTTTGGGGATGGTGATCAAGTTTTTGACTCAATAGGATTTAACCCATGGCAAAGTCTCCATCAGGTGCCGGCTCAATGCCGGAAGGCAAACCCTTGCAAGCGGGTCCGGCAAATCCCCTGAAGGCCATTGGTTTGAATCTCTACCAGAACGCGAACCCCGATGTGCAGCGCGAGGTCCTCGATAGACTGCCGGTCCTTGTGTTCCTGGAACGCGCCGGGAAAATCGTGTTTGCCAATGCCGAAGCACGCAGGATCCTGGGCCTCACCGAAGGCGAGTGGACTCCACGCCCGGTCGAAGAGATTTTATGGGGACTATTCCCCGGCACGGCCGAGCCGCAGACTTTTTTGACCGGCACCGAGCACGGCAGCCCCTTTCACGCGACTCTTCCCGATAGTAAAGGCCACCTGATCCCAGTTGAAGGCACCTACAGCATCCTTCACCCGGAGCAGCGCGAGGCCGTTATTGTGGCCCATCCCAGCGACCGCGAGCGCGCTCCCAGATCGCAGCTGATGGAGGACGTGCTGGCCAGCCTCCCTGAAGGCGTGGCCATCGAGTACCAGAATCATGTGCTCTATGCAAATCCGGCCTTTACCCGCATGTTTGGCTACACCGCCGAGGAGGCCGAAGGTGGCAGCCTGCGCGAGCTCATTGTGCCGGAGACCCGCCTTAACGAAAATGCTGCCCTGCTCAAAGCCGTCGACAACCACGGCTTCTCGACTGCGGAAACCGTGCGCAGCAACAAAGCCGGCGAGCTCGTGGACGTGAGCCTGCAGGTCGCCCCGCTGCTCGTCGATGGCGGCAGGGTCGGCTACGTCTTCACCTTCCGCGATATCGGTGAGCACAAGCAGACTGAAGAGAAGTTGCAGCACGACGCCATGCACGACGTGCTCACAGGTTTGCCGAACCGGGCTCTGTTTCTCGACCACGTCAACCTCACGCTCAACCGGCGCCTGCGCGATCCCGGCCAGAACTGCGGCATTCTTTATCTAGATCTCGATGAGTTCAAGCAAGTCAATGACAGCCTCGGCCACGCCGCGGGCGACGCTCTGCTGATCGCCGTTGCCGGCCGCCTTCGCGGCTCATTGCGCCCCCAGGATTCGGCTGCGCGCCTGGGCGGCGACGAGTTTGCGGTTTTGGTGGAAAGTATCGTCTCCACAAACGATCTCGAGATTGTCGCGGGCCGCATCTTGCGGGAACTTGAGCGGTCATTCGAAATCTTTGGCCGCGATATCCACGCCGGCGCCAGCATTGGCGCTGTCATGGCCGGTCCCGACCACACCACGTCCGATCTTCTCGTTCGTGACGCCGACTTGGCCATGTACCGCGCCAAACAAGCCGGCGGAAGCCGTTACGAAATCTTCGACAAGCACCTCGAGGTCTCCGTGACCAGCCATCAGGAGCGGGAGCGCGAAATCCGCACCGCTGTCAACAAGCGGCAATTCGTGTTCCAATATCAGCCCATCTACCGCCTCGTCGGCGGCTTGCTCGAAGGATTCGAGTCCTCTCTCACCCTGCGCCATGCTGACGGAACTGTGGACAGCCTTTCCGATCTGATGGCTGTCGCTGAAGACACCGGTCTTTCTGTTCTGCTGGGGCGCGAGGCGCTCGACGCCGCCTGCGCGCAGTTGCGCCTCCTGAGCGATCGCTTGCCTGAGCAGGAGTTGATCGTGACCGTCAACTTGACGCGCCGCCAGCTTTACCACCCCGACCTGGTCGCGCATCTAATGAAAGCTCTCGCAGCCAGTGGCGCAAACCCTTCGCGTCTGCTGTTCGAGGCGCCGGAGAGCGCGTTCAATGAGAACCCTGATGCAGCTGTCGCCATTCTGCAGCGCCTGGCCGACTGGCAGGTGCGCGTGGCCATTGACGACTTCGGCTCGAACCTCGCGCCGCTGAATCATCTTGTCCACCTTCCTGTCGGCATGGTCAAACTCGCCCCTCGGCTGACCGCCTCCGCGCTTTCGTCGGGCCGCCAACTTGCCTTGCTTGAGTCGCTCATTCGCCTGGGCAACACTCTGGGATTGCAAATGGTCGCTCAGGGAATCGAAACTCCGCAACAGCTCGCGGCGCTCTCTCGCATGGGATGCGCTTTGGGTCAGGGCCCGCTGCTGTCTCCGCCTCTCGACGAGGAGCGCGCACTCGCGCTGGCCGAGACCGGCTACGGGGCATTCGCATCGGGAATCTGATCCTGTCTTCGCGCGATGCGAAGACTGTCAAATGTTTGCCGGATAGGCAAAACCGGACCAGATTGGTAAGTTGCCGGGTTGAGGCTCGGGAACACTATTTGAGAGATCGGTGTCTAATGCTTCAGTTGTCTGGTTCGATACGGATGCACTAAAAGAAGGAAGCACACGAAGTATTTTGCGAAGAGTAACCCCGAACGCCTCGTCGCCTGTGCACCTACCGAGGCATCGTTGCTGGGAATTGAGGACTGGGAACGTACAACCGGCAACTCGTCAGTCACCGTTCCCACCCTTTCTCCGGGCTTGATTCCCGGTGTAGCATGAAACCAATGACGCCCCAGAAGCGCCCGCGCCGATCGCCAAAATCGCTGCCAACAATTCGCAAGCCTAAATCGGCAGTGCGCAAGATGAAGACGCTCGGCAAACCGGCCAAGCAGCTCATCATTCTCACTGGAATTTCCGGCGCGGGCAAAGCTTCGGCGCTCAAGGCCTTTGAGGATCTGGGATACCATTGCGTCGATAATCTACCCCTCGAATTGCTGCCTCAGTTCGCCGCCCTCGTTGGCAAATCCACTGAAGTCGAACGCGCCGCCATCGTCATGGACGTTCGCGAGGGCGGCACTCTCGACCGGCTGCCGGAAATCCTCAAGAGCATCAAGAAGCTTCTTGAAATCCGTGTCGTCTACTTTGACGCTCAGGACGCCGTTCTCGTCCGCCGCTACTCTGAAACGCGCCGCCCCCACCCCCTCGGCCAGTCTGAAACTGTCTGGCGCTCGATCGTCGAAGAGCGTCAGCTCCTCGATCCCATCCGCAACGTCGCCGACACGCTCATTGACACCTCCAACTTCAATGTCCACGAGCTGCGCGCCGACATCCACGCCCGCTTCGGCCATGAGAAGCAAACCAAGCGCCTCCTCGTCTCCTGCCTCAGTTTTGGGTTCAAGAATGGCGTGCCCCTCGACGCCGACATGGTCTTCGATGTGCGCTTCCTGCCCAATCCCCACTTCGTCCCCGAATTCCGCAGGAAGACCGGTCTCGATCCCAAAGTCGCTGCGTACGTCCGCGGATTTCCGCAAACGATGGAGTTTCTCAATCGCGTAACCAAGCTCATGCTCTACCTGCTCCCGCATTACGTTGAAGAAGGCAAGAGCTACCTCACCGTCGCCTTCGGCTGCACCGGCGGCCAGCACCGCAGCGTGATGATGGCCGAAGAGCTCGCCAAACGACTCCACAAAGCCGGCTACCAGGTCAAGGCGCTGCATCGCGACATCGTGCGCTGAGCGGGGCTCTGGAGACGATGGGGAATCATTCTCGTTCACCGATCAAGATCAGGCAAGCCGTGTCGGCCAGGCCGTGACACAGGCAGTAAAGTTATGCGGTGGCAAGCCGGATCCATTTTGACCAAAACGGCCAATCTGGCAGCCGGCCAATCCGTCATGCGCTCCGAATCAGCGCACCGGCAACTCGTCAAGCCAGCGGCTCATCGCGTCCCCCGATTGCTTGTTCACGTCGCCTTCGGGATTCAGCCAGACCAGCATCTTGTGCGCCGCGACCTTCTTGTAAGCCTCGGGCTCTTGCCTCGCGCCCGCCGGCCCATCGCCATTTCCATTCGCGCGCTCAAACCAAAGTATCGGGACCCGATCCGCTGCAGCCGCCGCGTCCAGATCGTATCGGTCGCGCATGAGCAGCCGCGCCGGAACCAGCCGCGCACGCGCATCGTTGAAGATCGCTCCCGCAGGATCGTCGATCGGCGAATCCACGACCACCCCGGCCAGCTCCAGATGCTCTGCGCAAGCTTCGAGCGCCAGATTCGCGCCCAGCCCAGTCCCATCAAGCACGATTGTCCCGGAATCGACTTGCCGCGTCCCGGTCAGATAATCCAGCGCCCAATCTACATCCTGCCGCCAGTTTCGCTCGCTCGGCCGCGCAAACTGGCTCGCCCCATAGCCGCGATAGTCAAACGCCAGCACATTCACGCCCACGCCATGCAGCCGCACCAGCGCGTCCACCGTGTCTCCCAGATTGCCGTCCGCCCCGTGCAGATAAACCACGGTGAACCGCGCCTGCCGAGCCCCTTGCGTCGCGGGAATCCACCAGCCCCTTAGCCGCGGCACGCCTGTGTCCGTCACCGCGAATGCAACCGGATCGAACGCCAATCCCGCGCTGCCGGGCGTTCTCGCAACCGCCCCCGCCGGGTGATAGAGCAGTTGCCAGCTCCCCTGCCAG
>Ga0224557_1003772_pt1 | contig 11534 bp, 11 predicted proteins | sample 714S31014metaG_FD_180677 | JGI IMG/M metagenome (GOLD analysis project Ga0224557, IMG submission 180677) | Peat soil microbial communities from Stordalen Mire, Sweden - 717 S3 10-14 | ecosystem: Environmental > Terrestrial > Soil > Wetlands > Peat | place: Sweden: Norrbotten County, Stordalen... | reverse complement strand
CCCAAATCACTTGCCGCCACTCTCCCCACCTCCACGTTCAGGGCCAAACCATCCCGCGCCTCGATCGCCGCCATGACCTCATGTCCGCAAATCGTCAACCTCAATCACTTCGTAATGATTTGGGTGACCCAACTCTCTCAATTCTTGAAACTTGGCGTTTCCGATGCCACTATAGAAAAGTGGGAAAAGGATATTAGTCGGCCCTCCGAACCTTGCCGGACTCGTATTGTGGAGTTCCTTGGATTCAACCCGGATCCCGAAAATTCAACAGGGGAGTCGCCTGTAGAGCATTTGCTGCAAGAAAGAAGAAATCCAGCAGCGTCAAACTGGAATCTGCCAGCCTTCGCAAGTTGAGGCCAGGTTCCTAGCCAGCGATTGCTTGGAGTTTCTTAACCACTTCGTCGAACACGCGAGCAAATTGTTGCACAAATTCATCCTTGTTTGAGCAGAGCTTCATTATTAAGTAAAGGAATGTGGGCAAACCGCCGATACTGTATCAGTTTTCACATGAAAATCGGCATCATCACCGGCGGCGGCGACTGTCCCGGCTTGAACGCCGTGATTCGCGCGGTTGCCAAAACCGCCGCCAAACGCGGCTGGGAAACCCTCGGCATTCTCGGCGGCTACGATGGCCTGCTGCCGCCACAGAATTTCCGAGTGCTGGATTACAAGGCGCTCGATGGGCTGCTCGTGCGCGGCGGCACAATTCTCGGCACGGCCAATCGCGGCCAATTCTCCGCCAAGACCGGGCACGGCGAAACGCGCCGACTCCCAAAGGAATTGCTCGACGCGACCAAACGCAGCATGGAAGAACTCGGCATTTTCGCCCTGGTGTCGGTGGGGGGCGACGGTTCGCTGTCCATCGCGCAGCAGATGCACGAGGCCGGCATCCCGATTGTCGGCGTGCCCAAGACGATTGACAATGATCTCGCCGCGACCACGACCACCTTCGGGTTCGATTCCGCCGTGGCCTGCGCGACCGACGCGCTCGACCGACTGCACACGACGGCGGAAAGCCATAATCGCGTGATGTTGCTCGAAGTGATGGGCCGATACGCCGGCTGGATCGCGATTTACGCGGGCATGGCCGGAGGTGCGGATGTGATTTTGATTCCCGAAATTCCGTTTCATTACGAGAGCGTCTGTGCCGCCGTCATGGAACGCGAGAAAAAGGGGAAACATTTTACGCTCATTGTCACGGCGGAAGGCGCGAAACCGGCGGGGGGTGATTATGTGACCTCCGGCGGCCAGCAGCAAAATCGCGAGGCCCGGCTCGGCGGCATCAGCGCGGTCGTCGCGGCGGAGGTGGAGAAGCGCACCGGCAAGGAAACGCGCGTCATCGTGCTCGGCCACTTGCAACGCGGCGGCAGCCCCACCTACATGGACCGCGTGCTCTGCACGTTGTTCGGCGCGAAGGCGGTCGAGTTGATCACCGAGGGCCGTTTCGGCCGGATGGTCGCGCATAACGGAAAATTTGTTGAAAGCGTGCCGCTGGCCGAAGCCACCGGCCGGTTGCGGACGGTGCCGCTGGACGAAGGGTTTGTCCACGCCACCCGCTCGCTCGGCATCTGCCTTGGCGACTAGCCATCCGGTGAGCCGCAGCGTGGGACCCTCAATCGTTTCGGCCTGCTGCAAGTAAGGCTCATGGCTGGCCGTTTCCGTGCCGTCGAAACGGACCTTAGCGTGGGTGCCATCGCAGAACGGTTTGTTGGCGGACTGGCCGCAGCGGCAAAGGGCGTATTGCGGCTGGGCCGGGAATTTTTTTCCTTCGCGATATTCCGGCGAATCGCCCTCGGCATTGGTGACAATCCACTGTTCGCTCAATGGCAGGCCGCCGCTGACGAGATACGGGCCATCCTTGGTGACTTCAATCTGCGGCTGGGTGTGGGCGCTCTTTTTCATAACGGATTTACCATAGCACCAATGCTGAAATTGTCACGGGCTTCATCCCATTTCTAGCCTCCGACGCGTCGGGCAATAGTGACTGTTTTCATGGTGGCCATGCTGCAAGTCGTGGGCACCCGCAAGGACTGTCAAATTTGATTTCATGCTGCCGTCGTGCTAAATGTCTGCCATTATGAATTACATTGCCTGGGCCTTGACCGGCATGGTCGGTTACTCGTTCACCACGCTGCTGGTGAAGCTGGCCACGCGTAGCGGCCAGTTCTCCAGTTTTCTGGTGCTGGCCATCGCCTGCGTCATCACCTTCACCACTGCCGTGATGATCACGCTGGCCCGCGGCGACCTGCAAACGGTCACTGCGAAAGATTTCACGAGTCCGAGCGCCTGGTTCACTTACGCCACGGGCATCGCGCTCACGGTGGCGGTGATGTCCCTGTTCCGCGCGCTCTCGCTGGGGCCGGCCAGCGTGGTGGTGCCGATTTATGGCATGTTCATCGTGGGCGGAGCGGTGCTGGGAATACTTTTTTTGCACGAGCCATTGACCCTGCGCAAAGCCGCCGGCATCGGACTGGCCATCATCAGTATTTTCCTGATCGCCAAAAAATGATGCGGACGATGGTGAATAAAACGATTCCTGCCACGTCAGGAAATGTTGACGCACCTTTCAAACCGCGAACCACGCCAAACACGCGAAAGGATTGGTTCCAAGGAAAAGGACTGGCCCACTTTACATTCACCGCCCCACCAATTTCTGCAAATGTTCCGGGTAACGCGCGCCTTGAACCGGAATCTTGGCAGCCATAATTTCCAGCGCGCGCAATTCTTCCGGCCTGATCTGGACCGCAGCCGCCCCGCAATTTTCGCGCAGCCGGTGCGGCTTCGTCGTCCCGGGAATCGGCACGATCCACGGCTTCTGCGCCAGCAGCCACGCCAGCGCCACCTGCGCGGGCGTCACCTTCTTCTCCGCCGCAAACCGGCCGATCAAATCCACCAGCGCCTGATTTGCTTTCCGGTTCTCCGCGCTGAAGCGCGGGACACTGTTCCGGAAATCTGTGCTGTCGAATTTCGTGTCCGCCTTGATTTGACCCGTGAGGAAACCTTTGCCCAACGGACTGAACGGCACGAAGCCGATGCCCAATTCCTCCAACACCGGCAACACCTCCACTTCCGGCTCGCGCCACCACAGCGAGTATTCGCTTTGCAACGCCGTCACCGGCTGGACGGCTTGCGCGCGGCGGATGGTCTGCGTCCCGGCTTCCGACAACCCGAAATGCTTCACCTTGCCCGCACGGATCAGCTCCTTCACCGTCCCGGCCACGTCCTCGATGGGCACGTTCGGGTCCACCCGATGCTGGTAGAGCAGATCAATCGTCTCGACCCGGAGCCGCTTGAGCGAGGCCTCGACGACCTGCCGGATGTGCGCCGGCTGGCTGTTCAAGCCGCCCTGCTTGCCGCTGTCGCAATCGAAGCCGAACTTGGTGGCGATGACCACCTGCTGGCGGAACGGAGCCAGCGCCTCGCCCACGAGTTCCTCGTTCGTGAACGGGCCATAGACCTCGGCGGTGTCGAAGAACGTGACGCCCTGCTCGACCGCCGACCGGATCAGGGAAATCATCTCCTGCTTGTCGCCCGCCGGGCCGTAACCGAAGCTCATGCTCATGCAGCCCAGCCCGATGGCCGAGACTTCCAGACTGCCTAGTTTGCGCTTTTGCATTTTTGAATCCTTTGATCCCGCAGGTTCGCATTAAGTCAAGGAAACGACAATTTCATTTCTGCACTTGGGAGAATGTTGCTGGTTTTCTGTCAAAACACTTTCCATTTGGTTCATATTTACTTAACTTCGCCCAGTTTTAACCACTTTTATGGAATATGATTACAGGGCTCTTTTTGAGCGATTGACCAAACGCTATGGCGGGGTAACACCAAAGGCGCTTGAGAGCATTCTATGCCCAGTTCTCATTCCAATTCACACTTTGGATATAAAAATCCATAAAGTTCCCGGGCAGAATCACTACCGGGCAATTTTCACAATCAAGATTGACGCAGACTGTGAAGAATTGATTGCACCAGGACGCACGGGCAAATTCGTGTCGAAAGCCTACAAGGATGGAGGCGGGTGGCGGGAGATTGTTAAAGGGCGAATTCTTTCAGTGAATCGGCAAACAGGTATTGCAGAAGGAGAGCTTTACACCGGATCAGCTTCAAAAAAAGCCGTGCTTGAAAAAGCACTAACTATTCTTTCGCAAGATGATTTTTTGGAAGTTGATCAATATGGAGCGTCGGCAAAAGTTCTCAGCGGCTTGGTGGAGTATTCGCTCGTTCAAGTATTGAAAGCAGATGGATACAGAGTGCGGCGGATGCCGGAGGACATGGCGAAACACATCGGGGACTATACGTATTTCGATTTTGAAGTTGAAAAGAAAGGCATAAGATGGCGGCCTCATTGAGGAGGTTCGCGAGGTCTGCGCCGGACATGCCGGGAGTGGTTTGCGCAATGACGTCCAAAGCCTTCTGTGCGTTGGCAATCGGCTTAGGGTGTCGGCGCATTTTTTCTCACCTACGCGCAGATTGCGTTCGCCATTCACGCGGGTAACATCGGAATGTGATTTATGGCTCACGCACCACAACACGCATACAATCCTTGCTCGCTCGACGAGAACGAGCAAAACCCTGCGAAGATTTGGGAGTTGCTACGCCGAAACGACCGTTTCAAGAAAGCAGTCGCGCGGCTTGAAGAACTCGACAAGCGACCTCGTCTCGAAAATGACAGTCTGAACCGAAACCCTCGCGCGGTCAGTCTGGCGATGGTTCATCGCCTTGGCGAAATTCATGCTTTCGCTGCCGAGGCAATTCAATGGCTCGTGCCGGAGCCTCTGTTTGAAATCAATCACGTCGCCATCCCCGCCAATCTGGATTTGACCTGGAAGGATGTTGTGCCGCTCGAATTCGTCAAAATCCAGGAAGGCATCACACCCGATCCAAACGATAAAGACCATTGGCGGACAGCCCCGGCTATACCCAAGTATTCCGTTCCGGTGCCTTTGAGGCGGTGGATGCAGATTTGTTTAATTCGTCAGCAGATTTGAAACTGGTCGCCTCAACTTATGTGGAGCAGCATATTCTTCAGGCCACGGCTCGATATTTGAAAACAGCCAAACAAATCGGCACGCCATTGCCACTGATAGTTATGGTCTCGGCATTTGGCTTGAAGGGGTATGGCATGGCGACAAGTTCGGCATATCAAAACTTTCGTCCTACGCATTTAATTGATCGGGACACCTTGCTATTTCCTGACGTTTTGCTTGAAGATTACAGCACACCAGCAGATGTCGTGCTCAAACCAATTTTTGATGCCTTCTGGCAGTCAGCCGGGTTCCCGGCCTGCTGGCACTACGACGCGCAAGGCCGATGGACAAATGCGCCACGTTGAATTACCAACTGAAATTCTTATGCCAAAAAATAACCTTGCCCGTCTCGAACCCGTTCCACTGCGCGAAGCATGGTCCTCGGAATCCAGCGATTTTACCCCGTGGCTCGCCCAGGAGGAGAATCTAAAATTGCTCGGCGATGCCATCGGCCTCGACCTCGAACTGGAAAATCAGGAACACCCTGTTGACCAATATCGGCTCGACATTGTTTGCAAGGAACTCGAAAACAATCAGCGAGTGGTGATCGAAAATCAGATCGAGGACACCGACCACAAACATCTCGGCCAGATTTTAACCTACGCTGCCGGTGTGGATGCTGCGGTGCTTATCTGGGTGGCCCAAAAATTTACTGACGCACACCGCGCAGCCCTCGACTGGCTCAATGAACAGGCAAACGGCAATGCCAGCTATTTTGGAATCGAAATCGAGCTTTAACGGATCGGCGATTCGCCGCCTGCTCCTCGATTTAACGTTGTTTCCAAGCCCAACGATTGGGTCATCCTGGAAAAAAAGTCCGTCACAGAAGCCGGACTAAATGAAACCGAAAAGTTGCGGCTCAAATATTGGACTTCGTTAGACTCCTCTCTCAAGAGGGCCAATTCAAAGTTCCGTTCCAAAGAACCGACTGCTAGACATTACCAGATGGTTGAATCAACGATTCATGGTTTTCGATCTGGATTCGATATTTCAGTGCGCGAGGGATGGATTGATGCGTATTTTGGCTCCTCTAATCCTGAAAACATTGGAAGGTTACGATCCATTCAGCGCGATTACGCGGCGGCGCTGGAAAAGGAAGTTGGAGAAAAGATGTATTGGACAGAAAATGGTGATAGCAAGCATTTCTGGATTTGTGCTTGGATGGACTCAAATCCACGCGATGAAACGGATTGGCCGCGCCAACACGAATGGTTAAGGGTGACGCTGGTAAAGTTGATTGCGGCTGTGTCCAAACGCCTCACGTCATCACAGCAAAAATGAAAATCCAAGCCTGCGGCCAATAGCACCCATGCCCATCACGACCAAGCCGCAGCGCGATGCGATCAAGGCGCGCATGAAGGACATTGATGACCCGCTGAAAATCGTCATCGTGCGTGATATGTGGTTGACGGGAACGGACATTCCGTGCCTGCATACGCTTTACGTTGATAAACCGATGAAAGGTCACACGCTCATGCAGGCCATCGCGCGCGTGAACCGGATTTTCAGCAACAAGCCGGGCGGCCTGGTGGTGGATTTCATCGGCATTAGCGACCAGCTCAAGGAAGCGACGAAGAAATACACGCAAGGAGGCGGCGAGGGCAACCCCGCGCCGGACATCAGCGGTGAGGCAAAGATGGTTTTCTGGCAGACACTCGCGGACGTGCGCGATTTGCTGCCGGAACTGCCAAAGGGCAAGAATTATGGCGACTGGCGCGCGTTGCCGAACATCGAGTTCGAGGATTTGTTCCTCCGGTGCTGCGGTCATCTCACCGAAACGGACGAGTTGCGCGATGATTTTCTGGCGGGTGAAGTCCGGCTCAATTCCGCGTTCTCACTCGTCAATCATCTGGCCGACTGCATTGGCTGCGCGGACGAAGTTGTGTTTTACCAGCTTCTCCGCAAACAACTGAACAAGACAACTACCGGCGGCCCGTCGCCCAAGGATGAACAGAAGGCCAAGGCCGTGCGCGAGTTGCTGGATCGGAGCATCGAAAGCAAGGGCGTGGTGGATATTTTCGCCACTGCCGGAATTGAGAAGGCGGACATTTCGATTCTGGACGAAAAGTTTCTCGAAGAGTTCAAGTCGCATGAACACGAAAACCTGCGGCTGAAGTTGCTGGCCAAAATTCTCGCGGACGAAATCCGTGTGCGCGAGAAAATGAACATCACGAAATATCGTTCGTTCAAGGAAATGTTGGAGCAGACTTTACAGAAGTATCACAACCGGGCGATTCAGGCGGCGGATGTCGTGCGGGTGATGATCGAAATTCGCAAGGACATTGACAACGAAGCCGCTCGCAGCAAGGCGCTGAACTTGAGTCCCGAAGAAATTGCTTTTTACGATGCCGTTGCCGCGAACGTTGCCACGCTGTTCGACGAGAAAACCCTCTGTGATTTGATCCGCGATGTTGTCCAGGCCGTGAAACAGAATTTGAAGGTGGACTGGACGAAGCCGCACCGGGAAGATGTGAAGGCTGGTGTGCGCGCTGCCGTCAAAAATGTCCTGCGGTGGCGCGGTATCAAAAAGGAACTCTTGGACGCGCTGGCCGATAAAGTGATTGTCCAGGCTGAGGCCCTGTTCAAAGAATGGCCGCTGGCGGCGTAGCAGTTCCGTTAAACGCACAAATCAACCCAAGATGGCAACTCGAACAAAATCTCAAAAGCTGGGGTCACGAGCTCAACGGTTGGTGCAATATCTCATAGAGAAAAGCGGAGGTTGGATACGCCATTGTCAGTTCGACGCGCGGCTTGATATGCAAGTCCTCGGCGATGCTCCGCACAATCACGCCCAAGTTGCGCGCCGTCGGGTTGCCTGACGGCTGGGCTGGCACAAGGAAATGAAATTCCCGCGTTGACTGCCGGATTTTCATGGTTATATTTCAAGCATGATTGACCGCAAATCCGACCTGCAACTGGTTCGCGCCGCGTTGAAACGCAGCCGCGCTGTTGCGCTGCTCGGCCCCCGCCAAAGCGGTAAAACCACGCTCGCCCGCCAATTTGTTCCGGCGGACTCGCTCAATTATTTCGATTTGGAAGACCCGCAAAGTCTCGCGCGCCTTTCTGAACCGGACACCGCGCTGCGTCCGCTCAAGCGGCTGGTGGTGATTGATGAAATCCAGCGCCGCCCGGATTTGTTCCCGTTGCTGCGCGTGCTGGCGGATCGAAAGCCGTTGCCCGCGCGATTCCTGATTCTGGGCAGCGCCTCGCCGGATTTATTGAAGCAATCTTCCGAAACACTCGCTGGACGGCTGGAAACGGTTTCGCTTGAAGGTTTCCGGCTTGCCGACCTCGGCGCGGCGGCACAGACGCGGCATTGGGTGCGCGGCGGCTTTCCCCTGTCATACACGGCGCGCACCGAGGCCGATTCGCTCGCGTGGCGTCGTCAGTTTCTGCAAACATTTTTGGAACGCGACATTCCGCAGTTGGGGATCACCATTCCGGCGGTCGCGCTGCGGCGGTTTTGGAACATGGTCGGACATTATCACGGGCAGATTTGGAATGCCGCCGAACTCGCCCGCGCTCTCGCCATCAACGAATCCACCGTGCGCCGTTACCTGGACCTGATGACTGGCGTGTTTATGGTTCGGCAACTGCCGCCGTGGTTCGAGAACTTGGGCAAACGCCAAGTTAAAGCGCCAAAGGTTTATATCCGCGACACCGGCGTGCTCCACGCCCTGCTCGGCATCGCCAACCAACGCGACCTCGAACTGCATCCCAAAGTCGGCGCATCGTGGGAAGGCTACGCCGTCGAGGAGGTTCTCAAGGCGCTGCGGCCCGACGACGCCTATTTTTGGGCGACCCATCAGGGCGCGGAACTCGACCTGCTGCTGTTCAAACACGGACGGCGCATTGGTATCGAGTGCAAACGCGCGGACGCGCCGGTCCTCACGCCGTCCATGCGCATTGCGCTGGCGGATTTGAAGCTCGACGAACTGCGCGTCGTGTATCCCGGCAAGAAACGTTATACGCTGGCGAAGAAAGTCGAAGTCGTGCCGCTGGCGGAATTGGTGGACGCGAAGTGACCTCCAAACGGGTGTGGATACGAGAACCGCGATGACGCTGCGCGACGCACGTTGCCGTCAATCCAAAACTCCTTTTGCTGAAATTTCCGCGAACCCAAACCCATCGCGCACATTCAACCCACCCGCCACGAGCTACCCCCTTGCCGCCACCGACTCGGCTGTCCTGCTCCCCGCCATCCTTGCCACGCCTTCAAAGGAAAATTGTGATTCATTGTGAGCGACGAATCGCTATAGTGGCCGCGCCACTTGAAATCAACGCCGGCCAACAACCCGCCAATGCCAGATGCGGTCGCTGACATCATCGCCTATCACGAACGGACCAAGCATCATCCCGAACGTTACGCCAACGGACCGCACGGCCTGGACTGGGCGAGTCAGCCCAACCCCTTTCGCCGCTTCACCGGCGCACCGCTGCTCCGGCTGCCGTTGGCCGGCTCGGACGACACGCCCGCTGCGTCCACCTTGTTCGGTGCGGCAACAGTGACGTCACGACCGTTCACGCCCGGAGCAGTGAGCTTGTTCCTTGAATTGTCCCTGGGTCTTTCTGCACGAAAGGAGATCGCCACTTCGAGCTGGTATCTGCGGATGAATCCCTCCAGCGGCAACCTGCATCCTACGGAAGCCTACGCCGTGCTGCCCGCCCTCGAAGGGTTGCCGGGTGGCGCGGGTGTCTATCACTACGCGCCGCTGCTTCGCGCCCTGGAACAACGGGCGCGCTGGCCGCAAAGTGCCATAACCGATGCGCCCGGGTTCCACGTCGGGCTGACCTCCATCGTCTGGCGCGAGGCATGGAAATACGGTGAACGGGCCTTCCGCTATTGCCAGCACGATGTCGGGCACGCGCTTGCGGCCCTTCGTTTTGCCGCCGCCGCGCTGGGCTGGCGCGTGCAACTCCTGCCATCGTGGGATGACGCCCGGACCGCCCGGCTGCTCGGTCTGGATCGCGCGGAAGATTTTGAAAACGCGGAACGGGAAACTCCCGAATTGATCATCCGGGTGATTATAAACGAAGCACCAAGCACGAAACTATCGCCACCCACCGACACCGCCATCGAATGGTTTGGAAGCGCCAACCGGTTGAGCGATTCCCACGTCGAGTGGCCGGCGATTGATGAAGCCATCGCGGCCTCGGAACGAGTGGCCGCGAGTGCGAATCCATCTGAATCCGGTGATCTTGTCGCCTGGCCGCCGCCCTCGCCGCCCGCCTGCGGCCATTCCGCAGGTCAATTAATCCGGCAACGGCGCAGCGCCGTGAACTTCGACGGTGTCACCAGCATCTCGCGCGAAACTTTCCTGGCCATTCTCGACACCACGCTGCCCCGCACTTCCGCGCCGCCTTTCGATGCCTGGCCGTTTCCGCCACGTTTGCATCTGGTGTTGTTCGTGCATCGGGTCATGGGACTGGAGCCTGGTTTGTATCTCTGGCTGCGCGCTCCGGCTGACGCGGATGCTTTGCGACTGGCTTTCCGCGTGGACTTCAATTGGGAAACCGTGACGGATTCAGCCGTCAAAGCGCCGCTTTACCGGCTGGGACGAGGTGATCTGCGTGATTTCGCGCGGACACTCTCCTGCCAGCAGGACATTGCCGCCGATGGTGCATTCAGCCTTGGGATGCTGGCGCGGTTCGAGCCGGTCTTGCTGAAGTGCGGCGCTGCGGCTTATCGCGAATTGTTTTGGGAAGCTGGAATGATCGGTCAGGCGCTGTATCTGGCTGCCGAAGCTGCGGGTGTTCGCGGCACCGGCATTGGTTGCTACTTCGACGATGTGTTGCACCGCGCGCTCGGTCTGGCGGGCCACGATTGGCAGAGCCTCTATCACTTCACCGTCGGCGGTCCAGTTGATGACCCGCGTCTGCGCACCGTTCCACCCTACGCGCATCTGGCGGAAAACATTTGAAGAGTTGAGTGAGCCTTACAACGCCGACAGCCGCATTCGACACTTTACTTCCCGCCATTTCGGAGAAATCTTTCAAACAAGAATTATGAGCAAAACAGTCCGCGTTCATGACCCTGCCATTGGGAAAATTCATACGATCCCGGCAACCTTGGCCGGCCCCGCACCGGGGAACTATTCCGTGTGCTGGTCGCCGGTGCGGCCCCAGTAGGTGACGCGCTTGCCGCGCAGGAAGGCGATGTAGCCCTGCACACCGCCCCGGTGGCCCGTCCGGCACGGACCGCGCCGGGTGAACTCGCGATACGGCTGGCCGTGGCGCTGGCTGTCCAGGATGTTCGCGCGCAACGCGGCGGCATCGAACTCCGGGGCGACGGGCGGCAGGCCCTCATAGGCGATGGACGTGGCCATCATCTCGCCTTCCGCACTGTAAAACCGTTTGCGCAGCTCGAAGTAATCCACATGCTATAGTATTTAACAATAACATAGGCAGGTTGTGCCGACAAGCAGGGCTGGGTTGGCGGTGGTGGGCAGGCCCTGGCGGAGGCGGGTTTTGACGGCGGCCCACAAGTGTTCGATGGGATTGAGGTCC
>Ga0224557_1003770_pt1 | contig 11542 bp, 10 predicted proteins | sample 714S31014metaG_FD_180677 | JGI IMG/M metagenome (GOLD analysis project Ga0224557, IMG submission 180677) | Peat soil microbial communities from Stordalen Mire, Sweden - 717 S3 10-14 | ecosystem: Environmental > Terrestrial > Soil > Wetlands > Peat | place: Sweden: Norrbotten County, Stordalen... | reverse complement strand
AGTCCACTCGGGCGCACTGTGAAAAGCCCGCTATGCGGGGCTTTTTTGTTCTCGGCTCCTCTGGCCACGACACGGAATCCGCACCCCGTGCCAACAGCGGTGGCAACCGCATTTCGGTGGGCTGTCGACGCTTTCCACCACTCTGACGAACAGGGGATGGACTCGCCGCGCGCAACCGGAACCACCGGCGGCGCTGACGGCTCGGTCGGCGACCATACTCAGATCTGTGGCAGCCAAGACTCTCCATGCTCGGGTCCTAGACCTCGTCGGCGAAGTCAGCGCGCTCCTGGAGCTCGATGAGCTGCGTGACGGATTGCTCGCAGCGATGAGAACTGCCGTGCGGTGTGACTACGTGTCACTGAACCAGGTCGGTCCGGATCCGGACCAGAACTGGAGCATCGTCGAGCCACCGATGCCCAGCCAGGCGCATGAGGTGTTCTACCGCCTTGCGCACCAAAACCCACTCGCTGAAATGCACATGCGGACCCGCGACGGACGGCCCTATCGCCTCTCAGACGTGGTCACCCCGGCACAATTTCGCCAGACTGATCTGTACCGTGAGTTTTACGCTCCGATCGGCGTCGAATACCAGATCTCGTTCATGCTTCCCGGCACTAGGGAGGAGATCCTCGCGATTGCTTTGAGCCGTCGCGAAGCTGATTTCACCAACGAGGAACGAGAGCTTCTCGCGGTCGCCCGTCCGCACCTCATCCAGATCTACCGGAATGCCTTGCATCACTCCGATGTCATGAGTCGACAGGCCCTGCGGTCGGCTCCGTTCCCTGACCGGAAAACTCTTCAGGACCTGGGACTCACGCCCGCGCAGGCCAACGTCCTACGCCTGCTTGCAACCGGACAGTCGACCAGCGATATCGCCAGTGAGCTGCGGATCTCCGAACGGACCGTCCAAAAGCACCTGCAGGGCGTCTACCACAGACTCGGCGTTAGCGACCGCTCGGCTGCGATTCACAGAGCCTGGCAAGCCACCCTGCCTTCGGCGGATACGTGATTTTGCGTACACGCGATTTCCCAGCTCTCTCTTTCGCATGTATGTTCCGCACGGGGCGCTGACCGGGGAGCACATCTTGACCGCTTCAGCGATACATGACCGGTCGCCGACGGCGCACCGGATGCGAAAGGACTTCTCAGCCGATGCGAGTCAAGCGGTTTGCCGTCACCTTTGCTGTTGTCCTGCTCGGCTCCGCGGCCTACGCCGCTGGGGCGTCGGCCTGCACGACCTATACGGGGCCGTCCGGGGGACAGTGGGGCCAGGCGTCGAACTGGTCGCCCGCCGCGGTGCCAACTGCGGCCGATGACGTCTGCATCAACGGTTCGAAGGAAGTCGTTTTCGCGCCGTACGTCACGACCGTGCAGGTCTACTCCGACACCGTGAACAGCATCACGGTCGGCGCACAGGCAACGCTCGAGATCGAGGGCGAAAGCAGCAGCTATGGCGGGGACTACTACCAGGAGTCGGATCTGACGGCCAACAACAGCGTCACCGTCGACAGCGGCGGGACCTTGCTACTGGACTCGACCGGGATCAACGTGGCCGGCGGGGGGGTTCCGGCCGGGGCCACCTCTGGTGGCCGCGCAACGCTGTTCGTCGGCGCTGACCCGACGTCCGGTGGCCCGACACCGACACTGACGAATAGCGGCACGATCGAGGGCGAGTCTGGTAGCGCCTCGTTCGGCGAGCTGATCCAGGGATCCATCCAGAACGCCGGATCGCTGACCGACGCCTCGGGCACGCTTACGCTGCAGGACGCCAACGGCGTGGCCAGCTCCAACTCCGGTGCGATGACTGTCGCCGCCGGCGCCGCGACGATGTTGACCGGCGCTCCGGGGTTCACCAACTCGGGCCAGATCACCGCGACCGGATCACTGACACTAACTTCGCTCGATCCCCAGACATGGACCCAGAGCGGTGGCTCGGTGAGCGGGAACACGGTGTCGCTATATGACGGTGACGCGCTGGCCTACTCGGCCGGCACAGGCTCGTTTGCGTTCGGTAGCGGGGGCGAGGAGAACTCTCTCTCCGGCACCATCCCGGCCGGCCAGACCGTGACGCTCGACGCCGGCTCCACCGGCAACGGCAACGATGGCCTCGCCCTCGATGGCACGGTGACGAACAACGGCACACTCGCTCTTGACGCGGGTACCAGCGCGGCGGGCAACCCGGAGGTTGATTCAGGGCCGTCTGGAGGCAAGCTTGTGAACAACGGAACTCTCGACCTCCTCGACTCGAGTTCAACGCAGAGCGATTTGGTCCGTGTGGACCTTACGAATGATGCGGCCGGGCTGATCGACGTGCAGTCGGGGACGACGAACTACGACGGCGGAACTACCCTGCTCAACCAGGGCACTCTCCTGATCGCTCCGGCGGCCGAGTTCGTGCAGCGGGCCGGCGCGGTGACCAACAGCGGCACGCTGTCGCCGCAGATTGCGTCCAGGACCGACTTCGGTACGTACGACCTGTACGGGGGAACCTTCAACGCGGGTGGAGCGCTCAGCCCGGTACTTGTCGGTGGGTACGTTCCCAGAGCGGGCCAGGAGTTCGATGTACTGAACATCGGCAACACCGACACGTTCACCGGGAAGTTCTCCGCCGGCGGCAACGGTTTCACACCGGACGCCACCCATGCGAGCCCCGAGCCGGGCCATGTCGGTGCGGTGTACTTGGCGTCTTCAGCGCGAGGCGTCGTTCACGCGGGGAAGGTGATCGCCAAAGACGGAAAGCTCTCTCTCAAGATCTCCTGCCCGGCTCATGACACCTGCCTCGGGTACACCGAGACCGCAACCGTCACAGAGCACCTCAGGGGCAAGAAGGTGATCGGGCTCGCGGCTGCCAAACGGAAGACCACAATCAAGGTGATCACGATCGCCAAGGCAAAGGGCAGGGTCGCTGGGGGCAAGAGCGTCACCGTCAAGCTATCCCTGAACAAGACTGGTGCGGCGCTGCTCAAGCGCTACAAGAAGCTCAGGGCAGAGGTGACATTGACCGTTGCCGGCAAGACGTTGGCAAAGAGCATCGTCACCCTGGTGGAGCCCAAACCGGCGCGCAAGAAGAAGTAATGGCTAGGTATCAGAAGATCGGGCTGAAGCCCACGATGATCGTCGGCGTCGCGGCGACGTTGGGGGTATGCCTGCCACTGTTCGCATCCTCGGCGTCAGCCTCGACGCCGAGCAGCTGGTCGTTGCCTGCAGCGCTTGCGGATTCGCCGACCAGCGACGTACTCGTGAGCTCTCCCACGGGTGAGGTGCTCCGTTTCTTCCAGGACGCCAACGGGCTGCCAGAAGTTGCCGCGTACGGCGCCTCCGGACCGGTCAGTCCGGTGTCCCTGCCGGACGAGACGCCGGGCAACATCGGCGGGCGGATCGTCTCCGTGCACATGCTGCCGGACGGGAGCTCAGTCATCCAGTACCTGCCGGACAACACGTTCAACCAGCCGGTGCTTGTGGTGCGTCTCCCCGATGGGACGTTCGGCCCGGTGTATTCCGGCAATGGCAACGGTGCGGTCGCGGTGAAGCCCGGCGGGGTGCTTTTGGTCGATGGCGGCTACGACTCCAACAGCAGGCTCGACATCACCACGCAGACGCTCACGATCGCGTCCGACGGCGCACTCGCGCGCACGAGCGGGCCAACGAACATCTTCGATCCTGTCGGGACGTACGCGGGGGGAGCCGACATCTCCGTGGTCGGCGCCGTGGCCTCCGGCGACGCCCAGGTGATCGCGAACGAGCAAGGCGCCGAAGGCACCGGCCACGTCACCGAGAGTTTTCTCGAAGGGATAGCCCGACAGATAAGCGCCCTGAACTTCACGAAGTGGATGACGGATCGAAAGCTCGCCAGCGTCAAGAACCAGGTCACGACGGACAACGCCAGCGGAACTGCGATTGGCGAAAAACTGTCGCAAGGTGTGTCGACCCCAACGCTCCTCATCCAGGGTCCCAAAGGCAGTGCCGCGGCACTCCCGGGCGCGCGAACCTACCGGGATAGGCCCTAAGCTCCAGCACTTGGAGTCAGCTACAAACGGAGATCGGGTCGGTCAACTAGCCGTGGACCTGCGACATCAACTCGGCCACCGGGTCAGCAGCTCTCAGCCGCCAGGCAGGTGGTAGATGTCGACCGTGCCGGTCGAGGGATGGGAGTTGTCGTTGCCCTCGGGCAACACGATGCGCCCGCCGATCACGATCGGGCTGTTCCAGTGGCCCGGATAGGCCGGCAACGTGATGTAGAGGTGGCCGGTACGCGGGTTGCGAACGTTCAGCTGTCCCTGGCTGAGGTTGTAGACGTAGAGCAAGCCCCCAGCCACAACCGGACTGGTCCCGGGCGTGTTGTCCTCCCAGGCCAGACGCAGGCGGCGATCGATCAGCGTGTAGGCAGCGGTGCCAGCGCCGTCGGTCACGAACATGTAGATCTTGCCGGAGCCTGACGTCCAGACAGCCGGCTGGCTGTAGATGTCGGTCGGTCCCGGCCCAGCGACGCTCTGCAGCTCGCCACCGGTCCGCGGCCCTGCAGAAGCCGTGGTGCCGTCGAGCTTGTTCAGATCGAGCAGGCGCAGATACCCCTCCTTGCCACCCTGGACCGCCAGTGGTGTACCACTCTTGACGGGCAACAGCGCCGGTTCGGTGCTGCCCAGGTCTCCGTCAGCCTGGTTGAGCTGCTCCTGATTTGTGGGGGTCCAGTTGTGCAGCAGCTTGAGCGCCGGCGAGAGCTCGAGCACGCTGTCACCCCAATCCGTGCGGCCGTTGAACGGTCCGTTGCCGGTGGTCACGAGGATGTCCCCGTTGGGCTCGATCACGGATCCCGGGCGACCCCAGATGGCAGAGTCACTTGCCGGACAGCTGCTGGGATCCTTGATGATCGTGGTGACATTCGAGCAGAGCGTGTTGAACACATGCGTGACGCGGCCGCTGGCCATGTTGAGCGTGACCACGTGACCCTGGTAGGGCGGCGCATCTCCGTTGTAACCGTCGGTCGCGACGATCAGCTCGCCGTCGGCGACATTCAGCGACCCGGCGAGCTTTTCGTGCGTGGGCAGGTAGGTCATGCGCGTGCTCCACAGTTGCTGCCCGTCGGTGACCGAGAGCTTGTGCACAAAGCCGTCAGGCGTCGTCACGTAGACGTACTGACCGCCGGGGTCGGCCACAGGCGCAGTGGTCGTCAACTGGGCCGAGCCCTGCAGCGCTCGATCGGCGGCCGGGAAGAAGTGCCAGAGGGTATGACCGTTGGCCGCGTTCAGCGCAAGCGTGTCGCCGTAGGAGGTGGTGCCGATCAGGACGTCGTAGCGGCGGCCGCCGATCGTCACATCGCTGAGCTCGATCATCGCCGAGTCGATCACACCAGGGATGTGGACGGTCAGGCGCCTCAGCTCATGCAGGTTCGCGGCCGTGATCCCGGTATCCGCAGGACCGACTCCGGAGCGCTGAGTGTTGTAGTCAAAGGTCGGCCAGGCGTTGACGAGGGCACCAACGCCGCCCTCCGTCGCGTTGGTGCCAGTGCCGCTGGTGTCCTTGGTCGTGTTCGTTCCGGAGCCTGCTGCAGCGCTGACCGCAGTACCGAGGGCGGCAAGAACCAGGGCGAGCACCGATAGACAGACCAGCCTGAAGCGCAGACGTGTAATCACGTAGCCAGCTTACGCCCGCGGGACACTGGTGGCGAAAGAGGTGCACATCCGACCGACCCCTAGTAGGAGCGATCGAAAAACGGCGCTGTCTCGGGCGAGAAGAGTCGCGCACGGCCCTCTGACAGTCGGCCACCGGTCAGACCGAGGTGATGTAACCGCGCATGTATCCGACGTGCGCCATCGAGTAGGGGTCGCATGGGAACGTACATATCCACTCGAACCTACCCTGCTGCTGGACGAGCAGCGTATAGGTGTGCACCCCAGGCTTGACGACGATGTTCACGCCCGCCCCCATGGCGGTGATGCTGTGGTCGCCGTTATCGGTGTTGTTGATCACGAGCTTGACCGGCTCGCCGGCGCGCACTGTGAAGTTCGTGACGCTGAAGGCGTCGTGCAGCTTGCCGTCGGGTCCCGGCTTGACCCCGGGCGATACGGTCAGATACACGGTCCGCTCAACGGTCGTGGCGTTTGACAGCTTGACGACGTTGACCACCGGTCGCGCCGGCGCGGCCTGGGCGCCGTTGACGACGACCACGTCGATAGCGATCAACGCCAGTACTGCCCCGAGCGCGGCGAGCATCGCCAGCCCGATCACATTTGATTGACGCCGTGCCGGAGAGTCAGGGACTTCTTTGAGATCGAAATTGTGAGTGTCTTGCGGCATCGGTGCTCCGTTCTGGTTGACCCATCGAATGCTGCACTCTGGGAGGCCTGGCGGCCAGAGTAGGAGGCACCGTGGTCAACCGACGGCAAACCCCGGGGTCGGTGTGGAGAGACCGCCGTGCCGCTGCGGGAAAGCCGAGACGAGCACGGCCGTGTAACGGAATCGGCGGCGGTCGGACTGAACTGTGCAATGCCAACCACCTCGGAGGATCTGATGCACATTCGCAAAAAGCTTGGAGCGGTCGCGGTAGCCACCACCGCGCTCACGCTCACACTCGCAGCGGGATCGGCCGCAGCTGCAGCACGTCCGCACTTCGACCATCACCGCGGCTTCTTCGGCTGGGACACGCGCGCCGTGTTTGTCCAGACCGACAACACCGCGGGCAACGCAATCGCGGTTTACGACCGTGAGCCCGGCGGTAAGCTGTCCGCCGCCGGCACCTACCCGACCGGCGGGATCGGCGGCGTGTTGGACGGCTCGGTGGTGGACCACCTCGCCTCTCAGAATTCGCTTGTCTACGACAGCGAGAGCGGCCTGTTGTTCGCGGTGAACGCCGGCAGCAACTCGATCTCCGTCTTCTCGGTCAGCAGCGACCATCTCGCGCTGCGCCAGGTGATCAGCTCCGGCGGCAGCTACCCGGTGAGCATCGCGGTGCACGGCGGCCTGGTTTATGTGCTGAACGCGCTCAACGGCGGCAACGTCAACGGTTACTACGTGGCCGGCGACCATCTGGTGCCGATCCCGGGCTCAGAACGGGCGCTGAACCTCGGCCCGGCCGCCGGCGCAACGCAGTTCGTGATGACACCGGGTGATATCGCCTTCACTCCCGATGGCAGCAAGCTGCTCGTGACCACCAAGGACAACAACAACGACATCGACGTCTTTGGCGTGAACCCGTTCGGGGAGCTGTCAGCGACTCCGACCGTCAACAGCGAGCCCGGCGACGTGCCGTTCGCGCTGGCCTTCGAACGCGACAATCAGGTTGCCGTCGGCGAGGCCGGAACCGATGCGGTCGCTACGTTCGCGCTGCACGGGACAGGCACGCTGACACCGCTCTCGAGCGTCGGCACCGGAGAGGCTGCCACGTGTTGGCTCGTCGCCGACGGACCGTGGCTGTTTGCCGGCAATGCCGGTAGCGGCGAGGAGAGCACAGTGTTCGACACGCCCTCGGGCGCAGTGACGCTGACCGCCACAACCCCAACGGACGCAGGCACGGTCGACGCGGCTGTGACACCGAGTGGTCACTACCTGTATGTGCAGACCGGCGGTAACGGGATCGTCGACGAGTTCCAGGTCGGCGCCGGCGGGTCACTGACGGAGGTCGGTTCCGTCACCGTGCCGAACGCAGTGGGCGGCGAAGGGATCGCCACCTCCTGAGCGGAAGGGACGCTGTTTGTGGGCGCGGCACCGACAGGTGCCGCGCCCACTAGGCTCACCCCAAGAAATGTCCTGGATCAAGTTGCGCCCCAGCAGACCTCGAGACCGCTCTCAGCGAGCGGACGAGGACCTGCACCTTCTCAAGCGACTGCAGTCCGGAGACGAGGAAGCCTTCATCACGCTCGTAAACCGCCACCACGATTCGATGCTGCGTCTAGCCAGAACATTTGTGCACAGCCACGCGCTGGCGGAAGAGATCGTCCAGGACACCTGGGTCGGCGCGCTGCGTGGAATTGACCGCTTCGAAGGTCGCTCATCGCTGCGGACCTGGCTGCTCGCGATCCTGGTGAACCGCGCCCGCACCACCGGCGTCCGCGAGGCGCGTAGCGTGCCGATCGCCGACACCGAGCCGGCGGTCGATGCGGCTCGCTTCAACAGCGCCGGCGCATGGTCCGCCCCGCCGGAGCAGTGGGTCGAGGACGTGGAGGACCGGCTCGGCGCCGTACAGTTCGGCGGCCTGATTCGCTCAACGCTTGAACAGATGCCCGAGCGCCAGCGGGCCGTAGTGATGTTGCGTGACGTGGACGGGCTTCAGAGTGATGAGGTCTGCAAAGTCCTGGAACTCTCGGCCGCCAACGAACGAGTGCTCCTGCACCGGGGCCGCAGCCGTCTACGCCAGGCGCTCGAAGACACGATCGGGGGTGTTGAGAACCATGCTCGGTAGACCACGCGAGCTCGCGTGTCAGGAGGTCGTTGAGTTGATCAGCGATTACCTCGAGGATGCACTCTCCACGCGTGATCGGCGCCGCCTCGAACACCACCTGGCGGGCTGTCCGCACTGCAGCGCCTATCTCGCACAGATGCGCGAGACGCTGCGTCTGGCGGGCCGGCTGACGCCGGAAGACCTCTCGCCTGAGATGACCGAGGAGTTCTCAGAGATCTTCCGGCGCTGGAGCACCGAGCGGGACTAGTGAGCTCTGAGATCCCGCTCGGCGCCGGCGCACACGGCCCCGGCGCCGGCGCTGCGCTCGCGATCCGGGTACAGACCGTGAGCGGTGATGTCCTAGTGCGCCGCGCGGCCTAGGAGAACCACAGGCACTTCTAGGGGCCAAATACAGCTGGTACCTGTATTTGGCCCCTAGAAGTGGTTGACGGAGGGCCGGCTCGACCCGGAACCCGAAGCGGCCCCACTCACATACTCAGACCGCTATCGCGGCGTTCAGCCGCTCACCACTGCCCGCGTCGAAAACGTGCGCGCGGAAGGGCTTGGCGGCGAATGAGACCTGATCACCGATCCTGGCCGAGGTGCCGCCCAGTACGCGCGCGACGGTGTCGTGGCGGATGCCGTCGATCTCAATGTGCCCGTGCAGGTAGCCGTCAGAGCCGAGATCCTCGACCAGGTCAACGATCATCGCCGTCTTGTCGACGTCGACAGGACCGACCACAACGTCCTCAGGCCGAACCCCGACCGTGACGGCACCGGCAGCGCCGTTCAGTGCAGAGCGCTCGACCGCCGCGACGGACTTACCGAACTGGACGCCGCCATCCACGACAGTGCCGGGCAGCAGGTTCATCGCCGGACTGCCGATGAAGCCGGCGACGAACAGGTTCTGAGGTGCCATGTAGAGGTCGCGCGGAATCCCGATCTGCTGCAGCACGCCATCCTTGAGCACCGCGATCCTGTCCCCCATCGTCAGCGCCTCGGTCTGGTCGTGCGTGACGTAAACGGTGGTCACCCCGAGCCGCCGTACCAACGAACTGATCTGGCTGCGCACCTCCACTCGCAACTTTGCGTCGAGGTTGGACAGTGGCTCATCCATCAGGAAGACCTTCGGATTGCGGACGATCGCGCGTCCCATCGCCACCCGCTGACGCTGACCGCCGGAGAGCGCCTTTGGCTTGCGGTCCAGGAACTCCTGGATGCCGAGCATCTCTGCCGCCTTGAGTACGCGCTGCTCGCGCTCAGCCTTCTCGACGCTGGCGATCTTCAGCGCGAACCCCATGTTGTCCGCGACCGTCATGTGCGGATAGAGCGCGTAGTTCTGGAAGACCATCGCGATGTCACGATCCTTGGCGGCGACGTTGGTCACGTCGCGCTCACCGATCCAGACGCTGCCGGAGTTGATGTCCTCAAGCCCCGCGAGCATCCGCAGCGCAGTTGACTTGCCGCAGCCGGACGGGCCTACCAGAACCAGGAACTCGCCGTCGGCGATATCCAGATCCAGCTCCTTGACAGCCGGGCGATCAGCGCCCGGGTACGTACGTGTCGCTTTGTCATAGACGACAGTTGCCATGTTTTCTCCTCACCGGCAGGTACGTGCCGGACGATCCTTAGTGAGTGAACGGAACCTCTTACTGAACGGAACCTGCGAGACGCGCGTAACGCGAGTACTGCTCACGGATCACCGGCTGGTGATCCGGTTCGGGCTCGGCGACGACTTCAAGCGGCCAATCCGGCGGCTCACCCGCCAACACCCAGGCCGCCTGAACTGCGCCGCCGTCAGCAACATACTCACCCGGCGCCGGCACAACAACCGGCGCGTCAAAGACCTGGGCGGCGATCCGCTGCACCGCCTCGCTCTGCGCGGCACCGCCGATCAGCAGCAGCCGCCGCGCATCGACACCGACGCCGCGCACGGCGTCAAGCCCGGCACCGAGCCCGCCAAACATCCCCTCGACCGCCGCGCGCGCCATGTTCTCACGCGTCGATGAGGCGATCGTTAGTCCGTGGCACGACGCTTTTGCGTCAGGCAGATTGGGCGTGCGCTCGCCTTCGAAGTACGGCACGAGTACCACTCCGCCGGCGCCGGGAGCGGCCGCGAGCGCAAGACCAGAGAACACGTCGAGGTCGACGCCGAGCAGTCCCGCAACCGAGCTCAGTACACGTGCGGCGTTGAGCGTGGCGATCAGCGGCAGGTAGTGCCCGGACGCGTCGGCGAACCCGGCGACCGTGCCGGTCTCGTCGAGCGCTGGGCGCTCACTGACGGCGAAGACCGTGCCGCTGGTCCCGATCGAGACGACCACGTCACCGGCGCCCGCCCCCAGCCCAAGCGCAGCACCGGCGTTGTCACCGGCGCCGGGGCCGACGACCACTCCGCTCTGTGTGCTCCCGGCCCGCTGGCCGGGAGCGAGTACGCGAGGCAGCACGACGTCGCGGCGACCGAGACCGGCCTCCAGCAGATCGAGGTCGTACTCGTCACGCTCGGACGAGAAGTAGGCGGTCCCGGAGGCATCCGAGCGGTCGGTGATCAGCGCGTCGAGCACGGGCCCGAGCGTGGATTCGGCGGCGGGCCCGTAACCCATCAGCCGCCAGGTGAGCCAGTCGTGCGGCAGGGCCACGGCGGCAACGCGGGCGGCGTTGGCCGGCTCGTGGTCACGCAGCCAGCGAAGCTTGGTGAGCGTGAACGAGGCGACCGGTACCGAGCCGGTACGGTGTGCAAACTCGCCGGCGCCGATCTCAGCGATCAGCTCAGCGGCGGCGGCGGCGCTGCGGGTGTCGTTCCACAGCAGCGCCGGTCGGATCACCCGCCCTTCAGCATCCAGGACGACCATGCCGTGCTGCTGGCCCGCGATTGAGATTGCGGCGACGTCATCGAGACCACCGGCCGCCGCAATCGCCTCCTGCAGGGCCAGCCACCAGGCGGCGGGGTCGACCTCGGTGCCGTCGGGGTGCGAGGCGCGGCCGGAGCGGGCGAGCACGCCCGTCTCCAGCTCACGGATCACAACCTTGCAGCTCTGCGTCGACGAATCGACGCCCGCGACCAACGTCATGGGTTCAGCTTCGCCCGGTCAGCGTGCCCCGAGCAGATGCTCGGTGGCGAGCTGCTGCAGACGCACAAAGCCGTAGCCCTTGGCGCCAAAGTAGGACTGC
>Ga0224557_1003769_pt1 | contig 11547 bp, 6 predicted proteins | sample 714S31014metaG_FD_180677 | JGI IMG/M metagenome (GOLD analysis project Ga0224557, IMG submission 180677) | Peat soil microbial communities from Stordalen Mire, Sweden - 717 S3 10-14 | ecosystem: Environmental > Terrestrial > Soil > Wetlands > Peat | place: Sweden: Norrbotten County, Stordalen... | reverse complement strand
TCGCCGTGCTGCTTGCGGCGGTGACGATGGGGGTGGCAGCCGTCCCCGCCATGGCCCACAGCGGTCGCCACGGCTCGTGGGGCAATGGTCGCCACGGCTCGTGGGGCAATGGTCACCACGGCTCGTCGCCCAATGGTCCGGAGAGTTTTTCCAGCCGCGTGTTTGCGACTGGAAACGCCATCACCCACCCGACCGCTAGCGGGCCTGAAACGGTCTCACAGCCGGATGACATCACCTCCCTGGATGGCCGGATCTACGTCGGTTTCCAGAACGGCGTTGGCCCGCAGGGGCAGGCGAGTGCCTCAGGCAATACCGAGAGCACGATCGTCGCGTTCAATCTCTCTGGCCGGCCGGTGGCCGAGTGGAACATCGCCGGCAAGTGCGACGGTGTCACTGCCGATCCGCAATTGCACCGCTTGATCGCGACTGTCAACGAGGACGCGAACTCCAGCGTGTACCTGATCGATCCGAACGGTGCTGCCACCAACTATCAATACAGCGAGCCCCTGCCGCACAACGGCGGCACCGACGCGATCTCAATTTACGATGGCATGGTCCTGATCAGCGCCTCGGCGCCGGGCACCACAGGCACGCAGGCAGCGCCGCAGCCGACCTTCCCGGCGGTCTACAAGGCGACGTTCAACCCGCAGACGCGCATCGCCAGTGTCACGCCACTGTTCGACGATGAAGACGCCGCCGCCGTGGCGAACGTTGGCACGGACTTCGGGCAGACCGTGAATCTGGCGCTCACCGATCCGGACTCCAACGAGGATGTCCCGGACTACGCGGATCGCTTCGCCGGTGATTTCATGCTCACGAGCCAGGGCGACGAGGAGCAGATATTCGTCCAGAACGCCGGAACGCCGTGGCAGCGGCTGTCGGTGCTGTCACTGACGAGCTCCGTCGACGACACCGCTTGGCCCGTTGGTCCCATGGGGACGATCTACACGACGGACAACTCGGACAATTCGGTTTACGCGATCACCGGCCCGTTCCGCCGCGGTGAGGAATTCGTCGCCGACACGCCCTGCGATGAGAGCAGCGCACCAGCAACCTGTCCCGGGCCTGGCTACCCGGCGAACTTCCTTGGCGAGGTGAATCCGTGGACTGGCGTGATCAGCCCGGTGAAACTGTCCGGCCCGGCGCCGGAGGCACAGGGGATGCTGTATCTCCCGTAGCCGGCGGTCAAAGCGGACGAGTTGACCAGAAAGCCCCGCTCGCGGGGCTTTCTGGCTTTCTGGTCAACAAGTCCACGGGCTTGGAGACGAACACCTACAGCTAGCGCTCGGCCCGACGCCACCGGCGTTTCGGAGCAAGCAGCCTGCGGATGCCGGCGTTCGGCGTCGGCCGGGCGTCGAGCAGCTCCGCCACACTCGCATCGCGCGCGCGGTTGAGTCTGCTCGCCAACGCGATGAAGACCTGCGCGGTGGTCAGCGCGTCGCCATCAGCGTGATGGGGACGGTGAATGGGAAGGTTGAGGCTCTGCGCCAGAAACCCGAGCGGGGGGCTCTCAGGGCAAGCGATGCCCTCGGCCGCGAGCACCGCCTGCCCCAGCGTCATCGTGTCAATCACGTGAGGAGTCAGAGGCCGCTCGGGCGGCATGACTCTACCCAGGAAGCCGCGCTCGATCCATGCGGCGTGGGCGACCAGGATCCGGCCTGAGAGGACATCGGCAATCAGATCGATCTGCTGCTCAAGCGGCAGCTGATCACGGAGGTCCGCGTCACGCAGCCCGTGGATGCGAATCCCGACAGGCGCAGGTGGTCGTTCGGGTCGCACCAGCGTTGTGACCATCTCGGCCGGGATCACACGTCCCCCCCGGACCGGAACCGCCGCGAACGAGAGGATCTCATCGCTCGAAAGGTCAAGACCCGATGTCTCGAGGTCCACGACCACGAATTCGGCCTGCCGCCAAGGGATGCGCGTGAGCGACTCGGCTGTCACGACACGCGAAGCTGGTCCGTCAAACGCCGATGGATGCCGCCGATCAGCCGGAACGCATCCTTCATGTAGGCCCGAGAGAGAGTCGTGAGCTCCCCGGCCGCGACGATGTCTGAGACCGCGCTTCCCTCGCGCAGCTGTTCGAGTTGCCGAGCAATCCGCAGATCCGTGAACCAATCGTGCGCCTCGGCCAGCAGCTCAGCGTCGGCCTCAGGGAAGACGCCCGCCTCGCCTGCGGCAAGCAGCCTCGCCTGCGTCGACACCAACCCTCCCCCAGCCATGAACCCGCCGTAGCGGGCGATGTTGACGATCGGCTGCACGGCGTCGGATTTGAGATCGACTTCCCCGCGTCCAAGCCCAGGATTTAGCACGCGCGTGCGTACCGAGGCTGTGGGCAGCTTGTGACCGAGGGCGAGCCGCAGCAGCCAGCGCGCCAGCTCGTCCTTGGCACGGGTGGTGTTCATCTCCCCAAGCACCGTCTCACTCCAGGTCGCATCACCGATCGCGCGGCCATCCAGAACCGCGGAGAGCGCAATCGGAACCTTGTCGACCGAGGGCGTGCCCGCCCACCCCCTGACCAGCTGGCGCCAGCTCTCCTGAGAGCGCGCAAACAACGGTGAGGCTGCCGTCTCGCCGTTGTTGTCGGGACTCAGGCCAGAAAGATCCGTGAGCGCCTCGACCGTAGTGGTGGCGATGCGTCTCACCAGCGTCTCGTCGTCCGGGGTGGCGTACGCGGGCCACGTGAACGCCGAATCGAGGTCCGACAACGGAGCAAGCTCGCGGCGTCCGTGACTGCCCAACGCGATCCAGGTTGGGGAAAAGTTGAGAGGTCGCTCAGGCTGCTTGATCAACTCGACCATCCGCGTGACGATCGCGTCGGCGATGGCCACGTGAATTCGGCTGATCGACACCCCTGAGATCCGGGACTCATGAAGCCCAATCAAGACCTCGGGCAGCCGTGTTGCGATCTGCCGCAGGTCCGCCACTGTGCGGGCGGATCGAATCTCACGACCCAGCGTGAACGGATGCGTGGCGTCTGCCGCGAGCAGATCAACGTCGCGGATCACGCCGAGCACAACTCCGGCGGCGTCGATCACAGGGACGTGCCGGATCCCGTTTTCCAGCATGGCGAAGGCGACCTCAGAGCTGGGACGCTCCGGGTCGACCGACAATGCCGGTGCGCTCATGACATCCCTCACCGGTGCGTCGAGTGAGCGCCCTACCGCCACGACCCGGGCCCGCAGGTCACGGTCGGTGACGATCCCGTGCCCCTCGCTGAGACGCACGATCGCACAGCTGACGTCAGCCGCCACCATGGACTGCGCCACCTCACCTATGGAGGTCTGCGGAGAGCACTCCACGTATTTGGTGCGCAACAGCTGAAACGCTGGCCGATCGGCGAGCCGCGTCGCGGCCGTTACCGAAACGCGAGCGCGCAGCGCCTCGCGATGGCGCATCTCTCGCGCCACGAAGCGCATGCCCTCTGGCCTTGCCAGTAGCGGCGTGATGTCGCTTGAGCGCATCCGATAGCAGAGCGTGTCCTCGCCGGCGCGAGCCCCGAACTCAGTCGGAAGTCCGGTCAGCATCGAGGGATGACCGAAGAGATCACCCTCGCCGAGTTCATCCAGTACCTCGCCGTCGTCCAGCAGCTCGACCGCTCCGCGCCGGATCATCCGCACGTGCTCTAGAGGTGAGGCACCTTGGGCGAAGATCGTCGTGTGCGCCGGAAAGTACTCAACGTCGGTCGAGGCGCTGATGCGCTCCAATGTTTCATCGTCGAGCTCATCAAAGGGCTCGTGGCGACGCAGGAACTCAGTGATGTCATGCACAGAGCCGCATCCTGACAGTTCCGGGTCTGCCCAGCAGAGCTTGAACATCACTCTGGGTGATGACGCCTGCCCGTGAGCCACCGAGGCGTTGTGTGTCTACCGTGTGTATGGCTCGCGTCAACGTCTACCTTCCTGACGAGCTGGCCGAGCGCGCACGCGCCGCTGGCGTGAACATCTCCGGGGTCACCCAGGACGCGATCCGCAGCGCGCTTGCCGCCACTGACACAGACCGGTGGCTGGAGCGCCTTGCGCTGTTGCCGGTCACCGACGTCCCACACGAACACGTGGTCACCGCACTCGATCAAGCGCGCGACGAGCTCGGTGCCTGAGACAGTCGTCCTCGACGCCTCCGCGATGGTTGAGGCCCTGATCGGGACCCAGCTCGGCGTCGCGGTCCGAGCGCGGCTAGGTGGGTGCGACCTGCACGCGCCGGCGCACCTCGACGCCGACGTTCTCTCCGCGCTGGGAAGACTCCACCGTGGCCGCGAGATAACAGCCGCAGCGGTCTCAGCAGGACTGAACGAGCTTGCGACCGCGCCGATCACCCGCCACCCGCTTGCCGATCTGCTCGCCGGTTCGTGGTCGGCGCGCGATCAGCTGCGCCTCGTAGACGCCATTTACGTCGAACTAAGCACCAGGCTGCCCGGCACGCTGATCACGACCGACGGACGCCTCGCTCGCGCCACGGCTGACGTGGAACTCGTCACCTGACAGAACCCACACGTGCCGGCCGATCAGTGACCGCTGGCAATGCCCCCTGCCGCCTCAAGGCATTGGCTAGCCCATAAGGCTAATCGTCTTGGCGCGGACTTGCTTGGTGTCGCCGGTCGGGATTACGCCAAGCCTGACTTTGAGCTTGCCGCCGTGTTGGGAGAGCAGCCGCTTGCCCATTCTGTTGAGCGTTAGCGCTAGCTGGGTTTTTGCGCCCACGGTCAGCGAGTAGCTCGCCCGGGCGATCGTCACGGTCTTCTTCGTCTTCTTCGGCGCTTTGGACTGCCGGTGGGCGTTAGCGCTGGTCGCGATCAGCTTATGGCCCCTGAAGTGCTCGACGACGGTGATCGTGAGCACCCCGGTACAGATCTGGATCGGAGTGCCGGTGCAGGACACGGTCGCGGTGACGTTCGCCTGCTTGCTCTTGCTCGCCTTCTTGTTCTTGCTCGGCTTCCGGCTCTTGATCTTGCCGACGCTCGCTCTGCCGAGGCCCTGGATCACGGCGGTCGGGCTCGAGGTCGCGGCTGTCCCTGTGCCCTGGGCGTTGCTCGCCGTCTCGCTGATCGCAATCGTCGAGCCGATATCGGCCAGCGCGAGCTTGTAGGTCGGCGCGGTTGCGCCGGGGATCGCCACGCAGTCCGCGCCCGCGGCGTTGCAGCGCTCCCACTGGTAGCTGTAGCCGGTGGTGGTGTTGAACCATGAGCCGTGCGATTCGCTCAGCAGCTGGCCGTAGGCGGGGTTGCCGCTGATCGTCGGAGCTGACAGCTCGGCCGGCGGCCCGGTGGCAACGAGTGCGTCGCCAACATCGTCGACGGCGACACAGAAAACGTTCGAGGTACAGGCCAGCCCGTACAGCTCATGGTTCTCGGCGGTGACGATCGGCGGAGTCCCGGGGGCGGAGGGGTTGAAGGTGAGCGAGTGACCGAGGTCGTCGGTCGCGGTGCACTGGGAGATCGACGGACACGCGAGCCCGAGCAGGACACTGTCAGCGTCGATGTCGTCAGCCGTCGGGGCCCCGGGTGTGATCGGGTTGAACGTGACCTCCCTGCCGGAGTCTCCAACCGCGACGCACTCAGCGCTAGACGGACACGCGACCCTGTTGAGAAATCGGCCGCCGTCCAGCTGAGTGGACGCTAGGACAACGGCGCCGCTCTGGGGGTTGAACGTTGCCGTGTCGCCCTCGTGGCTGACGGCGGTGCACTGAGTGAGCGACGGGCAGTCGACTGACTCGCCGTAGTTGCTGGCGCCGGTGAAGAGCTTTGTCGAGCTGACCACGACCCCGCTCGTAGGGTTGAACGTCGTCTCGTAGCCGTCCTCGTCGACGCCGGTGCATTGGTTGGTCGCCGGGCAGGCGACTCCGTTGATCTGGGAGCCGCCGTTGACCTTGACAGACCTGATGATCGCGCCCGTCGATGGCGTGAAAGTGGTCTCGACGCCATTCTGGTCAACTCCGTCGCCGTCAGACGAGCAGGCCGGCGCCGCGGCCGCCGTCGATCGACGGCTCGGCTGTCTCACGCCCGAGCACCGCCATGAAGGCATCGCGGCCGAGCGACCACAGTGTCACCGATGTAGTGGCGGTCACGTTCGCCGTACGCGGGACGTCGTGGAGCAGCGCGATCTCACCGAACGACTCGCCCGGGTGCAGGGTGCGGACGTCGTCGCCATCGATCGACACCCGCACCTCGCCGTCCAGGATCACGTAGAAGGTGTCGCCCGTCTCCCCCTGCCCGATGATTCGGGTGCCCGGGGGCAGGGTCACCTGCTCCCCGCTCGCGGCCAGACCGCGCCGGTCAATCGCGGCGAACAGCGCGATGCCGTCGAGGATCGACTCGAGTGAATCGTGGCCGGCGCTGCGCACCCACTGCACATGCCGGCCCTCGTCACCAGTGACACCCGCCGCGAAGCCGGCGCCGTCGAGCGACCATACGACGGTCGACTCGGTCGCGGTCACGGTGGCGGTGCGGGGCGCCGAGTGCAGCAGCGCCTTGTCGCCGAAACTGTCGCCCGGCCCGAGCGCGCCGACGCGGTAGCCGTCGATCGTCACCTCGACCCGGCCCTCGTCGATCAGGTAGAAGCAGTCGCCCACGTCGCCCTGGAGGACAACCGCCTCGCCCGCCACTGCGGTCTTCCGGCCCAGCCGCGAGCCGATGCTCTCGAGGGCGAGCATGGTCAGCCCGCGGAAGCTCGCCGTCCGGCGCAGGGCGGCGAGCGGGCGCACCCGTGTTTCGGCCCGCTCGTCCACCCGCTCTAGTCCGCGACGCGAGAGGACGACGAGCAACGGGAGCGGCGCTCCGACCACGATCAGGGCCGTGCGGATCCCGACCACGGCCAGCAGTGCCGGGGCGACGAGCGCGCCGAGACCCTCGAGCAGGTTCTTTGACGCCTCCAGCGCGGCCACGCTCGGCCCCAGCCGCCGGGCGTCGACGACCCGGTGGATCAGCGCATTGGAGATTGCGTCGGCGAGCGCGAAGGCGAGACCCCAGATCCCTATCAGCACAACCGCCGCGAGCGGGCTGGCGGTGATCCCGACGAGCGTGATCGGGATCCCAGCGAAGGCAAAGGCAACCGCGCCCGGCCCGGCCAGTGTGCGGCGCCCCGCGAACCGCAGCGCCACCGGCATCGCGACTGCCGCACCGACCCCGGCGGCGGCCATCAGCAGCCCCACGCCGGAATTGCCGAGGCCGAGCAGGCGGAGCGAGGCGACGACCACTAACGCGGTCCACACGCCGCGCGTCAGCGACCGGGCGCCGCCGAGCACGAGCAGCGGGCGGGCTCGGCGAGCGACCAGCCGGAAGCCGGTCTCGATCGACCCGAGGCGGCCGGTGGCCAGGTCATCACCGGCCCGGCCATCGGGCGGCGCCTGAACTTCGGGCAGCGCGACCGGAGCCTCGGTGGCGAGGCCAGAGAGCAGCACTGCGGTGAGCGCGAAGGCGCCGGCGGCGATCACCAGGACGGCGGGAGTGCCCAGACTGGTAAGCGCCAGGCTGCCGACAAGGGCGCCGACGGCCTGGGCAAGCGCCTTTAGAACCGGCACGCTCCCGGCGGCTGCTGACAGCTCGCGCGGGGTCCCGGCGAGGGCGGGCAGGAGCGCCGACTGGACCGGACGGTAGGGCGCCGAGATGATCGCGTCGACCCACACGATCGCGATCGCGACCCCGATCGGCGCTCCGCCCGCGAGCGTCACTGCCACCACCGCGACGGCGAGCGCTCGACTGAGCGAGAGCGCCCGCAGGACCGATGCGGGGCGTCGCCGGGTGAGCGGGTCGACGAGCGGCGAGCCGAGCAGCGCGCCGGGGGCGAATCGGGCGCCGATCAGGCCGACGACAAGGGCGCCGTCGAGCCGGTAGCCGTGGATCGAGAGGGCGGTGATGTACGCCCACTCCGCCAGGTTGGTGAGGAACCATGCCGCACTCACCCACTGCAGCGGACGACCGGGGGCTGAGAATCGACGGATGGCAGGCACGCGGGGCATTGTTACGCGCCGGCCCCGCCGGACCGGTCTCGCGGTCCCGGCGTTCACGGCAGGTTTACAAGCCCCTGCCGTGACAGGGTCAGCTCAGCGTGATCGCGCCCTTGGTGAGGGTGATCGGCGCCGAGTTCGGCAGCGGTGAAGGCTGCCCCGGAGCCGGCGTGTAGGTGATGGTGATCCCGAACGACCCGGGCGAGGACCTCGTCGTCGTCGTACAGCGGGCGGTGTAGGCGACGTTGGATGCGGCCAGCGCCCAACCACCCCTCGAGCGGTCCAGCACCGGGTTCCACCAATACAGGTTGCCCTTACCGCTCAGGGCCGCGGTGGTGCTGTTGGACTTGGCGTAGGCGGTGACCGACGCGATCAGCTCCCAACGGGAGTTGTCGACCAGGGCGAGCGCGCCGAGGTAGGTGCTCTGGGTCCCTGGCTTGAGTCCGGCGGCAAAGCCGAAGCTGACGCCGCCCGCGCCCGGGGCCGTGTAGATCCCGACCCCGCTGGCGGCCAGGCCCGGCTCCGTGACGCTGAGGGCTACGCTCGTGACCGAGCCGGCACAGTCGCTGCTGCCGGCGTACGTGGCGGTGAGCGTGTAGCTGCCGTACTGCCACTGGGCGGTGGAGATCGCGGCGCCGGTCGCCACGCCGGCGGAACTGGTCGTCGCCGACTCCAGCGTGTAGGGACCGGCGGCGCCGGTGATCGGGTTGAGGTTCAGCGTGAAGGCGACCGGCTGGCCGCTGTCACATGCGCTCGGGCCGTTGCTCAGAGTCGCCGCCGGGACGAAGGTTGATTTCGTCGACGCGGTCTGAGGCCCGGTGTAGGTCAGCGTCGTGGATGCCTGCGCGACCGTGAGCGACCCGGGCACGTAGGTGATCGTGTAATTGGCGTCCGCCGCGCCCGAGCAGCTCGTCGGATACGAGGCGGGGGCGCTGCTCGAGGTAGCAGTCGTCCGGCACGACGGGAGCGTCTTCAGCGATGCGGTCGTATCGCCGTTGACGAAGCCCAGATAGCTCGGGGTGATCGCGGGAACAGATGCGCCGTAGATCATCGTTCCGCTCGATGCCGTGATCTGTAGCGGCGCCGTGGCGACGCTGACGGTCTGGGCGTTGCCGTGCGCAGCGGCATAGCTCGCGCCCTGGGCCAGCTGCGCGGTGAGCGTGCAGGGCCCGACGCCGACGAACGAGACCTTGCTGGTGCTGCTCACGGTGCACACCGCGGGGGTGGACGACGTGACCGATGTCGCGCCGTCGCCGTTCGTGCCAACGTTGGCCGTGAAGCTCGCACCATAGGTTCCCGACGCCGGCAGGTTGCTGATCGTCGGGGTGGTCGGCGTGGCACGCGCGACGGTCAGCGTGAACTGCTGCGTAGCCGCGGTACCGTAGCCGTTCGAGGCGTTCAGGCAGAGTGTGTAGGTGCTGGCAGTGCCCGCCGCGGGCATGCCGGCCAGGGTCGCCGTGTTGTTGCCGTTGTCGGTCAAGGTGACACCGGCGGGCAGAGCGGACGAGCGGGTGCAGCTGCTGAAGTTGGCGTTTGTGATCGTGTTGGTTGGGGTTCCGGTGCTCGAAACCGTGAACAGTCCGTTCGTGCCGATCGTGAAGGTCGTCGCGTTGTTGCTCTGAATTGCCGGCGGCTGCCCGGTCACGTTGAAGGGCGACGACCCGGTCTGGCTGGGCAGCAGGATCGGATCAGCCGGCAGGGCGATCGGCGCGCCAGGGCCGAAGAACGCCTGGACCGAATAGGCGCCGGGGGTCAGCCCAGGCACCCCACCTAGCGTTGCGACGCCGTCGAGCGCGGTGATCGCCGTCTGGACAATGGGTGAGCCGCCACCGGCGGGCGTCAACACGAAGGCGACCGAGTAGCCGGGTTGACCGAGGGCCCCACTCTGCAGGCTCGCGGTGATCCCGGTGCTGGCGCCGACGGCTGCGCTCGTCGGCCCACCCAACGTGAGCGTCGTTGCAACCTGATTCACCGTGAAGGGCGCCGTAACCGATGTTCCCGACTGGGTCGTGCTGCCCTCATAGGAGGCGGTGAGCTGATAGTTGCTGCCGGGCGCACCGGTGAGCTGGACCTGGGTCTGCGCGACCCCGTTGGTATCCGTTTGCGCCTGGACGCTCGCACCGCCGATCGTGAAGTCCACCAGGGCGCCGGACACTGGGTTTCCGTCCGCGGTGAGCGTCGCGCTGACCGGCACCGACGACCCATAGCCACCGCTGGAGGGCGGCGAGTTCAGCGTCAGCGAGCTCGACTGGAGCGCCTGGCTCTGGAGCCCACCGGTGATCTGCCCGGGCACGTAGTAGCTGCCGTCGTTGTCGTCGAGGCTGACCAGACCGACGCCGTTGGCGGCCTGAACCATGAACTTCAGGTCGGCGATCTGGGACTGGGTCAGCCCGGTGAGCGTTCCGGTCCACAGGGTGGAGTCGGTCGCGTCCTGGGTGAGGTCGAGCGACTGCCACTCGCCGGTGCCGCTTGCCGGCGTGGTGACGCCGGAGTACGTCACCCAGACCTGCTGGATACCGGCTGACGGGTCCCCGACCACGTGCGCCTGGAAGCTCACGGTGCCGCCGCTGGCGGTCGCGCTCACCTGGGAGATCGTCGGCGGCGCGGCCAGCGCCGGGGTGTTGGCGCCGGAGGCCGAGGTGTCGTCGCTGTAGAAGAGACGCAGGGCAACGTTCGAGTAGCTGCGCTGGGTGTCGGTGAGCGATCCGGGCGCGTCGGACTCGTACTGCGCCGGCGTCAGCATCAGCTGCGTCCCGGCAGATCCGCCGGTCAGGGCGCCGAAGTAGTTGACCGTCCACAGGTCGGACGGGAAGAACGAGCTGGAGGAGAAGGTCGAATGCACTCCGCTGAGCTCGGTGGCGGGCGCGCCCGTCAGCGGCGTGATGCCCGACTGATCGGTGTAGGTGCCGCCGGTGAAGCCGACCCCGCGCAGGACCTGGCCGGGAACGCTGACATCGCTGTCGGCCAGCGGCAGCGTCGGCTCGGCGGGACTGCTCTCCACGCCATTCGGTCCGCTCAGGTAGGTGGACGTCGGCGCCGAGCCGCCGTTCAGGCCCTCGAGCTGCGTCGTGTGGGTCGTCAGGGTCGGCGACAGCGTGATGTCAGTCGAGCTGAGTCGGAGTCCGGAACCGGGGCCGGAGGACTCCGACGCCGGTGAGCTGACTACCGGCGAGCTCGTGGGCTCCGGGATCCGGCCCGCAGGCAGGTTGACGCTGAGCATCGGCAGGCCGTACAGCGTCGCCTCGAGCAGTGACTTGATGTCGATCCCCTGGACGTTCGGGTTGTTGTCCAGGTAGGTGTTCTTGGCGTCGACGAGGGCCGACCCGACGGCCACCGGGCCCGACCCGTAGCGGAGCGCGTGGGAGAAGTCGGCGTACAGCTGATCGCTGTAGGCGAGGAAATCCGTGTCGCCGTACTGGTATCCCGTCCCGGCGATCAGCGTGGCCTGTTTCTGGGCGAACGCCCCGACCCAGTCAAGCGTCTGGGTTACCCCGGGAACGGCGTCGCCGCCGACGATGTTGTAGCCGGCATGACAGCCTGCGCTCAACACGATCGAGTTCTCGAGATTCACGTTCGAGCTGGCCAGCTGCTGCGCGTTCATCGTCG
>Ga0224557_1003764_pt1 | contig 11554 bp, 8 predicted proteins | sample 714S31014metaG_FD_180677 | JGI IMG/M metagenome (GOLD analysis project Ga0224557, IMG submission 180677) | Peat soil microbial communities from Stordalen Mire, Sweden - 717 S3 10-14 | ecosystem: Environmental > Terrestrial > Soil > Wetlands > Peat | place: Sweden: Norrbotten County, Stordalen... | reverse complement strand
CTCGGATGCGCCTCAAACGGAACGCCACCGTTTGGGGCGTTTCTGGTTTCAGACCATAGGAGGCGGGAAGTCATGCCGAAGATCGCCGGCATCAACCATCAGAGGGCAGTGGCTGCACTCGAACGTGCCGGCTTCCGCGTTCTCCGTCAAGGCGCTCATATTGTGATGACCGATGGCGTCCGAATCCTGACGATCCCTCGCCACAATCCAGTGAACGCATTCACGATGGGTGGCATCGTGCGCGACGCCGGGCTTAGTGTGGATGAGTTCCGCGAACTTCTATAGTTCCGCGTCTCAGCTTCCGCCCAAAGCGGCCATATCCTGTAAATCCTCGCCAAGACGCTTTACCAGCGACAGATCCCTCGCCGGGGTGATGTGGGTCACATGCCGTCGAGTGTCGAGTTAAGGACAATAGATGCGCTAAGCAGTTCCACGATTGCTGTATGCCGAAAGAGCGGCCGTTGAGCGACGTTTTCATCGAGAAACGGCCGACGGATCTGGGAAGGCCACGCAAATCGTGAACAGCTTTGCTTGAGGAGGCCCTTGATGGCCACAGTTGTGGGCACAGTTGCGATTCCTGAAACGAAGACGATGCTGACGCTTCCCGGCGATGCGGTGCGGCAGATTCAATGGCGGTTTAGCGATCGGTTCGATTTGCAGATGCTGGTCGCATCGGCGCGCAGCGTGGCGCGGGGAACTGTGGCGCGCATGGTCGCCGCCGGCGAGCGCAACACGCACGAGTGGACTGCGGCGAAGGACGAGATGATGGACGCCTTTGACCGTGCGGGAATCACGGCGGCGTTTATGGAGCCCGAGGAGGGCGGATTCATCGTTGGGCCGAAGAACCTGGCGCTGGGGCTCGCGGCTTTCGAGTTGGCATGGGTGGATGGCGGCGCGGCTACGGCAAGCCTGGCTGGGTTTTTGGCGCTCTCGCCGATTCACGAACGCGGCACAGCGGAACAAGTGAGCCGCTACAAGAAGCTGGCGGCTCCGCCGCAACCGGGTGAAGAACGCAAGCCGTGGCGCGGAGCCTTCGCGCTGACTGAGCCGATTCCGTATGTGGGCGTGGATACTGGAATGCTGAACGGCAAGGTGCGCGTGGCGGAGTGGAAGGACGGCCAGGAGCCGTGGCTGCAGGTGGACAAGCGCGGCCGGTTCATCACGGGAATCGCCTTCGCCAACTTTGTAACGGCGGCGGTGAACTCCGACGACCCGCGCATCAAGGGAAGCTGTGTAGTGATTCTGGAAGAGACCGACGAGGGCACGTTCGACCGCGGCACGGCGACCAAGAAACTGGTGCACCAGCTTTCGTCGACAGGCGATCCGGTTTTCAATTTGAAAGTGCCAGCGAGCCGCATTGTGGGCGGATACACGGTGAAGGACGGCGTGATTGTGCCGAACTTCAACCATAGCGAAATTATCGACGCGGTGTTCCGGCGGACGCGCGTGCCGGTGGGATTGATGACGGCGGCCAAGTTGCTGTCAGCGGCGGAGCCGGTGATTCGCTATCAGCGGCAGCGCTTTCGCGGAGCCGAGGGAGCGAAGGCGGGATCGGTGCGCTACGAGCAGGGAATTCAGCAGCGGGAAGACGCGCTGCACAGGCTGGTGGATGTGTGGGCGACAGGCGAGGCGGCGGCCTCGATGGGCTTTGCGGCGGCGCGGCTGTTCGACGAACTTGATCCGCTGGAGAAGCAGAAGACAGCGATGCTGAAGGAGCGCGGCGTCAGCGGTGGGCGCGCGGAGATGAAGGCACTGAAAGAGAGTGAGGAACGCGCGATCGAGCTGACAAAGCTGCGGGGCAACAGCGCGCGTCGCGCGGAGCTCGAAGCCGACCCGCTGGTGCAGTACGTGCTGAAGGACGCAGAAGCAAACGTGCTGTGCCCGGCGACGAAGCTATGGAACACCGGTCACGGCGCGAACATGATGCGCGAAGCGGTGAGCCTGATGGGCGGCTACGGGATCACTGAAGATTGCCCGGGCTTCCTCGCCAACAAGTGGATGGATGCGCAACTGGAGGCGACGTACGAAGGGCCCGAGGCGGTGCAGCGGCGTCAACTGACGGTGACGATGACCAGCGAGGTTTTTCTTGCGCAATTTGCCGCGTGGACCGCGGGGATGCGGAAGATTGCGTCGACACATCCCGGGACCGGCGCGTGCACGCTGGCGTCGGCGATGAAGCTGTGGGCATGGACGCTGAATCATCTGCAAGGATCCACTGATCCAGAGGGCGGCAAGCTTTATCACGGGCAGCGCCAGGGCGTGACCTTTGCGCTTGCCGATGCGCTGAGTTGGCTGATGGCTTCGCGTTGCCAGATTCTCGACGTGCTTGAACTGGAGACGCGCGGAGCCGTGGACGCAGTGGCGGCGGAAGGACTGGCCGGGACAGTGCAATTCCTGAGCGACCTGTGCCACACGCAGGCGGCGCAGGCGGCAGGCGAAGTTTCGCGCATCTGTGCGGAGCTGGTCTTTGGATACAACCGCCATCCCTCGTGGGATGAGGCGGAGCATCGCAGTTGCTTCCTCGCGGCGGAACTCGAAGAGCTGGAAGAGACGATGCCCGGCATCATGGCGATGGCCGTCGATGTTCTGGCTGCCGACGGAAGTCATCCGGCGAAGGCGGGGCCGTGCGCGGGCTGCGCGGGATCCAGCGAGTTTCTGCGGCTGCAGAGCAAGCTGACCACGTGCCTGACCGGTGCGCGGCTGGCGAAAGATCGTGCGGCGGAAACCGTGAGCAAGGTCATGATTCCCGAGGCGCTCGATTATCCGGCGGCAGGAGCGGCATGAGCTCGGCGTCACAACCGATTGAAGTCGACCGGCAAACGATGGAAGTCGACATCGTGTGCGCAGGATTCGGTCCGGCGACGGGCGGATTCCTGACCACGCTGACGCTAGCGTGGAGCGAGAACCCTGGCGACCCCGCGTTTGAGAGTAAGGTCGCGCTGGGCATGCCGCTGCAGGTGATGTGCTACGAGCGCGCCGACGATCTTGCCGCGGGCGTGAGCGGCGTAGTGACGCGCGGCGAAGGGATTCGCGCGAGCTTTCCCACGCTCGATCGCTCTGAAATCCCCATGGCCGCGGCGGTAAAGCAGGAACACGTTTTCTATTTGCTCGATTCGATTGGGGCGAGGCGCTCCGCGCTTTTGCGTTTTGGAGATTTTTTTCTTGGTCTTGGACGAGAGTCGTGGGTGAAGGACCACGCGTTCGAGCTTCCGTGGACGCCGGCCTTTCTGCACAAGGATGGCGGCCTGATCCTCTCCATCGGACAATTCAACCAGTGGGTGGGTTCGCAACTGATGGCTGGCGGTCTGGCGCAGATTTGGCCGGGAACGCCGGTGAGCGGTCCGATCTTTGCCGAGACAGCGGACCAAGCGCGACGAGGTGTCACCGGGCTTCGGCTTGCCGATCAGGGTGTGGACAGGCACGGCATTCCGGCTGAGGGCTATATGCCGGGCATGGAGGTGCGCGCGAGGCTGACCGTTGTTGGCGATGGGCCTGTGGGCGCGGTGGGACAGAAACTCGATGAACGATTCGGTTTGCCGGCGGGACATGCGCGGCGTGAATGGGCGCTGGGCATGAAGATGGTGATCGAACTGCCGGAAGATTCCGAGCTTGAGCCGGGGACAGTGTGGCACACATTCGGATTTCCTGAGCCGGAGATCTTCGGTTTCCTCTACGTGCACCCGGAGCGGCTGGTTTCGGTCGGCATCTTTGTGCCGTCGTGGATGGGCAATCCGCAGCGCACAGCTTACCGGTACCTGCAGCATTACATCCAGCATCCGCTGCTCTGGCGTCATCTGCAGCATGGAACGATGCGCTCGTGGGGAGCGAAGTCGCTCGAAGAATCGGGCAAGCGCGGCGAGCCGTTCCTGAGCGGCGATGGATTCGCGCGGATCGGCGAGGGCTCCGGCTCGACCAACATGCTCACCGGTTCCGGCGTGGATGAGGCGTGGACGACGGGCGTCGAACTGGGCGAGGCAGCGCTGGAGCTGCTGCGCGCGGACAAGCCGTTCACGCAGGAGAATCTGGCGGCGACGTATGAGACGCGACGTCGCGCAAGCTGGGTGGAGAGCGGCGCGAAAGAAGCGGAGAACGCGCGCAATGGATTTCATGGAGGATTCGTTCGCGGGGTTGCGGGGATGGCGCTTGCTGGTCTCACTGGCGGCCGGCTCGCGCTTCGAGCACACATTCCGCCGGCGCCAAAACAGATTCGCCGGTTCGCAACCTTCATAGCGGGCGGCCTGTCGGTCGAACAAGCCGCAAAGGTGGCCCTCGACTGCGCACGGCCGCTGCACGATGCGCTCATGAGCGCGCGGGGATGGCCGGAGATTGCATTCGACGGGCGGCTGCTGGTTACGCAGCAGGATGCGCTGCTGATGGGCGGCAAGGTTCAGGCCATGCCGGGATTCGCGGACCACGTAGTGTTCCTCGACCGGCAGTGCTGCATTGCGTGCCTGGAGAAGACCTGCATCGCCATGTGCTCGGGCCAGGCCCTCACGCTGGGCAGCGATGGCGGCCCCGACTTCGAGCGCGAAAAATGCGTGCACTGTGGAGCGTGCCTGTGGAACTGCGCTCAGTCGCCCGATGGCGAGCGGTCAAATATTGAGTTTGCGGCTGGCTCAGGCGGCTTACACTCAGCGGAAAATTAGAAACTAGCCAGTAATCGAGGAAGAATCATGTCCTACGCACTGCATATCGTCGTTTGCGCGGGGATTGTGCCTGATCCGCTGCAGACGCTGGAACCGACGACTGGGCCGAGCGGGCCGGGGATCAAGAACGAGATGGTGCTGCCCGCGGTGCTCGATCCCTGGGCGGCGAGCGCTTTATATGAGGCCGCAAACCTGGCTGCGAAGTGCCCAGGCAGCCCGCAAAGCCCGAGCAAGGTGTGGCTGGTTTCGCTGGGGCCCAAGGCCAAGCTGCAGCAGGTGATGATGAGCGTGGCGCAGAAGGTGAGCTTCGAGCTCGTTCCGATTGATGGGCCGATCGGCGGATTCCCCGATGCGCAGGCAACGGCGGCGGTGCTGGCCGAAGCGATTGCCGCGATTCCCGGACTTGACCGCAAGCGGATTTTGCTCTTCGGCGGATGGGAGTCGGCGACGCGAGGCGCGGGCGTGACGCTCGGGCTTGTTGGCGAGCGACTGGGAATTGCGGACCAGTTTCAGGGAGTGGACGCGATTGAATTCCGTCCGGACGGCCCAGATGCCGGGTCGTTTGAAGTGCTTGAGCGAGTGGAAGGCGGCAAGCACCAGGTGAGCGTGTGTGTGGGCGCGCCTGCGGTGCTGGGCTGGGCGACGGGCAATCTGGCGGAGCCGCGCAATAATCCGCAAGTGGGTATGGCGAATATGCGGACGATTATGCCGGCGCTGCAGAAGGCAAAGACAGCCGCGCTCGAAGCGAATGGCTTGCACTACGTTTCGGTGAGTCTGCCGAAGCAGCAGCGCGAGACGCGCGTGGAGAAGAGCATGAGTCCTGACGAAATCGCGGCAGAGATCGTCGAGTGGATCGGGAAAGATCACTGATAGCTATCAGCCGTCAGCCGTCAACTGAAGACCCGCAAGACAAGAGCTGAAGGCTGAGGGCTGAAGGCTGAGAGCTCGGGAGAGAAGATGGAATCCATTCTCGTACTCACGCATGCGGATGAAAGCGGAGCGGCGCTGAGCAAGGGGTCGCTGGAATCTGTGACTGCGGGCAGGGAATTGGCGGCGCGGCTGGGCGCGGAGTTGACGATTGGCATCGTCGCGAAGCACGCGGCCAGCGCGGCGGCGCAAGTGGCGGGCGCAGCGCCAAGAATACTAGCGGTGCAAGGCGAGGCTTTCGCGCAGGCGCGGTTTGCGAGCGATGCGGCGGCGTGCGAGGCGTTGTGCCGCGCGGCGCAGGCGACGATTGTGCTGGCGCCCGAGAGCTCGCGGTTTACGCGGGTGATGGCCGCGGTTGCGCACCGCTTGGGCGGCGTGATCGACACTCACATCACGTCCATCGGCGGCGCGGCGAATGTCGAAGCGACGCGGTGGTTCTACCGGCAGCGGATCGAGGCAGTCGTGAGCCGGGAGAAGCGGCCGTGGTTTCTGCTGGTCGATCCTGGTACGCACGCGCCTTACGCCGGGTCCGGAACTCATCCGGCTTTTGCCGGGGCAGGAACAAATGCGGCCCTTGCGAGCGATGCGGCGCAGGCCCAGGTGGAGGAGATTGCGATTGCGGTTGAGTTGCCGGCGATGCGGACGCAGGTGACGGGATTTCGCTCGCCGAAGACCGATCAGCAAACGATTCATCCGGATGCGAAGCTACTTTTTGTGGCGGGGGCAGGCTGGACAAAGAAGCAACCGGACGGGCAGGTCCACGTTGAGCAGGCGGGCGAGCTGATTCTGAAGTTCCTCGCGGTGTCCGGCGCGTCGCTGGGTAGTTCTAAATCATTAGTCGATCAGGGCGGTGAAGGGAACTCCGTGCTGCCGTTTCTTACACATCTCAATCAAGTCGGGCAGACGGGTTCGACGCCACGACATGCGAAGGGTCTTTCGACCTGCTGCCACGGCGAAGAGCCGCATGTCGTAGGCTGGCGATTCGTCGGCGAGCGGAGAGCTGTGTCGCTCGATCCGAATTGCGGATGGACGCGCGGGAAAGCCGACGTGGTTTATGTGGCGGATGCGTTCAAAGTGATGGCGAAGGTCAATGAGCTGCTGGAAAAAGCAACTTCCAGCTCCTAGCTTCTGGTTTTGAAAGCGCAAGCCCTCGTTGCCGCAAAAATCTTCCAAACTCCTGAAAACACGTCGCTAATTGTACCTGCCAAGTTTGCCGATTATTTCCAGGTTTGGCGCACAATAGTCACATGATCGAGGCACTCGTCCAGACTCGCTGCCAGCTACTGCTTACATGCTGCCCACCGCTCCCTCGCTCCCTGCTTCTCCGTTCCATGTTCTTCTGGTCCCTGGTCCCTAATCCCTGGTCCCTGTCTTCACCCCACCCCCCCATGCCGTTTTGTGAAACTGTGAAACTGTGAAACTGTGGAGCGTTCCGAATCAACAGGTTGCAGCCGTTCGTTCCACAGTTTCACAGTTTCACAGGGTTTTTTCGTCGTTTCTCGCGCTGCTCGCTCCCGCCGCGGCAAACGGACAAACCAGCGAGAATCAGCAATCTGCGAGCCTTTCCGCGCGATTTCGAAGTTTCCCGGTTTCTCTGTGTTAGGTTGGAAATTTGGAGTGAAATAGAGAGATATGGCGTCAATTTCGGACTTCATCAAGCATCACTATCGTCATTTCAATGCCGCCGCGCTGGTGGATGCAGCTGAGGCCTACAACAAGCTGCTGGCCGAGGGCGGCAAGATGTTTGTGACGATCGCCGGAGCGATGAGCACGGCGGAGCTGGGATTGTCGTTGGCCGAAATGATCCGCCAGGACAAGATTCACGGGATTTGCTGCACAGGCGCGAATCTCGAAGAGGACGTATTCAACCTGGTGGCGCACAACTTTTATGAGCGCGTGCCTGGCTACCGTGATTTGACGCCGGCCGATGAAGCAGCGCTGCTGGCGCGGCACATGAACCGCGTGACGGATACATGCATTCCCGAGATGGAGGCGATGCGGCGGATTGAGAACGAGGTGCTGGCGGAGTGGGTGAAGGCGGACAAGGCCGGGGAACGGTGGTTCCCGCACCAGTTCATGTACAAGATTCTGTTGTCGGGGGTGCTCAAGAAGAGCTACCAGATCGACCCGAAAGATAGCTGGCTGCTGGCGGCGGCCGAAAAGAATCTGCCAATGTTCGTGCCGGGGTGGGAAGACGCGACGCTGGGCAATATGTACGCAGGACATTGCATCACGGGCGACGTGAAGAAGGTACACACGGTGCGGACGGGCATTGAGTACATGATGGAGCTGGCGGAGTGGTACACGGAGACGACAAAGAAGACGCCGCTGGGGTTCTTCCAGATTGGCGGCGGGATCGCGGGCGACTTTCCGATTTGCGTGGTGCCGATGCTGCACCAGGATTTGCAACGCGAGCACGTGCCGCTGTGGGCGTACTTCTGCCAGATTTCGGATTCGACGACGAGCTACGGATCGTACTCGGGCGCGGTGCCGAACGAGAAGATTACCTGGGGTAAGCTGGGCGCTGGTACGCCGAAGTTCATTATCGAGAGCGACGCGAGCATTGTGGCGCCGCTGGTGTTTGCGTATGTTTTAGGATGGTGAAAAAGACAGGGACCAGGGACGTAGTGACGTAGGGACATAGGGAGCGAGAGATCAGAGAACAGAGATCAGAGATCGGGATGGGGAAGTGGACGGCGCTGGGCGCCGTGGCGGGAGTGCTGCTGGCGGTTGCGGTTGCAGCCGCCGCTCAGGACGGGGGAGCGTGGGTCGCGGCGAGCACGAATGCAACGTCGATCACAAACAACATTGCGATTTCAAAAGACAGACTGTCGATCGACTATTTGACGTTTCCGCTGGCGCCGATTCGCACCTTGAAACCAGTGGAAGTGAGCGCGGTGTTTGACGCGGATGTGAACGCCGGGATCAGCGGGATGCTTTACCGGCTGAAGATCCCGGCGAACACGCGGTTTCTGCACAAAAGCTCTTTATGCGGGGACCAGGACACGCAGTGGATGGCGACGTACGTTACGGGACACTCGCTCAGGGTGGCGTTTTTCTCAGGGGACGATATGCCGGTGTTCACATTCGATGCGATCTCGAAGTCGACGGCGCTGTGCGGGACGTTTGCGTATTCGAGATAGCCTGTAGCCAATAGCCAATAGCCAATAGCCAATAGCCAATTGCCAGTAGCCTGGAGCCCTTAGCTATTAGCTCTTCGCCATTAGCTCGTCGGGCTGAGCGAACAATGGTGGTTTCCCACTAAAGAGCGAGATTCTCCGGCTGCGGAATTCGGACTTGGATTTGTCAACGAGCGAAATCCTTCAAGCCTAGTTGTCGGGCAGGACCGCGAAGGGGCCGTTGATCTCGTGCCCGCCGACGCCTTCAAACGCAGGCTGAGCCAATCGGGGCAAACCGATCTCCCACTTTGGCCCCTCGAGCTCCGGCATAGGCCGCGCCTGGAAGAGCTTCTTGCACTGACGGGCGGTCCAGCGAGCCCACCGTTTCGACTTCTTCCGGCGAGCGCTGTCAGTGGAGATACCGGTGCCCGCATACATCTGCCGGTAGAGCTTGGAGAGGAAGATGAATCCGAGCCGGGCGCGCAGAGTCGGTGTGCATGCGGACCGTTCCCAGATGGCTCCCCACGTGTAGAAGCGGTCCCAGACTTTTTGCGTGCGCTCGCGAATTTCGTCGGAGCTCATGGTGGGATGCGGCGTAAACATTTTGGGGCGCACTTCAGTGGGGATCATCCAGTAGCGCGTAATGGGCTCGCCAGCCACCATCATGGGATCGATGGCCTGTTCTTTCTCCCAGCGGACGAAATCCACGGTGCCGGGAAACGGCGTCATCATGACAAACTGCGCAAAGGTCACGCCTGCCTTGATCGCCATCTCCACAGTGGCGTCGAAGGTGGAGGGCCTGTCAGTGGGCAGGCCGAAGATGAACGAACCGAGGACGTGAACGCCGTGTTGCTTGAAGGTCTGGAGTTGTTTGGCGAGAGCCTCGCCTGAGTAGTTCCAGTCCTTATAGACGGCCTTCAATCCCTCCGGGGTGACCGCTTCGACGCCCACGAGCGCACCCTTGATGTTGGCCTTGCGCATGGCGTCGAGATAGCTGCCATCTTCGCCCGCCTCCATGGTCATTTGCGTAAAAAACACCATGTCCTTGGGGAGCTTGGCCAGCTCTTCCATGAGCTGCAGGCGCTCGTTGCGAATGGCGGTGAGCTCATCGAACTTGGCGGTGTTGCCCTGCTCGCGGGCGAGCCGCAAATCGGTAAACGTGACGGGGTAGAAGTTGTCGTCGGCCAAGGCGATGAAACGGAATCCGAGCCGGCGCAGGGCGATGATTTCGTCGACGACATTTTGGAACTTCCGTTGGCGTGGCTTTTGTCCGTCGGTGCGCCAGACGCTGCAGAAGGAGCAGTGCTTGGGGCAGCCGCGGATGGTTTGCACCGAGGCCCACATATACTTTTGGGGATCCATGAGGTCCCAGCGCGCAGAGAGGAATTCGCCGCCTTCGATGCGGCCGCCTTCGTAGATTTTTTCGGGCTTGCCGGCGATGCAATCGGTGACGACCTTGCCCCAGGCAAGATCGCCGTCGCCTTTTACGACCGCGTGAGCTTGGCCGCGCTCGACCGCCTCTTCAGGAAAGAGTGTGGCGTGAATGCCGCCGTAGACCACCCACGCGCCACGGCCGCGGGCCATACGGCCGACCGCATATCCGCGCAGCGCATTGCCGGTGTGTACGCTGATGCCGACGATGTCGCCGGGCTCGATCGACTCGGGCACAATTTGATCTAGAGATTCGTCAACGAGAATGGGATCTCCGACAGAACTCGGTGTGGCGGCTGCAAGGACGAATAGCCAACGCGGCGTGATGACCGCTGTACCAAAGGAATTGTCGCTGGGATTCACGAGATGGACGCGCAATCGGGGCAAACCTTTCGCCGTACTGATGCGGTTGGCCTCACTGCGATTGCGGGGTTGCCGAAATGCGGGGGCGGTGATGGGAAGCGGCATCTGAACAAAGAAGATGCCACGCAGAAGTGGGACTACGTCAAAACTACTCTGCAATCGAGCGTACGTCTCTCGAATCGGGTGAAACGACCGAAAAGATCCCTGCCACCATTGCTGGCACGGCAGGATCTTTCTCGGAGAATTAGTTTTCCTAACACGTTTCGCTCATCGTACAGGTTTTTGGGGGGACAATGTGGTCAATATTGACCACTTTTTGCCGGGAATGAACCAAACTTAAAGGAAAAGCAAAGGAATTAAGTGCTGGCGGGGGCTTAGCCGACACGGGAGCACTCTTCGACGGGAATAGGGACCTGCTCGACGATTTCGAGGCCGAAGCCTTCGAGGGCGGGGATGTACATGGGGGTGTTTGAAAGGAGGCGGATGCGCTGGATGCCGAGGTCTGAGAGGATTTGGCCGCCCAAGCCGATGGCGCGGAGGATGCGGCCGGAGCGGGCCTGAGAGCCTTCGCGGGCGCGCAGCTCCTGATGGAGGATGAGGCGGCCAGTCTCCTGCGGGGCGGCAGTTGCGGGGACGGCAGCTGCAAGAACAGCCGCGCCTTCTGAGTTGAACGGGGCGGCCGGAGTGTGGTCAATCGCGAAGCCGCGCGAGGTGTTGTGGAGATAAAGGATGACGCCGCAGCCTTCTTCGGCGATGATGCGCATGGACTGATCGAGGATCTCGCGGCAGTGGCAGTCGGCGGAGAAGACGTCACCGGCGGTGCAACGGGTGTGGACGCGGACGAGGACGGGATGCGGGCAGATGGGGCGCGGGTCGGCGGATGGCGCGGTTGAGACGACCGCTGAGGCGTCGTGCAGTCCGTTGGCGAACGGCGCGGGCGCAGGGCCGGCGTGGAAGGCGGGGCAGTCGGGGCAGAGGTCGCCGCGGATGAGGGCGATGTGGCTTTCGCCGCCCTGGACGTGGCTTTCGTAGGCGATCATGCGGAATTCGCCGTAGCGGGTTTGGACG
>Ga0224557_1003759_pt1 | contig 11559 bp, 13 predicted proteins | sample 714S31014metaG_FD_180677 | JGI IMG/M metagenome (GOLD analysis project Ga0224557, IMG submission 180677) | Peat soil microbial communities from Stordalen Mire, Sweden - 717 S3 10-14 | ecosystem: Environmental > Terrestrial > Soil > Wetlands > Peat | place: Sweden: Norrbotten County, Stordalen... | reverse complement strand
TGAGGGGCTAGCTCGACCATCATGGGCGCGATCTGCAGGGTGAAATCCGCCGCATGCCCGGTGGCCTCCTGTTCCAACGGCACCATCGGGTGATGTGGCGACCCCGGAACCTGCTGGAGGCCTGGCGACTCCCCCAACGCGGGCCGCAACTTGCCTGCCCCGGTCGCGATCATGGTGGCCCATCCAAGCCGTACAAAATCCCGTCGCTTCACGCGATCCTCATCCCGGCTGCAAATGCCACCATACTGCCGACTGCCTCAATGATTAATGCCGATATAAAAACTCTCCTGATCGCTTTTATATTCATGCCATTCTTTCCCCTTGTCGTTGAATGGTTGGGCAAAATCTAAGGTACACGCCTTCACCAGGAGGATGTTTCGTCAGACTAGGACAGAGTTAGGTTAAACAATAGACGGCAGAAATTGGCTCACACCCGATTACACGCTCCTGAGGATGTGCGAGACGCAGAACGCAGAACAAAGGGCCAAAAAGCCGAATGGTTTGTCGTCGTGGACATCGTTCTACAGACAGTTTCTCCAGGATGGTACCAAAACCTGTCGAGAACAGCGTTTATGGGGGACCTATGCGGGCTAGGACTGAAAGGTGCCATCCAGGGACGTCCAGGAGACGGCTAATACGTTCACTTCTGCATAGCCGCTATGATCCCGGTAGCTCTCTTTTTCTGTGGAAGCTTCAGCCATGTCTGGTAACCCCAGGGGATCTTCGAAGAGGTCGGCCCGCCCAGCGCCGGCTCTCCGCGTGCCTGATGTTCGACCATCGCGTTACGCGAGCGTCTGGTAGCGCATGACGCGCCTCGCGCCCAACCAAATCAGCCAGACCGCGGCGCCGAGACAAACCGTGGTGCTGATGCGCATCCACAACAGTCCGCCGACAAGCGGCCGCTTCTGAGTCAACGCGTGAATGCCGTAGACCAGCGCCCCGGATGCTGCCAGGCTCAGGGTATGCAACGCGCTCCATCCGGTCTGCCGCGAAAAGAATGCGACCAGAACGAGGAAGACAGCGTCGACCGCAAGTAACCAAATCACCGCAGCCCAGCCTAACATTGGCGGCGCATACATGACGCCCATGCCCAGCACAAACGCAACGCCTCCTGTAATCCATGGGCTCGGAGCCACACCGACGGCCATGCGCGATTGCGATCTCCTCACCGGGATCAGAAACGCACACACCATCAGCAACACGCTTAGCACTGCCGCGCTGAGAAGCTGCGCATGAGATGCCACGAACCGGTTCTGCTTGAACCCGATGGCGAAGCTCGCGACGGTACCCAGCATGTACACGAGAGCGACGACCGAATCACCAATCGGCCCCATCCACGGCGATTCAGGCTCGGCAGGAAAGAGCGCTTCCACCAGGGCAATTGAAACGCCCATGCTCCAGAAGGTGTGAAGGTTGAACATGAACAACGTCCACCACACTCCGATACCCCACGCCGGGATGTAGGCATGGTCAAGCAGATGCATGTGCATCTTCAGATAGTCGTGGTTGAAGAGCGACTGCGTGACCATGCCTTCGGCGATCAACGCGTAGGCCGCGGCCGAGAAGCAGCATCGTCGGCCAGCCGCGACGCGCTCTCCGCGCTGTCTCGCGGATCAGGATCGCCCCGCCGCCGTGTGCCGGCGCTAGGAAGATGAGCGCCGGCAGCAGCTTCAGCGGCAGATCCCCCAGCAGATACTCCGCCACCAGGGGAGCGACAAAAAACAGCGTAATTACCGGGGAGATCTTTCTCTTGGGCATGGCGATGGCTCTCTCCTTGATCTCAGTGGAAGGCGATCAGCCGTGCCGCAGGCAATCCTGGACCGCCTGACGAAAAAAGGACCAGTACCCAGGTTTGGGCTTGTCCGCCCTGAGCCTGGCAGCCGTTTCATCGTCCGGCCAATGGCTCTCGTCGTCGTACATTCGCCGGTAGCCCTCGCCAATCTCCGGGTCTCCTTGCGTGAACTCGTCGCCCAGGCGCATCCAGCGTGCGACGAACGCCCGGCCTTCAGCGCTGTCCGGCGACACTTCGCGATCAATCGCTGTCTGAAGGTCGGCGAACAAAGCCTGCCATCGCGCCCCGGTCTCCGCCTTTTGTTCGGGCATCAAGGCTGCGCGCCTCATCCGAAGCGCCTCAATGGCCTTCGGACTGTAGTACTTCTCCGTCCAGTCTGTGGCCTCTTGCATTTGTATCTCCTTCAGGATGGTCTGGTAGAGGAGCCACTCGGGTTCCGCGGGGTCCTCGGCGCGCCGTTGTGCATGTTCAATGGCCCGCAGGACGCGATCCAGGCCGTCGCGCCGCTCACCGAGCGCCGCCCGCTGCCGCGCAAGCGTGACTGTCAGCGGGGCTGCGCCACGGTCAACTGGGGTGTTCAGCAGCGCCGCGATCTCCCGCAGCGAAAGCCCCAGGTACCGCAGCGCGAGAATCCGCTCCAGGCGGCCGAGATCCTCGTGGCAGTAGAGCCTGTAGCCTCGCTCTGAACGATGCGCGAGTGATAGCAGCTTGAGCCGGTCGTAGTGATGCAATGCCCGTACCGTCACGCCCGCAAGTTTTGCGAACTCCTGGATGCGGAAGGTGCTCATGGGTCTCACTTTGGACATCTTCCACCATGACGTAAGGGCAGCGTCAAGCGTGTTTCGAATATGCAATGAAAAGTCGGCATGGCGACTGGAATTCCGTGGCCCGGGTCCCGCGGAGGTTTCTGTGATGCTCCCTGACCCTGGCGCGTATTTTCAGGAACAATCCGATATTGGTCCCTGAAACAGCGCTGGATGAGTGACTCGGCCTGTGGCTGTTGAAAAACTCGTTTTCTGCACAAACAGCCTCAAATCCGGTGATAGAAAATGTCTACCTGGTCCGAGAAAATCGCTTTTAGGGCATTCTGTAGCGATGATTTTTGTGCGAGTTCTACGAGGATGAGTTTTTCAACACCCACGCCTATTCTCAACAATTGAGAATTGAAGTTCCCGGAAACGGGACCTCCTGGAAGCCATCTTGCATTGTCTAATATCATTTCTAATGAGCAATCCAACCAGTGATTCATATCTTTTTCATGCTTCCCGGTCTACTCTGTATGCGTCAACGCGCATAGACGCTTTCAGGTCCCACTGCGCAAAAGGCCCAGAGACGGGAACAGCATGACACGGATATCGAAATGGATCATTAGCGCATTGGCAATCGTTGCGACGGTATCACTCGCGTTCGCAGTTGGCTGCGACTACTCGGAAGATGGTAAGCCCGAGGAGGTCAAGTGGAAGACGACAGACACGCTTTGGTTTGCAGCGTCGGGTAGCACATTTATTGCACCCCTTTTCAATCGTTGGGGTAGCGACTATGAGAAGACGCATAAGGTTCATCTGAACTACCAGCCCATAGGCAGCGGCGGTGGAATCAAGAATCTTCGCGAAGGAATGGTTGCCTTCGCCGCCAGCGATGCGCCTCTCAGCGATGGCGATCTTAAGGGAATGCCTGAGATTCTACAGATTCCAGTTACGGCGGGCCCGGTCAGTGTGATTTACAACCTGCCAGGCATAGTGTCGCCACTGAGGCTCAGCGGGAAGACGCTAGCAGGTATCTTCGCGGGAGACATCATCAGTTGGCAAGATTCAGCAATCGTCAGAGAGAATCCCGGTGTAAAGCTGCCCCACGCCGCCATCATTGTTGTCCATCGTTCTGACGGGAGCGGCACGACTGCCATCTTCACGAACTACCTCAGTAAGGTTAGCCCGGAGTGGTTGAGCAAGTATGGGAACGGACTGTCGGTACAGTGGCCTGCGGGGATCGGCTGCAATGGCAGCAGCGTTGTCCTCAGTACTGTCAAACAGACCCCGGGAACGATCGGGTATCTCGAACTAAGCTATGCGAAGCAGTCGGGCCTCCCGGTTGCATCTATTCAGAACAAGGCGGGTGAATACGTCGCGCCGACTACCGCAAGTGCCTACCTCGCGGTGAGTGCGTCAACTGAGGTATTGGCGAGAGACGTGCGAACCCCCATCGTCGACCCACCCGCAACGGCGAAGGGTGCCTATCCGATCACCGGCTTGTCTTTCATATTGATTCCGAAGGACAACACGCACGGAGGGGGAGAGCAACAGGCCATCCGCGATTTGATCGCGTATTCGCTCACCAAGGGACAGGATGTGGCAGAGGAGATGTCGTATGCCAAGTTGCCGCCACCCGTTCAGCAGCAAGGTCTAGCGGTCATGGCCCAGCTCACCGAGAACGGAAAACCCACGAAGTAACGCTACGCTGCTTTACCAAAGCCGATTGCGCGCTACTGAACTGGAAAGACCCTGTTCAGTAGCGCAACGTCGGCTGTGTCGCTTTGGGTACGTGGGGCCATCCGCAACGTAGGTATTCTTGTTCTCTACAAAACACTGCTGCACCAGGTCATTGCTGTACCGAGCGCGAGTCTCTGGAGAGACATCAGAAGCGGTAATCTCGTGAATCGAAAACGTGATGTGACCATTGGCATCGACTGTTCCGAGCAAATAGCCGTACACATCCGTCATCGCCGCCTTTGCCGATGCGTGTTCTACCGGAAGTCTGTATCGGGTGGCTGTTCCAACTATCCAGCCGGGTAAGACTGAATCGTCCTTGCGGCATGACGTCTTATAGACATCGGACATCAGGAAGTGGGAATGGCTTGCCAAAACCTGTACTTCCTTCGACGACTGCTTCTTGAACTGGAGAAGATCCTTGTAAACCTTTCTTCCGCTCTCTGTACCGGTGGGAGATTCGTTCATGCTGTGCCCTGCCGAAAGGCTAACGATCACGAAGCCGATGATCAAACCACGCCGAAGCATGAATTCCTCATTGAATGGACGCCAGCACAGTTAGAATCTGCATTAATCTATGCGTGTACGCGCATAGACACTTTATCTGAAGGATTGTAAACGTGCGATGAATGCCCAAACAGATTGCTGTGAGGAACGCGCGGGAACCTTTATTCTTAAAACTGCAATGCCTATGGACAATCTCGCCTCATATTTCAAAGGCTTGGCCGACGAAAACCGGCTCCGTATCCTGAATCTGCTCTTTCACGGGGAGCTATGCGGGTGCGACATTCAACACGTCCTCGGGGCGTCGCAGTCGAGCGTTTCGCGTCACCTCGTTTATCTCAAGAATGCGGGGCTCGTCTGCGATCGCCGGGCGGCGAATCGCGTTTATTACAGTTTGGCTCCGAAGGACGGGCCAGGGATGGATGGCCTATTCACTTTTCTGCAGTCCATCTTCGTCGACAACGCGATGCTTGCGAAGGATCATAAGGCGCTGGTATCTGCCATCAAGGATGGAGATTGCTCGATCAGTGAAGCCACGGCCACGGTGCCTACTCACAGCAAGAAGCGGGGCAGCAGATAGTTTCGCCTACTCTGCTCCCTCCACCGCGGCAGTCAACTGAATGGGATTGCCTCGTGGAAGTTCGAGCGAAATCAGTGCCGCTATTAAGATCATGATTGCCGAGCCCCAAAGACAGCCGATGAAGCCAGCCCGCTGAAAGATGAGGCCGGAGAGTAATGTGCCAAGCAATCGGCCTCCGGCATTCGCCATGTAGTAAAACCCGACGTTCAGGGCGACGCTGTCCTCATCGGTGTAGGCGAGCACCAGATAGGAATGAACTGCCGAATTGATGGCGAACACGACTGCGAAGGCTGCCAATCCGACAATGAGGGCGACACTTGGGTTCAGACCATAATGCAATGCGGCGATCAAGCCTAAAGGAATTACTAAGAGGATGAAGGCCCAATGCTGCGCGGCGGGCCCATCCACTTTCTCTCTGCCGACTGATCGCAGGATGTCCGGCACGAAAGCCTGGATGATGCCGTAACCGATGAACCAGAGGGCGATGAAGGCTCCAACGCCCGCATTCGTCCAACCTAGTTGCGAGAGGAACACTGGAAGCCCAACCACGAACCAGACATCACGAGCGCCAAACAGAAAGAGTCGCGCTGCCGAAAGCCAGTTGATCGCAGCGCTCTTCGAAAACAGCGCGGTGAATTTTACCTTCTTTTTGGAACGCCCAATCTCAGACGGTAGGGAGAAGACTGTGGCGAAGAGCACCACAACGAGGCCTGCCGCCATTGCGACTAGAGCTCCAATGAAGCCAAGCACCGAGAGCAAGACGCCACCGACAAAGAAGCCCGCTCCTTTGAGAGCGTTCTTTGAACCGGTGAGCCTGGAGACCCACTTGAAAAGCGTTCCCTCCGTATCGTCTGGGACGACTACCTTGATGGCGCTCTTCGCACTCATCTTGGTCAAGTCCTTCGCGATACCCGAGAGTGCCTGCGCCGCCATGACGTATGCCACCGAGAGCGACCGCGCCCATGAGGGCTGTAGCAGCGCCAGCATCAGCAAGGCGGCGATCTGGAGGGCCAGTCCACCATATAGCGTGGTCTTCAATCCCGACCTCGAAGCGATCCATCCCCCGAGGAGATTCGTCACGATGCCGAAGAACTCGTAAAAGAGGAACAGGAACGCAATGGCGATGTCGCTGTAGCCCAGCTTGTAAAAGTGCAGGACGACGATCATCCGCAACGCGCCGTCTGTGAGCGTAAAACCCCAGTAGGCGCCCGTGACCAAGGCGTAGCTGCGAATGCCGTTCACGTTCTCGTCTCCCTAAGCCTTGCCATGCAGCGAGGTCGCGATCTTTGCGGCCAACTCTACCATCCTGTTCGCGTAGCCCCATTCGTTGTCGTACCAGGCCAAAATCTTGACCTGCGTACCATCGATCACCATCGTTGAAAGAGCGTCGATGATCGAAGAGCGTGGGTCATTCAGGAAGTCCACCGAAACCAGGGGCCGTGTCTCATACCCGAGAATGCCTGCAAGCTCACCTTCTGCCGAATGCTTCAGCAGCCCATTCACTTCCTCTACCGTTGTGGGGCGCTCGACTTCAAACACACAGTCCGTCAACGAGGCATTGAGGAGCGGCACTCGGACAGCGAGACCGTTCAACTTCCCCTTAAGCTCGGGATAGATCAAAGTGATTGCTTTAGCCGAACCAGTGGTGGTGGGAACAAGGGATGTGAGGGCAGACCGTGCACGGCGGAGATCCTTGTGCGGAGCGTCTACCATCGTCTGCGTATTGGTCACGTCATGGATCGTCGTAATGAGGCCATGACGGATACCCAGTCCCTCGTGAATCACCTTCACAACGGGAGCAAGGCAATTCGTTGTGCAGGATGCAGCTGTGATGATGTCGTGAACGGCTGGATCATAGAGGTAGTCGTTCACGCCCATGACGATGTTGAGCGCGTCCTGCTTGACGGGCGCAGCGACAATAACCTTCTTCACGCCTCTTGCGAAGTAAGGCTCTAGCGCCTCTCGAGTCAACATTTTGCCGCTGCATTCAAGCACGACATCTACCTGAGAGGCCTCCCAAGGCACATCCCCTGGCTTCGACTCTTCGGTGAAGGCGATCTGCTGGCCGTCGATGGAGAAACTGCTCTCGGCCGCTTCGATGTTTTTTGACCACCTGCCATGCACGCTGTCGAACTCCAGCAGGTAAGCCGCGGTGCTGGGTCCGCCCTTGAGTTCGTTGACGTGGACAAATGCCAGATCTGTACGCCCCCAAGCGGCGCGCAGCGCCAGCCGTCCAATTCTTCCAAATCCATTGATTCCGATACGTGTCATACCACTCCTCATACTCGAACGCAGCGATGCGTTTCGAATCCCATCATTCTGTCTTACGACTACTATTCGTGTCCCGCTTTGATCGCTTCTGTCTTGCTTTTACCGAGCGATCTGCTCCACTGCTGAGCGGCCATTTGCACCGGATCCCACGGACTACTCAACGGCGGAGTGTAACTGAGGTCAAGATCGGACAATTGCTCAACGCTCATCTCGTGAAACAGTCCTGTGGCGAAGATGTCGAGACGTTTCGATATCTCCGCGCCCCACCGTCCAAGCACCTGCGCTCCAAGGAGTCTCCCTGTTGCGAAGTCCCCGGTGACTCGAATGGTCAGCGGTGAAGCTCCCGGATAGTAGGCCTTGTGGTCATTGACCGTGCTTTCAACAGTGAAGGGTCGGAAGGACTCCGCCAATGCTTCGTCATGGCGTAAGCCTGTACGAGCGATCACCAAGTCGAATATCTTAACCACCTGCGTTCCGAGCGAACCTGAGAACTCACGGTTGCCTCCCACGGCGTTCTCGCCTGCCGTACGTCCTTGCCTGTGCGCGGTCGTACCCAGCGGGAGGTAGGTATAGCGGCTGAGGATGCGATGCCATGTCTCGCCACAATCACCCGCAACGTATATGTGCGGATCCTCGGTCTCCATCTTACGATTCGTGAGCAAGGCGCCCTTCGTGCCGGTCTTCAATCCAGCCGTTACCCCCAGCTCAGAGTGTGGCTTCACTCCCACAGTGATCAGAACCATCTCGCATTCTTGCTCGAACCCGTTGCTGCCGACGACGTGAAGATGATCGCCGGCCTGCTCGATGCGATGGACTTCCACACCCGTTTCTACCTTCACATCGTGGTGCTCCAACTCAGCACGCACGAGCGATCCGAACTCCTGATCTACAGTCGCAAGAACGGTCGGTGTCCGGCTTGCGATTGTTACCTCGATCCCGCGATGGGTGAGCGCATCCGCCATCTCCAACCCAATGTAACCAGCTCCAACGATGACGGCTCTCCCGGGTTTTACTTTCTCGAGGTATTCGCTCACGGCAAAACTGTCTTTCATGGTGTGTAGTGGAAAGACGCCCGGTAGACCGCAGCCTTGGACGTGCGGACGAACGGGACCTGCCCCAGTCCCTATAAGTAACTTGTCGTAGTGAAAAGAACAAGCCCCAACGCGGTCCGATTGAACCTCAACTGTCCAGGCTGCGGTGTGTATGCGTGTCGCCCTATGACCGCGACGGATGGCGATACCCTCAAACTCGGTTCTATGGGCCAAGCTGTGCCAATCAGGCGTCTCGCCACTGAGATAGAAGGGCAATCCGCAGATGCTGTAGTTGGTGAAATCATCGTCCAACAGAACAGTCACTTCCGCAGATGGGTCGACTTCGCGGGCGCGTAGAGCCGCACTGATTCCGGCATCGCTCCCGCCGATGATGAGGAGTTGCATAGGTTTCCTCAGCTCTTTCCGATCCTGTCGAGCTTTTCCTTAAGAGCGAATGTACTCAGCGTCTCTATCGGCAAACAAAGGAAGAGGGTAATTCTGCGGTCAAGAATTGCGTAAGCTTCGACAAATGCGCGATCTACCTCTTCCGGAGTGCCAACCAAGGCCGCGGGATCGGGCACACCCCACTGGGCAGTCATGGGCTGACCAGGCCACAGAGGACATTCCTCTTTCGCGGCGCTGTCGCAAACGGTGAACACGAAGTGAAGATGAGGCGAGTCTGGCTTGGAAAACTCTTCCCACGACTTGCTGCGAAAGTCTGCTGTGCTCAGACCGGCTCTCTCGATTTGGAGGATAGCCTCGGGGTGGACAAAGCCATTTGGATGGCTGCCGGCACTATAGGCCGTGAAGTTTCCGCCTCCCTTACGCTTCAAGATAGCTTCGGCCATAATTGACCGGGCGGAGTTGCCAGTGCAGAGAAATAGCACATTGTAGTGCGGCATCAGATCGTCCTTTTCGGATTTCGCGGTTAGGAGTTGGAGTTCGGCTTGATCGCGTAGACCTTCACGCTCGCCGCTGCGGCATTCACGTCGTACTGTGAGAGCAACGTGGTCAATTCTTCGTGTAAGGTCGCCGACGGGGCGGGTGCCGGAGTGCAACAGGTTGTATCGATCACTTGGAAGGGACTCGCTTCATCCATCGAAGGCGAGCAACAACCCGCCTGGTTCTCCACCTTCGCGTAAGCGTTCAGGTCTGCCCCGCTATCGACGATCTCTACATGGGCGAAGCCTGCAGCCAGTAAACCGGCACGGTAGTCCTCAATGAGGATCGCTCCCGCGATGCACCCAACGTAGGCGGCCATGCTCTGCGCTACAGCTTCGGGTAGATCGTGCTTGAGGGCAATGTCGCTGACCGCGACGCGCCCACCGGGTTTCAGAACACGGGCAATCTCGCGAAACACTGCGGGCTTGTCCGGAGCAAGGTTGATGACGCAGTTGGAGATCACACAGTCCACTGAGGCATCGGGAAGCGGAATCTCGTCGATGGTCGATTGATAGAACTCGACGTTCTCGTAGCCACCAGATTTTGCATTGGCCCGCGCACGCTCAATCATGGCTGGTGTCATGTCGATACCGATAGCGCGCCCTTGCGGACCAACCATCTTGGAAGCCAGAAACACGTCCAGGCCCCCACCCGATCCGAGATCGACGATCACTTCGCCTGGACGAATGTGGGCGGTTGCTGTGGGGTTTCCGCAGGAAAGGCCCATGTTTGCATCCGCCGGTATGGAGGTCAGCTCCTCGGCGGAGTATCCAAACGCCTCGGCAACTGCCTGTACTCCTGCGTGATCGTTCGATAGCGTACTCTCCGCTACAGCGCCGTACTTCGACTTGACCGACTCAAGAACCTGCTCCGCCATGTGAAACCTCCGCAAACATATCTGCCAAACCGACTATATGTCTTGTCATCACATCCGTCAATGCGTATAAGTAAGTTATGGCGGCAAAAACATCAACCTTTAACATCGAACTCTTCTTTCAGGCGCTAGGGGACAATACCCGACTCCGACTGCTCAACCTCATGGGCGACCAGGAGATTTGTGTCTGCTTTCTTGTAGAGATTTTGGGGCAAGGTCAACCCAAGATTTCGCGGCATCTGGCCTACCTGCGCCGCGCTGGGATCGTTGAGGCCCGCCGAGACGGCAAGTGGATGCACTACCGGATCGTTATGCCGCCAAACATCGGCGCCGCTCAGGTTCTCCGCCAGACACTGGCCTGGTTGAAGGATGAACGTTCCATGCAAGCGGATCGTTCACGCCTTTCCAAAGCTTGTTGCAGCCCGGCCAAGTTCGTGTCGCTGCAGGGTGCTCCGCTTCCAACACCCGTCACCCTTGAGGCCCAATAGTTATGTCCAATACACCCTATACGCAGGGACAGATTTGCGCCCCGGCTGCCCGCAAGAAGCTCTCGTTCCTTGATCGCTTCCTGACGCTCTGGATATTCCTGGCGATGGCCATAGGTGTCGCCATCGGCCACTTCGTTCCCTCGACTGCCGGACTCGTCAATCACTTCCGGAGCGGCACGACGAACATCCCTATCGCCATCGGTCTCATCATCATGATGTTTCCGCCTCTGGCGAAGGTCAGATATGAGAAGCTCGGCGAGGTATTCCGCAACAAGCGCATCCTCAGTCTGTCCCTGGTGCAGAACTGGATCATCGGGCCGGTGCTCATGTTCCTGTTGGCAATCGTCTTCCTGCGCGGCGAACCTGCCTACATGCGAGGTTTGATCCTCATTGGGATTGCACGCTGTATCGCGATGGTGCTGGTCTGGAATGAATTGGCGGAAGGCGATACGGACTACGTGGCCGGCCTCGTGGCCATCAACAGCGTATTTCAGGTTCTCTTTTACAGCCTCTATGCTTGGGCGTTCCTGACTGTGCTTCCGAAATGGTTTGGCCTGGAGGGTAGCGTAGTCCAAATCGGAATCGGACAGATTG
>Ga0224557_1003758_pt1 | contig 11567 bp, 10 predicted proteins | sample 714S31014metaG_FD_180677 | JGI IMG/M metagenome (GOLD analysis project Ga0224557, IMG submission 180677) | Peat soil microbial communities from Stordalen Mire, Sweden - 717 S3 10-14 | ecosystem: Environmental > Terrestrial > Soil > Wetlands > Peat | place: Sweden: Norrbotten County, Stordalen... | reverse complement strand
GCGCCGTTCACCATGCAGGCAATCGACCCGTCCAGCTTGATGTAGTTGAGCGCGTACTTGCTCGCCTCCACTTCCAGCGGATCTTCTTCTGCAATGTCGCGGAGCGCCTTGATGTCGGCGTGCCGGAAGAGCGCGTTGTCGTCGAAGGTGATCTTGGCGTCGAGTGCGTACAGCTTACCGTCGGTGGTCGTAATAAATGGATTGATCTCGATCAGCGAAGCATCGGTCTCAATAAAGGCCGTGTACAGGCTCTGGAAGAACGTCACCGCCTGGTTGATCTGCGTGGCTTTGAGTCCCAGCGCAAAAGCCAGTTTGCGCGCCTGCCACGGCCAAAATCCCACGGTCGGATCGATCGTCTCTTTGTAAATGGCTGTGGGATCCTTCGCCGCAACCTCTTCAATCTCCATGCCGCCGGCCTGCGACGCCATAAACACCAGCCTGCCCGTGGCGCGGTCGAGCACAATGCCGAGATACAGCTCGCGCTCAATGGCCGCGGTCTCCTCGATGAGCAGCCGCTGCACCTTTTGCCCCTGCGGACCGGTCTGGTGCGTCACCAGCGTCATGCCCAGGATATTTTTCGCGTGCATATCGGCGAGTTCGCGCGTCTTGGCTACCTTCACGCCGCCGCCCTTGCCGCGGCCTCCTGCGTGAATCTGAGCCTTCACCACCACACCCATAGCGCCCTCGGCAAATCGCGTGCGAGCCACGTCGTTGGCTTCTTCGAGCGTGTTCGCCATCTCGCCCTTGGGCACGGGCACGCCGTACTTGGCCAGGATTGCTTTTGCTTGATATTCGTGGATTTTCAAGGGTTACAGACCTCGAGCAATTTTCAGATTACCACGCAGATTCGCGGGTAATCTCGGCTCGCCGTCCTCGCGCATTCCGCTCGCCGCGGGCCTTTTCGCACCCTAGCCCCCGCTCTGCCATACTTTTCTCATGTCGTTGGTCAAGGAACTGCTTCGCCCGCTCGCCGAAGTCGGCACCGCGCTCACCCGCGAGCAGGCAGCCCAGGTGCTCGAGGAGATCCTCGCCGGCAACGTGCCGGACGTGGAAACCGCCGCCATGCTGGCCGTGTTTGCCACGCGCGGGGAGCAGGCGCCGGAGCTCGCCGGCTTTGTGGACGTGATGCGCAAGCACTCCGTGCCTATGCCCTTTACCGATGCCGAGCGCGACGAGCTTGTCGATTGCGTGGGCACCGGCGGCGGCGGCCCGCAGACTTTCAACATCTCCTGCGGTGCGGCGCTGGTCGCATCCGCCGCGGGCGCCAAAGTGGCCAAACACGGCAACCGCGCCGTCACCTCGCAATGCGGGGCCGCGGATGTTTTGGAAGCTCTCGGCGTGCCCATCGAACTCGGCCCGGATTTGGCCGTCGAGTGCCTGCGCGAAACGGGATTCGCGTTTCTCTATGCGCCGCTCTATCACCCGGCCATGAAGGCTCTAGGACCTCTGCGCCGCGCCCTCGGCTTCCGGACGATCTTCAACCTGGTGGGCCCGCTCACCAATCCGGCTCACGCGCGCACGCAAGTCATCGGAGTCCTCGCGCCCAGCCGCGTCCTTCTGGTCGGCCGCACCCTGGTCATGCTCGACGCACGCCGTGCCTTTGTCGTCCACGGAACGGATGGCATTGACGAGCTCACGACAACGGGTGAGTCAGTCGTGGCGCGCGTCGACGAGTCGGCGGAAGGCAAGCCGACGCTCAAAGCCTCGCGTATCACGCCGGAGATGGCCGGCCTCGAGCGCGCAACCCTCGATCAATTCACCGGCGGCGACATCGAAACCAACGAAGCTCTGCTCTACGACGTGCTCACCGGCATCAAAGGCGCGCGCCGCGACGTGGTTTTGCTCAACGCCGCCGCCGTGCTCGTCGCCGCGGACCTCGCAGGCGACCTCAAGCAGGGTGTCGCCATGGGCGCTGAAGCCATCGACTCCGGCCAGGCCGCCGCCACTCTCGAGAAACTCCGCCAATTCGGGGAAAAGCACGCCATCAAAGCCAATGGAGCCGCTTGAGGTGGTATATACCGTTACCTACAGTGGTATATACTATGGGTTGGGAGGGCGCCACGATGCCGCAGACCGCAAAATTATTCAAGAACGGCCGCAGCCAGGCCGTGCGCCTGCCCAAGGAGTTTCGCTTCAAGGGGCGCGAGGTTGCGATCCGCCGCGATCCGGCGACTGGCGAAGTCGTGCTCGCTCCGCTATCGGCACGCAAGCGCCCGCTCAGCTTTGACAAGTGGTTCGCGTTGTACGATGCCATTCCCGATGACGCGCCGCAAGAGGAGTTCGCCAAGCTGCCGCCGCCGCCCAAAAATCTGACGATGGAACAGATGGCCAGGATATTCGATCGCACGAGCTATCCCGCCGACTTCTTCGAGCGCCACACGAGTATGCCCCGCGAACTGGACCTGTTCTAAGCCATGACGGCCGCTTATCTGCTCGACACAAACACAGTCAGCTACCACATTGCGAATCAACCTTCCCAGGTGCGGCGCAAGTTGGACGCTGTCGGTCTCTCCGCGGTCGCGATTTCGGCCGTCACGGAAGCCGAGCTCCGCTACGGCGTGGCGCGAAACCCGGGCGCGATGCGCAGGCGCGCCTCCATCGAGTCCTTTCTTGCCAACACGGCGATCTTGCCCTGGGACTCCGCCGCGGCCCAAGCGTACGGGTCGCTGCGGGCCGAGCAGGAGCGCAAAGGACGGCCGTTCAGCGCTGAGGATCTGATGATCGTCGCGCACGCGCTCTCGCTGGGCCTGGTTCTGATCACCAACGACCAGGCATTTCGCTTCGTCGATGGGCTCAAGACCGAGGACTGGACCGTTGTCTGATCGTTTGCGAGAAATTCGTCGCAAGTTGCCTTATACTTCGCGTTCGAAGGATAAGGAGACAATTCCATGTCTGCAAAATGCATGATCGCTTCCATCGCGTTAATCGCCGGATGCGCACTCGCCGCCGCCCAGCAGCCGAGCCAGCTTAAACTCACGATCGATTCCACCCATCGCACCATCACGGTGAGCGCGGACGGACGCGTCTCCGTCGATCCCGACGTTGCTATTCTTCACGTGGGCTTTGAAACCAAGCCAACCGATGCCAAATCCGCCTACGCCGACGGCGCACGCATCTCCAACGCCATCGTCGATGCCATTAAACAAGCAGGAATTCCGGAAACCTCCATTCGCAGTGAGTTTCAGCGCCTGGAGCCGGTCGATCCGAAGAACCACAAGTTCAAGCTCACGCAGAACTGGACAGTGAAAACACCGCCTGCACGCGCTGGCGAGATCCTCGACGTTGCGGTCAACGCGGGGGCTACCGACAGCGGCGAAGTGGAGTGGACCGTTCAGGACGTTCATGCCCTTGAAGATCAGGCTCTTGAACAGGCCACGTCCCGCGCCCGCGACGACGCAGCCGTCATGGCGAAAGCCAGCGGTGCTCACCTCGGCAACCTTCTTTACATGACCAACCAGATCAGCTCGACCATCGGTGTCGCGACTCCTAACTACAACAATTCTGTGATGGGGCTGGATAGGTCGCCGGCGCAGGCTACTCCCCTCGCCATCGAGCCACGCAAAGTCAGCCGCACCGCCGCCGTCTACGCCGTCTTCGCCATAGAATAGGGTTGTGCAGACCGCGACCTCCGCTTTCCAAGTCCACGACCAAGACAACGTCGCCACGTTGCTCGGCGAGGCCGCGGCAGGTGCGCTGCTCCAGATCGTCGGCCCCGCTGGAAGACACAATCTGACTGCGCGAGAGAAGATCGAGCTCGGCCACAAGGTCGCTCTCGCCACCATCCCCGAAGGCGCGCCCATCGTCAAATTTGGAATCGTCATCGGCATCGCCATGCGCCCCATCGCGCGTGGCGAGTGGGTGCATCTCCACAACTGCCGCAGCCGGCTCGACGAACGGTCGGGCCATTTCGACGTTCACACCGGCGAGCCGGGAGACAACGCTTATGCCTGAACCTGCCGCCAACCAAGCCATCGCCCGTAGTTCCGGTCGCATCGCGGATCGTGCCTGGACCGGCTACCTCCGCCCCGATGGCCGCAAAGGCATTCGCAATCATCTTCTCGTGGTCTACACCGTCGAGTGCGCGAGCTTCGTGGCGCAGGAGATCGCCCGAGACGAGCCCGACACTCACGTTATTGGTTTTCCGGGTTGCTATGACAATGATTACGCCATCCGCGTCATGCTGGCGCTGGCCACGCATCCCAACATCGGCGGCGTGCTTGCGGTGGGCCTAGGCTGCGAATACACGCAGCCGCACCGCATCGCCGAAGCCGTGCGCGCCTCCGGCCGTCCTGCGGAATCCTTCTTTATTCAGGAGCACGGTGGCACGCGAACCAGCGTCGCGTACGGCAAAGAGTTGCTGGCCTCGCTCCGCGCCCGTGCCGCTGAAGGCGCCGTCAAAGTGCCCATGACCTGGGCCGACCTGACCATCGGCGCCGAGTGCGGCGGGTCCGATGGAACCTCAGGCCTCGCCGGCAATCCCGTCGTCGGCCGTGCGTTCGATCGTCTCGTCGATCTCGGCGGCTCGGCCATCTTTGAAGAGGTCGTCGAGATGATAGGCCTCCGCGATCTCATGATTTCGCGCGCGGCCTCGCCGCATGCAGCGCAACAACTCGGCGCAACTTACGACAAAATGCTCAGCTACTGCAAGGCCGTGCGCCAGTACTCCGTCGCGCCCGGCAACTTCGCCGGAGGCCTCACTACCATCGAAGAAAAAAGCATGGGCGCCTTCGCCAAGGGCGGCAGCCGGCGCATCCAGGGCGTCATCCGCGTCTCCGAGCGCCCGCCGCACCCCGGCCTCTGGATCCTCGACTCCGTGCCCGACGAACACTTCATGCAATTCGGCTACACCAATCCCAACGACACTGAAGGCATCATGGACCTGATCGCCGCCGGCGCGCAGATCGTGCTCTTCATCACCGGCCGCGGCAGCGTGATCGGCAGCGCTGTTGCCCCGCTCATTAAGGTTACGGGCAACACACGCACCTACCGCAACATGACCGAAGACATGGACTTCAATGCTGGTCGCGTGCTCTCGGGCGAACTCACAATGGATGAAGCCGCCGCAGAGTTGATGGACCTGATGGCCGATGTGGCCTCAGGCCAGCCCAGCAAGCCCGAGCGTCTCGGCCACCGCGAGTTCTTCCTGATGTACAAGCACCAGGACGTGCCCTCGCTCGAAGCCGGCTGCCGCGCATAGCGCCGTCGTTTTTTCGCGCCTCCGCCGCGTTTGACTTGCCGGCCGTTAGCTACGACAATAAGAGAGTTGTTCCTTCCTTGTGGGCCTGTGGCGCAGTTTGGGAGCGCGCTTCCATGGCATGGAAGAGGTCGTCGGTTCGATCCCGACCAGGTCCACCAAATCCCTCGCGATGCCAACCGTCTATATCCTCGAAAGTCAATCGAGCAAGCGGTTCTATATCGGTTCAGCGACAGACGCCCAGGCAAGATTGGCAGAGCACCAACGCGGACAAACCAGATCCACGCGCGGCAGAGGTCCTTGGGAGTTGGTCTATCGGGAGGAATTCAAGACGACGGCAGAAGCACATCACCGCGAGCTCCAGTTGAAGAGCTGGAAATCCCATCGATCAATACAGGAACTAATCGATTCACGTCGTTGAGAGAGCGGAGCGCGCCCCGGCTTGCCGGGGAGGTCGTCGGTTCGATCCCGACCAGGTCCACCAAATCACATTAACAACTTGGAAGTTCCCTCCACTACTTTGCCGCATTTTTCCGCAAATTCTAAAACCAAATGCCGACGGGAAGATGATGCGCCGATTTTTCTTAGCCGTTGACACCATTCGCAATCGACGCAATCCGCTTGTGGATGAGTGGAACCCGTTCGCTGTCTAAGACGAACCCCGGGAGTGCGTCGAGAAACCGAGACTCCGCAAGGAGCGCCTTCGCAGCGTCAGCAAGATAATGTTGAAGATCCCGTGGCGACTCCGCAATTTCCTGCACGATGGTCTCTCGTCCTTCAATGACTGCAACAAAGTCTTCAAGATCGTGGCTGGCCTGAAAGTCCATCCGACCTCTTCCTCGAAACGCTTCCATCTTCGTTCCCAGGAAAAAGGGAGCGGTAATGACCCGGATCGCATCTCCGCCTGGCAGCGAGACGGTGGACGCATGTCGGAGTGCGGGCTCATACCAGATGTTCGTGAACCCGAGCACTTCCTTGTTCAGGACCAGGACGTCCAGGGTTAGAGCGCCGTTGTGCCAGCGGCAAGTAAGGCCGGTGTCTTCGGTGAAATAAGCCTGTCGAAGACGTTCTGAAAACGCAATGTAGTCCGCGTAGGTGACGATCTCAGCAATCACATCGACATCAGTCGTACCGCGGATTGGAGCGGCTGCCGCGTCCGTAATGAGCATGCCCAGAGTCACGCCGCCCACAAAAACGATTTCATCCAGAAAACTGGCAAGTTTGCGGACCGCGTCTTCAAGCAACGGGAGGTTCGGATCGGGCATTAATCTCTCTTTCCAAAAGTCTGACTGCGAGGTTCCGTTCGCGGGTTCTTCCGCTACGTATTGCATCGCAAAGGGCCAGGACTTCGTAGAACTTTGCATTGCGCAGCGCGGCTTTGGGCGCCCCCCTGTAGAGGGGCGCGAGAGAAATGCCGCGGACGTTTCCTCCCGCGTACGGCCAGACCGTGGGCGGATCGCTGTCCTCAAGGAAGCGCGACTTGAGCGGCTCTGCTGCCGCTGCGGTCGGAACGCCGCGCACCATCGAACCCCGCTGGGGTGGAAAGGCGTACTTCAAACCGTAAGCCAGGAATTCCATGAGACCGGATCGGTTCACGCGCTTTTCAGTGCCCGATATATGAAGCAAGCCAGCATCTACACACCGCTTCAGAGCCTTCGACACTTCCGACTGCGAGACAGACAGGTTTTCCGCGAGGTTCTTGGACAGCGTATGCGGCGTATTCTCGATGGCGAGTTTTAGGAGGATTGCAATGTCCTGCCCTTGCATGCCCAGATTATAGGTCATAATTTCCAATTTGGAAATTGGAAATTCACCCTCGACTGGTGCAAATGCAACGATGCCGCTCTGGTGCGGGCGCGAGGGACTCTATCGCTGTGCGCGCGGCTTCGATGCGGACGTGGCTCGACCGTTCCAGCATCCGGCCGCTGACGTGCCCGGCAATTGCCACGATGGTTGAGTCTGCCGCCCCGCTCTCCGCAAGGGACGGAATGGCGCAGTGGCGGAGATCGTGGAACTGGAAGCCGGGCAGTCCGACTGAAGCGGGGCCGAGACAGCGGCGCCGCTTGAACGCTTTTGGGGCAAATTAAGATATTGCTCGGGAAAGGCCGGAGAAGAGGATGACACAACTACAGAGTCTTCCGCTTTGGTCGGTGCTGATGGTAGTGGACTAAGGGAATCTTTCCTCGCTTCAACTTCATAATATAGATTCATGATCACGTCTTGGGCTGTAGGTTGACTGAAGACATTCTTCCTCGCTTCAGCTTCATAATATTGATTCATGATCGCGTCCTGGGCTGTCGCCGGATTCTTGCCCGCATCGAGCCACATTCGCGTGAAGGCGACGAAGAGGGCCAGAACCAACAAATAAGAGATTCTGCGAAGCGAAAACGGGGCACTTGGTGCTCCCTTGTAGATGGGGTGATGCGCCTCTGGAACCGGGGACTGCGTTCGCCCGTTGCCACTCGACTGAGGACGGCCTGCATGGAGAGTGCCCGATGCAGAGACGTCCTTCCGAGGAAGTTCTTGTGCCCATGCGTTCGACCGAGGAGTCTCTCTTGCAGATGCCGAAGACGACTGAGAGGCCCGCTGTGAAGTCTCGGAGGTTTCGTAAGGCTTCTGCGCTCGCGCCTTCTCTTCAGGCTTCGTTATGGCAGACGCTTCAAGTGCGGGGGGCGTATCCGCTGATGAATTCAGGTGCTGAAAGGCCGCATGGATGGGGCGATTCGCCTCTGGAGCTGGAAACTGCGTCCGGGCATTGCCATGCGACTGAGGATGAGCGGCATGAGGATAGCCCGGCGCGGGGGTTTCCTTCCGAGGAGGGTCTTCTGTCGATGCGTTCGGTCGAGGGGTCTCTCTTGCAGGTGTTGAATACCACTGATAGATTCGCGTTGATGTCTTGGAAGTCCAATAAGGCTTGTTTGTGGCAGAGGTGGCACGTGAAGGGGTGGTATCAGCTGATGAAGTCAGGTGCTGAAAAGCTGCATTGACCTCTTTCAACTTCTCCTCAGCCTTACTGCGGAGTTTCCCGTCGTTGGAGAAGCGGTCGGGGTGCCACACCTTGACCAGGTCGCGATAGGTCTCACGAATCTCAACCGGGGAAGCACCGTGCTTCAGACCAAGTGCCCTCAGGGCATCGCATCGAGCGCACAATTCACCGGACGCGCCGAGCGGTCTGCCGCATTCACACTGAGCCATGCTCCGAGCATTCCACTGGGCAGATGACCTGTCAATGCAAACAGGCCCCCAGCGTATCCCGTTTTACACCTTCCACTGCTCGCTCCCCTTTTCTGCGCCGCCATCAAAGCTATCCGGTTCGCCGGGCCGCCCAATCCCGGTTGCCGCCACCAACCCTCCGCGCGGTACACTCTTGCTTGCTATCCAAGACGAGTCAAATCTCGTGCCTGGCCGCGTGCGTTGTGCACTCTCATCGCCATGCATGCCGATCAATAGAGAGACCCATTCCATGAAAGAACCAAAATCGACCGAGCAAAAAACGACTGATCCGGAAACCAGCGAGCCAGAAACCAAAACGCTTCCTGAAAACGCCTATCTGCCGCTGAAGCCCGGCGAAACCTACACCCCCATCATTCAAGCCCAGATGCACGCGCCCGAGCTCACGGCCCGCGCCATTCTCTGGGGCGTCTTCTTCTGCGGCCTCTTCACCACCGCGTCAGCCTATTCCACGCTCAAGGTTGGCCAGGGAATGGAAGCCGCCATTCCCATCTCCATCCTCGCCAACGGGTTGGCCCGCATCTACAAGCGCCGCTCCAGTTTGCTTGAGAATGTCATCATCACCGGCATCGGCGGCGCATCGGCGGCTGTTGTGGCAGGCGCGGTCTTCACGCTGCCCGCGCTTTACATCCTTCACCTCAGCCCCAATCCATTTCAAACCGTCTTCATCTGTCTCGCCGGCGGATGTCTCGGCGTGCTTTTCGTCATCCCGCTGCGGCGCTTCTTCGTGCGCGAAATGCACGGCGAGTTCCCATTCCCTGAAGCCACAGCCATCACGGAAGTCCTCGTCACCGGCGAGCGCGGCGGCTCGCAGGCCAGGGTGCTGCTGCAGGCAACCTGCATCGCCGGCGTTTACGACTTTTTTGTCACCACCTTTCACGTGTGGCGCGAATATCTCAACCTGCAATTCATTCCCGTCATGCGCACGCTTGCCGATCGCGGCCGCATGGTCTTCAACTTCGACGCCATTGGATTCATCCTCGGCCTCGGCTACGTGATGGGCCTGCGCAGCGCCATGGTCTTTTGCGCCGGCGGCGTTCTGGCTAACTTCGTTCTCGTCCCCCTCGTCTGGTTCCTCGGCAGCCACGTCAACGTGCCGGTCTATCCCGGAACCATGCCCGTTTCCGGCCTGTCTGCCGCGCAAATTTATTCAAGCTATGTCCGTTACATCGGCGTGGGAGCCATCGCCACGGCCGGCATCTTCGGCGTTATCAAATCGCTGCGCGTAATCGCCGGCTCCTTCTCGATTGCCCTGCGCGCCCTCCGTTCGCGCGTTGCCGACACGTCCGTCCGCACAGATCGCGACATCTCCATGCCCACCATTCTTCTCGGCATCGTCTTGAGCGCGCTCGCCGTCGGCCTCTTCTTCTCGCGGCTTCAGGTCTCCTGGACCGTCCTATTCCTCGGCCTCGCACTCACGCTGCTCTTCGCCTTCTTCTTTGCCTCCGTCGCGGCCAACGCCATCGCCACCACGGCCAACAATCCCGCCTCCGGCATGACCATGCTCACCGTCATCATCTCCTCGGTGGTGCTGCTGCGCTTCGGTCTCTCCGGAACCACGGGCATGTTTTTCATCATGGCCATTGCCGGCATGGTGTGCACCGCGCTGTGCGTCTCCGGCCAATTCATGACCGACCTCAAAACCGGCTACTGGCTCGGCAACACTCCAACCGCGCAGGAGAAGGCCAAATTCCTTGGCATCCTGGCCGCCGCCGCTGCTGCCGGGCTCACCATTGTGCTCCTGGCCCACACCTTCCAGTTCGGAGAATCCGCTGCCGGCGACACGCGCCCCATTCTCGCCGCGCCCCAGGCCTCCATCATGAAGGCGCTGGTCGTCGGATTTATGAGCCACCAGCCGGTCACTTATCTTCTCTTCGGCGTGGGCGCACTCATTTCGGTAGTTCTTGAAATGCTCGGCAAATCCTCGATGGTCTTCGCGCTCGGCATTTACCTGCCGCTCAGCCTCACGACGCCCATTCTCACGGGCGGGTTCCTCTCGCACTTCGTGAATCGCCGCGCCGAGAAAACCGGCGGCGAAACCGGCCGCGGCATGCGCGAGCGCGGCATCATTCTGGCCTCGGGACTCATGGCCGGCGGCGCGCTCGGCGGCGTGCTCGGCGCGGCTCTGCGCCTTATCCCGAGCTTCCACGAAGACCTCATCCAGACGCCGTTCTATGCCATCGACCCCATCTCGCAATCGGTGTCCGCATTGCTTTTCATCGGTCTTTGCGTGTATGTCTGGCGCGGTAGCATCAAGACAGAGAAGAAAACATCATGAGTCAGACAATTCCCTCGCAACTCGATCTCTATGTCGCCGATGCGGTTTTAGGCATCGACACCCTCTGGGGCGGTGACGTCATGAATCCTTCCGGTACGGGCCGCTTCATCGCCGACTCGTGGTTCTCCGATGAGCCGCTGCCCGCCGCCTACACGCATCCGGCCGCCGCGCTGCTCCGCCAATCCGGCGGCGTGGGCGCCAAAGAGATCGACCGCGCCGCTTTCGAGAGCTACCTGCGCGACGTCGATCTTCCCGCCGCCATTGCAGGCCTGCGCAAAGAAGCCGCCCGCTGTCCCGCTCTGCGCCGCGCCTATCTCGAGGGCCTCGCCGTCTCGCTCGAAGTCATGTGGGACCTCGCCATGGAAGTCCTCGGCAAGGGCGATCCCGTTCCTTACACGCGCGCCGTCGTTGCCTCGACGGCCAAGCCGCCTGAGCCCTCGCGCCCCGAGTCGAAATGTGAAAGAGTAGCCGAGCTACTCGGCCGGGCCGGCCATTCCGCCTTGCAATCCGGCGGAATCCTCGCCGCTGTCGATGCCTGGCGCAGCGCGCGCGTCACGCCGATGGCTTCAGTGCAGGCCCTCGGTCAGGCCGTCATCGCGCACTTCGACGCGCTCTCCGCGAAAAACCTCGTCCCGCATCTGCCGCCGGAACTCGGCCCCGTGCCTCGCGCCAACATCAACTTCATGCCCATCAAAGACGCATGGTTCTCCGGGTCGATGAACTACATTGGCCGCGCCCGCACTGCGACTGGCGCGCCCGAGTACGAGGCCAGCTACGAAATCAACGCCTCGCTGCAAATCTCTTACCCGGAATTCGAGCAGCTCGTGAGCCACGAGGTCGTGCCCGGCCACGTGACGACATTCG
>Ga0224557_1003756_pt1 | contig 11583 bp, 15 predicted proteins | sample 714S31014metaG_FD_180677 | JGI IMG/M metagenome (GOLD analysis project Ga0224557, IMG submission 180677) | Peat soil microbial communities from Stordalen Mire, Sweden - 717 S3 10-14 | ecosystem: Environmental > Terrestrial > Soil > Wetlands > Peat | place: Sweden: Norrbotten County, Stordalen... | reverse complement strand
GTTTCCATCCGCTTCTTGGTGAGCGGGCCTGTGTCCTCGATGCGCTGGGTGCCGTCGCCGTTGGCCCAGGTGTGCAGCACGCCGCGGGGCCCGAACTTTTTGCGGAACTCGGGATCCGTTGGGTAGTCCGGCAGTTCGGGTTCCTCTTCGGCGTTGAGGTGATACAGGTTGCCGAAGAACTCGTCGAAGCCGTGCAAGGTGGGCAGGTGCTCGTCGCGGTCGCCCAGGTGGTTCTTGCCGAACTGGCCGGTGGCGTAGCCGTGCGCCTTGAGCGCCGTCGCGATCGTCGGGTCCCCCGCCTGCAGGCCCAGCGGCGCCCCGGGCAGGCCCACCTTGGTGAGGCCGGTGCGGTACGGGTTCTGGCCGGTGATGAACGCCGCCCGCCCCGCGGTGCAGCTCTGCTCGCCGTAATAGTCGGTGAACAGCGCCCCTTCGGCAGCGACACGGTCGATGTTGGGGGTCCGGTAGCCCATCAGCCCGTTGCTGTAGCAACTGAGGTTGCTCTGCCCGATGTCGTCGCCCCAGAGGATCAGGATGTTCGGCTTGTCGCTCAATGCTTGGCCTTTCGCTGGCGAAGCCTCGGTGCCCCGCACCCCGGCCAGCGTAGACCTCGTTTCCGTCACCCCCTGTCCAGCAAGTTTCGAAACGCACGGCGTGGGCTATATCTCCGGCGTGGCTGTCACTGAGTCCCGCGAAATCATCATCGAGGCAACGCCCGACGAGGTCATGGACGTGTTGTTCGACCTCGAATCGCTGACCGAGTGGTCCTCGGCGCATCAGAAAGTCGAAATTCTCGAGCGGGACGACCAAGGCCACCCAAGCAAATCTCGGCAGGTCGTCAAAATCGTAGGCATCAGCGATGAACAGGTGCTGGCCTACACCACTCACGACGACGGCGTGAGCTGGACGCTGGTCAGCGCCAAACAACAACGCGCGCAGGACGCCCGCTACACGCTAACTCCCGAAGGCGATTCCACCCGGGTCCACTTCGAGCTCACCGTCGACCTCTCCGTGCCCCTCCCGGGATTCGTGATCAGGAGGGGGTCCAAGGGACTGATGGACACGGCCACCGACGGCCTGCGCAGGCAGGTGCTCAAGATCAAGAACGGCAAGTAAGCCGCTTCAGTCGCGGTGAGGTCGTTCACGGTGGCTTGGCCGCCTGACTCAACCGGCGGGTACCTCGTCGGTCCATACCCTGAAGCTCGTCAATGTGTTGAGGCCGAACGCGTTGCTCAGCGCGACGTCGGCGGCATCGCGGCCGCGCGCGATCAACACCCTGCCGATGCGCGGCATGTTGTTGCGCGCGTCGAAGGTATGCCACTGGCCGCCCAGGAACACCTCGAACCAGGCAGCGAAATCCATCGGACCGTACGGCGGCCGCATACCGATGTCGCCGAGGTACCCGGTGCAGTAGCGCGCGGGGATGTTCATACAGCGACAGAAGGCAACGGCGAGATGGGTAAAATCACGGCATACGCCGGTCCGGTCGTTAAAAGCTTCTAACGCGGTCTTTGTCAGGCTCGCGTGCTCATAGCCGAACGTCAGATGTTGATGGACGTAGTCGCAGATTGCCTGAACGCGGCCCCATCCCGTCGGAGCATGCTCAAAAAGATCCCACGCCGTCGCGGACAGCCGGTCGGTTTCACAATACCGACTCCCGAGCAGGTAGACGAGCGTGTCCTCAGGCAGGTCCTGCACCGGAATCTGTTGCGCCTGAGGAACAATGACGTCAGGGACTCCGGTGTCGTTGACGAGCGCATCGGCCGAGACGCGCATGCGGCCCTTCGGAGCAATGATGCGGGTGCACCAGTTGCCGAAGTCGTCACGATAGGCTGCCATCGGGACCGGCGGGTCGACCACCAGGCAGTCACGCCCGACGAGATCGGACACACGCGTGAAGTGGACGTTGAGGTTGAAGATCATCGGGGTTGGCTTCGGGCAGTCGTAGATCATTTCGAAACCGACATGAATTTGCATCATAAATCTCCGATATCCGCCAAGTCAGGTCTGGCATGGCTGGCGCGATGGGTGGTGAAACGTTTTGTCACTAGTGCTATTTGGCGCGGGCCGCGAATCATGGGGCGCTCAGGAAGCGCATGCCATGCGTAACGAATCGATCAGCACGTGCCGCAAGGCCGTCCAGCGCCGGCCCGCGGCGAACACTATGCTTTGGTTGATCTCCAATTCGATTCCGACGTAATCGCTCTCCGCGAAGCGCAGGCGCAGGTGCGAAGTCAACCCGTCTCCTTTGCCAGCATACGGGTAATTGCGGCGCACGCGAAGTTCGGGAGCCAGTGCCGCCAGCGATTCCTTCCAGCGGGCGCACACCTCGGTCTCTGCTTGCCGACCAGGGTGATAGAGCAAACCCACGTCGGCTAAGCGCACCTTTCCATCGAGCTCTGCGGTAAAGCTGTGCGACGAAATGTGGATCACGCGATGGCCGCGCGACACCGCTTGCCCGACGAGACGTTCGACCTGCGCGCGATAGGGCTGGTAATGCTGTTTGACGATTTGCGCCCGGGTCTGCACCCCGGCGCCACGTGTCGCCAATGAAAAGAGTTGTGGGTGGCCGATCGTGCGATTGAGATCAATGAGCAGACGGCTGACAGTCGAAGCCACGAGCGGCGCCTGGCAGGCCCCGGCGAGTCCCTTCGCCATGACCAGCGAACCGGGGTCGTACCCGCGGTGGGAATCCAGCAGCGCCTCTTGTCCCTGAAACAGCCGCCGATACGGCGCGGGTATCCGGTTGCCGCCGTGTTCGCAGGTGATGATGAAGGTATCCGTGGGGACGACCCGTCACCACGGCAGCTCGGGCAATTGCCGAAACACCTGCCGCGTACCGTCGCCCCATTCGCTGCTGAGCGCGGTGAAGTAGGCGTCCCCCTCGTCGAACCGGCGCCGCTGGTGCACTTCGAGGCTGTCGCGCTCGTAGCAAGTCAGGTCGATCGGCATGCCGACCGACAAGTTGCTGCGCATGGTCGAATCGAAAGACACCAGCACGCACTTCGTGGCGTCTGCAATTGCCGTATGGGGCGAAAGTACGCGGTCGAGGATTGGCTTACCGTACTTGGTTTCACCGGTCTGAAAGAAGGATGTGTCGGTTCCTGCTTCGATGAAATTGCCCTCGGCATAGATCCGGAACAGCCGCATCGGCTCGCCGTCGATCTGCCCACCGACGATGAAGGAGGCATTGAACTTAATCTTGTTCTCTTGCAGGTACTCACCGTCGCGTTTCTCGATATCGCGCATCGCATCCGCGACCAGCCTCGCGACGTCAAACATGGTCGCGGCGTCCAGGATGTTCGTGGCCGCGCCCTCGTCAGCGCAGCGCTGCGTCAAGACACCGATGACGGCCTGGGTTCCGGCCAGGTTTCCCGAACTCAGCAGAACGATAACGCGGTTGCCGCGGCGCTCGAACACCGTCATCTTGCAGAATTTGGCGAAGTTGTCGACGCCGGCGTTCGTACGGGAGTCCGAGGCGAAAATCATCCCCTTGTCCAGCATTACGCCTATGCAATACGTCATGTGATGAGCCTTCTGTGCATCGAACCCCCCGTGTTCATAGTGTCACGTGCCACCGACGTCGAGTTGTTGGGCGATTTCGCGGCACTCGGCCCGACGACTCGACGTTCGGCGTCATAGCCGCGCACGTGGGTCTCGGGAGCCACCCAAACCGACAACGCGATCGAACGTATTGACCACCTTGAACACATATCGCTAAGTTGTTCAAATGCGTGTCGGCGGCGTGACCAGACCGGTGCCGACAGCGTTGTTGACCGCCGCCACCGACACGCTGCGGCACCTGGGTCCCCGGCGTTTTAGCCTTACCGCGGTCGCCGAGGCCGCCGACGTGTCGCGCGGCACCGTGCACAACGTGTTGGGCAGCCGAGACGACGCCATCGCCATCGCGCTCAACCACTTGGCGGCCGGGTTCATCGAAACGATGGCCGGGGTGATCGGTGAAGAGGCCAGCCTGGCCGAGCAGGCGGCGGCCGCGGCGGTGCTGATCTGCGCGCATCGCCAGCACTCGGCGTCCACACCGCGCGGCGTGAATCAGAGCATCCTGGTGTTGCTGCTGGAACACGACGGCGAGGTGCTGATGCGGCGCGCGATCGACCTGTGGAAGCCGCTGGTCAAAGACGCGCAGGCCGCTGGAGAAATCCGGGCGGATATCGATGCGGCGCGGGCCAGTGAATGGATTGTGCGGGTGTTGTTCAGTTTCGAGTTATTGCCGCCCATCGGCGTGAACCTTGAGAATCCCCGGGCGGTGCGGCGTTTCGTGTGCGACCACATCGTCACCGGACTGGTAGGAGTTATTCGTGACTGAACCGGACTACGAAGTGGCGATCATCGGCGCCGGCCCGGGCGGCATCGCCACCGCGAAGCTGTTACGCGACAAAGGCATCACCGACTTCGTCATTCTCGAGCGTGGCCACGACTTCGGCGGCACCTGGCGCGATAACCACTACCCCGGGCTGGCGGTCGACATCCCGGTGCTGTGGTACCAGCTGTCGTTCGCGCCCAACCCGAACTGGACGCGGTTGTTCGCCCCGGGCCCCGAGATCTACCGGTACCTGCGCGACACCGCCCGCGGGCTGGGGCTGTACGAATATTTGCGCGCTGATTCCGAAGTTGTCCAACAGAAGTGGGATGCGGCGGAGGGCGTGTGGCGGCTTGGGATCGCCGGTTCCGAGCCGGTGACGGCGCGTTTTGTGATCAATTCGGTGGGCGGGTACGTGAACGCCAAGAACACCGTGAACATCGACGGTGTCGACGACTTCGAGGGAACCATCCTGCGGCCCAACGCCTGGGACGACGACTACGACACCGCAGGCAAGCGCATCGCGGTCATCGGCACCGGGTCCAGCGGTGTGCAGATCGCCGGCGCGTTGTCGGCGACGGCCGGGAGTCTTGAGGTCTATCAACGCACCCCGGCGTGGGTGTTGCCGAAGATCGACTTCGACCTGCCGGGCTGGCTGCATGCTCTGTTGCGGGTGCCCGGGGTGTTCGGCGCGGTCAACGCCGGGGGCCGGGCAGCCATGGACGCGTTCATGGTGGCGCCGCTCGTGCATCTTTTTCCGCGTCTGCCGGTCGGGCTGCTGGTGCGGGCGATGCCGTTGTATGACAAGTGGTGCCGTTTTCTTTACCGGCTGCTGCTGCGGGGGGTGGTCAACGATCCTGCGACTCGTCGCGCGCTGGTGCCGCGGTATGGGCTGATGGCCAAACGGCCGGTGATCTCCAGTACTTTCCTGCCGGTGTTCAACAACCCGAACACGCATCTGATCACTACTGCGATCGAACGAATCACTGCCACCGGCATCCGCACTGTCGACGGTGTTGATCATCCTGCCGATCTGATTGTGCTGGCCACGGGTTACGAGCTGTGGACTGATCCGGAAACCTATCGTCCTAGAACCATTTTGGGTTCCGACGGTTTCGACCTGGCCGATGATTACCGTGCCAATGGGTTGCGCAGCTACGCGGGCACCGCGCACCCGCGGCTGCCCAACCGGTGGGAGATCGTCGGACCGCTCGGGTTCGTCGGTTTTGCGTGGCCGGACTTCGTCGAGACCATGGCGGCCCACGCGGTGCGCATCATCGAGGAGACCAGGCGTCGCGGGGCCGTGGTGGTAGCGGTCAACCAGGAGGCGTTTGAATCCTGGCACGACCGGATGCTGACTCAGGGAAAGGCCGTCCACTTGTATCTGACGGCGTGTAACCCCGGCCTGTCCACGTACTTCATCAACTCGCAGAGCGACACCGTCTACCACCGGCCCCAGACGATCCTCGGATCGCGCCGGTTTGCCCGTCGATCTCCGTTGACGGACTATGACTTTCAACGTCGGCGCGCTTTGCCGCGGCCGGCACCGCTAGCAAAGGAGCTCTCGGCATGAGTGAATACCCGTTGGCCGGCAAGGTCGCCTATGTGACGGGGGCCGCCCGCGGCCAGGGCCGGTCGCATTGTGTGCGGCTGGCGCGTGCCGGCGCGGACGTCGTCGCGATCGACGCCTGCGGTCCGGTGTCCGAGTTCAACGGCTATCCCCCGGCGTCGCCGGAGGATCTCGCCGAGACGGTCGGCCTGGTCGAGGGCGAGGGTCGCAAGATCCTGGCCGATGCCGTCGACGTTCGAGACCTGGAAGGCCAACAACGGTTGGTTTCTCGGGCGATCGAACAGTTCGGCCGCCTGGACATCGTCGTCGCCAACGCCGGTGTGCTCAATTGGGGTCGGCTGTGGGAGATTTCGGCCCAGCAGTGGCAGGACGCGATCGACACCAACCTGACCGGGGTGTGGAACACCATCAAATCCACGGTGCCGGCGATGATCGCCGCCGGCAACGGCGGCTCGATCATCAACATCAGCTCGGCGGCCGGAATCAAGGCCGTTCCCGGGTGTGGGCATTACTGCGCGTCCAAGTTCGGTGTTGTGGGCCTGACCAATTCATTGGCGGTCGAGCTTGGTGAGTTCGGCATCCGGGTCAACTCGGTGCACCCCTACGGCACCGACACCCCGATGGGCAACGACGTGGCGATGTACCAAATCTTCGCGGATCATCAGACGTACATCCACAGCTTCTCGCCGGGCGCTCTGCCAACGGACTCGCTGGCAGCGCCCGATTTGGTTTCGGACATCGTGCTGTTTTTGGCCAGCGATGCGTCGTCGCTCATTACTGCTGCTCAGATTCCGGCCGACAAGGGCTACCTGAAGATATGAGCTAAACGTCCCGGGTCCCCCGCTGAAGGCGTGGACACTGACAGCGTCGCCGTCTGCCGCAGCGTCCGCGCGGTTACCCGCACCCGCCTATTGGAACGACTCGGCACCATCAGGCCCGGCACGATGCACCAAATCGACGATGCCCTGGCCCTCATTCTTGGCATCCACACGGCATAGCACCGTGGCGAGCCAAGCGCCCGAAACCCTAGGCCCGAATCGGCCTGAGCCAGTGCGCCGGCAGGATGCATCACTGCATCATGATGCAGTGATGCTAGGATGGGGTGTGCGCACCACCATTGATCTCCCCGACGACCTGCACAAACAGGCACTGGCGATTGCGCGGGACACCCACCGCACGTTGAGCGAAACTGTCGCCGGCCTCATCCGACGCGGCCTGGGAGTCGGCAGCACCACCACGATCTCCACAGACCCGAGGACGGGGCTGCCTCTGGTGAGCGTTGGGACAGTCGTGACCTCCGAGGACGTGCGCTCATTGGAGGATGAGGGGTGACGGCGCTGCTCGACGCCAACGTGCTCATCGCACTGGTCGTCAGCGAGCATGTGCATCATGACGCCGCCGCGGAATGGCTATCGGCATCCGACACAGCATTTGCGACGTGCCCGATCACACAAGGCAGTCTTGTTCGATTCCTGGTCCGGACGGGGCAAACCGCGGCAGCTGCGCGGGATGTCATCAGTGCGGTCGAGGGCGCGAATCGCCACGAGTTCTGGCCCGACGGCGTCTCTTTCACCGATGTAGAGGTCGGTGGTGTGGTCGGTCACCGACAGGTGACAGATGCCTACCTTGCTCAGCTGGCACGAAGCCGCAAAGGACAGTTAGCGACTCTCGATAGCGGCCTGGCGCATCTGCACAGCGACATCGCGGTTCTGATACCTACGGAAATCTGATGTCCGACGGTCCAGCGCATGGTTCAGCGGCGCCGGCGGATTGGTCGTCGTTTCTCTGGATTTGAGCCGATCAGATCGGGACGAACCCAAGCTCTTCGGCGACCTGGCGTTGTGCTCGGTCGCGCGAGGCGAACGCCCGCGGCTCGCCTGGATCCAGCAGCGGCGGAACAACGATGGCTGCGACTGCCAGATGCCAGGCGTCCATCGCACGCAACGCGTGCTGGCGGACGAGTTGCAGGGCGTGCTGCTCAACCTGGTCTTGTGGCGCACCGAGCACGATCACCGGGCCCGCGAGGTCGCTGTCCAGCAGCGCGAGCAAACCCTTCTCATCACCACGGTCTGCACGCGCGGCCCGCACCAGCGCGCCCGAGACCTCGATCCTTGTCCACGTCCCGGTGACAGTCGCAATGTCTGGATCAGCCATCAGCGCGGTTGCCTGCTGGTGCCCGTCCTCATCGACAAGGTACGCACGGGCCAGAACCGAGGAGTCCAGGTAGGCGATCACGGGCGCTCGCGCTCTTGCGCGAGCAACTGGTCGATCTGCGGACCGAGGCCGCGGGTCGACTCGATGATTCGGCGCCGTCGGTCGGCACTCACCGAGCGCGCGTTCGCGTCGCGTAACGTGCCCGCGGCGGCCGCTGCGGCGCGCAACTGCGCGCGCCGATCGCCACTGTCGGCGTCGGCGGCCGCGTCGAGGATCTCGGTTGCGACCGCGTTCAGGCTGCGGCCCTCACGCGCAGCACGCGCCACCAACCGGCGGTGAACATCCTCGGGCACCCGGAGCAACAGCTGTTTCACGTCAGCAATGCTATCACGGCCATGTTGCTGATAGCATGCGTGCGCGGCGGCGGCGCGCCCCAAACCCATATCAGTCGCGCAACATATTCACGAGGCGCGGGCAGTACGAGCGCGTAACCGCGTCGATATAGATGGGAATTTGCCGCAGTTGTAGAGATGCGTTGCCCCTCCGAACCTCTGCAAACATCTGGCTGTAGGTCTCCCCGTGGTTGAAGGCCGCGCACATCGACCTGCCGCTGGACACCGCCACCTCGGGATCGCTGATGATAAACCCGTCCACCCTCAGCCGCTGCAGGAACAGTTCGTCGTCAGTGGGCATCGCAACATCGGGGTCTGACGTCTGCGGCGTCCATGCCGGCGGTGTGGCTTGGACGGTTACCGTGGATGTCACCGGCACCTTGACCGTAGACGTGACTGGCACCGTGGAAGTCACCACGACGGGCGGCGTCCACGCCGGCGGTGCGGTGGTCACCGTCGTCATGGTGTTCTCGACGATGACCTTCTCCTGCTGCGGCGATTTCAGCCACATCCCGAAGCCAGCCAGGGATACGAGTAGCACGACTGCGGCGATGAACAGCGGAAGCGCTGCGGATCCGACCGCCTCGCGCCATGACCCGGCCTCTTCGCCTTCGGGCTCATCGCTGTAGGCCAACGGAGGTGCAGTCTCAGTCGGCGGCGGCACGACAGTGGTCTCGTCGTTACCCGCCGCGGCAGTAGCGGGCTGATCGTCGTCGTCGGTCATTGTTCGCGTCTCCTGTACACCCAGGCCCCCGGATGTCCGTAGTGTGCCCCGGGGGTACGACATTGGCCCCGATGCCGGCACCCACGGTCTTAGTCACCACGAGGACACATGAAGGCGAACGGCCGTCGGTGCACCTCTGTTTAGTGAATGACCGAGCGGGCATACGGCAAACGAGCACCGAAAACGCCAGGAGGCCCAACACATGACCACTGTCCCGTCGATCACCCTCAACGATGGCAACACCATCCCGCAACACGGGTTTGGCGTCTTCCAGATCCCGCCCGATGAGACCGCCGCGGCGGTGCGCTCGGCGCTGGACGTCGGTTACCGCCACATCGACACCGCCGAGATGTACGGCAACGAGGCCGGTGTGGCTGCCGGCATCTCGGAATCGGGCGTCGACCGGGCCGAGGTCTTCATCACCAGCAAGCTCAACAACGGATATCACCGGCCCGACGATGCGCGCCGGGCGTTCGACTCCACGCTCAAAGCGCTGCACTCCAACTACGTCGACCTTTTCTTGATTCACTGGCCGCTGCCCACCCTCTATGACGGCGACTTCGTCTCTACCTGGAAGGTGTTGGAGCAGTTCGCCCAGGACGGGCGGGCACGCAGCGTCGGCGTGTCGAACTTCCAGCCCGCACACCTGGACCGGCTCGCCAAAGAATCGGACATAACGCCGGCGGTCAACCAGATCGAGGTGCACCCGTACTTCGGCAATGAGGACGTCCGCGCCTACGGCGTCGAGCATGGGATCGCGACCGAAGCGTGGTCGCCGATCGCGCAGGGCAAGGTGCTCGGCGATGAGGTGATCACCCGTATCGCCGCGACGCACGACAAGACGCCCGCCCAGGTGGTTCTACGTTGGCACATCCAGCGCGGCGACATCGTGTTCCCCAAGTCGGTGTCACCCGAGCGGGTGAAGTCGAACTTCGAGATCTTCGACTTCAGCCTCGACGGTGACGAGATGACCGCGATCACCGGCCTTGATCGCGGCGAGTCCGGCCGCACCGGCCCCAACCCGGACAAGTTCGACTACATCCCCGACAAATGAGTAACTCCGGGCACCTTGCGGTCATGGGTTTCCGCGGCTGTTACCCTGTGCACCAACGGATTAGCGCACCGCGTGACGTCGCCGTGCTACAGGTCGAGCACAATCCGCAGAGCCGCGTCGACGCGACGCATGTCTTCGAAGCTCAGGCAACCCACGCTGTTGCCGAGTCGACCCGGGTCGATCGCCGCGGCTTGTTCAGCCAGCACGCGCGTCACACGTCCGTCGATCTCAACCTCGGGCCGAAAGCTTGCAGCTCGGGCTGAGGTAGATGTCGGCGCTACGAGCCACGTCGACAGAGGCAGCTGGTCGGATTGGACCACGACGGCATATCGCGAGCCGGACTGTTCGTGCCCGTGAGTACGCCGTGGAGCGTGGAGCCGGAAAACCTCACCACGCACGCAGCGTCTCCATGTCGCGAAGCACCTGCATCGCTTCGGCGCGGTCTGCCTCGTCCGCAGCGAGCTCCTCCGCCTCAGCGCGAATGGCTGCCGCAGCCTGTCGGCGCGCGGCTTCGATGAGGGCCGCCCGAACCGCCGTAGACACTGGCGTCCCGTCCCTGGTCAACACAGCAAGCGCCCGAGATGCATCCTCGTCGGGCCGAAAGGTGATCGTCTCAGCCATGTCCGTAGCGTACTACAAAATGTAAGACACCATGCTGAATTGCACCCAAACTGCCGCCAATAGACGCAGGCTACTGTGGGTTCGCCGAAGCAGGAGCCACCCTGCACGCACTGGGACCAGTCCAAAATTGGCGCCAGGCTAAGGCTGATAACGTCCGGGCGCATGGGGGTACCTCGAACACCGCCCGGCTGGTATCCCGACCCATCCGGAGCGCCCGAGCAACGCTACTTCGACGGCACCCAATGGACGGAGTTCTGCACACACTCGCCCCATCCAACGCAACCCATCGGCGCCAAGAGAAACAAGATATTCGTCGCAATCGCCGCCGTGGTAGGCGTCCTCACTGCAATCGGTGTCATCGTCGCTGTGAGTGCAGGTGGCCCGTCCCGCGACGAAGCGTCGTATCAACAGGGCTTCTACGACGCGAAGGAATACCTGCGACCGGGAGTCGCACCGGGCGCGGGCTTCTGCGAGGACAGATATGAATTCAGATATCGGGCCGGTGCGATGAATGTCAAAAAAGATTACGTGCAAGGCTGCATAGACGCTGGCGGCAAAGACTGAGCCTTGAGTCAGTCTGGATACCGCCTCTGACTTGCTGTCTACTACGCCGGGCTATCGTCGTTTTCGATGAGCGCACACTTCGAGGAGTTGGGCTGGCGGCAGACTCCGATGGGTGTGATCAGCTTGCGGCGCAGATTCGATCTCTCGGTGCGCGCCGATGTGTATGAGGTCAAGCTCGATGAC
>Ga0224557_1003753_pt1 | contig 11592 bp, 9 predicted proteins | sample 714S31014metaG_FD_180677 | JGI IMG/M metagenome (GOLD analysis project Ga0224557, IMG submission 180677) | Peat soil microbial communities from Stordalen Mire, Sweden - 717 S3 10-14 | ecosystem: Environmental > Terrestrial > Soil > Wetlands > Peat | place: Sweden: Norrbotten County, Stordalen... | reverse complement strand
CTTTACTCCGCTGTAATCAAACCTGACGCCGGACCCGGAGCGTCCGTCCGCGGCCAGCTGCATAGGCACCCCTGTTTTTCCCCCTTTTTTCACGTTCGTCCGGAACGCGCCTTTATCTCCGCGGTTCTGGGTTGAGATAAAAAGTATATCGCTTCCCCGGGATATTCCGGCGAGAAGTTCACCGCTTTTTCCGGTCCCGTTATAATTTTCAGTAAGCCTCTCGATGTCGCTGTTCTGTATCATGAAAGAAAATGCACCAAGAATATTTTTGTTTTTTACCACGGGAAAAATCATGAACATCGCGTATTTTTTCCGCGGGCCGTATTCACCAAACCCGGCGGTTGCCCTGAGTCCGTCCTTAAGTGATGTTTTTAATGCCAGGGCAAACTTTGTGTTTTTTAAATCCGGCGATGTAATTATATTTCCATTGAAATAAGGTTCGCTGTTTATGGATGATACTATATTTCCAGAATTATCAGTGACTATCATGTCGCGGTATCCATGGCCTGAAATCAGATATTCAAAATCCTGTTCCAATCCGGGCGGCTTCATCATCGGCCGTTTTTTCAGCAGCCCTTCCATAAACGAGGCCATGCGCGGATCCGCGGTTATCATTGACCCGTTTTTCTCAAGGCCCTGGATATAATTTGTAATCCTGTCGTCGCGTTCATAAAGTATTGATTTCAGTTTGTTTATTGACTGATTTACCAGCATCCTTGAACTTAATATGGCGCCTGCGGCGGATAAAACGACAAGGGGTATCATGGAAATCACAAGGTAAGTTATAAGATATTTTCTAAAGACCCTGTTTGAAAGATTTTGAATTGCCATTTAGAGACACGCTCGTTTCATTCCGTATCATCTACGGATGTCATGTCAGTTTTATCGTCAGCTTCATCCCTATAATATCTAATGATATATGATAATTATACAGTATGAAAATTTTGAAGTCAATTTTTCAATTTAACAAGTTTTTCGCTGATTTCCCACAATTTTTTTGCGGCAACCTCGTCAAGGGCCTGCGGTGCTGGAGTTGTTATGCGGCAGTCGGAGAGGTATTTTCCCGTCACGCCTTCCAGCTCGGGCGATGATGCGGCGTAAATTGATGTCTTCGCCCCTTTTTCAGGCGTTGACATTAAAAAACCGAATACTGAATAAAAAAAGTTTGATAAAACACCGCCGGAATTGGCGAATCTGGTATGGACAACCCCCGGATGCAGGCTGTTTGAGGTGACTTTGCTTCCCTTTAATCGCCTTGCCAATTCTGACGCAAAAAGGATGTTTGAGAGTTTTGACTGCGCATAAGCAGTCATATCGGCATACTTTTTTTCCGACATAAGATCGTCAAAATTGATGCGCCCCATAATATGCGCCATTGATGCAACTGTTACGACGCGGGCCTTTCCGCTTTTTTTCAGGACTGGCAGAAGTAAATTGGTGAGAAGAAACGGCGCCAGGTGGTTTACACCGAATGTCCATTCAAAACCGTCGGCTGTAAGGGATCGTTTTCCGAACACCCCACCGGCGTTATTAATAAGCACGTCTATCTTTTTATATTTTTTTCTTATATCCGCAGCAAGTTTTCTGACATTTTTCAGGGCCGAAAAATCAGCCAGCATGAGGTCCACTGATTTACTGCCGCTTTTTGAAACCACATAATCCACGCCGTCCTGCCCCCGTTTTTTGTCCCTTGCAACCATAACCACCCTGGCACCGAGTTTTGCCAGGCCAAGGCTTGTCTCCAGCCCGATACCGGAACTGGCTCCGGTAACAACAACAGTTTTGCCTTTCATGATATTTTCATTCATAACACCCTCCGGTTTAATTATTTGATATATTATACCATATTGACGCAGTCAAAACGGACAGCGGAACGGAAAAATCTTAACATAACAAAAACTTGAAATCAGCCATTTCTGTGTGTATACTTTGTCAGTAATAAGCTGTTAAAAATCTTTCCACAGGGGCAAAAAAGGAGATCAATTTATGAAAAAGTTTTTGTTTTTGATTGTCATTTCCCTTTTTATGGTTTTTGCATTTATCATCGCCGGTTGTACCAAATCATCGCCGACAACTGCCACAACCGCAACGATGACTCCGGACGCGGCACAGCAGACCCAGACCGCCGAAGCTCAGCTACCCACCAGCACGCCCACTATGACCCCAAATATGACCGCCACTGAAGGCGCTGTTGAGACTAAAACTGCTGTTGCAATTCAGCCGACCTTAACCCAGACATATATAGCCCGGGTAAATGAAACGGCTACCGCCAACGCAAACGCGTCGGCGACTGCGACTGCCCAGGCGCAGGAAACATCAATAGCGGTTGCACAGGAAACAGCCACAGCACAGGCGCAGCAAAATGCGACATATGCCGCCCAGCAGACCCAGACAGAGCAGGCCACAGAAACAGCGGTGGCACAGTTAACCGGGACAGCGGTTGCAAACCAGCCCGCCGCCACCCAGACAGCCGTAGCCCGGGCAAATGCAACGGCAACGGCACAGGCAAACGCCACGGCTACGGCAATAGCAAATTCACTGGGCACAGTATCCGGTACGGTTACGCTTCCAGGTACCAAACCCGGAGAAACTTATCAGGTGATACTAATCAAGAATATAACCGATGTGGCAAGCGGCTCGTCCAATATACAGGTGAGCGGCATTTTGACCACAAACACAACAATTCCTTTTACAATAACCAATGTTCCGGCCGGTTCTTATTTTTTAATAGCGGCCACGATGAGTTCAAACGGCGCCCCGACATTTGGTGATTATGTAGGCGTCTGCGGCACCGTTTATCCGTCGTTCCCGTCGTCGGCGAATGTGGTTATTACCGGCGGTAACACAACCACAGACAACATTACAGCCGCGGCAGTTTCAAAGGCAATCAGCGGCACTATAACACTTCCCTCGCCAGTCGTAACCGCTCCGGTTAATTTCCAGGTAATGATATACACCAGCCAGCAGTCTTTTACGGACGGTTCGCAGATGTTTTCCGACGGCGGTACGCTGGGCGGCACAGGCGGACAGATAACCAGCCAGAGCGCCACCTACACAATTCCCCTGCTTCTTCCGGGGACATATTACCTGGAAGCATGGGTTGATATGAACGGCGGTTCAAATATAATGGCCGGAGATTACGTATACAGTACTACAATTACCATAGGTAATCCAATAAGCGATATGGCGGGCGATATTACGCTTACGGGTTCAAACGTACAGCCGTAACAGCGTCTGGCAAAACAAAAAAGGCGGCCGAAAGGCCGCCTTTTTTGTTTATATATCAAACATAATATTCCCCGATTAAAATATTATCCTTTGTACCCTTCACATCATCCTGTTCGCCATGTTTTCATGAAAGCGTTTGCAGGTTTCTGATTTTACAAATAGAGCGCATACGCAGCGTATTTTCCATGTTGTTCAGCCCTCTTTTATTAGATCAGATCATTTTTATCCGGAACATATTTTCCCAGCTTTTTAATGTCATTCTCTTCAATCACAATAATATCCATGCCTGTTTCATACCGGCCGTCCGGGGTTGTTTTTGACCACTGGACCTTGCACAGGGTATGCACCGGTTTTTTTAAATTGGTGCTTTTGCCCTTCAAATCCAGCTCAAGCTCGATTATATCGCCCGCTTCGTGCTTTTGGTTTGTCAACATTCCCGCCCCGTTGACGGAAATATTGGTTATTTCCGCCGTAAAAAAATCAGCCTTATTGTCAGGAACATTTCCGTCAAGCACCCTGTATCTTGCCGTTATATCCAGTTCACCGCGCGATTCACCGCGTTTATCAAAGCCGCCCGACATGACAACCTCCATTTTTGAAACCAATTTGAGATATAAAGCCGTACAGTTATTTATCCCTTAATATAATAACTTCCCCGGTGCAGGCGGCCCTTCCGATACCATCCGTCCCGGAGGCAATTAAACGGAACAAATATAAACCGTTTGCAAGGGATTCAAAATTATTTGATTCCATCATAACCGCATTATCACCCGCGTAATAATTCCCGTCAAGTTCAATCCTTCTTATCAGCCTGAAACCAGTTGTGTAAAGGTTAAACTTAACCGCGCCGCAGTCCCTTGTTACATTAAAACCGATGCCCATTTCCCCGTTCCTTGAAGGGTTAAACGGATTCGGGTACGGCCTAACATCCGATAATATAAGCGCCGACGGCTGCGTCGCCACGGTCTGCGTCGCTGTTGCCGTCGGAAGCCAGGTCACAATGTATGTGTTCGTTGCCTGCGGTGTTTGTGTGCAAGTTCCGGTAGATGCCGGGGTGGCGGTTCCTGTTGATGTGAAAGTATTTGTTGAAGTAAATACCGGCGTACTGGTTAAAGTTGATGACGCAGAGGCTGTTAAAGTTAATGTTATTGATGGCGTTGGCGTGTATGTATTTGTCGGCGATGCGCAGCCATCAAGTATCGCCTCTCCAAACCCGCTTGTGTCCTCCCAGTCATCAGGATTTCCGTTCCACATCAGAACCCCGTTACGGGTTGGGCCGCATGTCTCATTGTGGTCGACCGCCGCATCAAACCCGATGGCCAGCGAAGGCGATGGTATCTTCCCGATGTCGCTCCATAATATTTTAAACTCGGCAGAATATCCATTTGCGGTCTGGTAGGTAGCGGCGGTTGTGCCGCCAAGATGTCCGTATACCTCGCGCGCCACCGGATCGCCGTATCTTATTGAAAATTCAAAATCACCTGCGCCGTAAGTTGTTGCGTGGTCGTTGTCGGCGTTTATATAAACTTCAACAGCGTCGTCCTCCGGCCAGTCGGCTGCGGGGTTTGAATTGCAAAGCACGGGGTCAGTCACGTTTACCCCAACATACAGCGCCGCAGCGTCCCATTTAACCATAAAATTCGCGCTTACCCCTCCTGCCGAGCCTTCCGTAACCCTTGTGACACCGGTCCATGTTCCGCCCTGCCAGCCGGCATCATTTAAGTTCCCGTCTATTACAAAAGCCGTTCCCCGGGCGCAGCCTGCGTAAACCACCCCTGATGTCTGCACAGGCGTAGCGGTAAAAGTCTGAGTGGCTGTCCGGGTCGCCGTCTGCGCAGGCGGTGTTCCGGTTATTGCCGCCGTCGGGGTATTTGCCGGCGAAGGCGTAATGCATGGCGGCTGTGTCACAGCCGCAAGCCAGGCCATTACATCCGCTCCGTGGCATGATGTAGGGGTATATGTCCAGTCCTTTATAAGGCTGGGGCTTGAATATGGATTTAAGTCCCATGCAGTGGCGCTGTACATATAATCCGCGTTGTTTCCCCCGTCAAGCCATGAAATTAAACCGGATTCAAACGGGTTGCACCCGCTGTCATCCCAGCCGCAGCAGTTGCCTTCGGCGTTCGTACCCGACATCAGGGATCCGAATTCCCCGACAAATACGCAATACCCCGCGTTCACGGCGGCGGTAATATATTCATCCCAGCTTGGAGCGTCATTATTGCCGGGGTTTCCGTAATATACATGGGCGTCATACGCTATACCATAGCCGGTCATGGTGTTTCCCGTATTTGTGTCTGTTAAGGCGTTGCCCGGTATTCCTGTCAGGTCATGGCACCATTGCAGGCCTGCAGCAATGACTATATTCTTTGCGCCTGTATCGCGGATGGCCTGCAGCATGGTCTGGTAGCCCGGGCTGATAAAACTTCCGGTCCAGCCGCCGTCACGCCACACGCTCCAGGGCATATAAGTCGGCTCATTATAAAGGCCGAACAAAACAGCGGGATTATTTCCGAATGTCGAGGCAAGGCTCTGCCAGAATACTAGGGCATTCATGTCGGCCATTGCCGGGCCAAGCACCTGCACAGAAGTGGATGTGCCCCAGGCGGCCATGCCTGACCAGTGCAGGTCAAGGATAACATAACAATTAAGGCTGGAAGCGGCGTTTACCATATTGGCAACGTAGGCCCTGTAATTATCCTGGTTTGTCAGGTTCTGTGTGGCGGATGAGGATGTTACCCCGTTGCTGTATCCAAACCAAAAATCCTGGTTTAATGGTATCCGGACGATATTCGCTTTCCACGTGTTAACCGCCACATTTATTGACTGTGTCATGTCACCGCTCGGGCTGGCCAGGCCGGCTCCGTCAGCTTCCCATTCCAGCCCGTCCACATTCACGCCTGCAAGCCTGACCGGACAGCCGGTGGAGGCGTTTACAAACTGGTTTCCCGAAACCTCAAGTTGCGCAGGCGCGGCAAAGATGGATGCCGCCGAAAACAATAAAAAGAACACCGCGTATATTGCTGAAATATTTTGCGCCTTTTTCATCCGCATCCCTTTAAATGGAATAGTATATATACATATTTTATCACTACTATTTTTGTTATCAAGAAGAAACCGGCCATTTACCGGATTTACCGGATATTTAATTCAATGGATTGGCCTGCTGAATGCCGCGGTAATGGTATGTATTTGCGCTGGTATTTCACGGTAATGATAAGGTATGAATGTCAGGTTAAGAAAGTCACCTTCTTTACGTTTTCACATCTAAGTATTACGGCACTGCCGGAAAACCCGAAGCTGGTTTTATCCAGGGTATATGACAGTACCATTACAGGGTTGGCGTTGCCTGAACAAACAAGGACCCGGTCGGTTCGGATATGGTATTGCCGCTACAATCAACCCATACTTTTGTCACCTTTAATACAACCGGAGTTGTTATTTTATCAGCAATCGTAAACCATGACCCGCAACCTTCAATGAGCTGTATGTTGGGATTTGGGCAGTACGTTTCTGTGGATACTGCGTTTATGGTCGTTGTCGTACCGTCGGTTACAATGGAATTGAATTTGAAGGCAATATTGGCGCTGATATACGAATCCACATTCCCGACCAGCGTCTTTGACGTATAATCAATTGCGGGAGGCGCGTTAACCGGCGTAATACGATTGTCAGCCACATACGCGTCATAATCAGACCGGCTGTTTATCAGGACCAGTCCGTCTTTTTGCTGGGCCGGCACGCATAAGTGCAGGTCTACGGGTGTTAAGTTTAATACTGTATTAACCGGGGTATTGACAGGCGTGGGATTTGACGGATTCCCTTTCTGCAGGCATCCGGATACAATTGTTAAAAACAACGCAAAAAAAATTATTGAAAATTCTTTTATTTTCATTATTGCCCCCCTAAAACCATATTTTATTTCTTAAAATTCAGACAATACGCAATTCATAAAGTTACGGCCTAAATTTAAGAAAGATTTCCCGGGCGTCAATGCTATGCCCCGGCAGTCTATTTATTTAAATAAAAGACCCCGACATTTAAATAGGCGGCAAAACTTACCCATAATAAATACGGCATCATCATTATCGATGCCGGTTTTGATATCTTCCAGAAAAGTATCACACAGGCCAGAATCGAAACCCACATCGCGGTTATTATAAAAATCGGTATTAAAGTCGTCCGTCCCCCGAAAAATACCACTGACCAAAGGGTATTTAAAATCAGCTGGGCCGCGAAAACAAAAACCGCGGTTTTTACACCCTCAGCCGCAAAACCCTTTTTTACCACAAGAAAAACCGCAACGGCCATTAACGTGTAAAGCAGGCTCCATACCGGCCCGAATATCCAGTTGGGAGGATTTAGCGGCGGCTTCACGAGCCCAGCGTACCATGTTGGTATCGACTGAAAAGTGAATATTGTCCCTATGGCCCCCGCCGCGTAACATAAAACAAGACATGACACGAATACAAGAAAATTTTTCATTCATTCCCCTCCCGTTTTTTGGAAAAACCCGGCTTTTTACCGTCCATCGTCCGGATAAAAAGCCTCAATCAAGCTCCTGCCCCGCCATCCAATTTAGAAAGTCACCCCAAAGTCAAACCCGAGGCTTAACGGCCTTTGTTTTATTCCGGGGTAGATGTCCATTAAACTGTACTGAACTTCCGGCCCAAAGGTCAGCCCCCACTTTCCGAACAGCACATGCATCCGATACTCAAAATGGAGTCCCGCGTCATATCCCGGCATCTTTGACATGTCATAACCCATAAAATAAGCCTGTCTGGTTAACTTTGGCGCGAAATAAAACCCGGCGCTCAATATCGGCTTCAAAGGGGTTGAATACCCGAACTTGAAACCCAGCGCAAACGGTATATTGGCAAACTCCTCGGAATAATCAAGATTTTCGGCAAATTTTATCATCACCCCGGTCTCCAGTACAAAGTAATCATTCAGGTGGTAAAATATATATGCCCCGCCCCCGTATGAAGCTGTAACGCTCATCTCAGAACCGCTGCCGGGGTAAAGATTCAATCCGCCGTGCATGAGGATGTCGAAAGTCAGCGGGTAAAAATTTAAATTCCTGAAACCCATGGTCTGCTCGCCAAGGCTGTCTTCCAGTTCTTTAAGCCCGGGTTTTCCATTGATGCCATACGCTGTTTTTATATAATCGAATGCGGCCTCATAGTTGTTAAGTTTTATATTTGCGCGGCCCGAAGCCTCAAAAGCAGCCGCGTTGCCCGCGTCAATGTAAATTGCTTTTTCATAAGCAACGATAGCCCGGTCAAAATATCCCGCCGCAGCCAGTTTGTTCCCGTAAGATACCCATTGCTCGCTTAATCCTGCATTGTCAGCCGCTCCGGCAAAAACCGAAAGGCACAGCATCGCCCCGGCTATGAAAAGGAGGCGCCTCATAACTTAGCCTCCTGCGCGGATTTTACGTAATCATTGTAAAACCGCCTGATATTGTCGATGTTATCCCGGGTGAAATCAAATTCCTTCGTATCCGCGGGGCCGCCTTCAATTACCGGAGAGACAAATATTAGCTTTATTGAATCCGCATTCACAAGCCTGAGAAGCTGCGGCGGCGTCAACAGGCCGTAGATGAACATCGTCGTGCTGGGCCCGGTGGCGCCTGTCACCGTGCTGCCGCTCATGCTTATGCTGCCGTCGTACTTGTTGCAGATGTGGTATTTTCTTTGTTTTATATAAAAACCGCCGCTGCCGTTTATAACCACCCGTATGCCGTTTGACCTGTCAATGTCAAAATCGGTTCCGTTCAGGGAGTAAATTATGTCAACTCCGTAAAAATCATCCTTTCCGTAGCTCCTCTTATTCAGATCAAAGGAGCATCTGTCGCCGCCCTGATACAGCTGGTTGCCGTACATGGCGGTCATATCAAAAATTCCGTATTTTGATTTATTGATGCTGTAAAAACTGCATCCGGACAGCATGACAACCGCCAGCAATGATATAAATAATTTTTTCAAACCCTTACCCATATTTTACCCACCCCGTGGCATCCATTTTTTATCATTATATCATAACATGTTGAAGTCGCAAGTCTCAAATCAGGAACTAACCCCGTCGTCCGCCCGCATCCAACCCGAAACCGGGAAACAAAAATTTTATTTACTTATAACCATCATCGGCCTGTCCGGCGGCCTTGATTCGCTTCCGGACGCGTCGGAGGCGCTCACGGAATAATAATATATCCCCGTGGCAACGCCGCCCAGTTCACCGGGCCCTGACTTTACCTCAAAATTACCTGTTATTTCATCCGCCCCCCATCTTATGTCGCGTATAAGGCGGAAAGAAACTGTGTATATCCTCATCCTGACCGAAACCGGCGCGCCGGTACACTCAAGCCTGAGAGTAAAATCCCCGCTTCCCGTCACAGGGTCGGGATATAATATGGTACTTGTCACCTCAAATGCCCCGGCGGGCGTGTTTACAGGCGTGGCAGTTGCCGTGGCTGCTCCGGACGGGGTGGCAGTCTGCATAACCTGCGGCGATGCCGTTATTGTTATTGTAAATGTCGGGGTGCAGGTTGATGTCAGCGTATCAGAATATGTGGCGGTTATTGTGTCCGTGTCAGTGGCCGTCCATAGCGGGTTCACCGTATCGGTCACGGTCGGCGTAAGGGTTATTGTCGCGGTTAACGTTCCGGTCATGGACGGCGTGGCTGTCATTGTCGCGGTCGGCGTTCCGGTCACGGACGGCGTGGCGCTGTTTGTTGCCGTAATAACCTGTGTCGTGGTCATTGTCCCCGTCGGCGTAAATGAAGCCGGCGGTATTGCCGTCTGCGTGCCGGTCGGCGCGGCGCCTGCCGCCTGCTTCCATACCCCGCCGCCAAATGTGGTGACATAAGTGTAATTCGTGTCAAAGGTCATATGTTGCGGCGAGGCAAAAGGTATCCCTGTCACGCGCGCCCAGGTTGTTCCTCCGTCGGTTGAGCCGAATAATCCCTGCCCCTCGGTTGAGTAGTAGACATTATTTGTATTACCCGGGTCTATCATGGCCGCATAGCCGTAAGGCGTATGCCCCACGGGCATGTTCATAAGGGCCCAGCTGGCGCCCCCGTTTGTTGACTTCCACAGCCCGCCGTCGCTGTATCCGCCGCAATCCTGCGCCGCGATGAATATTATATTCGGGTCCTGCGGGTTCACGTCAAAATCAGCCGGGTATTTCAGCGCGTGTCCGCCGAAGTTTAAAGCTATGTTTGTCCAGCCCGCGCCCTGGTTGGCCGATACAAAAAGGCCGCCCGCGTTCGCATAAGTTTTTTGCGCGCTCAAAAGGCAGTATAATTTCCCCGTTACAAGTTTAAGAGAGTATACGTCATGGTTCGTGCCTATGGCCACCGGCGCGGTTGCCGCCCAGTTAGTGCCGGCCGCGCTTGTCGATTTATAAACGCCGTTGCCCCACGATGCCGCGAAGTAAACGTTATTGACCGGGTCAAAGACAACGGAAGTTGTGGGCGAGACAGGCATACCGGTGGAGGCAGGCGCCCATGTGGCTCCGTAGTCCGTTGACTTTGCGATGCCGCCGCTGCCCGCCCTGCCAAGGGGCCAGCTGTGGTCTATGTCATGGAGCCCTCCCACCGCGGCAATAATCACACCCGGCGTCGGATTAAAGGCTATCTGGTAAAATGTATTCGTCCACGCCTGGGAAACAGTGCCTTTGCGGGCGGTGTCATACCATGTCTGCCCCGCGTCGGTTGAGCGCGCGAAGCCTATGTCGGTATAGCATATATAATGATAATTTGGATTATTCGGGTCTATGACGTACTGCCACGAAGTGGTCATTTCAAGGCCGCGCGACGCCCACTTCTGGGCCGCGGCGCGCGGCGCCGTATCGGAATATGTGGAATAGGCCTCCTGCCATGTGGCGCCCGCGTCATCGCTTAAAAATGTCTCGCCGTAATTTGTGAACATACAGCGGTTCGAGTCGGCCTTATCCACGCACAGCATGGTGTTGGGCGAGCCCCATGAAAAACTCAGGTCATAGCTTATCCATCCCATTGAGGCGTTGGGCGCCGGGTTTGTGTCAACAAGGGCCTTTGCCCATGTTCCGCCCGCGTTGGATGTTTTCCAGACACTGCGGTCCGATGTGTTTATGGCATATGCCGTGGATGTGTCGTTGTCCGAACAGGCCACCATGCCGAACCAGTCGCCCGAGCCGGAGAGCGTCCATGATGACGCGTCGGTGGAAGTATATAAATCACCGTTGCTGCCGTCTATCTCATATAGCCGTCCTGAAGTGGCGTTGCTGGCCCCGCAAAACCCGGAAGAATTCGTTGAAGGCAGTCCGTTGTTTGCCGCGGCCCACGTGGCCCCGTTATTTACGGACTTAAATATCCCGTTCCAT
>Ga0224557_1003752_pt1 | contig 11597 bp, 8 predicted proteins | sample 714S31014metaG_FD_180677 | JGI IMG/M metagenome (GOLD analysis project Ga0224557, IMG submission 180677) | Peat soil microbial communities from Stordalen Mire, Sweden - 717 S3 10-14 | ecosystem: Environmental > Terrestrial > Soil > Wetlands > Peat | place: Sweden: Norrbotten County, Stordalen... | reverse complement strand
CTCGGCAGCGGCCTACTCTACTTTTTGAGTCGCGCGGCCGGCTGGGGCGGAATGCCGGTGCAGACCACCGTCGCCGACTACGGCACTAAATTCATCGTCGTCGCAGGCCTGCTCAACATCATCGCCGCCGTCGACGCTCACAACCTGCGCACGGGGAGGAAGTCCTGATGCATCCCTCCCACTTTGCCGCGGTCTTTCTCTTCGCGCTCTTCGCCTCTACCGTCTTCGGCATCACGATGCGCGACACGCCGCCGAAGATGTTCCGCTACGGCGCTTACTGCTTCGTCCTCTTCGTCGGCTCGGTCATCGTCTTCAGTTGGGTCATGTTCCTCATCGCGCGTTAGTTCTCCCAAGTCTCTCATCCAAAACCAGAAAAAAACCGCCGTCCCTTTCGGAACGGCGGCACAGGTTTCGGCGGGAGTTGCCGAAAAACCGTCGAAACTCCGCAGAGCTTCCGACGATTCAAACACAGGCGCACCGGGATAGTTGCGCTCTTCACAGGTTCCTCGCGTAATGGACTAACTGAGCCTGCTCACTGGAATGCACCCGCCTGACTCCCGCCCTGGGGCTTACAATCTGCTACGGAGAGCCCATGCACCGCCGACAGTTTCTCGCCACTACCATCGCCGCTTCCGCCTTCGCTGCCACTGGAGATGCAGCCGCCCAGGCCGTGCCCACCGCAGGCCGCGAGTTCTACCAGTTGCGTCGCTACAACCTACTGAGCGGCCAACAGTTAAAGATCACCGAGAGCTTCTTCTCCAATGCGGTCATCCCGGCCCTCGAGCGTTTGGCCATGGGCCCCATCGGCGCTTTCAAGCTCGACATCGGCCCGGAGACACCCGCTTACTACCTCCTCATCCCGTGTTCTTCCATCGATCCCCTCGTCACGATCGATCTCCGCCTCGCCCACGACCCGGATTTCCTCAAGGCCGCCGACCCATTCTGGAATGCCACCTCTGTGGCGCCTGCCTTTCAGCGCGCAGAGATTTCACTCCTCGCCGCCTTTGAAGGCTGGCCAAAGCTCACCCCGCCCGCCGCTGCTGCCACCAAAGCCAAACGCATCTTTCAGCTCCGCACCTACGAGAGCCCCAGCAACGGCGAACATGTTCGCAAAGTGGAGATGTTCCATTCCGGCGAATTCGAGATCTTCAAGAACGCCGGCTTCCACCCCGTGTTCTTCGGCGACACGCTCATGGGCTCGCGCATGCCCAACCTCACTTACATTCTCAGCTTTACCGATTTGGCCGAGCTCGACGCCAAGTGGGACGTCTTCCGCAACGATCCAGCCTGGAAGAAGCTTTCCTCCGACCCGCGCTTCGCCTTCGATTCCATCGTCACCAACATCACCAACCTGATCCTCAGCCCGCTCGACTGCTCGCAGATCTGACGATCGCATCGTCGTTCCTTCTATAATCGCCCCATGCGTTTCCTCGCCGATTGGCGGCATCGATCCATCGCCATGCTCGCAGCCGGGGCGCTCTTCGTCTTTGTCTTGCTCGGAACTCTGACATGGTTCAACACCTCCAATGTCAATTTCCTCAATCCCGCGACATACGCGCAGACCATCGCCCTTACGGCCGTTGAAGTTCTGCTCTTCCTGCTATTGCTCTTGCTGCTTGTTCTTCTGTTTCGCACCGTTCTCAAGGTCTATGTAGGGCAGGGAAGCAGCGGCTTGGGCGCGCGCCTGCGATCTCGCATGGTGCTCGGCGCCGTCATCATCACCTTCATGCCCGCCGCTCTCATGTTCCTGTTCAGCTATTTCCTGCTGAGCCGCTCGCTGGAACGGTGGTTTTCGCCGGACGCTTTGCAATTGCGCAACGACTCCACCGGTGTCGTTCAGGAGCTTGTACAGTATGTGGCCAGCAATGCGCGAAGTGAGGCCGAATCGGTAGCCGAGAGCGGAGCGCCTGACGGTAACTCACAGACGCTCGTGCAGGTGATGAGTTCGCGCCGTCTTTCCCTGCAGGGCGGTTTTCTACTGGTTTACGACAACAATAAGCGAATGTTCTCGAGCTTCCAGGCTCCGCCCGAATCGAGTCCAGTTTTTTTGCGCGCGTCGGCGCCGGACTCCGACTGGAAGGAAACTCCGCTTCGCGGGCCGCTCTCGGCCGGTCTTCTCCTGGCCGCCGAACGCAATGACAATTCCGTCGTCGATGTCGCAGGCCAGGAAAACGCGCTTGGGATGGCCGTCACGCCTTCCGGCAAGATTGTGATCGCTGTCCTGCCTATGCCCAACGGTCTGAACGCAACCATCGCCCGCATTCGTTCCGGCGCCGACGAGTATTTACAGCTCTACCGCTCCCGCCGCGTCATTCGCACTACCTTGTCCCTCACACTCTTGTTGGTCACTGTCTTTGTATTCTTCTCCAGCGTCTGGCTCGCGGTATTTCTGTCCAAGCAAATCACCCGCCCGGTTGAGGCGCTGGCCGACGCCATGGACGCCATCTCCGCGGGCAAGTATGAACAACGCGTGACCGACGTAGCCACTGGCGAGATGGGCGACCTTGTACGCTCTTTTAATCACATGGCCGCGGATCTCGAGATGAGCCGCCAATTGGCTCAGACCGCTCAAGCACAACTCACGGCAGCCAATCTCGCAATCGAGGAGCGCCGCCGCGAGCTTGAGACCATTGTCGATACCATTCCCTCGGGCGTCGTCACGCTTGACGGAGCCGGCGTGGTGCTTCAGGCCAACCGCGCCTTTGCCGCGTTGATGGGGCTTCGGCTGGATGTACCTTTGGCCGGTCAGAGCATCGCATCGTTGCTGCCTGCCGATTGTGCCGATGAGCTTGCCAGAGTCATCCGTCGCGCCAGCCGCATGGGCGCTGCGTCGACAGAGCTGGAATATCACGCCTACGGGCGCACGCTTCATCTCGCTATCACCAGCGCGCGGCTCGATCTCGGCCGCGGGCAAGCTGGATCGGTGCTCGTGGTCGAAGACACCACTGATTTCCTACGCGCGCAGCGCCAGCTCGCCTGGAAGGAAGTCGCCCAGCAGGTGGCTCATGAAATCAAGAACCCGCTCACGCCCATCGCTCTCAGCGCCGAACGCATCGGCAGGCATCTCGATCGCGGCCAGCCCGACTCGCCCAGCATTATCCGCAAGTGCACTGAGGTCATTCTCGGCTGCGTCGCTACCTTGCGCATGTTGGTTGACCAATTCTCCGCCCTGGCGCAGTTCCCTGCGCCGCAGCCCCGCCCTTGCGACATGAATCAGATCGTCGAAGAAGCTCTCGCGCTCTTCGGCGGCAGGCTCGAAGGCATCACCGTGCAGCGCAATCTCGAGTCCAGCTTGCCGCAGATCCTCGCCGATCCTGAGGCCATACGCCGCGCTCTGGCCAACCTCATCGACAACGCCGCTGAAGCCATGCACGGCAGCCTTCTGCGCGTCCTCGGCCTGCGCACCGCTCTGAGCGAAGACGGCGCGGCGGCTGAAGTCACTGTCTCCGACACCGGATCCGGTCTGAGCGACGAGATTCGCGAGCGCCTGTTCCTGCCCTACTACTCAACAAAGCGCCGCGGCACGGGCCTGGGTCTCTCCATTGCCGCCAAAATCGTCCAGGAACACGGTGGCTCCATCAGCGCTGAGGCCAACACTCCCAAGGGCGCGCGTTTTCTGCTGCGCCTGCCCTTGGTGGAACCGGTCGCCTCGAACGCAACTGCGGCCGCGGACTCGGAACCAATGAAGGGCGTCGCTTCATGAACCACATCCTCGTAGTGGACGACGAAGCGGAGATTCGGAGCTCGCTCGAAGAGATTCTGCGCGAGGAAGGCTACGGCGTTGCTGGCGCAGCCGATGCCGCCGAAGCGATGGTGCTGCTGCGTGACACGCCCTACGACGTGGTCCTGCTCGACATCTGGCTCCCCGGCCGTGACGGTCTCGATCTGCTTGCTGAGATCCGCGATCTTACGCCCGATATGCGGCCTGAAGTCGTCATCATCAGCGGCCACGGCACCATCGAAGCAGCCGTGAAGGCCACCAAGCTGGGCGCTTACGATTTTCTTGAAAAGCCGCTCTCGCTTGAGCGCACCCTCATCGTCCTCAAAAATGCCGTCGAAGCTCGCCGTCTGCGCACACAGAATGAGGAGTTCAAACGCCAGTTCAGCGCCGCCGCCGCGCTAACCGGCGAAAGCGTGCCGCTCAAGGCCCTTCGCCAGCAAATCAAGCTCATGGCCCCCACCAATGGCCGCGTGCTCATCTACGGCGAGTCAGGCACCGGCAAGGAGCTTATCGCGCGTTCCATCCATGCTGAAAGCCTCCGCCGCGACGGAGTCTTTGTCGAGCTCAACTGCGCCGCGATTCCTGAAGCGCATATCGAGGCCGAGCTCTTCGGCTATCGCCACGGCGCGCAACCGGGCGGCCCTCCCGAGCAGCGCGGCACACTCGAGCGCGCCGACGGCGGAACGCTTTACCTCGACGAAGTGGGCGACATGAGCCTCAAAACGCAAGCCAAAGTTCTCAGCGCCCTCGATGATCAAATGTTCACGCCCGTGGGCGGTACGCAGCTCCTGCGCGTCGACGTGCGCGTCATCGCTTCCACCAACAAGGATCTCGAGGAAGAGATCGCCAAGGGCAACTTCCGTGAGGATCTCTTCTACCGCCTTAATGTAGTTCCGTTCTTCGTGCCCCCGCTCCGCGAGCGCAAGCAGGATATTCCGCTCCTGGCGCGCGAGTTCCTGCTCGAATTTGGCCGTCAATATGGCCGCCCGCGTGTCGAGATCGCTGAGGAGGCTCTGGATGCGCTGGCGCAGTACCACTGGCCCGGCAACGTGCGTGAGCTCAAGAACGTGATCGAGCGCGTTCTCATCCTTAATCCGCGCGTTCTGCGCATCGAGCGTAAGCATCTGCCTCCGCTTACGCACAAAGCCGGCTCACGCTCCACTGAAGAGTTCTCCAGCCTGCAGCAGGCGCGCGATGCGTACGAGCGCGAGTATATTCTCAAGAAGATTGAAGAGGCTCATAACAACATCAGCCACGCCGCCGAGTTGCTCGGTCTCGAGCGCAGCCACCTCTACCGCAAGATGAAAGCTTTAGGAATCGCCGCTCGCGAGTAGAGGCATGTCGGATGCTGGCTGAACTTGCGGAGTCTCTCGCCGGTCCCTGAAGTGAAACCGCCGCTCCACTTTTTTGTCGCGAAGATCGGGTTTGCTCGCGCGGCGTTCCGGTCTGCGCAGGCGGCGCCGATCGTTCTTTTGGCTCATTGACGAAGGCAGAATGATCGGTCCGGGAGCGCCCAATGGTCGATTTCTCGCGGGTTGCCTTGCCTCGGTTCCGGCATTTGCTTCGGCTCTGGCAAAAGTCGTCGTTGCTGCTGTGACGGTAGGCTCGGGTTCGGCAACAGGCGCCTCCCTGCGTCGCGCTCGCGCCAGATCCTCCACGCTCGATCCAGAACCGCTGGTCAGCAGTTTGTTCAGGGTCGGAATGTTTGCTCGCTGCGTCTCCACAAAGTCCACGCCATCCACTGAAAGCGTGTACTGCGCGTTGTCCGCTTTGGTTACGTATCCCTTCTTCTGCAGATACCACAACGTAAAGTCCAGGTAGTCGCGCGGGAAACCCATCCGCACTTCGATTTCGCCAAGCGGAACCTCGGGGTAAGTCGGGTTGGTGCGACGCCGGTAGTAAAGAACCGCCAATACTGCCAGCCGCCGGTTCAGCTCGCCCTCCAGGGCATCCATGAAATCGATGGTCGTGGCGAGCGGTTCCGGTGGTGCCTGTGTCTTGGCCCGCGCCGCATCGTATTCCGCGCGCCGCCGCGGATCCGCCAATACGTCATAGGCGGCCTTGAGCAGGCGGAAGTTCTCTTCGTGGCCTGTCTCGGCGTTGTCCGGGTGCAGGCGCGCCGCAAGGAAGCGATAGACACGGTGGACAGTCTCAGCATCCGCGTTGGGGCTGATTTGGAGAAACTCGTAGTAATCGACCACCGGTGTGCCCATGTTCTCCCGCAGTACTCGTTTCGAGCTTAGCCCACGCCTGAATCGTCTTGGTATCCCGCATAGGTGGGAGCCCGCTCTAACAGAGTCCCAATCGCCGGTGAATGCATATTCAGTCCCAATCGGCCATAATGCCTTTTTGACGAACCACTTGGACCGGATTGTGGAGCTGTCCAGCGTCTCCCGATCAGTCCGAATTGGGAAAAGAAGGAACAAGAGCGCTCCACCATTTCAGGGCGCCACCACCACCGAACGAGTCTGGACGAACGACGCTGCATGCTACGCTAACCCTCATGCCACCAGCGTTACGGCCGGATGTCGACACCCAGTGCGAACCGCCTCCACGCGAACGCCCTTGGCTTTTCGCCTTCCTCATTGCGCCTGATGCCGTCATCTCCCTCGGCCTCGTTGGCGGTGCGCTCACGTTTCTTCTGCGCAATGAAGGTGTAGATCCAGCCCGCGCCGCCAGCATCAGCGCCTTGATCGCTCTCCCGCACGCGATTTATTTTCTCTGGGGCCCCATCACGGATTTCTGGTTCCAGCGTCGCACCTGGCTCATGTTCACCGCCGTTGCTGCAGCAGTCACGATTGTGTGCGCGTTCCACTTGCCCCGCTTAGGCTCCGCCTGGGCTGTCAGCCTTCTGTTTCTGGGCGCTTCAATCGCGGTGCTCACTCCCGCTGCATGCGGGGGTATGATGGGCACGCTTGGCAGCGAATTGAATCGCCGCCGCGCCAGCAGTTTCTATCAAATCGGTTCGCTCGCTGTCGGCGCGGTCGCCGTCTTTGCGTTGGCTTCTCTCTCCGGCCACCTGGACCTCGGTTCTCTTGGCTGGATCGTCGCCGCCATGATCGTGCTGCCCGCGTTCGGCGCCCTAATGGCGCCGCGCGAGCTTGTCATCAGCGAGCACACGGCGCGCCAGACCACTGTGCTCATCTTGCGCGAATTCAAGTCCACCTTCCTCCGTTGGGAAGCCATTCCCTATACATTGCTGATCGCTTGTCCCAGCGCTTCCGGCGCCATGATTGGCCTTCTCGGCGAGCTGGCTCGCGACTACGGCGTCACCGGCCAGCAGGTTGCGTGGATGAACGGCATTGGCGGTGCGCTCCTGATGTCCGCAGGCGCATTTGTCGCGTCACTCATTCCCGTCCGCGTGCGCGCCACCATCGGTCTTCTCATCTCCGGACTCATCAATGCCGCAACACTGGCCATCCTCGCTCTTGGCCCATTGCGGCCAGCCGTTTACTTCACCAGCACCATTCTGTATCTCTTCACTATCGGTGCCTGCTATGCCTTCTTCACCGGAGTCGTTCTCGAATTCCTCGGTGGATCCGGCAAAAGCGGCAGCGCACGCTATGCCATCATCAACTCATTGGGGAACGTTCCAGTCGTCTACATGACCTGGCTCGACGGCCGCGGCTATGCACTCTGGGGTCCGCGCGGCATGCCCGGCATCGACGCCATCCTCAGCGCCGTTTCCGCCAGTATCCTGCTCGCGCACTACATCGTCAGCCGCCGCCATAGGCAATCGAAGCTCGCCGCTCCGGATTCTGCTGTTTGAAGGAAGGGATTCTTTTTGCGCGGGAGGCGACCTATTGGCTATTGGCTACTACCTATTCCCTGTTTTAAGGATCGGCCCGATCGAACCGGGATTGTCTCCCAGTCTTGGGTCCACGCGAAAATCCCACACCGATTCGCTGATGTCCGACGGAGAGAGAATTTCCACCAGCGCGTACTCGCCGATGGTCAAGGTCTGCGTCGGGACAATCTTCAACCAGTGCTTGCCCGGCAGGATCTCCACCTTGGTAGGGATCGTATCCTCGTCCTGCGTCACCGTACCCGTGGGGCCCACGTGAATAGCGCCCACAATGCGAACGGCTTGCCGCTCGTCCACGCGCACGATCACGAAGCCCGACTGCGTCGAGTGTGCGCCATGCTTGCCGCCGTTCACCGCCTTCGCGCTGCCCGTATCCACAGTCAACGGATGCGAGAGCACCGGCTCGTTTCCCGTCTCCACCCCAAGCGAGAGATAGATCGCCGGATCGTTCACATGCAGGTGCACTCTGGCGTTCGCGCCTTCCAGCTCCAGATTCGCCCGCTGCGTCGCCAGCGGATTTAGCACTGCAATCCCCTTGCGGTTCTTCGTGTTCAGCGAGAGATCTTTCGAAATCAGCTCCACCAGCTCGGGAGTGCCCTGGAATGTGTCCAGCACAAAGACGCCTTCTTCGTCCGGCAGCTCCAGCCCTGGAACCACGATCGGCATGCGCGCCTTTTCGTCGTCGCGCTCCTCTGATTCTTCCTTGTCGATGTCCGCGGCCTCCTTCATCGCCGGCGAAGAATCCTCATCAACCAGTTCGGCATGATCCTTGGCCCACTTGTTCGTCGCGTCCCAATCCACCAGGTCCGCCGGCAGCTCTTCCCACTCGCCGCGTTCCTGCGACAGGTAGCGCACGCGGTCGCCAGCAATCTGGTAATCGCGCACTAATTGGTAGGAGCCGTCTTTCAGAATCAGCCGCAGATTTCTTCCTGTGCCGGGAGTGGCAGGCTTCAATGGCAGAGGCTTGGAGCTTTGGCCGCTCGGCGTGCTCGGTGCCTGCTGGATAGTTACGCTCTGCGGGGCGTCTTGCGCAAAAACGGCCGCCGGCGCAAGCAGGAGAACAGCCAGCGAAAGCGCAGGAACGCGCCACCCAACCGGAACTTGCTGAAAAGCAACCATGGCAACTCAGTTTAGACGCTTCCACTGTGCTGGCGTTTTCCCGCGCGCCGGCTCGAAATCGTTACCGAAGGGCAACCTCTCCAATCCCAAAGCGTCCAAACTTCTGAGAGCTTTCTGTAGAATAGAACTGGAAGGTTCCATCGATTGGCAGGACTTAAGACAATTCTCCGCGGCAAACGCGGCGCCCAAAGCGGCTCGCTGACCGGCATTTTGCCGGCTGTTGCGATCCTCTGTCTGGTTCTGCTGGCGATGCTGGCCGTGGCTCAGGTCGCGCACCTGCATCCTAACCAATCTGACGCCGACCACTGCCAGTTGTGCATTGTCATGCACACGGTGGTGCCCGTTGCCGCCGCGGCGGCCGTCATCATCATCGTGCAGCTGGGAGCCTCCACGCCCCAGGCCGAACCCATCGTCATTGCCCGCCAGCGGCAAATTCGCCTCTTCATTCGCCCCCCTCCCGTCTCCTGCTAGAGCATCTTTCCGTTTTCGTTCAGGCCCTCGCATCCACCCATTGCATTACCGATCGGGCGATGCCTGGCCGCATCTGCACACACTCCCTCCACTGAGGACGCCGCGGCGGTACGACCCGCGGCTTGCATTTGCGCATTCGTCAGTCATTTTTCAGGAGATTTTGCCATGAAGTTCCAACGCGGCGCGGTTACGCGCATTCTTCCCCTGATTGCCTTTGCCTTCGCGGCGCTCTCCGCGTCTGCGCAAAGCGGCAACGCCGGCGCCATACACGGAGCCGTCACCGATCCCAGTGGGGCCGTGATTCCCAAAGCAACGGTCCAACTCACCGACAAAGTGAGCGGATTCGATCGCACGACAACCACCGACGCCACCGGCCAGTTCAGCTTCTCCAATGTGCCGTTCAATCCATACATGGTCGACGCCTCCGCAAAGGGCTTCGCCTCGTTCAGCCAGAATGTTGAGATTCGCTCTTCGGTGGGAATCACCGTCAATCTCATTCTTCAAATCGCCGGCGCCAGCCAAACCGTCACCGTCGAGTCAGGCGGCGACCTCATTGAGAATGACTCAACTTTCCACACCGACGTCGATCGCGACATGTTCACCAAAGTGCCGCTTGAGAGCCAGTCTTCAGGCCTGAGCGCACTCGTCACCCAGACCACGCCCGGCGTCTCCGCCGACTCCAACGGCCTCTTTCACGGCCTTGGCGACCACGCCTCCAACTCCTTTTCCGTTGACGGCCAGTCCATCACCGACCAGCAGAGCAAGGTCTTTTCCAACCAGCTTCCGTCGAATTCCATTCAATCCATCGAGGTCATCAGCGGCGCGCCTCCTGCCGAGTACGGCGACAAGACCAGCCTCGTCATCGTCGCCACCACTCGCTCCGGCCAGGGGGTCACCAAGCCTACAGGAAGCGCCTATAGCTCCTATGGCAGCTTTGGCTCGGCTTCCGGTGGCGTTGATCTTTCCTACGGCGGCAGCAACTGGGGCAACTTCATTGAGGCCGACGCCCTCAATACCGGACGCTTTCTCGATCCGCCCGAATTTACCGTCTTTCACGACAAGGGAAACGAGGAGAATTTCTTCGACCGCGTCGACTACAGCTTCTCGCAGGCTGACTCGGTTCACCTCGATCTGAACTACAGCCGTTCCTGGTTTCAAACCCCGAATTCCTACGACAACCTCAACGTGCAGAATGTGGTCAACGCAGGAACCAGCGCCAACCCGGCCTTTGGCAGCGTGGGCAACGCCGATCAACGCTCCAAAATCGGCACCTACAACATCTCTCCCACTTACACGCGGCTCATCGGTAACAATTCGGTCTTCAATCTCGGTATATTTGTCCGCAGAGATGGATATGACTACTATCCCGGCGGCAACCCTCTGGCCGACCTGGGTCCATCGAACCTGCAAACTTCATCCATCTCCCAGTACCGCACGCTCACCAACACCGGGATTCACGCGGACTACTCCTACGTAAAGGGAGTTCACAATCTCAAGGTTGGCGCGCAGTACGAACAGACGTTTGTGCGCGAAAACGACAGCCTGGGCATCGTCGAATCCACCTACAATTCCCCCTGCATCGATTCCAGTGGCAACCGCGTGCCGGGATTCTCGAGCACGTCTCAGTGTGCTTCGGCAGGCTACCTTTCCAACGCCCCCTCTGCTTCCTACGCTTACGGTACGGGGACCTTCAATCCAACCCTTGAGCCGTACGACCTAACCCGTGGTGGCGCGTTCTATGGCTACGTCGGTCATGCCGACATCAAAGAAATGGCCCTCTACGCTGAAGATGAGATCAAGGCCGGTCACTGGGATTTCAACCTGGGTCTCCGCGAGGATCTTTATAACGGTCTCACCGATGCCAACCAGACTGAGCCTCGTCTGGGTGTCGCCTACAACATTAAGCCCACCGGCACCGTGGCCAGCCTCTCTTACGCGCGCACTCTCGAGACACCGTTCAACGAAAACCTGGTCCTCTCCAGCGAAGGATGCGGCAACCCGGTGCTTTCTCCGCTGCTCAATTGCACTTCAGGCGTCTCCAGCACCATGAGGCCCGGCTTCCGCAACGAGTTTCACGCCGGCTTGCAGCAGGCCCTGGGCAAGAATGTGGTCTTCAGCGGCGAATACATTTGGAAGTACACCCACAACGCCTTCGACTTCAGCGTGCTCGGCAATACCCCCATCACGTTCCCCATCGACTGGCACAACTCCAAGATTCCCGGCTACGCGCTCCATGTCGAGGTTCCGGGTTACCACAACTTCAGTGCCTATACGGTCATGTCATCGGTGGCCGCCCGTTTCTTCCCGCCGCAGGTGGCCGGCGCCGGCGCAACCGTGGGCCAGACCGGCCTTCCATTCCGCATCGATCACGACGAAAAGTTCAACCAGACCACCCACGTCCAATACCAGATCGGCAAGCGCGGCCCCTGGGCCGGAGGCAACTGGCGTTACGACTCCGGCCTGGTGGCGGGTCAGGTGCCG
>Ga0224557_1003748_pt1 | contig 11607 bp, 8 predicted proteins | sample 714S31014metaG_FD_180677 | JGI IMG/M metagenome (GOLD analysis project Ga0224557, IMG submission 180677) | Peat soil microbial communities from Stordalen Mire, Sweden - 717 S3 10-14 | ecosystem: Environmental > Terrestrial > Soil > Wetlands > Peat | place: Sweden: Norrbotten County, Stordalen... | reverse complement strand
ACTGCGAAGACATCCAAGAAGCTGTCGTTGGAGCTTGGCGGGAAGTCGCCGTTCATTGTCTTCGATGATGCTGATCTTGACTCCGCGGTGGAAGGCCTGGTGGATGGCATCTGGTTCAACCAGGGGCAGGTTTGCTGCGCGGGTTCGCGGCTGCTGGTGCAGGAGCGCATCGCTGAGCGGCTCTTCGAGAAGATTCGCGCGCGCATGCAGACGCTGCGGATTGGGTCGCCACTGGATAAGGCCATCGACATTGGGGCCATCGTCGACCAGGTGCAGTACGACCGGATTGCAGCGCTGGTGAAGACGGGCATCGCGGAGGGCGCGACCTGTTATCAGCCAGACCTGACGATGCCGGAGAAAGGTCTGTTCTTCAAGCCGACGCTGCTCACGGGCGTGTCGCCGAGTGCGACGGTCGCGCAGGAGGAGATCTTCGGGCCGGTGCTCGTCGCGATGACGTTTCGCACGCCGGCCGAGGCGGTCGAGCTGGCGAATAACACGGCGTACGGACTGGCTGCGAGCATCTGGAGCGAGAACATTAACGTCGCGCTCGACGTAGCCGCGCAGGTGAAGGCTGGGGTGGTGTGGGTGAACGCGACGAATCTTTTCGACGCGGCGTGCGGCTTCGGCGGCTATCGCGAGTCGGGCTATGGACGCGAGGGCGGCAAGGAGGGGATGTACGAATATCTCGAGCCGGCGTGGGTGAAGGATGCGCCGAAGTTGGTTGCAACTCCCGCCCATGTCCCAGAAGCGGGACATGGGGCACCCGATTCTGTGGCCATTGATCGCACGGTGAAGAACTACATTGGCGGCAAGCAGGCGCGGCCGGATTCGGGTTATAGCTATCCTGTGTACGGGCGCGATGGGAAGCTCGTCGGCGAAGCGCCGCTGGGTAGTCGCAAGGACATTCGCAATGCCGTGGAGGCAGCGAGGGCCGCGGGCAAGTGGGCGAAGACCACGGCGCATGGCCGCGCGCAGGTGCTGTACTTCCTCGCCGAAAACCTGGTGCAGCGACGGGCGGAAATCATCGCCAAGCTCGCAGCGTTTGTTGGGCCAGAGCAGGCTGCGGTTGAATTCGACGAAAGCGTTGAGCGCACGTTTACCTATGCGGCGTGGGCGGACAAGTTCGAAGGCTCGGTGCACAATCCTCCGGCGCGCATGGTCACGCTGGCGATGAAGGAAGCTGTCGGCACCGTCGGAATCCTCGCGCCGGATGAGGCTCCGCTGCTCTCGCTGCTCTCTCTGGTGCTGCCGGCGATTGCGATGGGCAACACCGTTGTTGCGGTTCCGAGCGAGCGCGCGGCTACGCTGATGGGCGAGCTTTACCAGGTCTTCGATACCAGCGATCTTCCGGGCGGCGTGGTGAATCTCGTTGCCGGCAAGGCGAGCGAGCTGGGAAAGACACTCGCAGAGCACGATGATATCGACGCGATCTGGAGCTTCCGCGATGAGGCGGCTTCCGCGATGGTGAAGGCTGCGTCCATCGGGAACCTTAAGCAGGTCTTCAGCAACGATGGGCGCGCGGTTGACTGGTTTGATCCGGCACAGGCGCAGGGGCGGTGGTTTCTTCGTCACGCCACACAGGTGAAGAATATCTGGGTGCCGTACGGCGAGTAGTAGGCAGCTGGCTCAGCGGGTGGAGAATGTAATTTCGAGCTGCGTGTCGCGGGCGAAGGTGACCTCGTGACCTCGGATGAGGAAGCGGAAGTAGATGGACTTCGCCAACGCGTAAGCGCCGAAGCCGAGCGCGACATTGCGGCTGCTGACGGTGACGGCCACGACGCGGGCCACTAAGCCAAACCCGTTCGACGCAACGAGCATGTTTCCCGGGGAAGGGCCGCCGCCGCCGCCGGCCTTGCCGGCGTCCTCATCGGCGCCGGCCATCGCCGTGACTGCAAGCAGCAGCGGCGCGAGGAACCGGTTCTTGTCCGGGTTGGCCTTCACGTTACCCTCGGAGTCGACGGAAAGATTTTCGCCGGCGCTGCCGTCGGCACCGGAGAGCGTGCCATAGACGGTCTCCGTACGCTGTGTGGTGGCTTGGTGCTGCTTGACGCCGCGAATCGCAAAGCGAAGCTGGCCGTTGCGGCCAAAGCTGCGCGCCGGCTTGCTGTACGAGACGACGCCATCGAGCTCCGCGCCCTCCGGCAGAATGAGCTTGTGGTCCGGATCGAAGACGGGCGCGGTGACGAGCGCGACGACAGTGTCACCCTTCTTTGCGGTCGCGGAGGTAAGCGTCTCGGTCAGACGCGCATCGACAACCTTGCCGCCAAGGCTGCCGTCCTCGGAGTCCATGACGGGTGGCTCGGCCGGTAGCTGGAGGGTGAGCGGAGTACTGAGCTCTGCAACAAACTGCGTCCCCGACCAGATGCGCTGCGGATGATATGGGAGCTGGCTGTAGAGCAGCCGCAGGGCGCGATCCTTGCGACCGGGTCCGAAGACAGCCTCGTAGGTGTCGTGTATGCGCGTCTTTGCTGCGGTGATGCCCTGACGAACGAGCGACTGCTTCTTCGCGCTGGTGAAGCGTACGAGCTGACTATCGCTGATGAGGGCGCGCGCATCGAGGGGCACGTCGGTGTTGTCCGCTGCGAGGTGGACGGTGGTGAACTCGACAACGGGATTGTGGAGGGGCGTGACGTCGCCGTTGAGCAGCGCCTGCTCGCGAACGAGATGCTCAATGGGCACATACGCGATGACTGTGCCATGCACCGTTGAGCCCGTGGGCAGCACCATGCGGTCGCGCACAAAGATCGGCGCAGTGAGCACGCCGGTGACTGGCTGTCCAGTGTGAAGGTTGGCCGTATGCGTCACGCGAATGTGCAGCGGAACACCCTGTGCAACGGTGATGCTGTCGGTTGCGAGGCTCGGGTTGGCCGCCGGGGCTGGCTGTTGCGCGAAGGCTGCGGGCACGAGAATGCTCATGGCCACGCTCACCATCAGGTGCACTCCGAGTTGGAGCGTTCGCAGCATCATCTTCTCCACCCAGTCTAGATCGGTCCAAACATGAACGAAGGGTCATGCAGGTCGTGCGCAGACAGCTGCGTCCCCGTGGGAACGCTGCGGTGCCGCAGCGATCAAGCTGGGTGTAAGACGGTGGCAATCTCTGTTAGGAAGCCGGGAGCAGATCGAGGCGAACGCCGGTCAGTCGCTCCGACTCGGTCCACAGACGCTGCGCGAGTGCGACATCCTTTGCTGCAGCAGTGATCTTTGCGGGGACGGGATGGCCTTTGAGCTCCTGGAAGCCGCTGGGGCCGTAGTAGCCGCCGGGGGTAGCTTCGGGCGAGGTTGCGGCGAAGAGCGTTGGCAATGCGCCGTGGGCAGCGTCCTGCGACGCGAGGGGTTTCAGAATCGTTATTCCTAAGCGCATCAGGAACGGCATGTTCTCGCCCAGGCCGCTGGTCTGTAGATTCGTGACCGCATAGCCGGGGTGGGCGCCGGTGCTGAGGATGGGCGAACCGATGGCCGTGAGGCGGCGCTGCAGCTCCTGCTGGAAGACGAGGTCGGCAAACTTCGACTGCGCATACGCCTGCCACATTGGGCTGTAGCGGCGCTGGGACTGCAGGTTATCGAACTCGATCTTGCCGTGGTTGCTGACGCCGCTGGCGACGGTGACGATGCGCGAGCCAGGGTCGGGCTTGATCGACCAGAAGAGCAGCGCCGTGAGCGCGAAGGGGCCAAGATAGTTGGTTGCGAACTGGCGCTCGTAGCCGTCGACGGTGAGCTCGCGCGTCGGCACGGCCATCACGCCGGCGTTGTTGATCAGAAGATCGAGGCTCTGTCCCGGGAACATCTCAGCGACCCGCCGGGCAAAGGCGTGCACCGAGTTCAGGTCGGCCAGATCGAGGATCTCCGGGATGAGTAAGGCGTTGGGAACCTGCGCGCGGATGCGGGCGATCGCGTCGTCAGCCTTGGCTTCGGTGCGCGCCGGCAGGATGATCTCCGCGCCACGCCGGGCGAGCGCGAGTGCTGCTTCCCAGCCAATGCCACTGTTTGCGCCGGTGATCAAAACGCGGCGGCCTGCTTGCGACGGGACGTCTTGGGTGGTCCATTCAGTCTTCATGGGAGTGAGTTTCTCAGCCTACTGCATCAGGCGAGCTCGCTCGCGGCCAGCAACTCCTGCGCTCCGCGTTCGATCAGGGCTTCGGCGACGGAAGCTCCGAGGTCACTCGCGGCAGTCCCTAGCGGGGCCTTCTTGATGACGTGCGCGGCCTGCTCGCCATCGCGTGCGACAACCATCGCGTGCAGGTGCCACACGTCGTCCACACGATGGCAATACGCGCCCAGCGGCAACTGACAGCCACCACCCAGCGCATTCAGGACGGCGCGCTCCGCCTGCGTTGCATACTCCGCGTCGGGGTCGTTGAGTGCGCGCACCGCCTGGGTTATGAACGGGTCGCGTTCGGGATCTTCGGTGTCGAGTGGATGCTCCGCGCTGCGCGTCTCGAGGCCAAGAGCTCCCTGCCCTGGCGCCGGCGTAAGCTCGTCGACACTGAAGCGATAGTGCACGTGTTCGGTGTGTCCAAGGCGGTCGAGACCAGCGCAGGCCAGCACCAGCGCGTCGGCTTGCCCCTCTGACCACTTGCGCAGGCGGGTGTCGATGTTGCCGCGCATCTCTACAAAGCGCACATCCGGCCGCAGCGCGAGCAGCATTGCCTGGCGCCGCGGGCTGGTCGTTGCGATCGCCGAGTCAGAAGGCAGCATGTGTAGGCCCCAATACTTCTCGCACACAAAGGCGTCGCGCGGGTCGACGCGAGGCGGGATGGCGGCCAAGGCAAAGCGCTCATGCAGCGTGGTCGGCAGATCCTTGAGCGAGTGCACGGCGAGGTCGATGCGGCCGGCGAGGAGCGCGTCTTCGATTTCCTTGATGAAGATGCCCTTGGCATCGAGCGGCGTGCCGTCCTCGAAGGTTGCGGGGGTGACGAAGCCAGGATCCTGCATGCGGTCGCCGACTGTGCGGATGACCTCAATCTCTACCGTGTGGCCGTGGCTGCGGAGCTCGGCGGCAACATGGTTGGCCTGCCACAAGGCAAGCTGCGAGCCGCGCGATCCAATTCGAATCGTGTATGTATTCACATTCGCTAGGATACGCGTTTCGGGCGGATGCTCGCATGTGCTCCGGGTCACAGTGCGGGTTTATCATGGAATGGGTTGGAAACGGTGCATAGATTGAAGCTGGGACAGAGGTATTTTGTAGCGTGGGCGCTGATGTTTGCGGGGAGTCTGGCTTCCCCACTGCTGCACGCGCAGAGCTATGAAGCGGATAAGCCGATGGGCATGGCGGCCCAGCAGACGCCCGACTATCTCGCCCACGCCGGCATCGAGCAGCGCCTCGGTCAGCCGCTTCCCATGGCTGCCCTCTTCACCGACGAAACTGGACGGACCGGCCCGCTCAGCAGCTGGTTCAGCAATAAACCAGTGGTGATGGCCGAGGTGTATTACCAGTGTGCGATGCTGTGTCCGCAGGTGCAGCATGGGCTCGCCACCGGGCTCGCGCAGACCACGTTGAAGCCTGGACAGGATTACCAGGTGCTGGTGGTCAGCATCGATACGATGGATAAGCCCGCCAATGCTGTCGACGAAAAGAAGACGTTCCTGAAGGAGGCTGGATGGACCAACAATCCGACGGCTGCGAACGCCGTGCACTTCCTCACTGCTGATCAGCCGAGCATCGACGCGATCACGGATTCCACCGGCTTTCATTACGTACGCGTCCCAGGCCCCGACGGCAAGATGGACCAATTCGCGCACTCCAGCGTCATCATGTTCGCCACGCCGGATGGTCGCATGTCGCGCTATCTTTCCGGCATCGACTACCCTGCCCGCGATCTGCGCATGGCGCTGCTCCAGGCCGGCGACAAGAAGATCAGCAATCCCGTTGATCTGCTCATCCTCTACTGCTGCAACTACAGCCCCGTCGTGGGCCGCTACTCGGTCTCGATTGTGCGGATTCTTGGAATCGCCGGCATGATCACGCTGGTCATTGTGGCCGCGATGATCTTCCTGCTAACGCGCAAACCAAAGGGCCTTGCCGCCTCTGTTGCCGGGCGCTCCACGCAGCCGTAACGCCGCATCTCAGAGAGTTGCTGCAGGGAACTCCACACGGAACTGGGTGGTCGCACCCGAAGGCAGCTTTTGCTCCTTGCTGCTTTGCGCGAAGATGTGGCCACCGTTTTTCTCTACGAGCTCCCGCGTGACCCACAACCCAATACCCGTGCCGACTTCTTCCTTGGTGCTGAAGAAGGCCTCAAAGATCCGCGGCAGGTGAATGGGATCGATGCCCTCGCCGTTATCTTCCACCTCCAGCACGGCCTTCTCGCCTTCACGGGCAATGCGAATTCGAATCTGCGCGTGCTCGATGCCCACGGCGTCCGCGGCATTGGCGATCAGGTTGGTCACAATCTGCCGCAGCTCATGCGGAGCGATGGTGATGCTGACGTCCGGCTCGTAGGCACGCTCCACCCTCACGCCCTTGGTTTCGAAGCGGTGGTTAAAGATGGAGAGAACCTCATTGACCACATCGGCCATCTCGGTCTCATCCGTACTGGCGCTGGTGCGAACAAAGCCCAGCGTCAGGCGCGTGATGTTGCTCAGTCGTGCCAGCTCGCGCTCGGCCGTGGCCAGGTAGATCTGCGTCTCGGAATCCAGCGATCGGCTAGCCTGCGCAAGGAACAGCAGGTTGGTCACCGACTCCAGTGGATTGTTGATCTCGTGCGCCACCGTTGACGCCAGCCGGCCCATGGCCGCCAGCTTCTCGGCGCGCAGCAGGGCGGCTTCTGTCTTCTTGCGATCGGTGATGTCGAGCGTGACGCCGCGCCATACGCAGCCGCGCCCCGCTACCCGGTTGCCACGCATCTCCAGCGTATGGATCTCTCCATTCGGCCAGGTCACGCGGTGTTCAAACACCACTGGCTCCCACGACGTTCGCATGCGCAGCATCAACTCGCGCAGCCGCACGTCATCCTCGGGATGCACCAGCGGCTGCAGGGACGAAAGCTGTTCCAACTCGCTGTACGGGCGTCCATAGAGCTGATAGCTGCCGCTGTACCAGCGCTCACTGCGGCCGCTATTCAGGTCCAGCGTCCAGCACGCGCAGCGGCTGCTGTTGAGCGACGACACGAGGTCGTCGGTCCGCTCCTGCAACGCCACCAGCGTTGCTTCCAGCAGCTCTTCTGAGCGCCGCCGATTCCGGTTCATGAACCACACCACGAACGCCGCCGCCAGCATGATCAACACATGTAGAAATTCGTAGGAGAACGAAAACGTGTGGTCGGGAATGATCGAGAGATAAAGGATGCGCGTCAGCACCGCGACCGCGATGGCAACCATCGAAGGCGCAAGGCCGCCCAGGATGCCGACGATCACCACCGCCAGCAGGTTCGTGGAGTTCGGTATCCCGTGCAAAAAGGCCATGTGCTGCGTGAGCACCGTTCCTAACACGGGCAGCAGCACGGCCAGCGCGTACGCTAATCTAAGGCGCGATTGCCGGCCGGGCCGCAATGGCGCTATGGGACTCATTCAGCTGCTCTCCTACCGGTCACTCTCTGGTTCGATTTCGGGACCCACTTCACGGTAACCCTCTGAGTTTACCTCAGCACGTTGAACGATTCATGGCATCAACAGACACTTTGAGGCCCTTCATCGAAGGGGAATCTCCATGTCGCGCGCCAGCTCTTCCCGGGTAAATACTTAGCGACCAGAGACATACATTAGACGCAGCACAGGCCTAGTCGTCTGACTCCCGTTCGGCGGCCATCTCGCGCAACGCGGCAATCTGCGGATGCAGCAGCTTGCCGGTCAGCGACTTCGTCAGCCGGTCGACCGCAGCCAGTTGCTCGGGCGTCAGAGGCTCTCGCGCCAGTTGATGCATCGCCCGGGCGATCTCATGCTGCCGCACCTCTTCTGCCCCCAGCAACAGCTCCTTGATCGACTCCGTCACTGGCGCCTGCGAGATGCGGTCGCTGTAGCGCGCCACCTCCCGGGTCACAATCGACTCGGCCGCCTCGGCCTCGCGATTGCGCACGGCCTTATTTTGCATCGCCACCTGCTGCAGGTCGTCGATGTCATACACAAAACAGCCGTCGACCTTGTTCACCTCGGGCGCCACATCGCGCGGCACCGCAATATCGATGAAGAAGACCGGCCGGTTCTTGCGGCGCTGCAATACGGCCCGCGCACTCTCCGGGGTGAACACCTGGCCCGCGCCGGTACTTGTGATCACGATGTCGGCGCGATGCGCCTGCTCATGCAGTTGATCGAGGGGGATGACGCCGGTGGTGATGGCCGGGGTCCGGAGGGCATCGGCAATCGCCTGCGCCTTCGCCTCGGTGCGGTTGGCCACCAGCAGCGTGGTTGCGCCCTGCTGGATGAGGTGCCGCGCGGTCAGGTCGCTCATCTTGCCCGCGCCCACCAGCAACACCGTCTTGCCCGAGAGCGACCCGAAGATCTTGCGCGCCAACTCCGCGGCTACTGAAGCGACTGAGACTGTCGTGTTGCCGATCTGCGTCTCCGTCCTCACCTTCTTGGCCACCGAGAACGCTCGCTGCAGCAGCGGGTCCAGCATTGTCTTCACCGCGCCGACTTCGCGGCCCACAGTCCACGACTGCTTCACCTGCCCGAGGATCTGCGGCTCGCCCACGACCATGGAGTCCAACGAGCTAGCCACCCGGAACAGATGGCGGATTGCATCGCGCTCGTAGTACTCGTACACATGCGGCTCGAGGTCGGTCTCACGAATCTGAAGATAGTCATGCAAGAACTTGATGACGCTCAACGTAGGAGCCTGCAGGCCAGCGCGGACCTCCGCATTTTCCTGATCCACGCCATCCTGCACGGTGAGAATCTCCACCCGGTTGCAGGTAGACAGGATCAGCGCCTCGCGAATTCCTGGCTGATCTGCCAGCGTGCGTGTAGCGTCGGCCAGCCGATGCCCCGGGATCGCCAACCGCTCACGCACCGCAATCGGCGCGGTGGTGTGGTTCACCCCCAGCAGCAGCAGCTTGCAAGTCTGCGGGGAGCTGTGCGGCGTCGAGTGCGCGGCGGCGTCGATGGGGAGATCGCGCGTCAGATCGCGCGTCATGTCGCTCATGGTGTCTTGAACCTATGCACGGCCGAGAGCGAGTTCGCCGCCCATACGGCGACCATCACCAGAAACACGAAGCTGGATAAGTACACCGCGCGCCGACCGCGCAATCCGCTGTTGCTGCGGATATAGATCATCAGGATGTAGGCAATCCACATCGCAATCGAGAGCAGCACCTTGGGGTCTCCAAAGAAGGTGACGCCGATGGATTGGAGCGCGAGCACGGAACCAATCAACAGCCCCGCCGTCATGCAGGGAAGGCCAAAGCGCAGCGAGTTTACGCCAATCTGGTCCAGGGTCTCGAGTGGGGGCAGCCATCCGCGCTTGGACTCGGCCCGCTTCTCCTTCAGCCGCCGTTCCTGGATCAGGTACAGCATGCTCGCGATCAGCGACAGAAACATGGCCGCGTAGGCCGCGAGCAACAGCGCAATGTGCAGCAGGATCCAGCCGGTCCTTACCAGCGGGTAGGCAATTTGCTCATGGCCGGGATGGAACGCTGGGACGATCGCCAGCAGCACCGCAATCGGCAGCAGAAAGATCCCGAAGGAGACGGTACGGTAGCGCACCGCCAGGATCAGGAAGCCCACGACCAGCAGGAGGCCCAGCATGGAGAGCGTCTCGTGCGTATCCACGGGTAGGGCGCGGTGCGCTGCGTAGAGGGTCTCGGCAATCGAGACAAAGTGGAAAAACGCCCCCATGAACGCCGCCGGTATCGCGATGTGGCGCCATCGTGGGCGGTTATAGAGCGCGGCGGGCAGTACCGCGAGAGCGGCAACGCCGTAGAGAATCACCGCAAGTCGGAGCCAGAGCAGGGTCATACGATCAGCTTCGCACGCTGGATATGCGCGAAAATCCAGTATATCTGCATTGCCACGTCAGTTTGTGACCACGCTCACAGACCGGGAACTCGAACCGCCTCAGTGCCCCGCCAACTGAAGCATCTCGAACGCGAAGCATCCCAGCCCAATCCAGCACAGAAACGACATCACCAGAACAATCGCCAGGCGAAGGACCTTGCGGGGACTGATACCGCTGGTCCAGCTCTTCTTGCGTCGATGGGTCTGGGAGCCGAATGCCTTCCGGGTAAACGTATTCACATGATGGAACATAGACGTGCCTTTCGCTCGCATCACTTATGCCGAGGACGCCAAAATCCTACACCCGCTGAAAGATCTTCGTCACGCGAAATTTCGGTAATTATCCCTTTGACAAACCCACGTCTCGTATCTCATACTCATCAAATAGAAAAGCCTTCCCCAACAGGGAAGGCGCGAGGCAAGTATGCATGTTCATCGGTATCTACCCTGCATCAACGGCTTGTCTCGGCAAGATTTATATCCCTGTTCCCATCCTGCCTGAAAAATCTCACAGTCGAATACCGTGGCCTCAGGATGCTCAACAGCAAACTTTCGTATGTCCTGTATGCAGTCGAGCGACTGTCTACACTCGATCCAATCTCCTTCTAGACTCAACTCCAACGCAGGGAGGCCCGGACTTGTGTACGGAAACGGCAGTCTTTCTACTCTCTGTGCCATGCGGAGCTGACAACTGCGCAGGTCTTGTAGAAATACACGCAGTAATGCCAAAGGACTCAAATATTGAGAGTGCCGTAAGCCTAGCACCGAGAATTTTCGCGGATTCCATACCCTGCACAAAAGGTATTCACACCCATAGCGGACGGTGTATCGGAGTATCCTCCATAGGTTTCGTGGCAGATATGAAATGGGGGGCATTGTGAATCTCAATTCCATTGCAGAAAAGTATTCCGACCCAAACGCGGCGCGCGAATTCTTTGAGAAACAATGCTGGCCGCAGGGTACGGTTTGTCCATTTTGTGGACTGGTAGGCGAAGCGTACCGCCTCAAAGCTAAAGCTGATTCAAAGTCACCCGTTCGTGCTGGGGTTTGGAAGTGTGGCGGATGCCGTAAGCAGTTCACCGTCACGAAAGGCACGATCTTCGAGGATTCACACATTCCCCTGAGTACGTGGCTTATGGCGATTCACTTGATATGCGCCAGCAAGAAAGGCATGAGCGCGCATCAGCTACACCGCATGTTGGGCGTGACGTACAAATCGGCTTGGTTCATGGTTCACCGCTTGCGGTACGCTGTCGCTCATAGTCCGCTGGCGGAACAACTTAGCGGCGTAGTCGAGATGGATGAGACTTACATCGGCGGGAAGCGGACCAAAAAGCAGCGGTTGGCGCTAAAACCCAAACCTGGCCAACGGGATATTGACCAACCGGCAACGACCGACAACAAGCAGCCTGTTTTAGCAATGGTCCAGCGCGGCGGCGAAGTCCGGTCGCACCATGTCCAGCGCGTAAACTCTGCGAACCTTCGCCCGATAATTCAGCATGACGTGGAGTATGGGGCGCGCATCATCACTGACACGGGCTCTGTGCTGCACGGGGCGATTCACCCACGTAAGCACGACCAAGTGAACCATTCACGGGAAGAGTACGGACGCTATGAAAACGGGTTCTGCATCTCGACCAACACAGTCGAGGGCTATTTCTCCTTGCTCAAACGCGG
>Ga0224557_1003747_pt1 | contig 11607 bp, 9 predicted proteins | sample 714S31014metaG_FD_180677 | JGI IMG/M metagenome (GOLD analysis project Ga0224557, IMG submission 180677) | Peat soil microbial communities from Stordalen Mire, Sweden - 717 S3 10-14 | ecosystem: Environmental > Terrestrial > Soil > Wetlands > Peat | place: Sweden: Norrbotten County, Stordalen... | reverse complement strand
GGTTCAGCCCGAACCCACGACCGATCCAGTGCGGTGCCCCCAGAAAGTCATGCTGCTTCTGCTCGGTGGTGAGCCGGTCGGTGCGCATCAGCCGCGCCGACTCTTCCGACAGCACCCGCACGCCGTCGATCGTCCCGCCGGCAAGCAGCATCCGCACGAACCGCAGGTAGTCATCGGCGGTCGACCACAACCCGCCGCCGGCGTTGCAGAAGGTGGGCGGCTTGATGTGCGGGGGGCCCATCACGTCGTGGCGCAACTGATTTTCTTCGTCGAGCCGGTACATGGTCGCGGCGCGGTACCGGGTTTCGGCCGATACGAAGAACCCGGTGTCGGGCATCCCCGCCGGGCCCAGGATGCGTTCGTCGAGAACCTGGTGGAACGGCTTGTCCTCGACGCGGGACGCGATGACGCCCAGCAGATCGATGGAGTGGCTGTAGGTGACTCGGTCGCCGGGTTGATGCACCAGGGGGAGCGCGGCCAGTTCGGTCAGCCAGGCATCCGAGCCCTGATTGAAAGGCAGCCGCAGATAGGCCCGCGAGATCGGCCCGGACACCGAGAATCCGTAGGCCAGGCCGCTGGTGTGGGTCAGCAGATCCTCGAGCAGGATGGCGCGGCGCGCCGGATGCGTGCGGTCCAGCGGACCGTGTGGGTCGTCCAGCACCTCGACATCGGCCAGCTCCGGCGCCCAGCGCGCGATCGGGTCCTTGAGCGCGAGCTTTCCCTCGTCGACCAGGCTCATCACCGCGGCCACCGTGACCGGTTTGGTCATTGACGCGATGCGAAACAGCGTGTCTCGCTGCATCGGCAGGCCCGCATCGACATCCCGATAGCCGATCTCGTTGACCTGCAACATTTCGCCGCGCTGCCAGACCATGGTGACCGCGCCCGCCAGCAGGCCCGCGTCGCATACCTCGCGAATGGCGGCCTGGTTACCCTCGAGATTCATCTGGTTCAGGTTAGCCGCCGGCCTGCGGCACCCAACTCAAGCTCCCGGGTGAAGTGTGCCGAAGGGGTTCCACTGGCGCGAGAGTGCACGTCTGTACGGCAATTACGGCGTGTTGCCGTACAGACACGCACGGTCGGCGGCACCATAATCAGGCGCGCTGCGCCCGGACGTACCAGAACGCCATCTCGATTTCGGTGCCGTCATCTTCGCGGCGCCAGGTGGTTGGCTCCAGCGATTGGATATCCCAGGCCGCGCCGCCAAGGACGTCGCGCAGCGTCTGCTCGGACACCGCTGGCCGCGGCCACTCCTCGTCAACCGGGTTGGCGTCGGAGAAGCAGCTGATCAACAGCGTGGCGTCCGGCCTGGTGGCCCGGTGGGCCGCAGCGGCGTAGCTGCGCTTGCCGTCGTCATCGAGGCGGCGAGGTTGGCTGAACAAACGAACGGAGGTGACGGCGAGTCTGGTGATCCGGTGCGCCGGCCTCGCCGTCGGTGTGTGTGCCGCGCGTGTAGTCGCCTTGCCACTCCACTCGCTCTCCCGCGGCGACCCTCGCTAACTGCTCCATCTGCTTTTCCGCGTCACGTGAGCGGAGGAAAAACTCATGCTGGCGCTGCAAATCTTCATCAGACTCGATAAGCCTGAGTTCGGGGGCGAACTCTTCGAGCTCGGCGCGGCGCTGCGGGACGATCATGCAGATCGGCTCATCGACCTCGAATCGCACCGGCATCAGTTTGCGGGTGAGTTTCCAGCTCATGCTGAAACTCGCACTTGCCCAGTCGGTTTCGACTATGCCCTCTAACGGGCACACGGCATCCTTTGGATAGTTTGCGGGTCCGCGGACCAACAGGTTGTAGCCCGGCGGGGTGCGAAACAACAGCGGCAACTTCCAGGTCAGAATGCCGTTACCGAAATGGCTGAGGGGCAAGTACTGACCGGTATCGCGCCTGTCGGGTGTGATCTTCACATCCACGTCGTTTGCCTGACCCATCCACGTAGCGGTGAACGCGGATGGATTGCGCAGCTCCCAGCCGCTTTGGTTGGCGATGAGCATCGGCAAGCACCGACTAGGCCACCCCTCGCGAGTGTCTGACATCCACTTCCGGCTCACCGGTGCCGGGGTAATCTGCGGCGCGTCATCGCGGGTGATGTATCCGATCAGTGGACGCGCCGGGCTGTCGGACTTGTTACTCATCCGATAGAGATTAGTTGGGGACACCGGTTGCCACAGACCTTGGAATCCCTTCGCGCAGAAACATGGCCCAAGTAGCGGATTCTTGGCAAAGAATCAGAGCCTGTCATTTTCGCCAAGGTAGCTCGCAATGCTAGGCTGCGCGGCAGTCGACATCCTTTAACGATCCGTCCCGAGAGGCGGAGAAGGAGGTCTGGAAAAAGCCATGTCTCGCATGGGTGCCGTGGGCGATGCCGCTTTTGGCGGTGAATCGCGGGAATTGATGTCCGCGGCCGATGTCGGTCGGACCATTTCGCGCATTGCGCATCAGATCATCGAAAAGACCGCCTTGGATGATCGAAGTCGGCCAGCGCCGCGGGTGGTGCTGCTGGGCATCCCGACCCGAGGTGTAATCCTGGCCGAACGCCTGGCCACCAACATCCGCGAGTACAGCGGCGTGGACGTCGCGCGCGGCGCTCTCGATATCACGCTGTACCGAGACGACCTGATGAGCAAGCCGCCGCGTCCACTGGGGACGACATCGATCCCAGCCGGCGGCATCGACGACGCGCTGGTAATCCTGGTGGACGACGTGCTGTACTCCGGGCGCTCGGTGCGCTCGGCCCTGGACGCGCTGCGCGACGTGGGCCGGCCGCGCGCCGTGCAACTGGCCGTGCTGGTCGACCGTGGCCACCGCGAACTGCCGGTCCGGGCCGACTATGTGGGCAAGAACGTGCCGACCTCGCGTGACGAGAGCGTGCATGTGCAGCTCAGCGAGCACGACGATCGCGACGGCGTGGTCATCTCGAGGGACGGCACCTCATGACCAGACACCTGCTGGCCGCCGGCGATTTGAGTCGCGACGACGCCACCGCCATCCTCGACGACGCCGACCGGTTCGCGCAGGCACTCGTCGGTCGGGAGGTCAAGAAGCTACCCACACTGCGTGGGCGCACCGTCATCACGATGTTTTATGAAAACTCAACCCGCACCCGGGTTTCGTTCGAGGTGGCGGGCAAGTGGATGAGCGCCGACGTGATCAACGTCAGTGCATCGGGATCGTCAGTGAGTAAGGGGGAGTCCCTGCGGGACACCGCGCTGACGCTGCGCGCCGCCGGGGCGGACGCGCTGATCATCCGGCACCCGGCGTCGGGTGCCGCGAAGCTACTCGCCGACTGGACCGCCCATGGCGATGACGGGCCCTCGGTGATCAACGCCGGGGACGGCACCCATGAGCACCCGACGCAGGCGCTGCTGGATGCGCTGACCATCCGGCAGCGGCTCGGCGGCATCGAGGGCCGGCGCATTGTGATCGTCGGCGACATCCTGCACAGCCGGGTCGCCCGCTCCAACGTGATGCTGTTGCACACTCTGGGCGCCGAGGTGGTGCTGGTGGCGCCGCCGACGCTGTTGCCGGCCGGCGTCGAGGGCTGGCCGGTCACGGTGTCCAACGACTTCGATGCCGAGTTGCCCGCCGCCGACGGGGTGCTGATGTTGCGGGTTCAGGCGGAGCGGATGAACGGCGGCTTCTTCCCGTCCGTGCGCGAGTATTCGTCCCTCTACGGGCTTTCCGAACGCCGCCAGGCTATGCTGCCCGGCCACGCCGTGGTACTACACCCGGGACCGATGCTGCGTGGCATGGAGATCGCGTCTTCGGTGGCCGACTCATCCCAATCTGCCGTGCTGCAACAGGTTTCCAACGGTGTGCATGTCCGAATGGCGGTGTTGTTCCATGTGCTGGTCGGCACGGGATCGGCGGACAAAGAGGGTAGAGAGGGCGCTGCATGAGCGTGCTGCTTCGCGGGGTCCGGCTGTACGGCGAAGGAGACCGCGTCGACGTGCTGGTCGATGACGGCCAGATCGCCGCTATCGGGGCTGGTCTTGAGATCCCCGATTTGGCGGACGTCATCGATGCCACCGGTCATGTGCTGCTACCCGGGCTGGTCGACCTGCACACCCACCTGCGCGAGCCCGGCCGTGAATATGCCGAAGATATCGAGACCGGTTCGGCGGCAGCGGCTTTAGGCGGCTACACGGCGGTTTTCGCAATGGCCAACACCACCCCGGTCGCCGATAGCCCGGTGGTCACCGACCATGTCTGGCATCGCGGCCAGCAGGTCGGTCTGGTCGACGTGCACCCGGTCGGTGCGGTCACCATCGGACTGGCCGGAACCGAGCTCACCGAGATGGGCATGATGGCCGCCGGTGCCGCGCAGGTACGGATGTTCTCCGACGACGGCATCTGCGTGCACGACCCGCTGGTGATGCGCCGCGCCCTGGAGTACGCCACGGGGCTTGGGGTGTTGATCGCCCAGCATGCCGAGGAGCCCAGGCTTACCGTCGGCGCCGTCGCACACGAAGGGCCGACGGCGGCCAGGCTCGGCCTCGCGGGCTGGCCGAGGGCCGCCGAGGAATCGATCGTCGCCCGCGACGCTTTGCTGGCCCGCGATGCCGGCGCCCGCGTGCACATCTGCCATGCCTCCACCGCCGGCACCGTTGAGATTCTGAAATGGGCTAAGGGGCAGGGTATTTCGATCACCGCCGAAGTTGCCCCGCATCATCTGCTGCTTGACGACAGCAGGCTGGTCAGCTACGACGGGGTGAATCGCGTCAACCCGCCGCTACGCGAAGCCGCCGATGCGATCGCGTTGCGTCAAGCGTTGGCCGAGGGGGTAATCGACTGTGTGGCCACCGATCATGCCCCGCACGCCGAACACGAGAAGTGCGTCGAATTCTCCGCGGCGCGTCCCGGCATGCTGGGCCTGCAGACGGCGCTGTCGGTGGTAGTTCAGACGATGGTGGTGCCGGGCCTGCTGAGCTGGCGCGATGTCGCCCGGGTGATGAGCGAGAATCCGGCCCGCATCGTGGGGTTGCCCGATCATGGCCGGCCGCTGGAGGTGGGTGAGCCGGCGAATCTGACCGTGGTGGACCCTGATGCCACCTGGACGGTGGCCGGTCCCGAACTGGCCAGTCGGTCGGCCAACACACCATATGAGTCGATGACGTTGCCCGCCACGGTGACCGCGACCCTGCTACGCGGGAAGTTCACGGCTCGGAATGGAAAGAGTCCGGCATGAACTCGGGCACGCTGGTGGGGTCGCTGATCTTCGCGGCCGTGCTAGTGGTGGCGATAGCGGTCGCGATCCAGCTGATGATGCTCGGGTGGCGACGTCGGGCGCGGCGGCAGTCCGAGCTGATCGGCAACCTGCCCGATGTGCCCGACCAGGTGGGCGGCGCGACCGCCACCATCCGCGGCGTTTACGTCGGGTCCACGCTGGCGCCAGCGTGGAACGACCGGGTCACCGCAGGTGATCTCGGCTACCGCAGCAAAGCTGCGCTTACCCGCTACCCCGAAGGAATAATGCTGGAACGCATCCGTGCCAACCCGATTTGGATTCCGCAGGAATCGATTGCGGCCGTTCGTGCCGAGCGCGGCATCGCCGGCAAGGTCGCCGCCCGCAATGGGATATTGGCGATCCGGTGGAGGCTGCCGTCGGGCGTCGAGATTGACACCGGATTTCGGGCCGGCAACCGCAGTGAATACGAGGATTGGCTTCGGGAGTGGCCGGAATGCCGGCCGGAGCCCCAAGAGGGAGGCGGCGAGTGACGAATAAGGCCCTGCTGGTACTCGAAGACGGCCGCGTCTTCACCGGGACGCCGTTCGGCGAAATCGGCCAAACGCTGGGCGAAGCCGTGTTCAGCACCGGCATGTCCGGCTACCAGGAGACGCTGACCGATCCGAGTTATCACCGGCAGATCGTGGTGGCCACCGCGCCCCAGATCGGCAACACCGGCTGGAACGACGAGGACGCCGAGAGCCGCGGCGACAAGATCTGGGTCGCCGGCTACGCGGTGCGCGACCCGTCGCCGGTTGCCTCCAACTGGCGTGCCACCGGCACGCTGGAGGACGAGCTGGTTCGCCAGCACGTCGTCGGGATCGCCGGCATTGACACCCGGGCGGCGGTGCGGCATCTGCGTAGTCGCGGCTCGATGAAGGCCGGAGTGTTCTCAGGTGCGGCGCTGGCCGATCCTGCCCAACTGGTGGAACGGGTTCGGGGCCAGCAGTCGATGCTGGGTGCCGATCTGGCCGGCGAGGTCAGCACACCGGGCAGCTATGTGGTGGAACCCGATGGCCCGCAACGGTTTACCGTCGCCGCGCTGGACCTGGGGATCAAGACCAACACCCCGCGAAACTTCGCCCGGCGAGGAATCCGCAGCCATGTGCTGCCGGCGTCGACGACCTTTGAACAGATCGCCGAAATCAAACCGCACGGCGTGTTCCTGTCCAACGGCCCCGGCGACCCGGCCACCGCCGATCACATCGTCGCGCTCACGCGCGAGGTGCTGGGCGCCGGAATCCCGTTATTCGGAATCTGTTTCGGCAATCAGATCCTGGGCCGGGCGCTGGGCCTGTCGACCTACAAGATGGTCTTCGGCCACCGCGGGATCAACATCCCGGTCATCGACCACGCCACCGGCCGAGTCGCGGTGACCGCGCAGAACCACGGCTTCGCGCTGGAAGGGGAGGCGGGGCAGTCCTTCGACACTCCGTTCGGCCGCGCCGTCGTCAGCCACACCTGCGCCAACGACGGGGTGGTGGAAGGCGTCAGACTCGGCGACGGGCGGGCATTTTCGGTGCAGTACCACCCGGAGGCGGCCGCGGGTCCGCACGATGCGGAATACCTGTTCGACCAATTCGTCGATCTGATGGCAGGCCGGCAATGACGCCGCATCGCGCGAGCGCGCGTGTCGGTACGGCGACACGCCGTAATTGCCGTACAAATGCGCGCTCTCGCGCCAGTAGCGGAAGGGGACGCTAGTGCCGCGTCGCACCGACTTACGCCACGTGCTGGTGATCGGCTCGGGGCCCATCATCATCGGGCAGGCCTGCGAGTTCGACTACTCCGGTACTCAGGCGTGCCGGGTGCTGCGCGCCGAGGGATTGCAGGTCAGCCTGGTCAACTCCAACCCGGCCACCATCATGACGGACCCCGAGTACGCCGACTTCACCTACGTCGAGCCCATCACACCGGCTTTCGTCGAACGGGTGATCGCCCAGCAGGCCGAGCGCGGCAACAAGATCGACGCACTACTGGCCACCCTGGGCGGCCAGACCGCGCTCAACACCGCCGTCGCGCTGTACGAGAATGGGGCGCTGGAACGCTACGGCGTGGAGCTTATCGGCGCCGACTTCGAAGCGATCCAGCGCGGCGAGGACCGGCAGCGGTTCAAAGACATCGTCGCCAAGGTCGGCGGTGAATCTGCTCTTAGCCGAGTGTGTTTCACCATGGATGAGGTCCGCGAGACGGTTGGGGCGCTGGGCTTGCCGGTCGTGGTCCGGCCCAGCTTCACCATGGGTGGGCTGGGTTCGGGTATGGCGCATTCCGCCGAAGAGGTCGACCGGATGGCCGGCGCCGGTCTGGCAGCGTCACCGAGCGCCAACGTGCTGATCGAGGAATCGATCTACGGCTGGAAGGAATTCGAGCTCGAGCTGATGCGCGACGGCCACGACAACGTGGTGGTGGTGTGCTCGATCGAGAACGTCGACCCGATGGGTGTGCACACCGGGGACTCGGTCACCGTCGCGCCGGCCATGACGCTGACCGATCGGGAATACCAGCGGATGCGCGATCTCGGCATCGCGATTCTGCGTGAGGTCGGCGTGGACACCGGTGGCTGCAACATCCAGTTCGCCATCAACCCGGTCGACGGCCGGCTGATCGTCATCGAGATGAACCCGCGGGTCTCCCGATCGAGCGCGTTGGCGTCCAAAGCCACCGGCTTTCCGATCGCCAAGATCGCCGCCAAGCTGGCCATCGGCTACACCCTCGACGAGATCGTCAATGACATCACCAAGGAGACGCCGGCCTGCTTCGAACCCACCCTGGACTACGTCGTGGTCAAGGCACCACGGTTCGCCTTCGAGAAGTTCCCCGGTGCCGATCCGACCCTGACCACCACGATGAAATCCGTCGGCGAAGCAATGTCGTTGGGCCGCAACTTCGTCGAGGCGCTCGGCAAGGTGATGCGGTCACTGGAGACCAGCCGTGCGGGCTTTTGGACCAAGCCCGATCCCGAGGGCGACGTAGAGGACGTGCTGACCCGGCTGCTGACCCCGACCGAAGGCCGGCTCTATGACATCGAACTCGCGCTGCGCCAAGGCGCTTCGGTGACTCGGGTGGCCGCGGCTAGCGGGGTGGACCCGTGGTTCGTCGCGCAGATCGGCGAGTTGGTCAAGCTGCGCGCCGAGTTGATCGACGCCCCCGTGCTCGACGCCGACCTGCTGCGGCGTGGCAAGAACAACGGGCTGTCGGACGGCCAGATCGCAGCGCTTCGACCGGAATTGGCCGGGGAGAACGGTGTGCGCTCGTTGCGTAACCGGCTGGACATCCACCCGGTCTTCAAGACGGTGGATACCTGCGCGGCGGAGTTCGAGGCCAAGACGCCGTACCACTACAGCAGCTATGAAATGGACCCCGCCGCCGAGACCGAGGTGGCGCCGCAGGCCGAGAAGCCCAAGGTGTTGATCCTGGGGTCTGGACCCAACCGGATCGGCCAGGGCATCGAGTTCGACTACAGTTGCGTACACGCCGCAACTACTTTGTCGCAGGCCGGTTTTGAGACCGTCATGGTCAACTGCAATCCGGAGACGGTGTCCACCGACTACGACACCGCCGACCGGCTGTACTTCGAGCCGCTGACGTTTGAGGACGTCCTGGAGGTGTTCCGCGCCGAGGCGCAATCGGGCGCCGGTGGCCCAGGGGTCGTCGGAGTTATCGTGCAACTCGGCGGCCAGACCCCGCTCGGCCTGGCTCAACGGCTCGCCGACGCCGGAGTTCCCATCGTCGGCACCCCGCCCGAGGCCATCGACCTGGCCGAGGACCGCGGCGCTTTCGGTGACATGCTGCACGCCGCCGGCTTACCGGCTCCCCGCTACGGCATGGCAACGACTTTCGCGCAGGCTCGCCGGATTGCCGAAGACATCGGCTATCCGGTGCTGGTGCGGCCGTCGTACGTGCTGGGCGGTCGAGGCATGGAGATCGTCTACGACGACGAGACGCTGAGGGGCTACATAACCCGCGCCACCGAGCTGTCCCCCGAGCACCCGGTGCTCGTCGACCGATTCCTCGAAGACGCCGTCGAGATCGACGTCGACGCGCTGTGCGACGGTAGCGAGGTCTACATCGGCGGCATCATGGAGCACATCGAGGAGGCCGGGATCCACTCCGGCGACTCGGCCTGCGCGCTGCCACCGGTCACGCTGGGCCGCAGCGACATCGAGAAGGTGCGGCACGCGACAGAGGCCATCGCACACGGGATCGGCGTAGTGGGGCTGCTCAATGTGCAGTATGCCCTCAAGGACGACGTGCTGTACGTCCTGGAGGCCAACCCGCGGGCCAGCCGCACGGTGCCGTTCGTCTCCAAGGCGACCGCGATCCCGCTTGCCAAGGCATGCGCACGAATCATGCTGGGCGCCACAATCTCCGAGCTCCGCAAGGAAGGAATGCTGGTGGTCTCCGGCGACGGCGCCCACGTGCCCCATGACGCACCGATCGCGGTCAAGGAGGCGGTGTTGCCGTTTCACCGGTTCCGCGGCGCCGACGGAACCGCCATCGACTCCCTGCTCGGCCCGGAGATGAAATCCACCGGCGAGGTGATGGGCATCGACCGCGACTTCGGCAGCGCTTTCGCCAAGAGCCAGACCGCCGCCTACGGATCGTTGCCGGCCGAGGGCACCGTATTCGTGTCGGTCGCCAACCGGGACAAGCGGTCACTGGTGTTTCCCGTCAAGCGGCTGGCCGACCTGGGTTTCCGCGTTCTTGCCACCGAGGGCACCGCGGAGATGCTGCGCCGCAACGGAATTCCGTGTGACGAGGTCCGCAAGCATTTCGAACCACCGCAGCCCGGTCGCCCCGAGATGTCGGCGGTCGATGCGATCAAGGCAGGCGTTGTCAACATGGTGATCAATACGCCCTACGGCAATTCAGGCCCGCGCATCGACGGCTACGAAATCCGTGCGGCCGCCGTGTCGGCCAACATTCCCTGCGTAACAACGGTGCAGGGCGCGTCCGCGGCCGTGCAGGGCATCGAAGCCGGTATCCGCGGCGACATCGGGGTGCGGTCGCTACAAGAGCTGCACAGCGCCATCAGTCCTGCCGGTGTGGCCGATAAGGGCGCCAAATGACAGGGTTCGGTGCCCGGTTGGCCGAGGCGAAGGCGAGCCGCGGCCCGCTGTGTTTGGGCATCGACCCGCATCCCGAGCTGCTACGGGCGTGGGACCTGCCGGCCACCGCCGACGGGTTGGCAGCGTTCTGCGACGCCTGCGTTGAGGCGTTCGCCGGTTTTGCCGTGGTGAAACCACAGGTGGCGTTCTTCGAGGCATACGGGTCCGCCGGATACGCGGTACTGGAACGCACTATCGCGGCGCTGCGGTCCGCCGGGGTGCTGGTGCTGGCCGATGCCAAGCGCGGCGACATCGGGACGACGATGGCCGCCTACGCCGCCGCCTGGGCGGGCGATTCACCGCTGGCCGCCGACGCCCTGACGGCGTCGCCCTATCTGGGTTTCGGCTCGCTGCGGCCGCTGCTGGAAACCGCCGCCGCACACGACCGTGGCGTCTTCGTGCTGGCGGCCACGTCCAACCCGGAAGGCGCGACCGTTCAGCGCGCCACCTTCGACGGTCGTACGGTGGCCCAGTTGGTCATCGACCAGGCTGCACTGGTCAATCGAGAGGCGAATCGGTCCGCCGATCCGGCAGAGCCCGGATCCGTCGGCGTCGTCCTCGGGGCGACGGTCTTCCAGCCCCCGGATGTCAGCGGCCTCGGCGGACCGGTGCTGGTGCCCGGGGTCGGCGCGCAGGGCGGCAGGCCCGAGGCGCTCGCCGGCCTGGGCGGTGCGCTGCCGGGCCAGCTGCTGCCCGCGGTGGCGCGCGAGGTGCTGCGGGCCGGACCGGACGTGGCGGAACTGCGGGCGGCCAGCGAACGGATGCTTGACGCCGTGAGCTACCTCGCCGCGCCCTAAGAGGCTTCCATCGAGACTGCCCAGGGCTACTCAACGTCGACCCGACACGCGCTACACGCAGTTTCAGGCGCCATCAGCGCAGGCTCGGCGGCCCGCGGCGCGGGCCCGCAATGTCCGTGCCCTCAGCGCGCCTGCGCGGCGACACGCGCGACACGCGCGAAATATCCGAGATCCATCGCACTGGGACTGGCGGCTGTCCACGGAAGCGGCCCGCGGAACCCGGTCGCCGTCGGCCAGCGGGGCCGGCGGGCAACTAAAAACCCCAGCTAGATGGACATATTTGAGCCCACCGGATCGCCGCGAAACAGCGATCACGGAGCCGCGCTCAGGGGCCGCCCGCGATGCCCGACGGACCGCTGGCCGGGTCCAACCGCCGAACCCAGGCTGGGCATTTATCGCCTTAACCAGGGGGTCGGGTTAGATTTCGTCAGGAAGCGTGAGTACGGTCGTCTGCGCTGGCTGAAGTACCCGGCA
>Ga0224557_1003742_pt1 | contig 11614 bp, 6 predicted proteins | sample 714S31014metaG_FD_180677 | JGI IMG/M metagenome (GOLD analysis project Ga0224557, IMG submission 180677) | Peat soil microbial communities from Stordalen Mire, Sweden - 717 S3 10-14 | ecosystem: Environmental > Terrestrial > Soil > Wetlands > Peat | place: Sweden: Norrbotten County, Stordalen... | reverse complement strand
CTGGCGCGCTACCAGGCGGCGTGGGCCCGCAACGCCATCCCCAAGCAGACGTTGGATGACCAGGAAAAGCAGGTCCAGCAGATCGAAGGGACGGTGAAGAACGACCAGGGCACGGTGCAATACGACCAGATCCAGGTTGAGTTCTGCCACGTTGTGGCGCCGATTTCGGGCCGGGTCGGGTTGCGCCTGGTTGATCCGGGCAACGTGGTTCAGGCCGGCGGAAGCACAGTTCTGGCCGTAATCACGCAGATCCAGCCGATCACGGTGGTCTTCACGGTTGCGGAGGACAGCCTGGGGCAGATTCAGCCTCGGCTTGCCAAGAGAGCGAAACTTCCGGTCGATGCGTTGGACCGGAGCGACAAGACGAAGCTCGAAACGGGCACGCTGCTGACGCTGGACAACCAGATCGATACCACGACGGGGACAGTGAAGGCGCGCGCCCAGTTCCAGAACAAGAATTCCTTGCTGTTTCCCAATCAGTTCGTGAACACCCGTCTGCTGGTAAATACGCTGGTGGGCGCGACCCTGATTCCGACCGCGGCAGTGCAACAGAACGGCACAGCGTCATACGTGTACGTGCTGAAGAATAACGCGGCCCACCTGATGCCGATCACGGTGGGCGTGACCGATGGACAGACGGCGCAAGTCACGGGAATCAATCCCGGGGATGTTCTGGCAACTAGCAGCTTCGACAAGCTCCAGGACGGCACCGCCATCACTATTTCCAACCGGCCAATACCGGCCAACCCCAGTGGGAGCAATACTCCTTGAGTCCGTCGCGTCCCTTTATTCTGCGTCCGGTTGCGACCTCGCTGCTGATGGCGGCAATCATGTTGGTGGGCATTGTTGCGTATTTCCAGCTGCCTGTCTCCGCGCTGCCCGAGGTTGACTATCCGACCATACAGATACTGACGTTTTACCCGGGGGCAAGTCCGGACGTAATGGCGACCACGGTGACGGCCCCGCTGGAACGTCAGTGCGGCGAGTTGCAAGGCTTGAGCCAGATGACGTCGACCAGTTCGGGGGGCAACTCGGTCATCGTGCTGCAGTTCAACCTGAGCCTGAATATCGACATTGCCGAAGAGGAAGTGCAGTCGGCGATCAATGCGGCGCAGAGTTTCCTACCCGCGAATCTGCCGGCGCCGCCAATCTACAGCAAGACCAATCCGGCAGACGCACCGGTATTGACGCTGGCGGTCACGTCGAACACCACGCCGCTCTCCCAGGTGGAGGACCTGGTCGACACGCGGCTGGCGCCCAAGATCTCGCAGCTTAATGGTGTGGGGCTGGTAAGCATCAGCGGCGGACAGAAGCCGGCGGTGCGCATCCAGGCAAACCCGACGACGCTGGCCTCCTACGGCATCGACCTGGAAAACCTGCGCACGGCAGTCAGCAATGCCAGCGTCAACGCGGCCAAAGGCAACTTCGACGGGCCAAATCAGGACTATCAGATCGACTCCAACGACCAACTGGTGACCAGCACCGATTACAAGCAGGTGGTGGTGGCCTACCGGGATGGCGCTCCGGTAATGCTGACCGATGTCGCCAGGATCGTGGACGGGGTGGAGAACACGACGCAGGCGGCCTGGATGAACCAGACGCCGGCGATCATCCTGAACGTGCAGCGGCAGCCCGGCGCAAACACCATCACGGTGGTTCAGAGCATCAAGAATCTGATGCCGCAACTGGAGGCGAATCTTCCCCAGGGCATCCAGGTGACGACGCTCACCGACATGACGACGTCCATTCAGAGCTCAGTCAGAGACGTCGAGTATGAGCTGCTTTTGACGGTCTTCCTGGTGGTGCTGGTGATGTTTCTGTTTCTGCGAAGCGTCTATGCCACCATCATTCCCAGCGTGGCCGTGCCGCTGTCGCTGGTGGGCACGTTCGGCGCAATGTACCTGCTGGGATACAGCCTGGACAACCTGTCGCTGATGGCGCTGACCATTTCGACAGGCTTTGTGGTCGACGACGCCATTGTGATGGTGGAGAACATCTCGCGCTATGTGGAACACGGCGACTCGCCCATGCAGGCGGCGCTGAAGGGAGCCGAACAGATCGGCTTCACCATCATGTCGCTGACGGTATCGCTGATAGCGGTGCTGATTCCGCTGTTGTTTATGGGCGATGTGGTGGGGCGGCTGTTCCGCGAGTTCGCGGTGACGCTGGCGGTGACCATTATCATCTCCGCGGTGGTGTCGCTGACGCTGACGCCGATGATGGCCGCGCGCATTTTGAGACACGATCCGGTGGCACAGGAGAAGCCCTTCTACAAGGCCTCCGAACGCGCCTTCAACGCAATGATTGCGTTCTATGGCAGGACCCTGAAGTTCGTCCTGCGCTACCAGACCATCACCCTCCTGGTCGCGGTGGGCACCCTGGCTCTGACCGTTTTCCAATACATCGTGATTCCCAAAGGCTTCTTCCCGGTGCAGGATACGGGTGTGATTCAGGGCATTTCGCAGGCGCCGCAGACCATTGGCTCGAAGGGTATGGCGCAAAAACAACAGGACCTGGCGAAGGTGATCCTGGCCGACCGCGCGGTGGACACTATTTCCTCCTTTATCGGCGCGGATGGGACGAATACCACCACCAACAGCGGCAGGATGTCGATCAACCTGAAGCCGCTCAACCAGCGCGATCTGAGCGCCGCCGACGTGATCCGCAGACTGGAGCCGAAGATTGCCCAGGTCGAGGGCATTCAAATGTACATGCAGCCGGTACAGAACATCACGGTCGACGACCGGGTGAGCCGGACGCAGTACCAGTACACGCTGGAGGACCCGGACCAGAACGAGCTGAATGACTGGACCGGCCGTTTTGTGACTAAGCTGAAGCAGTTGCCGGAACTGGAGGACGTGGCCACCGACCAGCAGCCGGGCGGGCTTGCCGTATCCCTTGTGATCGACCGGGTGACGGCTTCGCGCCTGGGTATCGCTCCCACCACCATCGACAACACGCTGTACGACGCGTTTGGCCAGCGGCAAATCAATACCATGTATACGCAACTGAATCAGTACCACGTGATTCTGGAAGCGCAGTCGCAGTTTCAGCTCGACCCCAACAAGCTGAACCACATTTACGTCCAGGCAAACGCCGCCACCGGTACCATCGGGGCGGGCGCGTCAACCTCGTCGGGAAGAGGCTCTACCTCAGCCGGGTCGAATGCGCTTACGGCGGGCGCGCTGTACACGCCCGCGGCCAACTCGCTGGCGCCGGCGACCCGCATTCTGACCGCGGGAACCACGGCGGGGGGCGTGAACTCCGCGGGCGCCACCAGTGGGACTCCCAGCAATGCCATACCGCTGAGCGCGTTCTCGCACTTCGAGACCATCACCGAACCGCTCTCGATCACGCGCCAGGGACAGTTCCCAGCCATAACCGTGTCCTTTAACTTGGCACCGAATGCCTCGCTGGGCAGCGCCATCACAACCGTTACCAATCTGCAGAAGGGCATGAATATGCCCGCCAGCCTGCAGGCCGACTTTCAGGGCACCGCCGCATCGTTCCGGAACTCTCTGTCGAATGAGCCGCTGCTGATTCTGGCCGCATTGGTGACGGTTTACATCGTGCTGGGTGTGCTGTACGAGAGCTTCGTCCATCCAATTACGATTCTGTCGACTCTGCCGTCCGCCGGCGTGGGCGCATTCCTGGCGCTGATTTTGTTCAAGCAGGACCTGAGCATTGTCGCCATTATCGGCCTGGTGCTGCTGATCGGAATCGTGGAGAAGAATGGAATCATGATGGTGGATTTCGCGCTGGAATTGCAGCGCCAGCACGGCAAGAACTCGACCGACGCGATCTATGAGGCTTGCCTGCTTCGCTTCCGTCCTATCATGATGACCACGATGGCTGCGCTGCTCGGTGGCCTTCCGCTGGCGTTCGGGACGGGCATGGGATCGGAACTGCGCCGGCCGCTGGGCATTGTCATGGTCGGCGGGCTGCTGGTCAGCCAGGTGCTGACGCTGTATACCACCCCGGTGATTTACATCTTCTTCGACAACCTGGCGCATCGGTTCTCGCGCGGACCGGTTCGGCCAGCCGACGGCAATGAGCTGCAACCGGCGGGGCATCCATGAACATATCCGCGCCATTCATCCATCGTCCGGTAGCGACCACGCTGCTGACCGGTGCGATTGCGATAGCCGGATTGATTGCGTTTCAGGTGCTTCCCGTAGCGCCGCTGCCCCAGGTGGATTTTCCGACAATTTCAGTCGGCGCGGGACTTCCAGGGGCCAGCGCACAGATCATGGCGTCTTCGGTGGCCACACCGCTGGAACGGCAACTCGGGCACATTGCCGGAGTCACCGAGATGACGTCGTCCAGCGGACTGGGCTCAACCTCGATCACCATCCAGTTCGACCTGAGCCGCGATATCGACGGGGCGGCTCGCGACGTGGAAGCGGCCATCAATGCGGCGCGGACATATCTGCCTGCCAATCTTCCTGGCAACCCGACCTATCGCAAGGTCAATCCGGCCGACGCTCCGATCATGCTGCTTGCTCTGACCTCCGATGTCTATGGCCCGGACAAGATGTACGACGTGGCCTCCACCATCATGGTGCAAAAGATCTCGCAGATCCAGGGCGTGGGGCAGGTGAATGCGGGAGGGGGCGCGCTGCCTTCGGTCCGCGTAGAGGTGAATCCCACCAAGCTGGCCAGTTACGGGCTGACCATGGCGAATCTCCAGTCGGTGCTGAGCCTGCAGAACACCAATCTTGCCCGGGGGCAGATTACCGATGGAAACGTAAGCGCGGACGTCGTGGTCAACGGCCAGATATCCCAGGCCGTCGACTATCAACCGCTCATCGTCGGCTATAAGAACGGCGCCTCGGTACGCCTGTCCGATGTGGCTGACGTGATCGACTCGGTGGCGAATGTCCGAACCGGCGGCTACCTGAACGGCAAGCGCGCGGTGATGCTGATCATCTCCCGCCAACCCGGCGCCAACATTATCGACACCGTCGATCGTATCTACGCCCAGCTCCCATCTTTGAAGGCGGCCATTCCGAACGGCATCGAAGTGACAACGGTCATGGATCGCACCACGACCATTCGGGCATCCGTAACTACCGTCGAACGCACGCTGCTGGTCTCGATCGGGCTGGTCATCCTGGTGGTGTTTGCGTTTCTGCGCAGCCCGCGGGCAACGCTGATTCCCGCGGTCGCGGTGCCAACGTCGCTGATCGGCACGTTTGCGGTGATGTACGCATTCGGCTACACCCTGGACAACCTCTCGCTGATGGCGCTGACCGTCTCCACCGGGTTTGTGGTGGACGATGCAATCGTGGTGATGGAGAACATCACCCGTCACGTCGAAGACGGGATGGAGCCGTTCGCGGCTTCGCTGCGCGGGGCCAAGGAGATTGGCTTTACCGTGATGACCATCAGCATCTCGCTGATATCGGTCTTTATTCCGTTGCTGTTGATGGGGGGAATCATAGGACGGCTGTTCCGCGAATTCGCAGTCACGCTGTCCGCTGCGATCGTAGTGTCCATGTGCATTTCGCTGACGACAACACCCATGATGTGCGCCTACCTGATGAAGAGCGAGCGAGCCAGGAAGCATGGGCGGCTCTATGATCTGTCGGAGAGAAACTTTCAGTGGGTGCTGGGGGTTTACCGCAAGAGCCTGAGCTGGACCCTGGAGAATCCGGGCCTGGTTCTAACCGTCCTGATGCTGACCATCGCGCTGAATGTAGTCACGGGATACAAGATTCCCAAGGGCTTATTTCCGCAGCAGGACACCGGCCAACTGCAAGGCGCGATGCGCGGCCCCCAGGACGCCTCGTTCCCGGATCTGAACGCCAGCCTGTTGCAGGCTGAACGCGTTGTCAAGCGCGATCCGGCGGTTCAGAATGTGATGGGATTTACCGGGGGCGGAGGCGCGACAAACACCGGAAACCTGTTTGTCATCCTGAAGCCGCTCAACCAGAGGCCGCCAAACTCGAGCGCCGCCCAGGTCATCAATCGGCTGCGTCCGGGTCTAAGCCGGATCACCACCGCGTCAACCTTCCTGCAGGCAGCGCAGGACCTGAGAATTGGCGGACGCGGCGGCAACGCCATGTACCAGTACACCATCCAGGCAGACAACGTGGACGACCTGCAGACCTGGGGGCCGAAGCTGCTGGCGGCGATGACGAAGCTTCCGGGATTCCAGGACGTCAGCTCCGACCAGCAGAATGGCGGGCTGGACCAGATGCTGACCTACGACCGCGTCAAGGCGGCGCGGCTGGGGCAGACCGCCAGTTCGCTGGACTCCGCGCTCTACGCGGATTTTGGCCAATCGGAAGTGTCGCTCATCTACACCCAGTTGAATCAGTATTACGTTGTGCTGGAAGTCGCGCCGCAATACTGGGCGACTCCCGACAGCCTGAAGGATGTGTACATCCACCCGTCTCCGGCCAATCCGACGGTTACTGGAAACACCCCGTTGCTTTCCATGGCCAAGGTCCAGGCCAGCACCACGCCGCTGCAGTTGAATCACACCAGCCTGTTTCCTTCGGTCACGGTTTCGTTCAACCTGGCGCCGGGCATGGCGCTTAGCGACGCCACCCTGGCGATCGACCAGATGCAACAACAGCTTGGCACTCCCGCGACCGTGCGCGGATTTTTTGCGGGAACCCTGCTGGCGTATCAACAGTCGCTTAGCAGCGAACTGGTCCTGGCGCTTACTGCCGTGCTGGCCGTCTATATCGTGCTGGGAATTCTGTACGAGAGTCTGGTGCATCCGCTCACCATCATCTCCACGCTGCCGTCGGCGAGCGTGGGCGCGATGCTCGCCCTGATGATGTTCAAGCAGGACCTGAATATCATCTCGATCATCGGTATTGTTCTGCTGATCGGCATCGTGAAGAAGAACGCCATTATGATGGTCGACTTTGCGCTGCAGGCGGAGCGCGAGGGTGGCATGAACACCCACGACGCGATCTTCGAGGCATGCATGCTGCGCTTCCGGCCTATCATGATGACGACTGCGGCGGCACTGTTCGGAGCACTCCCGCTGGCCTTTGGAACCGGGACAGGATCGGAACTGCGCCGGCCGCTGGGCATCACCATCGTCGGCGGATTGGTGGTCAGCCAGATGCTGACGCTCTACACCACGCCGGTGGTCTATCTTGCGCTCGATAGGTTGCGCCTGCGTGTGATGGGAGAGAAACGCGACACCTACAACCCCGGCGGCGGACCGATTCCGGCCGCGGCGGATTAAAATTGATGAACCCAGGAATGTACCGACTATGACCACCTTCCGTCTCCACTCTGGAACCACTGCCACGCTGGCCGCCCTGCTGCTGACCGGCTGCATGGTCGGGCCCAAGTACCAGAAACCGCCCGCGATCGCGCAGGCCCCTCCGGCCGCGTACAAGGAGTCGCCCACTCCTGCCGACGCGGGCACGTGGAAAGTGGCGCAGCCGCAGGACGCGGTGTTGCATGGCAACTGGTGGGAGATCTACAGCGATCCAGAATTGAATCAGCTGGAAGAGAAGCTAAACATCGATAACCAGAACATCAAGGTGTATTTTGCCAACTTCATGGAGGCGCGGACGCTGATTGCGCAGGCGCGGTCGCAGCTGTATCCCACGGTGACAACCGGACCTTCCTATTCGCGTACGCAGACCTCGGGACATGTTGGAAGCGCGGCGCCATCGGCGGCCATTGGAAAGCAGGCGAACCTGTTCCAACTGCCGGTGGATGCCTCCTGGGCGCCGGATTTGTGGGGCAAGGTACGCAATCAGATTCGGGAAGCGCAGTACAACGCGCAGATGAGTGCAGCCGACCTGGAAAATGTGAAGCTAAGCGAGCAGACCAGCCTGGCGATCTATTTCTTCGAGATCCGGGGGCAAGATGCCCTGCAGGCGATCTATAGCCAGACCGTGGCCGACGATCAGAAGTCGCTTGACTATACCCGGGCGCAGTATGAAACCGGGGTTGGCACCGAGATATCGGTGGTCGAGGCGGAGAACACGCTGGAGAATGCGCAGGCCGCCCTGACTAACCTGGGCGTGGCGCGCGCGCAATACGAACACGCGATCGCGGTGCTGATCGGGACCGACCCCTCTTCGTTCTCCATTCCGGTAAAGCCGCTGAATGCAACCCCGCCGGCGGTGCCGATCGGTGTGCCCTCGCAGTTGCTGGAGCGCCGGCCGGACATTGCCACCTCGGAGCGTGCGATGGCCGCAGCCAATGCGCAGATCGGGATTGCGACCGCGGCCTACTACCCGACCTTGACCCTGAGCGCGGACGGCGGGTTTGAAAGCTCGGTGTTTGGGCATCTGCTGGATTGGTCGAGCCGCTTCTGGTCGGTCGGCCCTTCGGTCTCGGAGACTATTTTCGATGCGGGATTGCGGCGGGCCGAGGTCAACCAGTACATCCAGGTCTATAACGCGGATGTGGCTACGTATCGCCAGACCGTGCTGACGGCGTTTCAGCAGGTGGAGGACTATCTCGCCGCAGTGCGCATCCTGTCGAACCAGTTGCAGCAGCAGCAGGCGGCAACCGACTCGGCGGAGCGATTTGTCGATCTGGAGACGGCGCGCTACCAGACCGGTATCGACCCGTATATCGATCTGGTCACGGCCCAGGAGACGCTGCTGAGCGATCGGCAGACGCTGGCGAACCTGCACACGCAGGAGATGACGGCTTCGGTCTCGCTGATCGAAGCGCTGGGCGGAGGATGGGACAGCACCCAGCTGCCCACACCGGCACAGGTCTCGCAGAAACTCATTCCGGCGCGGGCCACCATCCAGAAATAAGCGCGACCGGCATTGCGGCGACCGCAGGCCGGCAGGGAAGTGCCAGCCGTCGCAGCCAGTGCGCCGGAACGGCTGCGTCCAACGCCGGAAGCCGCTGAGGGCAATGCGCGTGGCTAGATATCCACAAAATTAAGGCCCATATGACACTAAAGTGTTAGATGGCGATGCCGATGGAGAATGGGAGAGCAGACTCCCCTGACGGGATTGGATCTGCGGGGCAGCTTCAAAAAAAGAGGTGCCCGTGATCGGGCCGGCTGCCCGGGTAAGCCGCGAAACAAACGCCGAAGAGGGAAGTGGTGGCGATGGCAATCATGGAGCAAATTGGGTCATACAGTCTCGCGCGAACCAGCAAACCGCAGTTGAATGCGAACCCGGACGCGATGGCACAAGTCCTATCGAGAGGCTCGGTACGGGGCACCAGGGTGTGGGCCTTGCGCAGGATGATCGCGGCGGGGACATACCGCGTCTCGTCCTCAGACTTGGCGGCAAAACTGCTCCAGGTGATGCAGGAGCAGCGCAGCGGACAGGGCCGCTGGATGCAGACCTGACGCCAAACATCTGGCAGCGACATGCAGGATGGACTATGTGTATTTACAGGTACTTGCCACATCGTCCGCCAAGTTGCGCATCCATAGTACCGCTGAACATGCAGAATCAGAACAAGTTATGAATGGCGGAGAGACAGAGATTCGAACTCTGGATACCTTGCGGTATACACGCTTTCCAAGCGTGCGCCTTAAGCCACTCGGCCATCTCTCCGCGGTAGTGCGGATTGTATGAATCTATCACACCGTGCGCGCCTAGCCGCCATGGCCGCGCCTGCATTCCGGGCCACCTGGCTCTCTTAGAGTTATGAATCCAACACCGCGGCACCGAAGTGTCTCGGAGACGCAAGATTCATCAGGGTATGAGCCGGGCTGCTGCAAGTTTGCGATGCCATTGCAAGTTTGCGATGCCATTCAGGCAGCCATGCTAGCGCACGGCAATAGCTTAGACGGAAGAACAAGCTCCGATGGCGTATGCAGGCGGAGCGGCAGATTTATCCGAGCCGTCTAGGTCATAAAGGTAACGTCTGATAACAGATATTATGTATAGTCAGCGCAGGGAGCGCAGGGAGCGCGCGTCCCCGCTATCTTTGCCTCCCAGCCGCGGCTTCCCTCTTGCGCCAGGAGAAGCTGACCCCGATCGGGTGCTGCTTTCTAGCGCCAGTCCGTCTCAGCACGAGCGCCGCCGCCTACGAAGTGCACGACCTCCAGGCGATCGCCTGAGGCTACAGGGATCTCGGCCCAGAGATCGCGCTGGGCGATCTCGCCGTTGTGCTCGACTGCGATGCGGTCGCCTTTCAGCTTCAACTCCGCGATCACCTGGGCGAGCGTGACCGGCGGCGTCAGGTCGTCGAACGTGCGCCTTTGACCATTGATTGCGAGGATGAGGGACATCGTTTCCTAGCCTAGCAGGTTGTCGCGGCTCAAACTCCTCGCGACGGCGCGCGAAGGGTCCGGCGAGCATTATCAGACGTTCCGCTGTAAGAGAGGCCATAGAAGGTTCAGCGGGCCGTTGCCTGCCCCGCGACGCTCGGCTGTTCGCAGAGCGCCGGCCACATAGTCTTTCGCGGCCTGAGCTGCGTGGCCCGGCGGATCCCCCAGGACCAGCCGGCTAAGGAAGGCGCTGGAGAAGGCGCAGCCTGTCCCATGGGTGGACCGGGTCTCGACCCGTTCGCCGCGCAGCCGCAACTCCTCCCCGTTGGGCGCTAGAAGGAAATCGTCCGGAGGGTCGAGGTGGCCGCCGGTGGCGACGACTCCCAGGCCGGGCCGGTGAGAATGGACCGCCTTGGAAGCTGCCTGGGCGATTGCGGTCTGCAAAGCCCGGCAGGCGATGGGCAGATGCTCGCTGCGGGCAACAGGCAGACCGGCAAGCACGGCGAGTTCGTCCAGGTTCGGAGTGATCCAGTCGACCAGGGGCAGCAGGCGTTCGCGCAGCAGGAGGATGCCGGCGGGATCGAGCAGTTCCCTGCCCGAAGTCGATCGCAGCACGGGATCGAGGACCACGGCTACCGGGTGATGATTGTCATGTGTTTGACGAAGTTTTTCCAGATAATCGCAGATTCTATTTATGTTATCCATGTTCGATACCATCCCAACTTTGATGCCTGCGGGGGGTAGATCGGCCTGAAGGCATTCAAGAGTGTCACCCACCACGGAGGCGGGTGTGGGATGCGTGGAACGCACGCCGAGGGTGGATTGGACGGTGAGGGCCGCAATACAGGCGGTGCCAAACAGGCCGTGCGCGGCGAAGACCATCAAGTCGGCGGTCACCCCGGCTCCGGACGAAGGGTCGAAGCCGGCGATGGTGAGAACGGTGGGCATGGGCCGGAGGGGTGGAAAATCCCGAAAATCCGCAGAGGTCGAAAAAAAACTGCATTCCTCCCGGGACGGGCCGATATAGGAGGCATCCAACCTTTATGGGTCAAACACTGCGACTTTTGGGGTACTTCACAGTCTTGGGGCAGTCCATCTTCTATACCACAAAAAGGCCTGTTTCCGCAACTGCCTTCAGCCGATAAGGTCTTACAGATGTTTGACTTGGATCGACTACGCAATGACAATAACAGAAGGAGCGTGCGAATGAATAGTCCTTCTTTCACAGTTGCTCGAAAACGATCGTCTGCGTCGCTGCAGAAGATCGGGGCCAGCGTATTAATGATGGGTCTGGCGCTGTCGGCTTCAGCCCGGGACGGGTCCCCCTCCATTAAGGACCAGGCGCCGAGCACACAGGCCAAACCTAAGGCTAACAATCACAAACCACGCCGGTGGCTGCAGGTTGGTATCGCCTCGTGGTACGGATCGCGGTTTGAGGGGCGG
>Ga0224557_1003738_pt1 | contig 11630 bp, 9 predicted proteins | sample 714S31014metaG_FD_180677 | JGI IMG/M metagenome (GOLD analysis project Ga0224557, IMG submission 180677) | Peat soil microbial communities from Stordalen Mire, Sweden - 717 S3 10-14 | ecosystem: Environmental > Terrestrial > Soil > Wetlands > Peat | place: Sweden: Norrbotten County, Stordalen... | reverse complement strand
ACTCACGCTTGACCGACCTCGCGACCGGATAACCACGCGGCATAGCAACCTCCCAAATCATCGGATGTTGCACTGACCGTATGAATCCGCCCAGCGTGTCGCCGCCCTAGCGTCGATGTCGCGTGGCCGTTGGTGTCGCGGGCCGACGCCTAACCTGCCGATCAGCGCGCGAACGCACGCCCCGCTAGCTCGACTTCGGCCGACAACGGCAGGGCCGCAGCCGAAGCGCCCACTGCCACCGCATAGCTTCCCGGCTGGATACGCCAGGCTCCGGCGTTGCCGTCGTAGCGGGCAAGCAGGCGCGGATCCGCTTCGATAGTCACCCGACAGAGTGCGCCGGGCTCGATCTCGACCCGCTCGAATCCGAGCAGCCGCAATCGCTGCTCACCGGGCGCCGCCGTCAGATACAGCTGCGGGACGTCGGCCCCGCCGCGGTCGCCGATGTTGACGACGTTGAAGCTGGCACGCACCGTGTGTCCGCCGGCGACAACCAAGTCGCGGTACTCGAAGCTGGTGTAGGACAAGCCGTGTCCAAAGGCGAACATCGGGTCCGCGCCCGTTCTCGCGAACCAGCGATAGCCGACGTCGGCTCCTTCGGAGTAGTGGATGGTGGTCGATGTCCCCCACTGCGCGCCGAGGTCGGGCAGCTCCGGACGCGGGGTCTGAGCGAGGTCGGCAGGGAACGTGATCGGCAGGCGGCCCGACGGATTCACTTGGCCGGAAATGATTTCCGCGATGGCTTGACCACCGGCCTGACCCGGATACCAGGCCTGCACGATGGCGTTCACCGAATCTCGCCAGGGCATGGCCGCCGGGTTGCCGGTCTCCAGCACGACAACGGTGTTGGCATTGGCGCCGGCGACGGCGGCAATCACCGCGTCCTGGCCCCACGGCAACGACAGGTCGGCGCTGTCGAACCCCTCCCCCTCGACGCGGATCCCGAACACGATCGCAAGATCAGCTCGCCGCGCCGCCAGCACCGCCTCGGCCGGACTCAAACCAGGATCGAATTCGATTTGAGCGTGCGGGAATTGCTTTCTCAGCGCGTCCAGCGGACTCGACCGCAGTAGGTACAGATTGCGCAGGGACGCCGTCAGGTCGGGGCCGCCGATCGGGATCACCGCCGCGTAGCCGCCCGGGGGAACGACGGCACTCGAACCGCAACCGGTCGGTACACCGACCTGCGCATAGCCGCCGATCACCGCAATGCGCGCGGACGATTCGGGCGCCAAGGGCAACACCCCGCGGTTCTTCAGCAGGACGATCCCCTGCCGTGCGACCTGCAACGCAATCTCTTGGTGTGCAGCCAGATCCGGTACGGGCGCGGCTCCCCAACGGTCGATTCCGACGGCGAACATCGACCGCAATATCCGCCGGACCATGTCCGACAAACGTTCTTTCGGCAACCTGCCATCGGCGTAAGCGGCCCGCAGCGGATCGCCGAACGCCTCCGACCCCCACAGCACGGTATCGATCTGTGCGCCGCACTCCTGGTCGAGGCCGTGCAACGCGAACTCCCAGCTGGGCGTGGCACCCCAATCGGACATCACCCAGCCGCGGTATCCCCAGACGCCTTTCAGCACCTCATTGATCAAGACGGCGTTTCCGCCCGCATAGTCACCGTTGACCTTGTTGTACGCCGTCATCACGGCGCCAGGTTGCGACCGCTCGATGGCGATCTCAAACGCCAGCAGGTCCGATTCGCGATGCTCATCGGGATCGATGACGGCGTCCAGCCAGTGCCGGTTGGTCTCGTTGCAGTTCAGTGAATAATGCTTGACCGTCGAGATCACACCCTGTTGCTGTATCCCGTTGACCGACTCGGCGGCCATCGTGGCGGTCAAAAGCGGGTCTTCGGAAAGGTATTCGAAGTTGCGGCCGTTGCGCGGGTCGCGCGCCAGGTTCATTGCGCCCGCCAGCTGCACGTTGAACCCGCGGCTGCGTGCCTCCCAGCCGATCACCTCGCCCGCGGAGCGGGCGAGCGTGGGGTTGAAGCTGGCGGCAAGCGCCAGACCGGCCGGCAAGGCGGTGGCGGTGTCACCCGGACGGAAGCCGGGGTTCGTCACGCCGAGGCCGGCATCACTCATCTGCAGCGCCGGCACACCGAGCCGCGCAATTCCGGGCACGTACCCCGCACTCACCGGAACGCCCGGTGGGATCCGCGCGTCCCGCAGGGGCCACATTTCGCCGCCCCCCATCAGGCCGAGCACCAGCGAGAAGCGCTCGTCATCAGTCATCCGGGCCTCGACGTCACGCGCGCGGACATCGGCTTCCAACTCGGCTAGCTGGTCCAACGCGCCCCCTCTTTGGCGTAGACAACACGCAGCACGTACCCGGCTTCCGGTCCCATCACCAGCTCGGCCAGCGTACATATCGTTGCGACGAATTCTGGACCGTGCGGGGGCAGCGCCCGGCACAGGTGGTGGGCCACCTCGTGCAACACCACCAGCTCGCGCATCGCCCAGCCAGCGGTGTCACGGTCGGGAACCGCGATAACGCCGGCGCCGTCACGGTTCTCATAGTGCGCGGCGGAGGCCGCGCGCCGCGGTCGCACTCTGGGCGCCGATACCTCCGGCCACTGTTGCCGCACCCCCGGCAGCGCAAGTACGTCGTCGACGTAGCGCTGGACGGACTCAACCGACGCGAACCGACCCTCCGGCGGCAACGTCAGCTGCGTACCGAAGAACTCCACCGTGGGCGACCCGTGCTCGGCGGCGCGGTCGAACAGCGTCCGGACGAAGTCTTCAGCCGCATAAACCCTGGAGCGCTGGGAGTCCCGCTTGCGAGAACCTCCCGAGGAATCCCCCGGAGTCACCGGCCCAGAGCGGTTCGCGCCCCGGGCAGCTCGGGGCTGTTGCCGAGGCGGGCTCGCCTACCCGCCCGATCACCGGCGCGGCGCGCCGCCGACGAGTACCCGGCCGAGGCCCTGCTGGCCTGCCAGGTGCCGCGCGCTTTCGACGCGCCGCGATAGAAGTCGTGCAGCTCGAGCTCCTTGTCCCGCAAGGCGATAGCGGTACCGGGCGTATGACCACGGCCGGTGGTGGCCTCTCGCCGGGTCTGATCGCGGGCCTCGGCCAGGCGTTGGCCAACGCGAACCCCGAACGCCAGCTGGAAGTTGAGCCGGGCGGTGATCGTCGGCGTGGGTCGGTGGGCACCCGATGCGAGGTAGGCGTCGGACGCACGCACCATTTGAACAACCAAGCTGGCATACAGGGCGTGACTGGCGTCGATATCCTCGGCGAACCCGTACGCGTAGAGGAACGTCGAATTCGACGCCACATCACAGCGCACTTCGTTCGCCGCGGCGATCCCCACGAAGAGCTGCACATACGTTCGCAGGCCCTTAGTGCCCGCCGCCCCGATGGTGATGGTGCGCTGGGCCGGGCCCTGCGCGGCTGACCGACTGGCCGCGTGCGACCGGGCCACTGCCAAGTCGATCGAAGCGGTCGTCGCCAGCCGTTGCGCCGCGCTCATGAACGCGTCAGCCTCGTGGGCGTTGTCGGTCCCTTCGGCCTGACGCAGCAACGCGGCGATGCGCGCCAGCATTTTGTCGTCGGTCATAGCGCCAAACTACTTGACGGGTACGACACTTCGCTTACAGCCGCTCACAATCGCGTCAGGATCCACGAGACCACATCGTCGAGCACCTGGTCGCGCTCCGGCTCGTTGAACACCTCGTGGTACAGCCCGGGGTAGACCTTCAGCTCGACGTCGGCGGACCCGACACACTCGACCAGCCGGCGGCTCCCGGCGACAGGGATCAGCCGATCCTCGGAACCGTGCACCACCAGTAGCGGCGCCGTCAGCGCGGGTGCCCGCTGCGGCATGGTCTCACCCACCTGCAGCAGGGCACGGCCAACGCCGGCAGGGACTTTGCCGTGGTGCACGAGCGGGTCGGCGTTGTACGCGGCCACCACCGCGGGGTCACGGGATATCGCATTGACGTCGAGTTGCTGCGCCGGCAGGCCGGGCACGACCACTCCGAGGATTTTGGCGGCAAACGCCAGGACCGGCGACACCTGGTCCTGGGCCGCCACCGCCGGCCCGGAAAGCACCATCAGGTCGTAGGCGTCCGGGCGTTCGACGCCATAGGCGAAGACGATCCCCCCACCCATGCTGTGCCCGAGCACGATGCACTTCAGGCCGGGGTGTTCCCGGGCCGCGATACCGACCAGGGTGGCGAAGTCACCGGTGTACTCGGTGATGTCCCGTACCAGCACTCGTTTGCCGCCCGAACGGCCGTGCCCACGGTGGTCCAGCGCGTAGGTGACCAGCCCGGCCTCGCCGAAACGCTGGGCAACATGGTCGTAGCGGCGAGCATGCTCGCCGAAACCCTGCGACAGCACCACGACCGCCTGCGGCGGGGTATCCGGGGTCCAGACGTCGTAGACGATCCGCACGCCGCCGACGCCGTCGAAATTCCGTTCAGTCCGGGTGATAGTCACTACGGGCAGCGTAATGGCTCCTCGCGCGGACTGCGGCCGGAGGCGCTGCGTAGGCTCGCTCGGGAGAGCTGCCCGCTCGCGATGAGTTGGCTGTCTGAGCCGGCTGGGTCCAGGAAGGTGGAGCAAATGGCGGATACCCTGCTCGTCGAACACGTGCCTGGGAAGCCGCATCTGCTGTTGGGCGCCTTCGACATTGGCAGCGTGGGCTATGTCGCCGAAGAGTTCTTCGTTTCCGGCACTGCGTCGTCCTATACCCCGGCAACACAGTTGAGCCCGGACGGCCGATGGAATGTAATGCCGTCGGGCACCGCTGATTACACCACTCGGATAGTGGTGCTGACGCCGGCCGATCGGGCGCAGTTTAACGGCACGGTGCTGGTCGAGTGGCTCAATGTGAGCGGCGGCATCGATGCTCCGGCCGTGTGGATGATGGCGCATCGCGAAATAGTTCGCGCCGGCTACGCCTACGTGGCGGTCTCGGCCCAGCGGGTGGGCGTACAGGGCGGTGCGAGCATGCTCGGGGCGGACATGTCCCTGAAGAGCCAGAATCCGGCGCGATATGCAGCGTTGTCCCACCCGGGCGACGCCTTCGCCTACGACATTTATTCGCAGGTGGGCGGGCTAATCAAAAATGCCGAGCGCAACGACGTTCTGAGCGAGCTCAGCGTGCGACACGTGGTCGCCGTGGGCGAGTCCCAATCGGCCATGTTCCTGACCACCTACGTCAACGCCGTCGATCCGCTCGCCCGAATATACGACGGCTTTCTGGTGCATTCCCGATTCGGTCCGGCCGCGCCGCTGGACGGCGTTTCCATATACGAAGATCCGCAGACCAACACGCCGCAAGCGATCCCGTTCCGGGCGGATCTGCGCGTCCCACTGGTCTCGGTCATCACCGAAACCGACCTGCTCGGCGGCGTGCGACACGGCTACTACTTCGCCCGGCAGCCCGACAACCAGTGGCTGCGCGTCTGGGAAATTCCCGGCACCGCACATGCCGACAACTACACGATCCAGGTGGCGCCGATCGACACCGGCTCAGCGCCACTCGAAGACATCGTGGCAGCGTATGCGCCGACCAACACCCTGATGGGTCAGCAACTCGGACACTTCATCAACTTCGCACCCCAGCACCACTACGTGCTGCAGGCGGCGGTCGCCGCGCTGGACACCTGGGTCCGGACCGGCGAGCCGGCTCCCACGGGGCCACCTATGGAGGTACGCGAAACTGACGCGCCCCAGCTGATTCTGGATTCCAACGACGTTGCCCAAGGTGGCGTGCGGACCCCATGGGTGGACGTGCCGACGGCACGGACATCCGGTGCCGGCGCTGTAGAGAGCGTTATGTCCATGCTCTTCGGCTCCGGCGAACCCTTCGACGCCGCCACGTTGGCCCGGCTCTACCCCGACGGAAGCACGCAGTACCTGAAAAGCTTCACGGCGGCGCTGGACACCGCGATCCAATCCGGGTTTATTTTGGCGGCTGATCGTGCGGAGATTCTCCAGCTCGCTGCCGCAACTTATCCTGGCGCCTGATCTGCTCGGCGCCGGGGTGGCCCGACTAAACTGAAGGCATGCCCGCCAGCGTTGAGATTCGACGCGCGGCCGACCGGGCCGTCACCACCACCGCATGGCTGAAATCCCGGCACTCGTTCTCGTTCGGCGACCACTACGAGCCGGAGAACACCCACCACGGACTGCTGCTGGTGAATAATGACGACTCCGTACAGCCCGCAAGCGGATTCGATACGCACCCACACCGGGACATGGAGATCGTCACCTGGGTACTGCGGGGCGAACTGACACATCAGGATTCCATGGGCAACCGCGGAGTGATCTACCCCGGTCTGGCCCAACGGATGTCGGCAGGCAGCGGGATCCTGCACTCGGAGAAGAACGATTCCTTAACCGAGCCCGTTCATTTCGTGCAAATGTGGGTGATCCCCGACGAGACCGCCGCCACCCCGAGCTACCAGCAGCAGGAGATTGAGAACGGACTATTAAGCGACAACCTGCTGACCATCGCCTCGGGCATACCCGGGCACGACGCGGCTATCACCCTGCACAACCGCGATGCTGCCCTGCACGGCGCGCGGTTGCGCCCCGGTGCTGCGGTCGACTTGCCGACGGCGCCCTACCTGCATCTATTCGTCCCGCGCGGCCGTGTCACCGTGGAAGGTCTAGGCGAGCTGAGCGAGGGCGACGCAGTCCGTTTCAACGATTCCGACGGCCGACGGGTGACCGCGCAAGGCCCGTCGGAAGTCCTGGTCTGGGAGATGCACGCCACACTGGCTGAGCGGGCATGACGCGGAACACATTGCGCAGCCGATGTGACTTTCGGACGTCGAGTGGCGGACGGTGGACTTCTGGCGCTTGGCTAGACGCGCCACTGGTTTACTGAGGAAGCCGAAAGCGCGATCTCACAAAGCGATGCGTTCATTGCCGGAAAAGAGCACAGTTCATGGACGCAAACGACGTGCGGGATGAAGACGAGCAGCAGGAGCCGCAAGAGTCGACCCCGAATGACCACGACCCGGTGGTGATCTCCGCCGCCGGTGTCGGCGTGGACGGCGAACACGGCCCGCTGTTCTCGGGCGTCGACCTCGCACTCACCTCGGGCCTGCACGCCATTCAGCTGCCCGGCGGTCCGGGACAGGACGCGTTCCTGCTGACGCTTGCGGGGCGCCTCAAACCCACGCACGGCACCGTCACGGTGCTCGGCGACACACACCCGCGCGCGATCCGTCGACACTGCGCGATCGCGGCGTTCTCCGACATCGACGAGCTGGAGGAATCAGTCACCGTGCAGACCGTGCTCGCCGAGCAGAGCGGGTGGCTGGCGCCGTGGTACTCGCGAGTGCCCGCTGACGCCGGCGGAGCCGAAATGGTGGACGTGTTCGGCGACATCCCGGCGCCGCACACCAGGAAATACATCGTTGAGCTGTCCGACTTAGAGCTGTTTCTGCTGCGCATCACGCTGGCCCTGCTCTCGGATCGTCCGATCCTGGTAGTCGGGGACCTCGAACAGGTCCGGGACAACTCACAGCGGGCGCTCGCGGTCGAGCGACTCGGCGCGATAGCCCAACCGCGCACCGTCGTCGTCGGCGTGACCAACCCGCTCGGCATCGACGCCCCCGACCACGGTCTGCACGATCACCGAATCCTGATCGAAAGGGACTGACAATGCTGGCTGGACTCGCATTCGGCTCGGAGATCAAGCGTTTCGGCCGCCGCCGCTTGACCCGCGTGGCGATCGTCACGCTGATGCTGTTGCCACTGGTGTACGGCGCGCTGTACCTGTGGGCGTTCTGGGACCCCTTCGGTCACGTGAACAAGATGCCCGTGGCGCTCGTCAACTCCGACCGCGGTGCCACCGCGGCCGGGCAGCAGTTCGACGCAGGCACCGAGATCGCCAAGAGCCTGACCCAGGACCGCAGCCTGGACTGGCACGTCGTCAGCCCCGCGGAGGCACGTAGCGGTGTCGATCACGGCAGGTATTACTTCATGCTCGAGCTGCCTCCGGACTTCAGCGAAGCGATCGCGTCGCCACTGACCGGGCAACCGAAGAAAGCCGAACTGATCGCCGTCTACAACGACGCCAACAACTACATCTCGTCCAGCATCGGGCGCACCGCCATCGACCAAGTACTCAACGCTGTATCGACCCGCATCGCCGGACAGGCGGTCAATCAGGTGCTGTCGGTGGTCGTTTCATCGGGCGCGGGGATCAAACAGGCGGCCGACGGGGCCCGACGACTCGATGACGGCGCGGGCCAGCTGGCCGCCGGTCTGCACACGGCCCGGTCCGCCTCGGGGCAGCTCGCCGCCGGGGCAAAGCAGCTCTCCGACGGCATCGACCAGGCCACCGACCCGTTACTCGCAGTGAGCAAGGCGCTGTCGCAGATCGGCGGCAACACCGCACAGCTACAGCAGGGCGCGGCCGCGTTGCAACAGGCCAACGATCAGATTGGCGCCATCGCCGCGGCACAGGACGGCGCGGCCACCTCGCTGGGGCCGGTGATCAATCAGCTCTCCGCGAGCCAGGACCCCGCGGTGGCCAACGCCGCCGCGAGCCTGCGCGGCATTGAGGATCAGCTGCGCGGGCATCAGTTCACGCCACAGATCCGCCAGCAGCTCATCGATGCGCAGAACTCCGCCATCGCGATGACGTCGGGGCTGCGCACGCCCGGCAGCCCGTTGGCATCCGCACTCGACCAGCTCGGTGGCGGGGCGCAGAACGTCACGGACAGGCTCAATCAACTGCGCAGCGGAGCCCAGAAAGTTGCCGCCGGTAACGCCGAGTTAGACAGCGGCATAATCAAACTCGACGACGGAGCCGGGCAGCTGAAGACGGGATCGGCCGAACTGGCGACCAAGCTCACCGAGGGCGCCAACCAGGTGCCCAATTGGACGACTCAACAAAAGGACGCGATCGCCGACACCGTCGGCGGCCCGGTGCGCCTCGACGCCACGCACGAGAACGCCGCACCCAACTTCGGCACCGGCATGGCGCCGTTCTTCCTCACACTCGCCTTGTTCTTCGGCGCGCTGGTGTTATGGATGGTGTTGCGGCCGTTACAAAGCCGCGCGATCGCCGCGGAGGTGCTCCCCCTACGCGTGGCGCTGTCCAGCTACCTGCCCGCAGCTGTCATCGGCACATTCCAGGCGACCATCCTGTATTGCGTGGCGCGGTTCGCCCTCGGCATCCACGCCTCGCACCCGTTCGCGATGCTGGCGTTCATGATTCTGATCTCGTGTGCGTTCGTCGCCGCGACCCAGGCGATCAACGCGCTCGTCGGCGCTGCGGTGGGCCGGGTGCTGATCATGGCGCTGCTGATGCTGCAGTTGGTCAGCGCCGGCGGCATGTACCCCGTCGAGACAACATCGAAGCCGTTCCAGGTCCTGCACCGCTTCGACCCGATGACCTACGGCGTCAACGGGCTACGCCAGCTCATATTGGGCGGCATCGACGGCCGGCTGTGGCAGGCGATCATCGTGCTCTTCGCCATATGGGCCGTCGCGGTGGCAATCTCCAGCCTGTCCGCGCGGCGGGACCGATTGTGGAACCTCGAGAGGCTGATTCCGGCGATCAAGATCTGAACGGTCGCATAGAGTTGGCACGACGGACAGGAGCCGGCATGTCTAAAGCGCAGCCGCGGCACGCGGCGCCGAACCCCAAGCGCGACGTACGAGCGCTACGGACCGTGCAGTTCTGGACGTTACCCATCGTCGTCACATTGGCCCTGATGTCGGCGCTCTGCGCGCTCTACCTCGGCGGCATCCTGAATCCCACCACGAACCTGCGGCATTTCCCGATCGCCGTGGTCAACGAGGACGCCGGAACGGCCGGCGGGCAGATCGTCGACGGCCTGACCGCCGGGCTGGACAAGAACAAGTTCGACCTGCGGGTGGTCTCCCACGACGAGGCCAAGCTGCTGCTGGACCGGGCTCAAGCGTATGGCGAGTTGCTGATTCCACCGACCTTCTCGTCCAACCTCCATGACTTCGGGGAAAGCGCGGTCCTGCCGACCCACGCGGACCGACCGTCCGTGACCATCTCGACTAACCCCCGTGCGGGCACGCTGGCGGCCGGTATCGCCAACCAGACGCTGACCCAGGCGATGGCGGTGGTCAATGGCAAAGTGGGCCAGTACGTTACGGCGGAGGTCGCCGAGCAGACCGGTGGGGCTCAACTGACAGGGGCGTCGCAATTGGGGCTCGCCAGCCCGATCGACATCAAGACGACCGTGTACAACCCGCTACCCAACGGCACCGGCAACGGGCTCTCTGCGTTCTACTACGCGCTACTGCTGTTGCTGGCCGGCTTCACCGGCAGCATCGTGGTCAGCACCTTGGTTGACTCGTTGCTCGGTTATGTGCCCGCCGAATGGGGCCCGGTGTACCGCTTTGCCGAGAAGGCAAATATCTCACGGTTCCGCACCCTGTTGGTCAAGTGGGGGATGATGGTCGTGCTGGCGTTGTCGACGTCGGGGGTCTACCTGGCAATAGCCCACGGCCTTGGCATGCCGATCGCGCTCGGCTGGAAAACATGGGCGTACGGAGTGTTCGCCATCATCGCGGTCGGTGTCACGTCCAGCTCCCTGATCGCGGTGCTGGGCTCGATGGGATTGCTGTTCAGCATGTTGGTTTTCGTGATCCTCGGCCTACCGTCGGCGGGTGCCACCGTCCCGCTGGAGGCGGTACCGCCGCTGTTCCGCTGGCTGGCCGAATTCGAACCAATGCACCAAGTGTTCCTGGGCGTGCGGTCGCTGCTCTATCTCAACGGTGCCCCGGAGGCTGGTTTATCCCAGGCGTTGTTGATGACGGCGATCGGCCTGGTCATCGGGCTGTTGTTGGGCGGCATCACCACACGCGTATACGACCGCAGTGGATTTCACCGGATTCCGGGCGCCGTCGAAATGGCGATCGCCGGGGCGCACCAATCACAACATCAGGCTCGCGCAGCTAAGATCGACGGCCCAAGCGAGCCGAAACACGAAGACGCGACCGAACCTGACCAGGCCGACACAACAGCGACCGCGACCGAAAGTTCAAGCGAGCAAACGTAATTCCGCCGCGCCCTTAGCGTCACCCGTTTGTTATTAAAGTTGACAGTGTTGCTTGTGTGACTGATGCTGTGGGTACTGCATCCACATCAGGGCCAAAGGAACCACCGTGCTGACACCGAGTGCCGGCCTGCGCCGACTGGCGGCGTGCTGGGCTGCCCTGGTTGGGTGCGCGACCCTGGCGATCAGCACGGGACAGCCTGTCGCGCACGCCGCTGACGGCCGCGAGATGCTCGAGGGCGCCATCGGCACCACCAAGGGCTCCTACCTGGTCTACAACTTCGGCTCCGGTCACCCCATGCCAATGCTCAACGCCGCCGGCAGCTGGTATGAGTCGAACAACGGCGGCCATCTGATGATCATCAAAAATGCGGCCGAACGGCTCTCGCCACATCTGTTGGTGGACACGCACCAGGGCGCGCAGGCCCGCTGTGAGAGGAACGCCGGGGCCCGCACCAGCGAAGGGCTGTTGCAAGCATCCGAGCTCTACGAACCGCGGCAGGCGTGGCAGCGGATGGGGGAACCGACCATCGCGATCAATGCCAACTTCTTCGACGTGCGCCCGCAACAGGGCGGGTCCTGGCGGACGACGGGCTGCAGTTCACCGCTTGGCGCCTTT
>Ga0224557_1003737_pt1 | contig 11631 bp, 9 predicted proteins | sample 714S31014metaG_FD_180677 | JGI IMG/M metagenome (GOLD analysis project Ga0224557, IMG submission 180677) | Peat soil microbial communities from Stordalen Mire, Sweden - 717 S3 10-14 | ecosystem: Environmental > Terrestrial > Soil > Wetlands > Peat | place: Sweden: Norrbotten County, Stordalen... | reverse complement strand
TGTCCCATTGCGACGACGTCAGCGCCAGCACTTCGCGGCTCTGACCAGCGACCCGCGCCACCAAACTGCTGCCCAGTTGCCCGCCCGCACCTGTGATCACGATCCTGCTCGACATGATTCGAGTCTAGCATGCCTTAAGACAAGACGGAGCCAAGCCCAAGACAAGCCGGGCCACGCCGCGGTCCGCTACCCACGATCGGCATGTAACGCAAGTAACCTAGTGTGATGCTTGTGCAACGTGTGGTTCGTGGGGTTGCCGCTGCGCTGACTCTCGCGGTCGTTCTCGGCACCGGCATCGCGTGGACCAACGTCCGGGGTTTCGAAGACGGCATCTTTCACATGTCAGCGCCCTCACTGGGCAAAGGCGGCGACGACGGCGCTATCGACATTTTGCTGGTCGGCCTGGACAGCCGCACGGACGCGCACGGCAATCCGCTCTCAGACACCGAACTGGCGACCTTGCGGGCCGGAGACGACGTCGCGACCAATACCGACACCATCATCCTGGTCCGCATCCCCAACAACGGGAGGTCGGCCACCGCGATCTCGATTCCCCGCGACTCGTACGTCGCGGCCCCCGGCCTCGGTAAGACCAAGATAAACGGCGTCTACGGCGAGACCAAGGAGACAAAACGGGCCAGCCTCGTTCAGGCCGGTGTTCCCGCCGCGGACGCCGAGGCGCAGGGCACCGAGGCCGGTCGCGAGGCGCTGATCAAGACGGTCGCCGACCTCACCGGCGTAACGGTCGATCACTACGCAGAGATCGGGCTGCTCGGCTTCGCATTGATCACCGACGCCCTCGGCGGTGTCGAGGTTTGCCTCAAGGAACCGGTGTTCGAACCGATGTCGGGTGCCGACTTTCCGGCCGGCCGACAAAAGCTCAACGGCCCCCAGGCGCTGAGCTTCGTACGCCAGCGCCACGATCTGCCGCGCGGCGACCTGGACCGGGTGGTGCGCCAGCAGGCGGTGATGGCCTCGCTCGCGCATCGGATCATCTCAGGCCAGACACTGTCCAGCCCGGGCACGCTGCACCGTCTGGAGCAGGCCGTCCAGCGCTCGATGGTGATCTCCTCTGGCTGGGACATCATGGATTTCGTCCAGCAGCTGCAAAAACTGGCGGGCGGCAAGGTCGCCTTCGCCACCGTTCCGGTACTGGACGGGGCGGGCTGGAGCGACGACGGCATGCAAAGTGTCGTCCGGGTGGACCCGCACCAGATTCAGGACTGGGTCGGCGGCTTGCTGAACGACCAGGCGGCGGGCAAGACCGAGCAGCTCGCCTACACGCCCGCGAAGACCACCGCCAGTGTGGTCAACGACACCGACATCAACGGATTGGCCGCATCGGTATCAGAGGTGCTGAGCGCCAAGGGATTTACCATGGGGACGGTCGGTAACAACGACGGCGGCCACGTGAAATCCAGCCAGGTACGGTCCGCCAAGACCGACGACCTCGGCGCCCAGCAGATCGCCACCGAACTGGGCGGGTTGCCGGTCGTCGCGGATGCGTCGATCGGACCGGGATCGGTTCGGGTGGTGCTGGCCAACGATTACAGCGGTCCGGGCTCCGGCCTCAGCGGCGGTCCGAACAGCCAATCAGCGCCCATGGTGTCGAACTCCGGGTCGGCTGCTGACGCACGAACTCCAGCTCCCTCGCCGATTCTCACCGCCGGTTCCGACAAGCCCGAATGCATCAACTGACCACGCCGACCACGCTCAGCGGCGCGATCCTGGATCCGATGCTGCGCGCCGACCCGGTCGGCCCGCGGATCACCTACTACGACGATGCCACCGGCGAGCGGATTGAATTGTCCGCGGCGACGCTGGCCAACTGGGCCGCAAAGACGGCGAATCTGTTACGTGACGAACTCGCCGCCGGCCCGGCCAGCCGAATCGCGATCTTGCTTCCGGCGCACTGGCAGACGGCGGCGGTCTTGTTCGGGGTGTGGTGGATCGGCGCCGAAGCGGTGCTCGCGGGAGAGTCAGCCGATATAGCCCTGTGCACGGCCGAACGGCTGGATGAGGCCGATTCCGTTGCGCCCGGCGGTGAGGTCGCGGTGCTGTCGCTCGATCCGTTTGGCCGGCCCGCGGCCGATCTGCCGTTCGGCGTCACTGATTACGCGACCGCGGTGCGGGTGCACGGCGACCAGATAGTCGCCGAACGCCACCCCGGTCCGGCTTTGGCCGGCCGATCAGTTGAGGACGTACTAGCCGACTGTGAGAACTCTGCCTCGACAAGGGGTTTGAGGGCGAAGGATCGGGTGCTTTCCAGCGCACCGTGGACCGGACCCGGCGACCTGGTGGACGGACTGCTGGCGGTGCTGGCGGCCGGGGCGTCGCTGGTACAGGTGGCCAATCCCGATCCTGAGGCGCTACAGCGCAGGATCGAGACCGAAAAGGTCACCAAAGTCCTATAGTTCTGGGCGCTCCCCGGCGGGCCGTCCCTGTTTCAGATACATATTGATATCGCAATATTTCGATGTTAACGTCGAGCGAGTAGTAGCTGACGCTGTGACGACAGGGAGGTTCAGGCGATGGCGGTGTACGGGCTATTGGCAAAGGCCGCAGGGACGGTAATCACAGGCCTGGCGGGCGTGACGGCCTACGAGGTGTTGCGCAAAGCCGCCGCCAAGGCGCCGCTACACGAGACCGCGGTGTCGGCGGCGGAGCTGGGATTGCGTGGAACCCGCAAGGCCGAGGAAGCCGCCGAAACGGCCCGGCTGAAGCTCGCCGACGTGATAGCCGAAGCCCGCGAACGCGTCGGCGAAGAGGTGCCTCCGCCATCCATCGGCGACGCCCACCAGCACGACCACTAGCCTTCGCATGGCCCTCGCTGTAGTGCCGGCGGCGCACGAGTCCGAAGACCCTGCCCTGGCGGTGGTTTCGGACGCCGCCGGACGCATGCGGGTTCAAGTCGAGTGGGTCCGTTGCAATTCCCGGCGCGCCGTGGCGGTCGAAGAAGCCGTAGCCAAGCAGGACGGCGTGCGGGCCGTGCATGCGTATCCACGGACCGGGTCCGTGGTCGTGTGGTATTCGCCCAGGCGTTGCGAGCGCTCTTCGGTGCTGGCCGCGATAAGTGACGCGGCACATGTCGCCGCCGAGTTGATCCCCGCGCGCGCGCCGCATTCATCGGAGATCCGCAACGCCGATGTGCTCCGGATGGTCATCGGGGGCGCGGCGCTGGCCTTACTCGGCGTGCGCCGGTACGTGTTCGCGCGGCCGCCACTGCTCGGCCCCAGCGGCCGGCTGGTCGCGACCGGCGTCACCGTCTTCACCGGATACCCGTTCCTGCGCGGGGCGGTGAGTTCCCTGCGCTCCTGTAAGGCCGGCACCGATGCGCTGGTCTCGGCCGCAACGGTGGCGAGCTTGATCTTGCGCGAGAACGTGGTGGCGCTCACCGTGTTGTGGCTGCTGAATATCGGTGAGTACCTTCAGGATCTGACCCTGCGTCGGACCCGGCGGGCCATCTCGGAGCTACTGCGCGGCAGCCAGGATACGGCGTGGATTCGGCTGAGCGAAGGGACCGAAGCCGGCACCGAGTTACAGGTGCCGATCGACACCTTGCAGATTGGCGACGAGGTGGTGATCCACGACCATGTCGCCATCCCGGTCGACGGCGAGGTGGTCGACGGGGAGGCGGTCGTCAACCAATCCGCGATCACCGGCGAGAATCTGCCGGTCAGTGTCACGGTCGGGGCACACGTGCACGCCGGTTCGGTCGTGGTACGCGGGCGACTGGTGGTGCGCGCCGGCGCCGTCGGCAATCAGACCACGATCGGCCGGATAATCACCAGAGTCGAAGAGGCGCAGAACGACCGGGCGCCGATCCAAACGATCGGCGAGAACTTCTCGCGCCGCTTCGTTCCCACCTCGTTCATCGTCTCGGCCATCACCCTGGCGATCACCGGAGACGTCCGGCGCGCGATGACCATGCTGTTGATCGCCTGCCCATGCGCGGTGGGCCTGTCCACCCCGACCGCGATCAGCGCCGCGATCGGCAACGGCGCCCGGCGCGGCATCCTGATCAAAGGCGGATCCCACCTGGAGCAGGCAGGCCGGATCGACGCCATCGTGTTCGACAAGACCGGGACGCTGACCGTCGGGCGCCCAGTGGTAACGAACATCGTTGCCATGCACAAGGATTGGCAGCCAGAGCAGGTCCTGGCCTATGCGGCCAGCTCGGAGATCCACTCTCGTCATCCGCTGGCCGAAGCGGTGATCCGCTCGACCGAGGAACGCCACATCAGCATCCCGCCGCATGAGGAGTGCGAGGTGCTGGTTGGGCTGGGGATGCGGACCTGGGCCGATGGCCGGACCCTGCTGCTGGGCAGCCCCGGGCTGCTGCGGTCCGAGAAAGTCCGGGTGTCGAAGAAGGCGTCAGAGTGGGTTGACAAGCTGCGGCGCCAGGCCGAGACCCCGCTGCTGCTCGCGGTGGACGGCAAGCTGGTAGGGCTGATCAGCCTGCGCGACGAAGTGCGGCCGGAGGCGGCCGAAGTGCTGACCAAGCTGCGGGCCAACGGGATTCGCCGGGTCGTCATGCTCACCGGGGACCACCCGGACATCGCCCGGGTTGTCGCCGACGAGCTGGGCATCGACGAGTGGCGCGCCGAGGTAATGCCGGAGGACAAGCTCGAGGTGGTCCGCAAGCTGCAGAACGATGGTTACGTGGTCGGCATGGTCGGAGACGGCATCAACGATGCCCCGGCGCTGGCCGCCGCCGATATCGGAATCGCGATGGGCCTGGCCGGAACCGACGTCGCTGTCGAGACCGCCGATGTGGCGCTCGCCAACGACGACCTGCACCGGCTGCTCGATGTGCGGGACCTGGGCGCGAGGGCAGTGGATGTAATCCGGGAGAACTACGGCATGTCGATCGCGGTCAACGCCGCTGGGCTGATCATCGGTGCGGGCGGCGCGCTGTCACCCGTGTTGGCCGCGATTCTGCACAACGCATCGTCGGTGGCGGTGGTGGCGAACAGCTCCCGGCTGATCCGCTACCGGCTCTAATTACCCCGCGAAACTGCAACTGGCGACGGCGTTACTCGGTAAACGTATAGTGGAATGCCGTCTCTCGGCGAGGTGACGAGGTTTCAGCATCCGCAAGCGTGGCCGCGCCAGCACCGGGCGCCCTGCCAGACCGCGATGCCGGCAATGGCAAGGCCGATCGCGGGGTCAAACCACCAACCGCCGGGCCAAAAGGGCGTGAGCGCAAGGCCCACCAGCACCGCGGCGGCCTGGGCCGCACACAGGTAGTTCTGGGTTCCTTCGCCCTCGGTGGCTCCGGAGTCCAGGCGCGCGCCCAGTCGATGGTTGGCCCAACCGAGTACCGGCATCAGGAGCAAACCGACTGCCGTCAATCCGATACCGATAATCGACGTCTCGGTATGCCGCTGGTCCGTCAGGTGCCGGATGGATTCGCCGGCGATGTAAGGGGCGGTCAGCAGGAACGACACCGCGACACCGCGTTGGGCGCGCCGCTCGGCGGTGTGTGACGCGGTCCGCGCCCCGCTGAAGCGCCAGACCACCATCGCGCTGGCCAGCGCCTCGGCCCCGCCGCCCAGCGCCCACCCGGTCAGTGCGACAGACCCGACCGTCAGCCCCTGCCAGAGCCCGATGACGCCCTCGATGAGCACCACGGCCAGGCTGACCCAGGCGAGCCGCCGCGCCCACTGGGCGCTGCGCTGCCACCCGGCATCCGGCGCTATCGGGGTCAGGCGTTCCAACTCGGAAATCGAGGTCTTGGCCTCTGTCAGGGTTTCCATCAGGCTGATGGTAGGAGCGGCACGGCAAGATGGGACGGCACGGCGCCCTGCAGTAATGCAACCGTGTCGAAGCCGTTAGCCGGGGCCTTCAGAGCTCTCGGATCTCGGCCCTAATCCAGGAGTCGGCGGTGTGCGACGGCAACGGCCCGAGGTGGGTCCGGTGATCAGCGATAGGTCGGGACATGTCACGCACCTGTCTGGTCTTCGAGTGATTGATGGTTCAGCAAGCGTTTGAGTACCTTCCCGCCCGCGTTGCGGGGCAGTGCGTCGACGAACAGCACATCGCGGGGGATTTTGAAGCGGGCCAACCGGTTTCGTACATATTCTTTGACATCACGCTCGGTCAGCGATGCACCCGGCCGCAGCACTATGTAAGCGCGCAGACGCTGCCCGAACTCCTCGTCGCTGACGCCGATCACCGCGACTTCGAGGATGGCGGGATGATGCGCGAGCGCCTCTTCGACCTCACCCGGGTACACATTCTCCCCGCCGGAGACGATCATCTCGTCGTCGCGCCCGTCGATGAACAGCCTGCCGGCCCGATCGAAATGACCGACGTCGTCGGTGGACATCAGGTCCTGGATCGACTCCTTGGTGCCACCGCCGGTGTATCCCTCGAAGGCCAGCACGTTGCCGACGAAGATCCGCCCCGGCGTACCCGCAGGAGCCTCGTGTCGGTCGTCGGTAAAAACCTTGACGACCGACCCGGGCACCACCGCGCCAACGGATCCGGGCGCGACGGTCAGATCGGCGGGCGTGGCGATGGTGGCGTAAGCAACCTCGGTGGACCCGTACATGTTGTAGACCACAGGGCCGAATGCCTCGAGCGCTCGGGTGGCCAGCGCAGCGCCGAGTTGGGATCCGCCGATGAACACGATCCGCAACGAGGACAGGTCGTGCCCGGCGAGGGCTTGAGGGCCCAGGTCGACAATGCGCCGCAGCATGGTCGGCACGACGATCATGGCGCTGGCCCGATGTGCGGCCACGCTGGCCAGCGTCTGATGGGCATCAAAGTGCCGGCGCAGCACCAGGGTCGAGCCCAGCACCATCGCGTACATCGCGTGGCTGAAACCCATCGAATGAAACAGCGGCACACAGCATTCGGTGACTTCCCGGCCACGGAACGGGACCTTGCCGAGCAGGCCGCCGACCGGTATCAGCGAGTAAGGCTCCGAACGCGCCGCGCCTTTGGGGACTCCGGTCGTGCCGCTGGTTGAAATGACGATCTTGGGCCGGCCGCCGGAGCTGGGCGGCGGAGTGGGATCGCCGTGTTCGATCAGTGCATCGAGGGTGTCGGGAGCGGGCGATTCCGGCGTGTCTGTCCAGGCTCGAATCCGGCCCAACCTGGGGTGGACCTCGGCGACGACGGCGCTGTACTCGTCGTCGAAAACCAGCAGGTCGACGCCTTCGCGGGTCAGCATCTTGGCGAGTTGCACGCTGCCGAAGCCGGTATTCAGCAGCAGGACACCCGCGCCACACTTGCCGGCCGCGAAAACGGCTTCCAGAAAACCCCGGTGGTTGCCTACCAGGATGGCCACGCTGGCACCCGGGCCAAGCCCGCGGCGACGCCACTCGTTGGCCAGCGCGTTCGTCCGCTTGTCCAGATCGCCGAAAGTCAGCGGACCACGCTCGTCGATCAGGGCCAGCCCGTTGTGGTCTCGCCCGGCCGCGATCGCCGTCGCTGCACCCAGCAAGCCGTAACGGTCCAACGCGCGCAGCACTGACAGGATCCGACGTGCTGGGATAAGATGCAGCCCTCCGGACCGGGCATAGAGCAGTAGCGACCAGGATTCCAAGCCGAGGCGCCTCACCAACTTCGCCAGCATCGTCTGCACCGTGCTCCTCACCCTAGTTTTGCGTTGAATCCCCAGTGACCCTGACACACCGACGCTGCCACTAGGTCACCGCCATGGATAAGGGCGCAACGCCACTACGGCAGGGGTCTTTGGTCCCCGCAGTTGCACCGGAACGGCGCTAGTTACTCTGTCTAATCAGTGGCGGATCGAGAGCAGGGACCATGCATGGGGCGCACCGATAACGACAGCTGGGATCTGGCGACCAGTGTGGGAGCGACCGCGACCATGGTGGCCGCAGGGAGGGCTCGGGCCACCAGGAGCGGGCTGATCGACGATCCCTTCGCCGAGCCGCTGGTGCGTGCCGTCGGCGTCGATTTCTTCACCCGCTGGGCCCGCGGGGAACTCGACTCCGCCGACGTCGATGTCCCCGGCGCCGCTTGGGGCATGCAGCGGATGACCGACATGCTGGCGGCGCGTACCCGCTACATCGACGCGTTCTTCGCCGCGACCCAGGAAAACGGGAAAGCCGCGGGCGTCCGCCAGGTGGTCATCTTGGCCGCCGGCCTCGACGCCCGCGGGTATCGGCTGCCCTGGGCGCCGGGAACGACGCTGTTCGAGATCGATCAGCCACAAGTCATCGAATTCAAGACCGCCACGATCACCGGGCTCGGCGCCGAGCCAACAGCCGATGTGCGGGCCGTCGCGATCGACTTGCGACACGATTGGCCTGCGGCGTTGCGGGAGGCCGGGTTCGACTCGGAGCGGCCCGCCGCGTGGGCCGCCGAAGGCCTGCTCGGCTTCCTGCCGCCGGACGCCCAGGATCGGCTGCTGGACAGCGTCACCGCGCTCAGTGCCGACGGCAGTCAGCTGGTCGCCGAAGTCTTCGTCAATGGGGGCGTCAATCGGGAGGCTATGAACGCCGCCAGCGACAAGTGGCGAGACAACGGCCTCGATCTCCCGCTCGGCGATCTGGGCTTCCCCGGCGAACGCAACGACGCGGAGACCCACCTAGAGCAGTACGGCTGGCGCACGATTCGCACATCATTGAACCAGTTGTTGGCCGACACCGGATTACCGCTGCAGTCCGACGATGACGAAGCCCCGTTTAGCCGCAACTACTACTGCACCGCAGCGCTGCACAAGGCAGGCTAAAGAAAGGCCCCAAGATGCCAAACAGTAAGCCCGCCAAACCACTTGATGGATTTCGGGTGCTGGATTTCACCCAGAACGTCGCCGGTCCCCTAGCCGGGCAGGTGCTCGCCGATCTGGGTGCCGAAGTGATCAAGGTCGAGGCACCCGGCGGGGAGGCGGCCCGGCACATCATCGCAGTGCTGCCCGGGCGCCCACCGCTGGCCACCTATTTCCTGCCCAACAACCGGGGCAAGAAGTCGGTGACGGCGGACCTGCGCACCGAAGACGCCAAGCAGCAGATCCTGCGGCTCGCCGACACGGCCGACGTTGTGCTGGAAGGATTTCGCCCCGGGGTCATGGAGAAGATGGGTCTGGGGCCCGACGACCTGCGGTCCCGCAATCCCAAGTTGATCTACGCGCGGCTGTCAGCCTTCGGCGGCAACGGCCCGCATGGCACTCGGCCGGGCGTCGACCTGATGGTCGCCGCCGAGTCCGGCATGACCACCGGGATGCCCACGCCCACCGGGAAGCCACAGATCATCCCTTTCCAGCTGGTCGACAACGCCAGCGGCCATGTGCTGGCGCAGGCGGTGCTGGCCGCGCTGCTCAACCGCGAGCGCCACGGGGTGGCCGACGTCGTGCAGGTCGCCATGTACGACGTCGCAGTGGGTCTGCAGGCCAACCAGCTCACGATGCATCTGAACAAGCCCAGCCCGCCGCCCGAGACGACGCCCAAGCCGGACGCGGCACCTAATACCAAGAAGCGCAAGGGCGTTGGCTTTGCTACCCAACCGTCGGACGCGTTCCGGGCGGCGGACGGCTACCTCGTCATCAGCGCGTACGTGCCCAAACACTGGGCGAAGCTATGCGAGATCATCGGCCGCCCCGATCTTCTCACCGACGAGCGGTTCATCGACCAGCGCGCGCGGGCGGTCAACTATCCCGAGTTGACCGACGAATTGGAGTCGGCGCTGGCCGCCAAGACCGCTGCCGAATGGGTTGAGCTGCTGCACGAAGGCGGCCTGATGGCCTGCCTCGCCTACACCTGGAAGCAGGTGGTGAACACGCCGTTATTCGCCGAGAACGAGCTCGCGCTCGAAGTCGGCAGCGGTGATGACGCCATCACGGTCATCCGCACGCCCGCGCGCTACTCGAGCTTCGATGCCGTAGCCACCGATCCCCCGCCGGCCGCGGGCGCGCACAACGATATGTTCTTCGCCGCGCCCGCCACTTTAGGCCGTCACACGCCCGGAAGCTTGACGACCTGAAGGAAGAACTCGTCGATCTGCCGGACCGCACTGATGAATTGGTCAAGGTCGACTGGTTTGGTGACGTAGGCGTTGGCGTGCAGTTTGTAGCTGCGCAAGATGTCCTCCTCGGCCGAAGAGGTGGTCAGGACCACGACCGGGATGCGACAGAGGTCGGGGTCGGACTTTATCTTCTCCAGCAGCTGCCGACCGTCGTATTTCGGCAGGTTCAAATCAAGCAGGATAAGGTCCGGGCGCGGCACATCCTCGAAGCCACCGCGCCGGTAAAGGTAGTTCAGGCCCTCTTCGCCGTCGTGGGCCACGTGCAGCCTGTTTTGAAGCTTGTTGTGCTCGAACGCTTCCCGGGTGATCAGCTCGTCTCCGGGATCGTCTTCAACGAGCAGGATGTCGATCGCTCGACCGGCCGGCGTCATGGCGTTGCTCCTTCTAAATTGGTCAGGTTATTTTGTTCCGCGCCCTTGGGCGCGGTGATCGGTAACGTGAACTCGAACCGGGTTCCATCGGTATAGGACGTGTCGATCCAGATGGCGCCGCCGTAGTACTCGACGATCTTCTTGCATATCGCGAGACCGACGCCGGTTCCGGTGTACACGTCGCGGCCGTGCAGGCGCTGAAAGATGACAAAGACCTTGTCGACAAACTCCTCGGCGATGCCGATGCCGTTATCCGACACCGACAGCAACCACTCGCCGTCGCGATCACCGGTGCCCTGTTCGCTGTCAATGACGACCCGGGGTGGGCGATCGTGATGCCGGAACTTGATCGCATTGCCAATCAGGTTCTGCCACAACATCGTCAGCAGCGTCGGATCTCCAACCATCCGCGGTAGCGGCTGTTCGGGGCGGACGATCTCGGCGCCTGATTCGTCGATGGCAACGGCAACGTTGGCCAGGGCGGCGTCCAGCGTGGCGTCCAGCTGGAGCTCGGTCTGCGTCATGCCGAGCCGGCCGACTCGGGAGAAGCTGAGCAGGTCGTTGATGAGCACCTGCATGCGTTTTGCTCCGTCGACTGCGAATCCGATGTATTCGATACCGCGCTCGTCGAGCTGTTCACCATAACGCTTTTCGAGCAACTGGCAGAACGAGGCGACCTTTCGCAGGGGCTCCTGCAGATCGTGCGACGCAACATAGGCGAACTGCTCGAGTTCGGTGTTCGAACGGCGCAATTCGACCGCCTGCTCGTCCAATCGCGCTCGGGCTGAACGGGACACCTCGAGCTCGGTCACTATCCGCTGCCGCATGTTCTCCACGTCGACGGTGATATCTCGAAGGTCCTTCGGCCTGTGCGGAGGCGCAATGGTGTCGCCAAAGTTGCCCTGGGTAATCCGTCTGCATGCTGCGGCGAGCGCACGAAGCGGTATGGTGATCGCGCGCCGAGTCAGGACGCCCAACAGTATTGCCGTGGCGAAGAAAACCAGCACCATCGCCCCCAGCACCCTGTTGCGCCATGTATTGATGTGCTTGACCTCGTCAACAGCGTGCTCGCGCGCCGCGGCCAGATGGACATTTTGCGCATCGAAAAGCTGACGCAAATGGTCGAATTCGGCCTTACCACGCTCCGCCGTGGCACCGGTTATGAGATTTGGAGAGTACGGGGCGACACTCGCGATGAGGGGCTCAGCATAGTTTGCCCGCCAGGCGGCGGCGGCCCTCTCGATCGTGTCCAGATCGAGAGGGC
>Ga0224557_1003736_pt1 | contig 11635 bp, 9 predicted proteins | sample 714S31014metaG_FD_180677 | JGI IMG/M metagenome (GOLD analysis project Ga0224557, IMG submission 180677) | Peat soil microbial communities from Stordalen Mire, Sweden - 717 S3 10-14 | ecosystem: Environmental > Terrestrial > Soil > Wetlands > Peat | place: Sweden: Norrbotten County, Stordalen... | reverse complement strand
AAAGAGGAATATGACAGGGTGATAAACTTTAACTTTTCAAAAAGCGCCTCCCTTATAGCGGGAATATGCCGCGGCCGTGTCAAAACCGGAAGTGTGGCGCCCATGGAAGGGCCGAGATCGGTGGCGGGTGAGTGGAGCGCGTATATGCTTTTTTTTACGGCGGCAAGAAAACATAACCAATATAATATTGTCGATATGTTTTATATGGCCGCCGAGGAGGGGCTCGGCCTGGATCCCGGCGCGTTAAAGCGCAGGGGGCTATATTTTTTCGCTCCGCAGAGCGACCATAAAAAATCAATGGATTTTATCAGCGCCAATGGAATAAACGCGGCAAAAATGGTGGGCATACAGGCCGGCGCCTCAAAACGGCACAGGATGGCGCTTAATGAAAAATATCATCTGCTTGTCCGGGAATTTAACAGGGGCGGATATGATGTGGTTTTTTTTGGCGGCGGCGGGGAAAAAAGCTCCGCGCAGGCGGTCATTGACGCCGCCGGTAAAAACGCGAGGGCGTTCAATTCGTGCGGCGCGTTTTCAATCAGGCAGAATTACGCGATGCTTTCCAGGCTGAAGCTTTTTATAACCGCGGATACGCTGAATATGCACCTTGCGGCCGCGGCCGGCACCCGGGTGCTGGCTATATTCTACGCGGAAGCATATCCGCGGGAAACCGGGCCCTATGCCGGCGGGATACACATAGCCTATCCGGAAATTAGCTGCGCGCCGTGCCATAACGCGGACAACTGCGAGGAAAAAAAATGCGTTGAAATGATAAAAATGGACCGGATATTTGACGCGGGAATGAAAATAATAAACGGGGAGGATTTTACGATGAAAAATTATTCCGGAATAAATATTTACATGACGACCATCGATCCGTCTTACAGGCTGGAACTGAAGGCGGGCGGCGAAGACGCCGAGGCCCTGGTGAATTCCATTTACAGGGAGCTTTATTCCTCGTACTGGGAAGGGCTCTTTTCCGGGGCCATAGACAGTTTCGCGGCAGGGGTCGAGGAAATATGGGAAAAATACCGCAATGAACTCGATGAGAACCCTGACAAGGCATCAATAATCGCCATGCTAAAGGAAAAAGTTTCGGATTATATGAAGCTGAATTCCATGGCTATGGAGGGATTTGACGCGGCTGAGGCCCTTCAGAAGGCGCGTGAAGAGGGCGGCAAAAGCAGCGCCATTAAACGCCTGGCCGCCATGGAAGTAGGAATGAAAGAGGCGATGAAAAAGGGAGAAATGCTTGCTTCTTATTATGTTGTGGAATGCGGTATGGCCGGCGCAAATCCCGACAAGTTGAAAAAAATATATATGAACATAAAAAGGGCCGTGAACGGATTTATTTTCGCGCTCGCGTTCTTTATGCAGAAGATACACGAGCATAAGCTTGAAAATAACGAAGAAATGACAATAGTTTGAAACATGCGCGCCGTCAGTTAAAGGCTCCGGAGACATCCAGGTGAAAAATATAAACGTAAACCCCAAAAAACCGCCAAAAGTAACCGTGGTTTCGCCGATGTACGGCGGTTCCTATGAAATGTCGTTTTATGCGGCCCGTGGATTTTCCGAAGCGGGTTTTGAGGCGCGGGTTTATGATTCTTCGGTATTTCTGGAAGGGCTGAAAAAAAGGGAAAACGACAGGGCCGCAAAGGAAGCGTATGCCCTTGAAGTTATGCGCCTTGCGTATGATGGGGTGTTAAAGACACAGCCGGATATAGTATTCTGCATGGCGCAGGCTCCCATTAATTCCGATGGTTTAACCGCGTTGAAAAAATCGGGCATCACAACGGCTTTCTGGTTTGTGGAAGATTTCAGGACGCTCACATACTGGAAAAATATTTTTGCGGTTTGTGATTATTTTTTTGTAATCCAGCGCGGGCCGTTTATTGAAAAAATAAACAGGGAAAAGGGCAATGGATTTTATCTGCCGGCGGCCGCGCAGGTGCCGCCGGGTAAAAGTTCCGCCGGGGCGATATACCGCTCAAAAGTAAGTTTTGCCGGGGCGCCCTACCGCAACAGGGTGGCGGTTTTAAGCTCGCTTTCGGAACTTGACATTTCAATCTACGGGGAAGGCTGGGACACCGCGGCCGGGCCGGGCCTTAAAAAGAATGTCAGGATAGGCGGGCGAAGGGTTACAGCGGAGGAATTAAGGGCAATATATTCCGGTTCAACGGTGAATATAAACCTTTATTCATCGGCTTTTTATGACGGCATCGACCCGCACCGAGATTTTATCAACCCGCGCGCTTTTGAAATACCGGCAAGCGGCGGATTCCAGCTTTCCGACGCAAGGGACAATATGGCTGAATTCTACGAGCCGGAAAGGGAAATAGAACTTTTTTCAACAACAGGAGAACTCAAGGATAAAATAAAATATTATACGGAAAATCCGGAAAAAGCGGCTGTTATCGCGAAAGAGGGTTTTATTAGGACGGCGCGCGACCACACATACCGAGTAAGGATGGCGCGGGCAATGGAAATAATAACGCAGGGGGCGCGTGAAAGGGATCCTGTATGAAAAAAGCTGTAATAATCTGCGGAGACGGAATAACAGCCGCGCAGTCAATGGCGTCGAACCTTGCGGCAAACGGGTACGGCCCCAGCGACATCATTTCCTTTAATAAAGATGCCTTAATTCTTGAAAACGCGCGGAATATAGGGGGCGTACATGTTATCGGCGGGACAGCGTCCGATGAAGGGGCCGTCTGCAGGGCGGTGGACGGGCTTACGGCTGGAAAATATGACGCCTCCTTTAACGCGTCGACAAACCGCATGGCGGCCGCGGCGCAGAACTGTTTAAACGCGGATTTCAAAGCGGGGCTCTCCATGAAAAACGGCGGCCTCTCCTACAGCGGGCCGTGGTATTTTCTGGAAATGATAAACCGCGGCGAAATTTATTCCGCGGGTTTTTATAACGACATATCATTTTATAACAGCCTTCTTTTTGGGGCCGCGGATCCCGTTTTTGATCTCGGCCCGGTGACGGCAAAAAAAAACAGCGGGAGCGGGCGGGTTGTTTTTGCTCCGTCCGGAGCCTTCTTTACGGCCGCCGCCGCGCAATGCTGCCTCGGCCTGCTTGAAAAAAAATCACGCAAAGCCGTCGTCCTGGCGCCCGGGGAAAACGCGGTTTTTTACGCGGCGTCGGGGGAAGCCGGATGTTTTGTAACGGATTCACCGTCAGCGGCCTGCGCCGCTGCGGCCGCCGGATCGGCCGCGGTGTACCTGTGCCCGGAACAGTCAAAAACGGCGCCGGGGCCTTTGGGTGAAACGGCGCTGACCGTCAGCGGCAGGATAAACGCGGAGCTGATATCACGGGCCGTGCTTGCCGCTGGGAATCAGGGAGACATGGAAGCCCTGGAAAAAAAGGGCGCAATAACCGTAAAAAAATGGGGCGCTGCGGGGAATATAAACCCGTTTTTTTCAATGGAAAAGGATATTGCGGCATTTTTCAGCAGGTTCAGCGGTACAAAAACTGATATTTACGCCGCCGCCATTAAAGGCAAAGATACCGCCTCCGCGGCGTTCGTGCTGTACAAAAATCTCTTTTCAATAAATGTAATGCGCGGCGAAAACGCGCCGGGCGGCGCTCAATGAAAATATTAATAATACAGCCTTACCGCCTGGGCGACGTGCTCCAGGCAACGCCGGCGCTTCAGGCGCTCAAGATAAAGTATAAGGATGTGAAAATAGATTTTGTGGTGGATTCCAGCTGCGCCGGGGCCATAGCGGGCAATCCATACGTTTCGAGGCTGATTGTACTGCCGAGAAATTCCATACGAAAAAGCGGCGCAAGGGATATTGTGGCCGGATTCAGGGAGCTTTACGCCTTCATGGGGGAGATACTGCAGACCCGTTATGACCTGGCGATAAATTACAACTTTGACGCCATAGGCGGGATACTGCTGAAAGAGTGCGCCGCCGCGGAAAAACGGGGGCTGATATTCAGCGGCGGAAAATTTGAAATGAACGACCCGTGGACAAAGTATTTATTCGCAATCATCACATCGCGCAGGTATTCTTTCATAAACATCAGCGATATTTTTAAGCTTATCGCCGGCGTCGGGGACATCAGGTCTTCCCTGTATTTTAAGATAAAAGCCGGGGGCCGGTCAGCGGGGAAATTTTTGGATTTTGCTTTTGACAGGCCCGTGGTAACGGTCCAGGGTTTCGCGTCAAGGATGGAGAGGTCTCTTTCCGCGGAGCAGAACACGGAACTCATAAGCATGCTCTCAAAAAAATATAACGTGGCCCTGCTGGGCGCCAAGGGCGAGGAACATTTCATGCCCGGACTGAAAGATACGGATAGTTTCAGGAATTTAACCGGCAAAACCACCCTTGACGAGCTTGCCGGCGTTATTAAAAGCTCCAGCCTGCTTATTACGCCGGATACTTTCGCCATGCATGCGGCGGCGGCCGTGGGGACAAAAACCGCGGCGATTTTCAAGGCCGGGGCATGGCCGTATGAAACCGCTCCGTATGCCGCCGGTGTAAAAGTGATATTTGCGCCGCTGGAATGCGCGCCGTGTGCGGCGCCGGAAAAATGCCGCGGCATGAAATGCGGCGCGGCCATAACCCCGGAATTCCTCTCCGGCCTGGTTGAAAATATTATTGAAAACCGCCCGGCGGCTAATCCGGACGGGATTGACGTTTATGAGTCAAATAAGGGGAATTTCCTCTATTTTGACGCCGGACACAGGGAGGCTGTAGAAACAATTATTTCAGCAAACGGCTTAATAAGCAGGGGAAAAACGCCGATAATACCTGTGAAGCGAAATTTGCAGGCGGCGGTAGGCGCGCTTTTATCATCTATGAGAACGCTTGAAAATGATTTAAAACGGGATTCCGCGGGAATCCATTAATAATCCGAGGGACGCATGGGCGATTTGAAAGAGACTTCAAAGGAACTCAAGGACCTTATACAGAAGATGGACGACCTTCCCATACTGCCAAACATCATTTCCAAGGTGATGAAAATTATCGACAATCCATATTCAAACGCGGATCACCTGACCGAGCTGATATCAATGGACCAGTCGCTTACAGTAAAGACCCTCAAGCTGGCCAACTCGGCATATTACGGGTTCCCGAGGGAAATCGTGACCGTAACCGAGGCTGTGGTGGTGCTCGGTTTCCTGACGGTAAGAAACCTCATTTTGACCTCAACTTTATATAATATATTCGTGAATGAATCCCAGGAAGAGCGTGAATTTGACAGGCGGAAATTCTGGAAACACTCGGTGGCCACGGCAATATGCGCCAGGCTTCTTGTTTCGGCAACGGCGCCCGGGCAGAAAGAGGAAGAAGAGGCCTTCACGCTAGGCATCCTTCACGATGTGGGAAAAGTTTTCATGGATACAAATTATCACAGCCAGTTTTTTGAGGTCATGCGGGAAAGCAAAAAGAACAAGAATGAGCCGGCTTACGCGATTGAACGGCGCATACTCAACACCGATCACGCTGAAATAGGCTCCATGATAATCGACAAATGGAACCTGCCGGAGAATTTTGTCGAACCGATAAAATTCCATCATACGCCGGGGCTGGCCTCGGATAAATACATGACAAACGTGCTGCACGTGGCCGATATCATAAGCAAATTTTCGGCAATAACCTACGACGCGTCAGAAATAAACGCCAGGCTTGACCGGGAAGCCATGGGGACGCTGAAGCTCCAGGAAGAGAACCTCAGGACGGTGGTCCAGAACCTTGAGTATGAAATGTCAAACGCAGATCTTTTTCTAAATTCGTAACGCGGAGATACGCAATGGACAATAAAGAAGAAGAGTTGTTAAAAAGAATAAATTCCATGGAGAGCTCGCTGAAAGAAAAAATGGAATACTGCAGGATGCTCGAGGAGATAAACTCGGGGCTGCGGAAATACCTGAACGAAATGACGGGTGTTTACAGGCTGCTCGAGGCCATGAACACCGTAAAATCACTTGAAAAAATTTACGACCTGCTTGTTGATATACTTGGTTCCACCATAGAACTTGACGCATGCGCCATATTTTTATATGACGAAAACGGGAGGGACTGCAGGGCAGTAAAGGAAGTGGACCCGGAAAAGCTTGTTAAATACAAGCAGATATTCAATGTCGACAGGGCCATGTATGAATGGGTTTTCAAGAAAAAACACATCGCAATAGTCCCCAAGGGAACCGAGGGCAGGGACGACCCCGGGCTTGCATTCTTTCAAAGCAAATCTTTCGCCATAGTGCCGCTTTTTGTCAACGAGAAAAAAGTGGGGTACGTCGATATACTTATAAACAAGCCTGCAAATACAATAACCCAGCAGGAACTGTCCCTGCTCACAATACTCTTAAATCAGACGACTGTCGTTATTGAAAACCTCCGGATGTATGAGCAGGAAAAGGAGACTGTGAACAAGCTCAGGCAGATTGACGAGATGAAATCGGATATAATGATAACCACCTCGCACGAACTGCGCACCCCGCTGACCATTTTGAAGGGATCCTCCAAGATAATCCAGATAAAAATGAAGGAGGACATGTGGAACGATGACGACAAAAAACTTTACGCGGAGCTTATTCACAATGTGAACACCCAGGCCGAGATTCTGGAGGAAATAACCAACACACTGCTGGCCGCCACCAAATTCGAGAACGGCACGCTGACCCTTAATAAAAAGGTGGTAAATATAAAACAGATGATCGAGTCGGTCATAAAAAAGTACACATATAAGACCAAGAATGTGAACCTTAAGTTCACATATACCGACCCGAATATCACGGCATATGTGGATGACGAGGAAATGAAAAAAGTGGTAAGAAATATTCTTTCCAACGCCTTTAAATACAGCGAAGAGAACGGCGACGTGTACATAGACCTTTCCGCGGACGCCAAAACTTTTGTAGTCTCGGTAAAAGACAGCGGCCCGGGGATACCGGCCGAGGAAAAAGAGAAAATATTCGACAAATTTTACAGGATGGACAGGGCGCTCACCAGGCGCACCGGAGGCATGGGGTTTGGCCTCTATCTTTCAAAAATAATAACGGTGCAGCACGGAGGGACAATCTGGGTCGAGAGCCAGGTGGGCAGGGGAGCGACGTTTTATTTCAGGATACCGAAAGAAGAAGGATTTGGAGGATAATACATGGAAAAAAAATTCACCGATGTGGGAGCTTTTCTTGATACGGTAAGCGACCTGCCGGTTTTGCCGTCCAACATACAGAAGATAACCGATATAATGTCCGATGAGTCAAAAAGCGCCGAGGATATAAGCGCGGTTATAGCGACGGATCAGGGGCTCACGTCAAAAGTTTTGAAAATAGCCAATTCCGCATTTTACGGAAGGGTGAGCCAGGTTGTAAAGATAAGCGAATCGGTTGTGGTTATAGGGCTTTTGAACATCAAATCAATGCTTTACGCGATATTCATGGAACAGCTTTACGGCGGCGCGAAGGACGACGGCAATATGCTTTCTTCGATGTGGATGCATTCCATCTCGGTTGCAATACTTTCGCAGAGAATGATTGAAAAGGTAAACCCGGGCGAAAAAGACACAGCGTATACGGCCGGACTGCTTCACGACATAGGGGAGCTGATAATATTCAAATATGAGCCCGGTTATTTTAATGAGATACTGGGCGAGCTGAAAAACGAGCAGATGCTGCCGCGAACGACAATAGAGGAAACAATAATGGGGTTTACCCATTCGGACCTGGGCGCCGCCATGGCCCGCAAATGGTCGCTGCCGAGGGCGATAAAAAACGCCATATTTTTTCATCATAACCCGGTGGACTGCGATTCGGACAAAACTGTGGTCTCGGTTGTTCATATGGCGGATGTGATTTGCTGTGCTTCGGGCATTTCAGGGACTGACAGGAAACCCGCCGTAAAAGATATAATGAAATTCATCTCAAAAGAAGCCACGGAAAATGTAAAATTTGGAAAAAGTGAAATACAGTATTATCTCTCAATAATGGGCGACATCAGGGCGGAAGCGGACAAGCTCATCGAATCCGTCAAAGGCGGCAGATAACATGGCCATAGCGGATATAGAAAAAATAATTGAAATGATGGAGAGCGTGAAAGTCCTTAAAAATGTGGCATTGAAGGTCTTTCAGATGGCAAACGACCCGCTGGCAACGGCTGGTGACATTACAGAGGTTGTTGAAGGCGACGATTACCTTTCGGCGCTGGTGCTGAAAGTCGCTAACTCATCCTATTACGGCAATGCTGGAAAGGTAAAATCAATAAACGAAGCCGTGGTTCTCCTGGGATTTACCGGCATAAAATCCATAGCGGTGGCGGCTTCGCTCATGGTACGAAAGGACGACGGCACGGTGAAAAAAACAGAGATAATAGTCAGGGAACGCCTGTGGCGCCACGCGATTTCAACGGCAATAGCGGCGAAATTTATAGCCGAACAGATGGATTTTAAGGACCAGGGGCTGTGCTATATAACAGGTATGATACATGACATAGGCAGGCTGGCCATATTCCAGTACGACGAAAAGATTTACCATTCTATAGAAAATTATTCAAGGGAAAAAGGAATAACCCTTACCGACGCCGAGACGGCCATAACCGGGCTCGACCACGCCCAGATAGGGGCCATGATACTCCACAAGTGGGCATTTCCCGACCCCATAGTCCAGGCGGTGGCTTATCACCACAAGTATTTTGAGGACACGCCGGACAGGGAGCTTGTCGGGATAGTCACCATAGCCAATTTTATATCCAATTCCCTGGGTTTCGGCTCGGTAAACATTCCGGTAATGGACCCCAGGGTCCTTAAGATGTACAATCTTGATTATGACGGCGTGAAAAAACTTATAGAGCAGATATCGGGCATCCTGTCGCATATAGACATTCTTTCACTGGGCCTGTAAAAAAGCCATCCAGCCGCGCAGAAAAAATCCACGGATATTTTTTTAACAATTGTGATATTATGGGTTCCTGTTCGGAATAAAATGACAGCCGGAGGAAAAAATTGTTAAATGAGACATTTTCGGGAAAGACATTTACCGGAATGACGTTAAATGATGAGGCCATTTCCGGATGTGAATTTGATTCCTGTATATTCGAGAACTGCGATTTTTCCGGAGCCCCGGTAAAAGAAAGCTCTTTCAGGGACTCTTCATTTATTAATTGTTCCATGAAACTTGTAAAGCTGAAAAACACGTCGTTAAGGAACGTAAAATTCAAGGGGTGCCGGCTAAACGGCATAAATTTCAGCGAGTGCAGCGACTCGCTTTTTTCCGTGGATTTTAATGAATGCGACCTTTCTTTCACATCTTTTGACAGAAAAAAAATGGCAAAGACCGTCTTTGACGAATGCCTAATAAAAGAGGCCTTTTTTTCCGAAACCGACCTGTCCGGGGCGGTTTTTAACAACTGCAACATGGCGGGAACGTCATTTAACAAGGTAACCCTTACCGGCGCGGATTTTAGGACGGCTTTCAATTACTTTATGGACCCTGAAAACAACAGGATAAAAAACGCCAGATTTTCCATTCCGGGAGTACTTGGCCTGCTGTACAAATACGGGATAAGGGTGGAGTGAAAAACAGCGGCTCACGCGGCATTGAGGGTTTTCCGACAGTGCCTCACTCCATGTTTTTATACCGTACAAACAATGTCTTCAGCGGATTATAGTCCACGCATGATTTTTTTTCAAGTTCCAGCAGTTTTATTTCATGCATGAAAACATAGAAGGCCGACAAAAACTGGTATAAAAAACCCTGGAATCCGTCCAGGAACCCGGCTTTGAAAAAATATTTTTTTATAAAAAAATATCCAGGTTTTATTAGTATGGAATATCCGCTCGCCCTGCGCCCCTTTTTGAACGAATCCATGGCTTCGAGGGTGGTATATTTATTAATTGCCGATAGGTGTTCCGAAACAAGCGGTTTGCTGTAATGGCTGATAAAACCCGCCAGGCGCAGAGTCGGGCCCTTTACCACAATCTGTTCATGTACAAGCGCCGCGTTGTAAGCTCCGCGCCCTTTTTTTATCAGCCTTATCGAGGCGTCGGGGAAAACGGTCCCGTGCTTCATGTAATCACGGCTGCCGTAATAATAGTTTTTCCTGCAAATCCAGTAGCCGTCCGCATTTTCGCCTGAGAGAGCTGCCTTGCGTATATTCGATGCAAGTTCGGCGGAGACCTCCTCGTCCGCGTCTATGCTTAATACCCAGACGCCGGAGGCTTTTTTTATCGCAAAATTTTTCTGTGCGGCAAAACCGGGCCATTTATTATGGATTACGCTTGCGCCGAGCGACCTGGCCAGGGACACGGTGGAGTCGGTCGAGCCGGAATCAACCACTAATACTTCATCGGCCCATTTTACCGACTTAACGGCGCGTTCAATGCAGTTTTCCTCATTGAAGGAGATAATCACCGCGGAAACCAGGATTTTTTTTCTTTTTGCCATATATTCTCCGTTATTTTTTATCATTTAGCGGCATTATAACCCCCCCTGCGTTTTTCCGCAACGGGAAAAAGGGCAGGAACTTTCAGAGAGGAGAAAGGAGAGAGTAGATAAACGGCAAAATAAAAATTCATAATTTTCCTTGTAAAAAAGCGTATAAAATAGGAAAATATATAAGGCGGAAAAAGGGATTTTTTATACCGCCAATCGTCTAAACTCTGGGAATCTAAAATAATAAATGAGGTGAAACATGAGGCGTATTATTATTACGACAATTGTGCTGGTTTTGCTTTCAGTTCCGGGTTTATTTGCCCGTGGAATGCGCACAGACGGTCAGGGTGACGGCGGGCAGCGGGCGCCTATACTGCAACAACAGCCGCAACAGCAGCAACAGCAGCAACAGCAACAACAGCAACAACAGCAACAACAGCCGCAACAGCAGCAACAGCAGCAACAGCAGCCGCAACAACAGCAACAGCAACAGCAAAACTCACAGGGTAGACAACAGGCGGATCAGGGCGGCAATCCCGTTGTAATTAATCTTAACAACGGGTCAAGCGGCGGTCATGACAGGAATTATCCCGCACAGCAGAGGCAGGCAAATGTACAACAGCAGCAGAACCAGCAGCCCGATTACGGCAGGCTTATTATGTCGCCGAAAAGAAAAGCAGTCAGTAAACCTGTGGTCCGGCAGCAAAAACCGAATCAGGTGAAAAGCGGAGGAACGGTAAGCGGGCAGTCCGTTGTAAGGCAGCAGTCGATTGCCCCGGCATTAACGGCAAGCGTTTCCCATCACCATCCCTATACTCCCAATTATATACGCAAAAAACTCCAGAAAATCGGGGTGAAAGCCTCCCCCGGATATATTACAAACCGTCAGCAGATTATTCACACCGACAGGCAGCATTCAGTAATTTCGTACCCGTCGCAGGGCATTAATGGACGGGCCATAAGCGCGGCGGGTATTTCACCGCGTAATTTCAATAATAAGACCGTTAGGTCGCAAATGTCCCGGGTGACAACGGCGGCTTGGCAGAAAAATGTCAGGGGTTTTAACGCTTCTGAAACGGGCGCAAACCATTATTACTGGCACCATGATGCCGGTTTTGACTATTGCCATTACAGGGACGGCTGGGGATATAACTGGTATGGCTGGTATATAGGCAGTGAATACTTCTGGGTGAGGAACTTTGACAGCCGCTGGTGGTGGTATGACGCAGATTTTGACCGCT
>Ga0224557_1003731_pt1 | contig 11644 bp, 13 predicted proteins | sample 714S31014metaG_FD_180677 | JGI IMG/M metagenome (GOLD analysis project Ga0224557, IMG submission 180677) | Peat soil microbial communities from Stordalen Mire, Sweden - 717 S3 10-14 | ecosystem: Environmental > Terrestrial > Soil > Wetlands > Peat | place: Sweden: Norrbotten County, Stordalen... | reverse complement strand
CGCGAGCCAGGGCGCGGTCAACCCGACCAGCACAAAGGCCGCCAGCAGCAGCACGCCCGCCACGGCCAGCGGCTGGCGGCGCACGCGGTTGCGGAGGGCAGGAATCGTGTTGGCGGTGAAAAAAGGCATCGGCACAGCAAGAATACCGCGAACCCCTGCGGTGGGGCAGCCGCGCTTCGCGCTTGTAGTTCGTGGTTTCCCACCCTTTCGCAAAATACGCGAAAGGATGGGGCACGGAATTGTATTGTTTGCTGGCCGAATCCATAATCAGTCATGAAGATTTTGCGGCGGGGTTTGGTATTGTCCATAGCGCTGGTTGCGCCCGTGGTTTGGGCGCAGTCTTCCCGGTCTTCGCGGGTTGAAAGCTCGCACGCGATTCAGGCGGAGGCGTGGCAGCTTGTTTTGCTGGCCAATCAGGCGCGCGCTCAGGCCGGGGCCGCGCCGCTCCGGTGGGACGCGGCATTGGCCACGGCTGCCCGCCAGCACTGCCAGCGCATGGCCGCCGACAGGTCAATCTCGCATCAGTATGTGGGCGAGCCGGATGTGAGCGAGCGCTCCAAACAGGCCGGCGCGCACTTCAGCCTGGTCGAGGAGAACGTGGCGGTTGGCCCCGATCCGGCCACAATTCACAATGCATGGATGCACTCGCCTCATCACCGCTCCAACATGCTGAACCCCGATGTGGACCGCATAGGCGTGGCCGTTGTGGCCAGCGGCGGCACGCTCTATGCCGTGGCCGACTTTGAGCGCGCCGTGCCCGTGTTGACGCAGGAGCAAGAGGAAGGCGCGATTGCCGCGCTGTTGCAGGCCAGCGGAGTGGGCGTTCTGCGCGATGCGGCGCTGGCCCGCGCCGCTTGCGTGATGGACGGCGGGATGCCGCACGCGGCTTCCGGCCCGCAACCCCGCTTTGCGATGCGCTGGCTGAACGCTGATCTGAACCAACTGCCGCAGGCGCTGGTGGAGCGGTTGGCGACGGGAAAGTATCATCAGGCGGCAGTGGGCAGTTGTTCGCCGCAGAGCCAGGAAGGCGCCTTCACGGCCTACCGGATGGCCGTGCTGCTCTACTGATGCAAATATCGTTGCCCATTGCTCAATACAACGGTGGGCTCCGAACGCGGTCCGAGCGGATGCGGCATACTATGAGGCATGAAGAGTTCATGCCCTGCCTGGATTCTATGCCTGGCGCTGGCTGCCCCCTGTGGCTGGGCGCAGGCTGGCTCCTCTCCGTCTACGCAGGAGGCGAAGCCGGATCAAGTTTCGGCGAATGCATGGCAGCTTTTCTTGCTGGCCAATCAGGCTCGCGCCGCTGCCGGCGTTGCGCCGCTGCAGTGGGACACGGCGCTGGCCGAGACGGCCAGAAAGCACTGCGAGCGGATGAGTGTAGAAGGGGAGATTTCCCACCACGGTTCCAGCGAGTCGATACAGGAACAACGGGCCGGGGAGGGAGGCGCTCACTTCAACCTCATCAAGGAGAACGTGGCCCTCGCCTCCGCCCCGGAGGGGATTCACGAAATATGGATGGACACCCCCTGGAGCCGCGACAACCTTCTCGATCCCGATTTTGACCGGGCGGGAGTTGCCGTGGTGGCCCTTCACGAGATGCTCTATGCGGTTGCCCTCTACTCGCACACTATGAAGGGGCCGGCTATTGCGAAGGTGCTGACTCGGGAGCAGGTCGAGGATACTGTTGCAGGCTTGCTGCGGGCTTATGGGCTCTCCATCGCTCTGGACAAGTCAGATGCGCGTAATATATGCGCCGGTCGAACAATGGCCAATGTCGCGCCGAGCTTTGTGGAGATCTGGCAGAACTGGGACATGAGTAAACTTCCCGACGTACTCAAGCAACTTCTTCCTCAGGCGCATTATCTCAAGGCATCCGTGGGCAGTTGCCCGGCCAGGGATGTTGATGGGACCCTCAAACAATACCGCGTGGCCGCGCTCTTCTATAGCACAGGGACCGGCGTGTATTGAAGGTGTGGCACCTTGCTCTTAATGCTGTTCCACAACCTCCGGCTGGCGCAGCCGCGCCTTCTTCAGGAACTCCCATGCTTTGCCATTCATCTCATCGGAGATTACATAGTAGTTATGATCGTGATGGGGAATGATCTCGAGCTCGATGGGAAAACCATTCGACTCGAATTCTTTTTTTGCAGCGGTTACCTGTTCGACCGGGAAGAGTAAGTCCTGATCTCCAACCCAGATCGCAATCGGCATTCTTCGCCCGGCATAGGCAAATAATCTGTAGTTGTCCGGCTGCAGCGCGCCGGCGTGCACCGCTGCGGCCGCGAAGGAATGGGAGTCGAGGATGGCGAGAAGCAACGCATACACGGCTCCGGCGGAATGCCCAAACAGGTAGATGCGGTTCCGATCGACGGCGTGTTTGGCTTCGACCTGGTCAACGACAGCATGGAGGAAGTCCGGCGGATCCATTTTGAGCTGCCAGAATGCAGGATCGTACGCATCCGGCGCGGCAACGATGAAGTGCTCCTTCGCTGCCAGAACTGCCCACGCATCGACCATCACCTGGCCGTTTCTCCCCGAGCCATGCAACAGAAGCACGAGAGGCAGCGGGCCTTCGGCCTTCGGCACAAAGGTGTAAAAAGTTCTCGTGTTAGCGGCGAACTCGAAGGTGTTCCTGGTGGCCATCTCCCTTGCCGGCGCGGAGACAGTTATCTGGCGCGTGAAGTTGAGAGGCTGCGGTGAACCTTGATTCCATGTGCCGGTAATCGTTTTGCCGTCAGCGCTGGCTTCGCCTTTGTAACTTCCGTGAACCATGGGAACTTCAAAGCTGAACTGCCTGCCTGACAGAGTCACGTGCGCGCAGGATAGCCCGAATGCTCCCTGATCAACGCTGTCCAATGTTCCCGTCAAAGCCCCCGCCTGATCTTGCTGGAGATGGAGCGTCACGTGAAGATTCCCCAGCACTCCCGCAAAGTCGCCCGCAATTGAAGGCGAGGCTAGTTGCGCGTCCATCGAGGTGGCCAAAAGAACATAGAGCAGGAACCCGAAGAGCACGCGGCGCTGAAGGATATTCCTCATAGCGAAGTCCAGAATATCAACTCTTCTCGGCGCGGGCATTGCATTGTTTTTATCCAAAGCTCTGGTATTTCTTCCAGAATTCCGGCCAGCCGAGCCGCAGAGCGCCGCAGACGACGCGGAACTCGGACTTATTTCGATCGGTGTACTGCCAGTTGAGGCCAATCTTCTTCGCTCCTCGGGAGTTCTATGCCTGGCGCTACGCTTTGGTTCCCGTACGGACGGCCTCGCGTTCGGCGCGCTCCTGCGGCGAGGCAATTTTGACAGTAGCCATGCCCGCGGCGGTTGCCGCCGCAATGCCGAGTTCCGTATCTTCGAAGGCCAGGCAATCGGCGGGCGCCACGCCGAGCCGTTCGGCGGCAACTAGAAATGCATCCGGGGCCGGCTTGCTGTTGACGTAATCCTCTGAGCCGACGATGGTCTCGAAGCGACCCATCAAACCCAGTACGGAGAGTGAACGCTCAACCGAGTTCCGCCTGCCACCCGATACCACGGCAAAGGGAATCCGGCCCTGCTCGGCTTCAATAATCTCCATCACCTCGGGAATCGCCTGCAGTTGCGGCAGAAGCGCGAAGTAGAGCTCTTCCTTCCTTACAGCGACGGCCTCGACGGGCATACTCAGCCCGTTCATCTTATTCAGATCGGAGATAATTTCGCGCGTGGGCTTGCCGCCCCAGGCGTAGAAGAGATCCTCCGGATAGATGCAATTCCACTCCGCCAGCGCCGTCTTCCAAGCAATGTAATGCAGCGGCATGGAATCGACGATGGTGCCGTCGCAGTCGAAGAGATAGGCGCGGAAGGTGCTGGCGGGCAGTTGAAGTTTCATGCCGTGCAGCCGCCTTCGCCGGGTTTTGTCGACTCCATCTTCAGAGCGTTGTTGAAGCGGTTGAAGTAGTTGAAGAGGCCGATGGCGCTGAGCAGCTCCACAATCTCTCCTTCCGAGTAGAAGCCGCGCAGTTCGGCGAATTGCTCGTCCGAAACAGTGTTGGCGTCGCGAGTGACGGTCTCGGCCAGGCGCAGGGCAGCCTTTTCGGCGGCAGTAAAATCCTCGCGATCCGGCCACTCAGCCAGGTGGGCGAGCTGATCGTCGCTCCATCCCAGGTTCCTGGCGAGAATGGTATGGCTGGCCAGGCAGTAGGGCGTCACATTCACCTGGCTGGTGCGTACGATGATCAGCTCCTTCAGCCTGGGCGAGAGCGTGCCGGTGGTGAGCACGGCGGCAAAATGCGCCTGCATGGTCGTGAAAATCTCCGGCCGGTGGGACATCACCCGGAACATATTGGGCACATTGCCGCGCAGGGCAAAGATTTTATCGTAGAGCGCCGCCATTTCTGCGCTCACTTCGCTGCGATCCAGCCGGGAAATCCGGGACATGAGTTCTCCTCTGCGCTTCTTCCATCGTATCGCTTGCAGGCTTGAACCCGCACTATCCAGCGGACTTTTGACGCGCCCCGCGCACTCTGCTACCTTGATAGAGGAGTTTTTTTGCAAGACACTCCTCAGTAGCTCAATGGCAGAGCATTCGGCTGTTAACCGAAGGGTTGTAGGTTCGAGTCCTACCTGAGGAGCCAAATAGAATCAACAACTTAGAGCGGTTTCAAGCATCCAGGAAAACACAAAAAAGCGGCGATTGTGCCCATTTTTGTGCCCACGCTATTTCAAAACGGATGCAATACTGATAGCAACCCTGCTCAGGTTTTGGCTCCCACCTTGAAACTCTCCTCCCCTCTTCGGTTCACAGTACCGTGTCTCGCCGATTTGCACGAACAAGCCTCCTGCCTCACCCTCCATTTGCGCCGACTGCATTTGTACCGGCGCCTCACGAGGAACAGGAGCAGAATATGGCCGTCTTCAAAAGAGGAGATGTTTGGTGGTATAAGTTTTACTTCGCGGGACGCCTGATCCGAGAATCTACGAAGTCCACGTCCAAGACAATTGCCAAAGCAGCGGAACAACAGCGAAGGCGGGATCTGGAGGTTGGGTTTAATAACGTCACTGAAACCCGCCAACAGCGGATACGGGCCTTGAGAGAGATCATCGACGAGTATTTGGAGGGCTATAAACTCCGATACCGGTCCGCCACATTCGCCGAATACGCTCTTGGACACGTTTCGCGCCTGCTTGGTGCCAAACTCATTGTGGACATCGATGAATCCTCTGTCATCCACTTCCAGGAGAGCCGCCTCCGGGAGGGGGCGGCGCCGAAATCGGTCAATGAAGAGGTCCGGTTCCTGTTGAAGATGCTTGGCGACCCTGGCGAGATCGTTCGCGCGCAACTGCGAAAGAAGAAACAACTCAAACTGCCTGTCCAGAACGCCATCGGCAAAGCGTTCAACGACACGGAGACGGAAAGTCTTCGCACTCAGGCTACGAAGTCAAAGAGTCCGCATATTCTTGCGGCATTTGAACTGGCTCGCAATGCTGGCCTGCGAGACAACGAAATCAAGACTCTCACTTGGGCGCAGATCGACTTTGAATCCAAATTCCTCCGCGTTGGAAGAGCGAAGACCGAAGCGGGCGAGGGCCGGACGATCCCTTTGAACGCAGAACTTTACCAGGCGCTTCTCCACTATCGTGCATGGTACGAGGAGAGGTTTGGCAAAGCTCAGGATGAGTGGTACTTGTTTGCCTTTGGTCGGCCCATGCCATTCGATCCTACACGCCACGTGACATCTCTCAAGACTGCCTGGAAGAGCGTTCGTAAAAATGCCAACGTGAAAGGCCGCTGGCACGATAACCGCCACACGCTGATCACTGAATTGGCAGAAAGCGGTGCCGGGGACGAAACCATCATGCAGATTGCAGGACACGTCTCGCGGCAGATGCTGCGGCATTACAGCCACATTCGAATGAATGCCAAACGGGATGCACTCGATGCGGCTCTTGCGCAACGCAGCAAGCGCCCAAAAACTAACAACCGATGAATCGACAAATTGTGTGATGTTTGCGTTTGACCGAAACATCGAGGTCGCATAAGGTCTCGGTCAATCGAACGATCAATTCAATGAATGGAGGAAAACATGAACGCACTTCTTACGGAAACCCAGGTTTCTGAACAATTGCAGGTAAGCCTTGCTTGCCTGAGACGCTGGAGGCTTCATGGAGACGGGCCTCAATACCTTAAGGTTGGGCCTCTTGTTCGATACCGGACAGAAGACATCGAGGGCTGGATCGCGAAACTCCCCACCGGCGGAAATGGGCACAGGTTCACAGTCAGAAGCGCCATGAGGAGTAAGTTGGCAATTTCCGCGTAACCCATACGGGTGATTTCAATCGCCCGTATAGCGCCTGACTCGGTTTTTTCTCTGAATCAACTTTTGGAATTTGACCGAGTTTGCAACCTGAACGATCCTGTCCCCGGTAAATGAGGGGGCAGGATGTTTGAATCCTTCGACGATCTGATGGAACGGCTCAAGGCGACCGGGTACTTCATTGACCCGGTGATGACAAGAATTGTCTTTCTGGCGGCGAAGCTGCAAAAGCCACTGTTGCTCGAAGGACCTGCGGGGAGCGGTAAAACGCAACTGGCGGTCTCGGTTGCGCAGGCGGCCGGGACGCATATCGAGCGGCTGCAATGCTACCGCGGGGTCACTGAGGACAAGGCCATCGGGCGCTTCGACGAGAGCCTTCAGCGGCTTTACATGGAGTTCTCGAAGGGAAACGGAGAGAGCAGGAACTGGCGCGAGTTGCAGGCCAACCTCAAAGGGCGCGATTTCTTTCGGCCCGGACCGCTCATGCGGGCGCTCGAATGCGAGAAGCCTTGCGTGCTGCTGATCGACGAACTCGACAAGGTGGATGAAGGATTTGAGGCTCTGCTGCTTGAGATTCTGTCCGCATGGCAGCTCTCGATCCCTGAGTTTGGGACGGTTGAAGCCAAGAGCATTCCGTTTGTGGTGCTCACCAGCAATGAGGAGCGGCGGTTGGGCGACCCGATCCGGCGGCGCAGTTTGTATGTGCGGGTCGAGCACCCGACGCCGGAGCGCGAGGCGGAGATCATTGCCAGCCGTACACCAGGAGCGGGCGTGGAGTTTCACCGGGAGATCGCAGGCATTGCACGCTCGTTCAGAAATTATTCGCTGGAGAAGCCGCCTTCGGTCTCGGAAATGATCGATTTCGCCAATGCGCTGCGGCTGATGGGCAGCGATCATGTGACGGAAGAGCAGCGGGATGTGCTGCTTCCCTTCCTGGCAAAGACAGAAAAGGATCGCCGCCATCTACTGCTGCGCGAGGGATTTCAAAGCCTGCTGGTCGATGGGGCGCGGTATGCGCAGGATCTTGATCCTTCAGGAGGCGCGGCGTTATGAAATGGTTTCTTGCGCTTCTTATCTTTGCTCCAATTACTGGCTGGGGGCAAGCGAACACGGCTCTTGCCGAGAGCTGCGTGCGGCACTACGCCAGCCATTACGGCGTACCTGTCGAGTTGGTTGCTGCATTCATTGATGTTGAGTCGCGGTGGAACCCACGCGCCGTGTCCAACAAGGGCGCTCTGGGCCTGATGCAACTGATGCCTGGGACTGCGCGGCGCTTTGGCGCATATCAGCCCTTCGATCCAGAGCAGAACATTGCGGCGGGAACACGCTATTTGACCACGCTGATGTGGGAGTTTCACGGAGATCTGAGGCTTGTGGCCGCTGCCTACTACGCTGGCGACCGATGGGTCGGTAAGCGACAACTGGACTACAACAATCCGGATGTCATCGCTTATGTTGAAGCAGTTAGGCGTCATTATATGGCGCGCAAGCTCGCTGCAAATTCATTGCACAGGAGGTAACTGGAAATGAGACTTCGCTGGTTTTTCCCTTTCGCAGTGCTGATTCCACTGCGTCTGTTCGCTGCCGATAGCGCCGTCAAGCCGCGCATTGCGACGATTACCATCAACCCGTCGGAGGTCACCACGTTGCACCTGCGGCCAGAGTTCGAGTCGACGATCCATATGCCAGAGGAGATCACATCGGTGATCCTCGGCAGTCCTGGCAACTTCAAGGCGGAGCACAACGAGGGCGAGCCGGAGTATGTGTACGTGAAGCCCATCACGAAAGAGGCCGCTGAATCAAATCTTTTGATCGCGACGAAATCCGGCCTGCATGTGACGCTGGAATTGATTAGTGATGGGGTTGGCGTGAGCGGGACTGCGCTGCCGATCGACTTCTTGATCGATTACCGCACATCCAGGAGTTTTCTGATCGCTGGCAGTGCAAGCGCGGAGCGCGCGCGAGTCGAACCCACGGGAACCGTATCGTTCTCTACTCAGCCACGGATCCCCGCGGCAGCTAAACCGCTCTCTGCTATCGACGAAGAGTATGAGTTGCAGATGCGCGTCAATGCGCCAGGTTGGACGAAATGGGAGGGCAAGCAGATTGACACTTCGCTTGGCGACATACGGCAATGGAGCAATCAGACGGTCATTTCGTTCTCGATTCTTAATGCCTCCGATCAGCCTGTGGAGGTTGTGCCGCCGCAGATTCAGATCAGCGGTCGTGCGGTGAAGAAGAAAAAGAAGAAGGAAGGCAAGAGTCTGACTGCCGATCAGTTGTTGATTCGCGAGTACAGGCTGAGCACGACAAGGATCGAGGCCGGCGCACGCGCCGATGGAGTCGTCGTCTTCGATCGTCCGAACTTCAAGCAATCGACGGAGAAGCTTTTCCTTCAGATTGCGCAGGCAGATCAGGTGGACCGGCCGATACTCATTCGCCTACCCTTTACACCGCCCATCGCCGGCGGAGCACGGTAGGACCCGACCCAGGAAAAAGGAGATGCTATGAACAGCGAAGAGAACAATGGATCCGGAATCGGATTAGGGATTGCCCAGGTAAACAGCGAGGATTCAGCGGAAGTGCCGCGTTGGCAGCCTCCGCTTCCGACGGAGCCTGCACTGGCTGAAGACCGCGTGGATGCGCAACCACCCACGACTCACGCGACAAGAGAAGGCAGCGACGGCAAGTCCGGCATCGAGAAGAGCAAGCTGATTATGCTTGGCGGTGGCTTACTGGCTGCCGTCCTCTTCCTTGCTCTCACAAGCCTCGTCAACCACTCGTCCACAACAAAAAAGGCCGCCGAGAAGCAGCCAAGCCATCCAGCGCAGCAGCAAACGCCAACCCAATCCAAGGGGAGCGTCACGCCCCTGATGGAGACCGTTCAGACTAACCCTCAGGAGAACACCTCCGGGCAAGTGCATCCAGGCGACATCAAGCGCACCAGCACTCCGGCATCGGGAACGGGCGATAACTTGGGCGCGGCGTCGCCGACAAAGCCACATGCAGGGAGCGCGGCGGGCGCAAACACATTGGGCGCCATCCCATCGTTCTCCGACACGCAGCAGAAGTGGGAGGAGCCGCAACCGTATGGCGACGCCGGCCACGCATCGCCCGTTCAGACGCAGCAAACGCAGAATGCTTTGAAGGAGGCATCGCTGGTCTTTGTGCGCGCCCCGTCGCAGTCGCAGCCTGCGGGCACTGTAACTCACGCGTCGGTGGATACGGGGCCGGTGCTGGAGATTACGCCTGGTTCGCGGATTGAGGCGAAGTTGGAGACACAGATTTCGAGCGCAGTGCTGGCTCCGGTTGTGGCCGTGGTCGAGTACACCTATGCGATCGGTGATCGTATTGTTGTGCCGGCCGGCGCGCGCGTCTACGGGCAGTTGCAGCAGGCGGACCGGTCTGGGTTTGTCGGTGTGAAGTTCGATGAGATCGAGTTGCTGGATGGGCAACGAGAGAAGATCGAGGCAATCGGCGCGGGGCTTGATCTTGGGCCGATCAAGGGAACCGTGTACGGGAAGAACACGGGCAAGAACTTCTTGATCAAGGCTGCGTCGGGCGTTGGTTCACTGGCCGCGATGCTGGTCGGCAACAACTCCAGTGCAGCCTTCTCTGAGGGCGACCTTCTGCGCGAAAGAGTGACGGACAACGTCGGCAACGCGGGCGACTCGGAACTGATGAGCCTGAACGCAACCAGCAGGATAATCGTCTCGGTCCCAGCCGACACGAAGATCTACGTCGTCTTTACCAAGCATGAAGAGAGCCAGACTGGGCTGCACAGAGTGGCTGGCCAATAGACCCACGCTATCTGCCTTCATTGCCCCGGCGTCAGAACCGGGGCATTTTTGTGCCTGTAGACGGGCCGGCCAGATTGTGTACAGTTGCCGCCGCGAGCCAGCATGATGGGCACTATTCAGATTTCATTCGCGGCCATGGTCGCGTGGCCTACCGAGCGGACGTTTGACTAATTGTCGGTCCGGTTATGTCATTGTGCGTTTGACCAAAAACCGTTCCTGATATGTCACTGTGCGTTTGACCAATCATCGGTCCCGATGTGTCATTGTGCGTTTGACATAAACTCTTGCGAATTCATCTGGACGGGCTGAATCAGTATTGAACCGCCGTCTGTTGAAGGGGACACGGTTGGAGGAGGGGACATTTTCTAAAGCATTCCGTATTCCTTCAGGAGTTCCTCTGTCTTTGCCCACGGTTCTCCGGGCAACATCACGACAAGCTGGTTGAATACTGATAAGAAGGCTTGTTGGGTCGATTCATCTCCGAAGTGATGCAGGCCAGCGGCTGGCAGCAGAGGTTTCATGTCGTCGAGAAAGCGCGGCCGTCGCAGCTTCGCCAGCATCCGCTGTTCTGCCTCAGCTCGCAGGATCTTCACGTTGGCTCTTTCCAGATAGAGATTGAAACATTCAAGCAGGCGTGCTCGATTAAGGTTTTTGAATACCTCCAGCGCATGGGCAAGGTCAAAGAGGTCGCGCCCCTTTTCCCTCTGTAACAGTGCGCGCAATTTTGTCGCCAGCATCTCTTCCGTTGTAAACGTCATGACCTCTGCCGAACCAGTGAACCAGGGATTCTCGATGCGAAAGGGTACGCTACGAGGCGGGTCGTAGGCCTGCGTCTCCGAGGTGTTGATTTCAAGTTTAAGGCGTATTGGCGCAGACGAGGCTGCATCTTCCGCCGGAACCTTGAAGCGCAGCTTCGGCGCGACTGGGCTTTGGTCGAAGTTCGCTCTGCCGAGCCAGGGCTCCAGAACATCGCGTAGGCGATCAAGCACCGGACCGATGGGGCCGGACTCGGTGCGAACGAGATCAATATCTTCGGAGTAACGAAACGGCTGAGGAAAGTGCAATTTGTTGAGAGCCGTGCCACCACGAAAACGAAGTTGTTTCCGAAGATGGTCATCGGAGAAGATCGCGACGATGGCACGGCTGATGATCAGATCCTGCTCGACCTGACGCATCTCTGGCCAAGGCGCTCGATGGCTCCAGGCAATGATGTTCATCATCGGAATCATTCATCAACCTCCGGCTTGCGGCGAACGACGATGTTCCATCGTTTATCTCTCTCAATGCATTTTGGCGCAAGTTGAGGTTCGGCAACTTCTTCTGGATCGAGTTCAACCCAGGGAGGCAGTTGCTCGCGGAGGAGTTCGCGCAGCATCGGTTGCGTTGCGTCGGCGTGGCCAAGTTGATCCAACAGATGCCCCAGGCGCTGAGCAATAGATTTTGGAAACGATACCGACACGGATGCCAGCTTTTCAGAATCGATCTTCTCTCCAAGGTCAGCAAGGATCGTGACGATGTTGTCGAGGCCGGCGGATGCCTGCTGGTATCGCAACAGGT
>Ga0224557_1003728_pt1 | contig 11646 bp, 7 predicted proteins | sample 714S31014metaG_FD_180677 | JGI IMG/M metagenome (GOLD analysis project Ga0224557, IMG submission 180677) | Peat soil microbial communities from Stordalen Mire, Sweden - 717 S3 10-14 | ecosystem: Environmental > Terrestrial > Soil > Wetlands > Peat | place: Sweden: Norrbotten County, Stordalen... | reverse complement strand
TATAGATATGCTGGTAATTACGGAAGAGGAGCCCATCGTCTGGCTCGGGAGACCACAAACCACTACGAAGAAGCTAGGGAAATAGTCGCTAGCTTTTTAAATGGAGAGCCTTTAAATACCGTCTTTACGAAAAATACCACCGAAGGAATTAATCTTATTGCTAATAGTTATCCCTGGGAGGTAGGAGATCACATTGTCACAACTCTGCTCGAACACCATTCAAATCTTCTTCCCTGGATGCGTTTGCAGAAAAAAGGGGTAAATATCACGGTTATAAACCCTGACAACAAGGGCAAAATCGACAGTTATATGCTAGAGAATGCTTTCACAGATAAAACCAAACTTCTTGCCATAACTCAGGTTTCAAATGTCTTCGGTTCCGTACAGGACGTAAAAGGCATGACGAAAATTGCCCACAGAAACAGCATTAAAGTTTTGATTGATGGTGCCCAATCTGCAGGACATATGCCAGTAGACCTTAGGGATATTGGATGTGACTTTTTTGCAACTTCTGGACATAAGGGCTTGCTTGGACCACAGGGTACTGGCGTACTTTATGTTAAAGAACCCGAAGTGCTCGAAAGTGCTTCAGTTGGAGGGGGCACTGTTTCAGATGTATCCGAGTCTGCCTACACTCTGGAGCCTTCTCCAGCATGTTTTGAAGCTGGCACTCCTAATATTCCAGGAGTCATAGGGTTAGGAAGAGCAGTAGAGTATGTAGAGAAAATAGGGATTTCAGAAATCAAAAAACATGAAATGAATCTTTCAAGAGAGGCTGCCAAAAAGCTCTCCGAACTCGAGCATGTGGAGGTTTACGGGCCCGAAAACAGTCTGGGAATAGTACCTTTTAATGTGAGAGGGCTTAATGCTCATGATGTTGCTCTAATTCTTGACCAGACCAAACAAATTTGCGTTAGAAGCGGTTACCACTGTGCAATCCCAATTACTCGCTTTCTGAAAGTAGATGGTACTGTCAGAGCTTCTTTCGCACTATACAATACAATAGAAGAAGTGGATATTCTGGTAAAAGCAGTTTCTGGGCTCAAGGTACTTGTTTCCTAAAGAACAGTAACTCAAAGCTATAACTGATTTATCATGATATTGCGTGACGAAAATGATTTCTCAAGTGCTTTATCCATCCTTTGTTTCCATAATTTATATTATTCCATTAATTATTTATAAGTTTATCAATCGATACTGTCTCAGTCTCAACAGTCTTTTTTTTAGTTTCTCCAGTTTAATAATTCCCCACTTCCCGCAGATGGGTACAAGAATGTCATCTATTTTTTCAATATGATGATAGCTTAAAAATTAATCTAACTTTTAATGAATAGTTGACAAATAGGCAAACAAATTGTACATTTATGTACATCGATGTATGTCTGCTAAATACAGATATTGTTTCATCTTCATATATCTCTTCATTTTTATTAAGCGCCAAAATAATAATGGCAATTTCCGTGCCAATTCAATAATTGTTTTTGCATCTCTAATTGATTTCTTCTTCAGTTTAAAAAACTCTTTTAACTTGCTATTTATTTTTCTTGCTGCTGCCTGAACAATCTGTGTTAGAATCCACCTTACTATCTTGGATCCACTTTTTGTGATTCTTACATTGTGAATCTATCCGCAGATTGTTATGCGTTCGAAACAACTCCAATTTATGAAGCAAACTTATCTCCTGAAGAGAATGATCTAAAATTGGACTGGCCAAGTATGGTTCTACATGTAACTGAATCTAAAATTGATAATTGTTGATACAGTAGATGTCATGGACTTGATAAATTACAGATTACATTGGGAGTTAGTGAACTCAAGAGACTTATAAGCATACATAATTGAGTCACAGTGAATCGAGGCAATGATCTTGACTTATGCAATTATCTGGCACTCATAATCAAGAAAAAAATAAACTCAAAAAAACTCTAACAGCATTTTTTACTGAGGAGCTAATACAACAAGCAAAGTTGAACTTTTGCAAAAAAAAGATGAAATATCTAATTCCCATGAAACTGAATACAAATGAAAATAAAATAATTGGGAAATATTCTCTGAAAAAAGACAAATCTTTAGAACCCTTAAAAGGTGTACATGGGATAAAAATCGTCACGTAAGTAGCATTAAGTATTATTTATTACTCAAAATGTGGACAGAATAAGCAGCTGGAAGCAAAAGAAAAAACTGTTCTGACAATAGTTACTGAAATCAAAGAAAATCCAGGTAACAATCATGAAAAATAAAGAACTTCAAAAAAAATTCAAAGTCAACATTGAGCTTATTGGAGTTGTGTACTCTTTTGGGCCTAAACTCAAAGAGCTTAATGCTTAGGAAGTTATCAAACTACTAAAAATGTACGATCTTAGTAGTAGATAATGATTTTTTTGTCCAAAATCAAAACGGATTTGGCACTTGCTAAGTAATTGGAAATACATTGTAAAGAGAATTCCTCGAGAAAGGATTCGACTCTTTAAAAACGAAATTTAGATTAGATCATTGGGAGTATGTTCAGACAATAGTTTTTATGGGGCTATCCTCTTGGCTTTATTGTCAAATTATTAATATCATTGATCAGATCAGAATTAACGGAGATTAAACATAGGTTCACAAAATTCAGCAAAAAAGCTTGATAAACTTGGAATTTATAATCAACTTCACAAAAAATAGCATCAAAAAGTATATCTTTGCTAATTTTGACATTATTAATCGTTTAATTGTAACTACCATAAATACCTATACTGTTTACAGCTATCTTCTGTCACGACTTGAAAATTAATTAATATTCATTTCATGAAATAATACCTATGTTATCTCTTCTTTGGCTCTGCAAGATATCGCAGCAATTGTAGGAAAGAGCTATAATTTTCTGGCTCTGATATATGGAGATATTTTCAAACCAAGGCAATTAAGTTTGCTTCGCAACTGTCTAAGCGTCTTTTCTTCTTTGCAGTTATCAATAGTTTTTTTTCTTAATAACCAGACTGGCTTGCTGTCTGATATGTACTCAGGGAAACCAAGGAATTTCTTGAAAGAAATCAGATCAATACTATATATAATCACTCGACATTGATGCTGGTTTTGTGATTAATTCAGCATATGCAACAGGTTCATTTGATAACAAAACAGTAATTTCAAACTCTGATACTGCAACAGCTACAGTTTTTGGACCTAACTGAATATATTAAAAGAATAGAAATAAACATTAAGCTACGAACGTAGATTAAGTCAGGTTAAAATAGATTACAAAAATATCTCTATAATATATCTCTCTAACATAGAACTTTAGACTAGTCTATAATAGAGATATTTATTATACAGACTATATTTTATTTTTTTCAGAAAAACTTTGGTACCATGCATAATTTTGGCAGTGTACAGAAAGTTTTGTAAATTTTGGTTGTCCCCATACCATTTTCTTTCATTACAGAATAGGATTTATCGTTTTTACTGATGCTGAAGTTTGCATACAAAACTTATACGTCTTAGGGTTAAGATAATTCAAGCATTTGGACCAAAACTATACCGCTATTTAATCATTTTATCATGAAATCAAAATACTCATAGCACTTATGAAGGTTACGAATTTTCACTGTCCATTCAGTGTTGGTTGGTCTCCTGCCTGATCTGCTTCTTGTTCACAAACATAAGCACCGCTATTGGTGTTCCCGTAGCAACGTTGACCTTTAAATGATAGATGCCTGCTGGAAGACTAAGCCAAGCAACAGTATCTGATAACTTGAGAGATAATGAATTGCTCAAATTTTTTTCAGAAAATTTCTTGGTTTTCCTGAGTACATACCAGACAGTATCAAGGTTTAGTAATTCAAAAAAATATTGATAACTGCAAAGAAAAAGAAATATAGAAACAGTTGCAAAGTCAAATTCATTGCCTTTGCTTGAAAATAAAACAGGAAACGATCCAGTGCGCAAATTTTATCCATTCAGATCTGCATCTAAAGCGGATAAATCTTAAAAAAGAAGCAAAAACAAAGATATACCAAAGATTGAATTTGGATAACAAAAGAGATAAGTCCACTTTGAGTACGAACTACATAGCATAAGAAACAGGGATTATGAGCTGATCAGAAGGTTCAAAACAAAGACTGCATAATTTCATGATTCTCATATATATTTATCAGAAATAAATGAAGTGGTTTACCGAGACAGAAGGTACTTTGAGGCAAAATCAAAAGGTTACGATTCAACAATTGAAAGAGAAGTAAAGGAAAAGCCTCTGGGTAAAGGATATATTTAGAGACAAGAGGATCAGCTCAAGAAGAGCTCCAAGTGAAAGAGTTTATGCAGCAACTAAACAGATGTATAAAGAAGGAAAAGTCCTTGTCACTACTGTTCAAAGAGTGAATCTGAGATGTTGTGTACAGCTTTTTGTTATAATCTCTATCAATTTAGGACATTGAAAATAAAAGAAGTATTTTTAAGGATAGCTGAAGCTATATTTAAAATCAAAGAATAATGACCCCAAAAAAATAGGTCAAATACAGAGATTAGTGAGAAATATTTGGCCAGGATTCCCGCGAAGAAAAAAATTAGAGGTAAATTGGTATCTTCGACAGCATATTAAATGGAATTAAATTACAAAAAAATGGGATTAAAATATACAGATGAAGTTTTATTCTTGTGAATCATGGAGGAAGATTGGAAACGAATAATAGTACTCATTTGGAACTATGGCAAATCTAAACTACTAAAAAAACTAATTAATAAGATCATTATCATCGATAAAATAGTAAAAATTCAAATAACAATTTTCCATAATGCATAGATTACATTGAAATAGTAAAATGAATTGAATACAGTAAGTAGTTAGTCAAGATCAAATCTACAGGAAAATGAGAAAGCTATAATCGAAAACTATTCGATTTACCCTGATAAAAGAGAAGAGTTATGTTTCCTTCTATTGCAAAATCATCTTTGAAGGTGAATTTTGGTGAAAAAAAATCTTATGGATATTCTAGCTTGCCCTGTCTGTAAGGGTGACCTGATTTTGGAAGTTGTTGAAGAAAAAGAAGAAGAGGTCATTTCCGGAACCCTCTACTGTCCGCTATGCAAAGAGCAATATCCTATAGATGAGGGAATTCCAAATTTGCTTCCTCCTAACCTAAGGGACCGATGTGAGGGTTAAATTTGCAGCAGATATTCCAGAATGTTATTATCAACCGACAAGAAATAAATTCGATTGAATTTGAGAATGAAAGCCTTGAGATTCCTCTTTATCCGGGAGGGGAAAAGACTTTTGAAATCCTTATTACAAATCAAGGATCTCCAACCCATATACATCTTTCAGTCAGTGAAGAGTTAAAAGGAATGATCACTTTTTTGCGGAACAACCCATACGTGCTTCAAAAAGAATATGTCTCAGCAGTTGCTAGAATCCCACAGGAAGGTAGAGTACTTACAAAAGGGCAGATCTTTATCACAGCAGGTTATGGCTCACGAAAAAAAGGTTTCTCAGTACTGTTGGGAAAAGTTGAGGCAAAGCCGCAGGAATACTTGGGGGACACAAGCCATAAAAGTTTAGATCCGGAGGAGCTGAATTCTCAAAAGCTATCATTTGCACCTATAAAGAAGGCTTCTTTCCAAAGATCATGGAGTGAAGGGCTTAGTTTGCTGTCATCTTCCTTTCTTGAAGGTCTTAGAGGTAGCTTTTCAGCTTCCACTGGGAAAAGAGCCCAAAAAAATATGAGAAATGATGAGAGGATTCGTTTGAATATAGTATTTGGGGGCTTCTTACTGCTTGTAGTCTCATTCTTCCTATATTTTATTCTGCCAGAGAGCTTCCAGTTCAAAGTCAGTTTTCCTCAGGCTCTTTTATTTTCAAGCTTTTTTGTGATCTGTATAACATACATCTTGCTGAAAATATTGGAGAAAAGTTGAGATCCTTACAAAAACTAATTGTTTGTTCCTTTTAACTAGATAAAAACGGATAAGAATATTTAGCTCGCTTTATCAGTGAATTTTTTCTTTCTTGATCTGAGTTTATTTTTTTAAAATTCAATAGTTTGGTCTTCATTACTCTTCTGATTTCAAATTTTGCTTATCCTTAATATGGCCATGTATCTTTTTGACTTTCGCTTGTTTTTTTGTATAGTTCTTTGAATGAATCAGCTCTAATATTTTAGTTTTTATATGTATTGATACATATAATATATATACTATAACTTGTACTATTTCTCCATTCAGACATAGGAAACTAATTTTATTTTTCATTTTTGCTTTGAGATCTCCTCCTTTTCCTACATTTATTGGCTCAGTTATCTTTCTTTCAATCTCTCCTTCCTAATTGATTACTGCATTTGATGCATAAGAGTTAGCTATTCTTGCTTTAAGATGGAACCTTATATATCTGCGATTAAGAAACGAATCCTGATGCCTGTCTGCAGACTATGCTTCCAGAGCAGCATTCTTTTTTTGGGAAACTTATTTATGTTTAATAAGTTCGAGAGAACAAGAAGCAAGACATTAGTATGACTAATTAAAATGATCTGTTAAATCATTGTGAGTGTGCTTTATCTCTTTTACATTCATAATGGGGATTGTAATCAGCATACGCATCGTATCTTGAAGCTTCAAGTGGAGTGGAATTGATCTTAGCTTCTTTTTCTCTTACCATTCTCAAAAAACGCATTTCAATAAAAGGAATCTGAAATTCTTCGAATAAACGCACAAACGAAAATTGTGGTGATTTGAGCATACGCAGCTAAAGTAACTGGGTATGTTAGCGCCACTAAAATGTTTATTTTTTATAAGTTAGTACTCAGAAGTATATATTGGATCGAAATAGCTACCTTAAAGCTGATTTTTGGTAGATTGAATTGTTACAAAATATTCTACTTTATAAATTTTGTCAAATCAACTTGAGCTAAAAATGGGATTATTTTTCATTAGGAATTAGTGGGTACTGTCAAACTTGGATTATAGCTAGAATTTAACAGAATGTTCAATTTTATTATAAAATATACTTTATGCTTATTTTTTCTTCATGTTATTCAAAGTTATATTTTATGTTCATTGATTTTGGCATTTTTCTTTTTTCTAAATGCATACTTTTGATATAATCCATTTTTTTTTGTGATAATCAATTTTCTTAATTAGTATTTCCTCTCCGATTTGGGTTATGACAGGTAAATGCTTTATAAATTAATCATAACTAGGGGCTCAAAGGTCACTTGTTGATTCACATGCAACAACATCACATTTTTCTGATATAAATCCTATTTTTAAGGACTGAAATACATTCATCATCTCTATCAAGAAGTTGTTGTTTTTCCCCGAATATACTGATGATGGTAGCAGTGGAAAAATGTTTATGGATATCTAAAGCATAAGAATTTTTTTACTATTTATGATAATTTAGGCCACAAAATTTATATTGGCAGTTGGACTGCTCGAAGGCAATTTGTCATCAGCGATCCAAGTCATATTCGAGTCTTCGATGACAATTCACTGATCATGTTTCAAAAGGTTTTTTTAGAAACCAAATTTAGGACAGCCTTCCTTCTTAAGGTAATGAGTACAATGGTCAAAAAGATTAGATGAAACGTATTTCTATTTTATTTGTGTCTATTATTCAAAGAATCTCAGGTTTGTTTTTATTGTTGCTAAATCTACCGTTTTTAGCTTTACAGAAGTTACCGGTTTTTATCCTTCTATAACAGCTGCTCCTTCAAATGATTGTTTTAATCTTCTCCTTCAAAAGCAAGTATCACGTATAGAACTTTTATGAGCTGAAGTAAGGAAATTCTTAATTCTAAATGAAGTTACCTGATGATCGACGATATAGTATTGAATGAATATTAGAGGATTTCGCTAAACTTCTGATTTCCCTGAGTCACTTATATATTATTTACAGGCATAAGGTAAAATTTAGGGGTTTATCAAAATCCTCTTCAATTAAATAATGGAGTTGATCGCAGTTGGATACATCACAACTAAGGAAATGTACACGTTTAATATATATCACTACTGGAAATATGGATAATGCATCCGAGATCGCAAGAGAATTGGTTTCAAAGAAATTTGCAGCTTGCGTAAATCTTTTTCCCATATCCTCAATATACAGGTGGAATGAGAAGATAGAGGAAGATAATGAAATTGGTATGTTTGTAAAAACTGATTATCCGTGCTTGGAGGATATTATAAAGCTTGTAAAATCTCTACATACCTACAAAATGCCTGCTATTGAATTATGGGAAATTGAAGGAGAAGAGGAGTATCTTGGCTGGGTTCATATAAATAGCTCGGGAGAAAAGGTTTCAACATCTCGTAAAATATGAAGTTTACGGTCGAAAATTTGAAGTGGAGAGTCTGAAGTGCAAGGTAGAATAAAATTCTAGTGCTTCGATTCCGATCTATATCCATAAGCAGATATATTTCTTTAGGGTCTTAAAAAAATTGGTTCATTTTTTAAGGGCTAATTAGACTTATTTTTCCATTTAGATATTATAAATTGTTCTCCAAATATAGATATCGATGAGAAAGAATTTATTTTGCATTCAACTGGATAATTATTTGTAATTTTCCTTTATAAAGCTTATTAATCCTCTTTTAATATTGAATTTAGCATAAAAGGACAAATGTAATATGATGCCCAAATTGCAAATAAATATAATTGTTCAAAAATAAATCTCTTATTTAACTCAGATCTCAATTTAAAGCTTCATTTTATTCCAATCGAATACCTCATAGCTTGCTTCTGGTTTTTCGACTGGAATAATTCAAATTCTTAATCGCATAAATACTGTTTCTAAAAATAATAGAAGTGTTTCTGGAAATGCAAAAAATATACTTCTCGAAGGGAATGTATGGGGACGTAGGAAATATATCAAAGATTACTTTAGTATCCCTCCTTCTATATGGCATAAATAAGTAATTTAAAGATGGAAGGCATTCAAAATGGAACACTTGCCAAAAAAGTAGCAAATTTGCAGGGCTTAACCCGAAAATTATCTCTTATTCGGAACAGAAGGAATTATTAGTAAACAGACGGTTGAATTTGTTTAACAAAAATAGAGGTAAATATTCTGTTGAGTTAAATGCGCAAATAAAAATTCAATCCTTTCTCTGGAGAAGTACTGAGAAACTCTTGAAAATATTAAGTAGTGGGTGCCTTAAGGCACCTCATATTTAGTTCTATAATTATCTTTCTAATCTTACTTTTTTAGGTTGTTTCAGACAAGTTCCTTGTTGAAATACATATCATAAGAACTCATGTCAAAATAACCATGACCACTAAGGTTAAATAAAATTGTTTTTTCTTCTCCTTTCTGATTACATTTGAGTGATTCATCGATTGCACAACGGATAGCATGGGCAGATTCTGGAGCAGGAACTATGCCTTCAGTTCGAGCAAACTGGACAGCGGCATCAAATATAGGATATTGGTTATATGAAACAGCTTCAATAAGCCCTTCAGCACAGAGTTTACTGATAATCGGATTATCTCCGTGATAGCGAAGTCCGCCTGCATGGATTGCAGGGGGTACATGCTTATGGCCTAAGGTATACATTTTTAGAAGCGGGGTCATTTCGGCAGTATCTCCAAAGTCGTACCTGTATTCTCCTTCTGTTAGGGTCGGGCATGCCGAGGGTTCGACTGCGATTACTCTAGTGTTCCCTTTTCCCTTAATTCTGTCCTTAATGAATTCAAAGGATATACCTCCAAGATTGCTTCCTCCCCCGCAACAGCCTATAACTATATCAGGGTAGGTTTCAACCTTTTCAAGCTGTTTTTTGCTTTCAGTTCCAATTACTGTCTGGTGGAGCAAGACATGGTTAAGCACACTTCCTAGAGAGTACTTAGTATTATCATGGTCTACTGCATCCTCGACAGCTTCACTGATTGCTATTCCCAAACTCCCCGGTGTGTTTGGCTGCTCTTCAAGGATTTTTCTCCCGAATTTCGTATCCTTACTAGGAGAGGGAACAACATTTGCTCCCCATACAGTCATTAGAGATTTTCTGTAGGGTTTCTGGTAATAGCTGGAGCGGACCATATATATTTTACATTCTAGATCGAAGTAGTTACAGCCAAGAGAAAGTGCACTTCCCCATTGACCTGCTCCGGTTTCTGTTGTGATCCTCTCAGTTCCTTCTTTCATATTATAGTAGGCCTGTGCAACGGAAGTATTGCTCTTATGGCTACCTGCCGGACTTACACCTTCGTATTTGTAATATATCTTTGCAGGTGTTTTGAGATACTTTTCCAGCCTGTATGCCCTATAGAGAGGGGTGGGTCTCCAGAGCTTATATATGTCGAGAATCTCTTCAGGGATATCGATATACCTCTCATCACTCATCTCCTGCTTAATAATGGCTTTTGGAAAAATCGGCTCAAGTGCTTCGGGATTTATAGGTTCCCAGGTCTGGGGATCAAGAGGTGGATCAATGGGGAAAGGCAAGTCGGAAAGGACGTTATACCACTGTTTAGGAATTTCATTTTCGTCAAGGATAATCTTGGTCTGTTCCATGGATATTCTCCATCATATCGCTTCTACAAAAAATCAGACTTCGATGTATTTAAGTGTTATTTATTTTACATTTCCTGTATTCATATCCTATTTACACACCTTTCGAATAAACGATTATTTTTGGAAAGTATACTCCTTGTGAGATACGATTACTAAATATGGTAAATGTTATGTATAACAAATGGACATGTTATCAGAACAGAAACCTCAACTATGAAAATAAACAGTTAAAGACTTTAAGTAAGATCCTATCTATTTTTTACTATGATTTTTCTGCGAGTTCCACAACGAGCTTTGCTATTTCAACAGCATTTGTACCAAGCAGGTGTATCATGGGCTCTTTTCCTAAATCTCCAGTATCATAGACTACTTTCGGTATGCTTTTTTGTGATTTGACTGCTTCGGGTATCTCCCAATCCATGGTGGTGCAATTTTCCGGTTCTTCAACGCGGTTAAAGGAATATAAACTGAGTCCAGCTTTTCTACAAAGGGAAATGTTGCTTTCCGAATATCTTACATTAATTGCAGCCCTTATTTTAGGATTATAACGAAGGGCAGAAAGGATAATCCTTGCTATGTGCCTGCTAGCTCCAAATTTCACACAGCCTACATGAACCGCACGTTCCCCGCATCTCACTATCCTGTCCTCCACTGCCGCAACTTCCTCCAAGTTGTGTGCGCCAGGAATTGCCATTCCTATGTTACAGCCATCTTCTGGAATATATTTTTGGAAATCAGGGCTTTTCTCAAGAATTAAAACTGCTTCTTTTAAATTTTTTAAAACCAGATAGCGCTCTTTTTCCTCTAGGGTTGTTCCCAATGGGTCTACTGGGTTCACTCCTCTACCTGTAGGCCTGCTCTTCATGATTGCCTGCATTACGAATTTCTTTGATTCTTTTGCAGCTTCTTCTAGGCTTTTCCCAAATGCTAAAAAGGCAGCCATTGCTGCAGAATAAGTACAGCCAGATCCATGGGTTCCCCCGCTTACAAAAGTTCCCTGTATACTGGTAAATGTATCAGAGCATGTTTCATACAGCAGGTCAGTGGCATCTAGGTGTCCTCCTGTAACAATAACAGCTTCGACACAGAGATCTGCTATTTTCTTGGCTGCAATTTTCGCATCCTCAGGGCTTTTGACAGAAATACCTGCAAGTGCACCTGC
>Ga0224557_1003727_pt1 | contig 11646 bp, 10 predicted proteins | sample 714S31014metaG_FD_180677 | JGI IMG/M metagenome (GOLD analysis project Ga0224557, IMG submission 180677) | Peat soil microbial communities from Stordalen Mire, Sweden - 717 S3 10-14 | ecosystem: Environmental > Terrestrial > Soil > Wetlands > Peat | place: Sweden: Norrbotten County, Stordalen... | reverse complement strand
GGTCATCGCGCTCAGCCCGGACCTGGAGGACGTCCTGGTCGAGGGGGAGATCAGCAACCTCTCGATGCCGGCCTCGGGGCATCTGTACTTCACCCTCAAGGACGCCAACGCCTCGCTGAGCTGCGTCGTCTGGCGATCACAGCGTGCTGAGATCCCCTTCCGGCCGGAGAACGGGATGACCGTGATCGTGCACGGCCGCATCGAGGTCTACGACGCCCAGGGGCGGTACCAGCTCTACGCGGACCGGCTGGAGCCCTCCGGGGTCGGCGCTCTCGCGCTCGCCGTCGAGCAGCGCCGCAGGGCACTCGCGGCGGAGGGGCTCTTCGACGAGGCCCGCAAGCGGGCGCTTCCTCTCCTGCCGCGGCGGGTGGTGGTGGTGACATCGCGGAGCGGGGCCGCGTTGCGTGACGTCCTCACCGTGGTCGGCCGGCGCGCCCCCGGCGTCGACCTGGTGCTCTCCCCGGCGACCGTGCAGGGGGAGGGGGCGGTCGAGACCCTGATCCTCGCCCTGGAGCGGGCCCAGTCGGTGAGCGGCGCCGAGGTGGTGCTGCTCGTCCGCGGCGGCGGCTCCCTGGAAGACCTCATGCCCTTCAACGACGAGCGGCTCGCCCGCGCCATCCGGGCCGGCCGGCTGCCGGTGGTCTCCGGTGTCGGCCACGAGACCGACACGACCATCGCCGACCTCGCCGCGGATCGCCGGGCGGCCACGCCCTCCGCCGCCGCCGAGCTGGCGGTTCCCGACGCCCGCCGGCTGGGCGCCGAGCTGGGCGCCCGCCGGGCCCGCCTCGGAGCCGCGGCGCGCCAGGAGCTCTCCGTCAAGCGGGGCTCGCTCGAACGGCAGCGGCTGCGCCTCGACAGCGCCTCGCCGCTCCGGCGGCTGCCCAGTCACCGCCAGGAGCTGGACCTCCGGGCCGAGCGCCTGCGGGCGGGCCTGCTCGCCTCGCTGACGGCCAAGCGGCGCCGCCTCGACGCCGCCACGGCGCGCCTCCGCCTTGCCTCCCCGGGCCAGCGGGTGGCCCTGGAGCGCCAGCGTCTCGGCGGCCAGCGACGGCGTCTGGCCCGGGTGGTCGGTGAGGCCCTGGTGCAGCGGCGCCAGGAGGTGCGCGCCCGGCGCGACCAGCTCGAGGCGCTCTCACCGCTCCGCGTGCTGGAGCGGGGCTATTCGATCACCATGGAGGCGGCGAGTGGCGCGGTGCTCACCGAGCCGGCAAGGGTAAGGTCCGGGCAGCGCCTCCGCACCCGCCTGGCTCAGGGCCTCGTCATCAGCACGGTCGAGTCCACCGGCTCGACAGACCACGACGAACGCATGTACGATACCGGGCACGACACTGGGGAGAGAGGATGAAAGGCGACGGCAGCGAGGCCGCCGGGGTGCGACCCGCCGGGGACGACATCGAGGGGCTGAGCTACGAGCGGGCGCTCGCCGAGCTCGACCAGATCATCGAGCGGCTGGAGCGCGGCGCCGTGGCCCTCGACGAGGCCATCGCCGCCTATGAGCGGGGCGCCCGGCTGGCCCAGCACTGCGGGAGCCTGCTCGACCGCACCGAGCAGAAGGTCACCCAGCTGGTGGTCGGCGCCGGCGGGCGGATCACGGAGAAGCCGCTCGAGCCGGAGCGCGAGGGCGCGGAGCTCCCGATCGTCCCCCCCGGTGCGCCACTCACGCCGGCCCCGCACCGAGGCGACGCGCTGGACATCGACCCTGACGAAATACCGTTCTGATGACAGTCACCGTGCAGCGTCTCGATCTCGTCCTGGTGGAACGCGGCCTCGCCGCCAGTCGCGAGCGCGCCCAGGCCCTGGTGGCCGCCGGCATGGTCGAGGTCGACGGGCAGCAGGCCCGGAGTGCCGCGCAGCGTGTGGGTGAGGCCGCGGAGCTGCGGATGGTGGGGGAGGGGAGCCCGTGGGCGAGCCGGGCCGGGGAAAAGCTGGTGGCCGCCCTCGACGCCTTCGGTGTCGACTGCGGCGACCGTGTCTGCCTCGACGCCGGAGCCTCGACCGGGGGCTTCACCGATGTGCTCCTCTCGCGGGGAGCGGCGCGGATCTACGCCGTCGACGTCGGTCACGGCCAGCTCCTCACCCGTCTGGCCGGTGACCCCCGGGTCTCCATCCTCGACCGGACCAACCTGCGCTACCTGGAGAGGCTGCCGGGCGAGGCTCCGACCCTGGTGACCCTCGACCTCTCCTTCATCTCGCTGCGCCTCGTGCTGCCGGCGGTGGCGCGCCTGGCACCGGGGGCCGAGGTGGTCGCCCTCTTCAAGCCCCAGTTCGAGCTGGGCCGCGATGCCGTCTCCCGGGGCGGGATCGTCCGGGATCTGGCGGCGGCGGAGGCTGGCGCCGTGGCCTTCCTGCAGTGGTGCGTGAGTGAGCTGGGAGCCTCGCAGACGGCGGGACCGATCCCTGCCCCGATCCGCGGCACCCGGGGCAACCAGGAGCTGCTGATCCGCTTCCGGCTGCCCGAGACGTCGCCGGGCGGCCCTGAGGTGGAGCGATGACCCGCGGCGCCATCGGATTCCTGCTGCACCCGGCGGAGAGCCCCGACACGGTGAGTGCGGCTGTGGAGGCGGCGGTCCGCAGTGGGTACCGCACCTGGACGACCAAGGTCCGCCCGGTCGAGGACGTCGCCGAGCATGCCGAGGGCACGGAGCTGCTGGTCACGATCGGGGGCGACGGGACCTTCCTCTTCGGCGCCCGGCTGGCGGCGCCCCGGGACATCCCCGTCCTCGGCGTCAACCGGGGCCGGCTCGGCTTCCTCACCGACATGGAGCTCGACCAGCTTCCCGCTGCCATCGAGGCGTTCGCCGATGGCCGGACCGTCCGGCAACGGCGGGGCATGCTCGCGGCGGAGATCGACCCGGGCGAGGGCGGCGGCGGGGACGGCCTCGGCGGGAGTCGCGTCCTCCTGGCGCTCAACGACATCGCCCTGAAGTCCCCTGAGGTGAGCCTCGTGCGGCTGCGGGTCGAGGCGGACGGGGAGCTGCTCGGCGAATTCGACGCCGACGGTGTCGTGGTGTCCACGGCGACCGGCTCCACCGGCTACGCGCTGAGCGCCGGCGGCCCTCCGATCGACCCGCGGGTGCGTGCCATCATCGTGGTCCCGCTCGCCCCGCATGCGGTCATCACCCGGCCCATCGTCCTTCCCGAGGTCACCGTCGTGGAGGTGTCCCTGATGCACGGCCGGGTCCACGTCGCCGGCGACGGGCAGCACCAGGGCGGCCTCGGCCCGGGCGGGAGGGTGCGCATCGCTCCCGGGCCGGAGCTGAGCGTGATCCGCTCCGCCGATTCCCCTTCCTTCCTCCGTCAGCTGCGGGACAAGGTGCATTTCGGTCTGCCGCTCAAGCCGGACGACCGCGTCCACGGTTCCGAGGGCGACCGGGGGTGACGCGGCTGCTCGAGCTCCGCCTCCGCAACTTCGCCCTGGTTCGCGACGCCCGCCTCGACTGCGATCCCGGGTTCGGAGCCCTGAGTGGAGAGACCGGCGCCGGCAAGTCGCTCTGCATCGCGGGCGTGCGCTGGGCGCTCGGCGCTCGGATCGAGGGCGAGGCGGTGGGGGAGGGCACCTCGGTCCGCGCCGTCTTTGAACCGAGCTCGGAGAGCGCCGTCATGCTGGCGGGGCTCGGCATCCCCGTGGACGACCTGGTCACGCTCACTCGCGACGCGGGGAGCTCGGGACGCTCCACCTGCCGGGTCAACGGCGCCCTCGTCTCCCAGGCGACCCTGCGCGAGCTCGGCGAGCAGCTCGCTGAGGTCACCGCTCAGGGGGCCAGTCACCGGCTGCTGCAGCGGGCGTGGCAGCGCAGAGCCCTCGACGAGTCGGGCGGCGATGCCGTTCTCGAGGCCCGGGCGGTGATGGCGGACGCCCACCGCCGCTTGCGCAGCGCCGAGGGGGCGCTCGCCGGGGCGCGTGCGGCGAGCCGCAGGACGGCCGCGGAGCTCGCCGAGGCGGAGGCGACCATCGCCGAGCTGGAGCCCCTGCGGCTGCGCGAGGGCGAGGAGGACGATCTCGGCGCCGAGCGGCTGCGCCTTCGCCACGCCACCGGCATCGCCTCTGCCGCCACGCTCCTGGGCGAGGCGGCGACCGGTGACGAGGCGGGCGCCGCCGACCTTCTCGAGCGAGCCCTGGTCGGCGTCGAAGCGCTGAGCGGGGTCGATCCGGCCCTCGCCGACCTCGGCGCGGAGGGGGCGGCTCTGGCCACGGCACTGCGCGACCTCGGCGTATCCGCCCGGCGGCTGGCCGACCGGGTGGAGGTCGACCCCGTGCGGCTGGAGGCGGTCGAGGACCGCCTCGACACGCTGGCCCGGGTGCGCCGCCGGCATGGATCGATCCGCGCCGCACTCTCGGTGCTCGAGGATGCCCGGAGGATCTGCGACGCCGCCCGCGGCGGCGTGGATGTCGCCGCCCTGGAGGGGGACGCGCGGTCCGCTCAGGCGGCTGCGGCCACCGCCGCGCGCCGGCTCAGCGCCGCCCGGCGCGAGGCGGCCCACGCTCTGGAGCAGGCCGTGGAACGGCACCTCGCCGTGCTCGAGCTCCCGGATGCCCGCTTCCGCGTGACCCTCGGCGTGGCCGCCGATGCCGACGGCGTCGACCTGGGTGACGGCCCGCTGCGCTGCGACGCCGATGGCGTCGACCAGGTGGAGTTCCGGTTGGCCGCCAATCGCGGCGGGGTGCCGCTGCCCCTCGACGAAGGGCCCTCCGGGGGAGAGCTCAGCCGGCTGGTGCTGGCGCTCGCCGCCGCCGGGGGAGAGGGCGGCCAGCCCCTGCTGGTCCTCGACGAGGTCGATACCGGGGTGGGCGGCGAGACGGCAGCGCGAGTCGGCGACCTTCTCGCCGATATCGGCCGGGGCCGCCAGGTCCTCGCGGTCACCCACCGCCCCGAGATCGCCTCGCGTGCCGGTTGGCACCTGCTGGTCTCCCGATTGGGAGGCGGCGGCGCTGTCGAGAGCACGGTGCGCCGGGTCGACGGCGAGGAGCGGGTGTCAGAGATCGCCCGGATGATGTCGGGCCGGACCACCGCGGCCGCGATGGCGCGCGCCGGGGAGCTGCTCCGCGAGGGCAATGCCAGCGCCGGAGCCCACCAGGGAGTCGGTTGACCTCTGCGCGCGGAGGGCCGGACGTCCGTCGGTGACGGGGCGGGGCCTGCCGCCGGCCTCGGGTTCGCCCGGCTGGGCGACCACGTACCATGGGCCGCCATGAGTGACAGCGCGCCCGCCGGCACCCGTTCGGGGTGGCCTCGCCGCTTCCCCGTCGAGGTGGGTGGATTCAGCGGCACCCTGGAGGAGCTGGTCCTCGCCGCCCAGCGTGGCGACGTCGACCTGCGTGACCTCCCGATCGCCCAGGTGACCACCCAGGTGAGCCGGCAGCTCACCGGGAGCGAGTTGGGAGGGGACCTTCGCGACGCGGCGGAGGCGTTGGGGCTCCTGGCCCGCCTCCTCTCCATGAAGGCGGCGAAGGTCACCGAGGGTACCGCCGAGCTCGACGAGGAGGAGGCCGTGGTCGAGTCCGAGGCGGGGAGGCGCCTCGCCGAGTACCGGCTCTTCCGGGCAGCCATGGAGGCGCTCCTGCTCGAGCCCGCCGAGACGGGCGAGCGCAGCTTCCTCGGTCTGGTCGCCCCCGAGGTCCTGCCCCTGGAGCGGCTGCGCATCCCCCCCGATCGGCTTGCGGCGGCCTTCCGGCAGGTGCTCGAGCGGTTGCAGGACGCAGCCCCGCTGCCGGTCGGGATGATCACGTTCTCGGTCGAGGAGAAGGTCGCATGGCTGGTGGATCTGCTGGGTCGCGGGGCGGTGGAGTTCGAGGCGATCTTCGCCGAGGTGACCACCCGGCTGGAGGCGGTCGCCTGCTTCCTCGCCCTGCTGGAGCTGCTGAAGCGCGGCCTGGCGGTGGTCGACCAGCCCGAGCCCTTCGGTCCCATCCGGGTGCGGAAGAGTGACTGACGACCTGACATTCACCGCCGTGCCCGGCGCAGACCCGGGCGGGCCGGTGTTCGACGCGGAGGATGCGCTCGACCAGGAGGAAGGCGATCTCGACCCGGCGGAGGCGCTCGCCAGCCTCCCCCTCGACGGCGAGGAGGATGGCGAGGAGGGATTCACCCTCGAGCTGGACGAGATCGGCCGTCCCCGGGTACCCGACTGGGTGGCGGGCAGCGAACCCGAGGACCTCGCGCTGGCTCTCGAGTCGGTGTGCTTCGTGCTCAACCGTCCGGTGACCCTCGGCGAGCTGTCCGGGATACTCGGGCAGCCTTCCCAGCGCGTCGACAGGGCGGCCGAGTCGCTCGCCGGCCAGCTGCGCGGGCGCGGCCTGATGCTGCAGCGCCACCGCGACCAGGTGCAGCTGGTGACCCGCCCTGAGACGGCGTGGGCGGTCCAGCGAGCCCTCAACCCCGAGCGCCCGGCCCGGCTGAGCCGCCCGGCGCTGGAGACCCTCGCCATCGTCGCCTACCGCCAGCCGGTGACCCGTGCCCTGATCGAGTCGATCCGCGGGGTCAACTGCGAGGCGGTGCTGGAGAGCCTGGAGCGGCGAGGCCTGATCGCGGAGATCGGCCGCGCGAGCACTCCCGGACAGCCGCGGCTCTTCGGAACGACACTCCGTTTCCTCCAGCTCGTCGGCTTGGAGCGGGTCGACCAGCTCCCCCCACTTCCCGGAGGCATCGGGCTGCCCGAGGAGCAGGAGCGGGCGTGGTCCGAAGCCCTGACCGCTCCTCCCGAGGACGAGCCGGCGCCGCCGGCCAGGATCTAGATGGCGGCCACCCGCGAGCGGCTCAATCGGTATCTCGCGCGTCGCGGAGTGGCGTCCCGGCGCGGGTCGGACAGCCTCATCGACGCCGGGCGCGTCACCGTCAACGGCGCCCGGGCCACGCTCGGCGCCACCGTCGACCCGCAGCGGGACCGGGTCTCGGTCGACGGCAGACCGGTCGCGGGCGGCCACCGCCTCGAGACGCTGATGCTCAACAAGCCGGCCGGTGTGGTGACGACCGTCCGCGATCCCCATCGCAGGCCGACCGTGATGGGGCTTGTCCCCGGGCCCGTGCCGGGCCTGGTCCCGGTGGGGCGGCTCGACGCCGACAGCCGCGGGCTGCTCCTGCTCAGCTCGGACGGAGACCTGGCCCACCGGCTCACCCATCCCCGCTACGGGGTGGCCAAGCGCTACCGGGTCGTCCTCGGTCGCGGCCTGAACGATGCCGACATCGAGCGCTTGCTGGAGGGCGTGGAGCTGGAGGACGGCCTCGCCCGGCCGCTCGGCGTCCGGCGGCCGAGCGCGACGCGGGCCGACCTCATCGAGGTGACCATGGGCGAGGGGCGCAAGCGGGAGATCCGACGCCTCTGCGCGGCCCTGGGCGCTCCAGTCCTGGACCTGGTCAGGGTCGGACTCGGCCCTCTCAAGCTCGGCCATCTGGAGGAGGGCCGAGCCCGGCTCCTGACCCCCGCCGAGCTCGAGGCGCTCTACGCGGCGGTGGGGATGACGGCCCCGTGACCATTCGCGTCGTCACCGTGGACGGGCCGGCGGGGAGTGGCAAGACGACACTTGGACGCCGGCTGGCCCTGGCCCTGGACCTCCCGTTCATCGACACCGGCCTCTTCTACCGCGCCGTCATCGTGGCCGCGATCCGGGCAGGCCTCGGGGCCGGCGACCTCGATCGCATCGCCGAGCTGGCGAGGAGCGTCGCCATCGAGATCAACACCGCGCCCGACGACGACAGCTGGGAGGTGCGGGTGGACGGTATCGATCCCGGAGCCGAGATCCGCGATCCCCGGCACGCAGCGCTCCTCACCACCGTCAGCCAGCTCCCCGAGGTCCGCCGTCATCTCCTCTCCCTCCAGCGCGCACCCGCCATGCGGGGGGCGGTCGGGGTGGGGCGGGACTGCGGCACGGTGGTCTTCCCGGAGGCGGTGGTGAAGCTCTACCTGCAGGCGACGGCTGCCCTCCGCTCTGCCCGGCGCGCGGCACAGCTCGAGCGGGAGGGGGCCGCCGTCGACCCCGAGACACTCGCCGCCGAGATCTCCGGCCGCGACAGCGGTGACGCGCGGGCGATGGCCGCGGCCCCCGACGCGGTGGTCATCGACACCGGGATCCACGGCGTTGACGAGATGGTGGAGATGGCTCTCTCCCTCTGCCGGGCTGCCGGCCTGTGACCCGCACCCACCTCTCGCCGTCCGGGCTCGACATCAACTACCGGTGGATGACAGCGGTGTCGCGCCTCGTCTGCCGCGCGGTCATCGGCGATCTCCTCGACGTCGCCGGCACGGAGAAGGTCCCTGCACGGGGCGGCCTGCTGGTGGTGAGCAACCATGTGGGCGCCGCGGACCCGCCCATCGTGGGCGCCTACATGCCCCGCCGCGATCTCTACTTCATGGCCAAGAGCGACTACTTCCACTCACCGCTCACCCGCTTCTTCATCGTCGGCTACCACGCCTTTCCGGTGGTGCGCGGCAGCGCGGACCGGGCGGCGCTCCGCCAGGCGGTGGGATTGATGCGTCAGGGACATGCCGTGCTGGTCTACCCCGAGGGCCACCGCAGCCCGGACGGGGTGCTGCAGCGTCCCCACCCGGGCGCCGGCTTCCTGGCCCGGAGGGCCGGGGTGCCGATCCTCCCGGTGGGAATCTGGGGCACCGAGCGCGCCCTGCCCCTCGGGTCGATCCGGCCCCGCCACGCTCCGGTGCACGTCCGGTTCGGGCGCGCCGCCCCACTGCCCCCCGAGGACCCGGGAGGCCCGCGCCGGTCCAACCAGGAGGTCTCGGACCTGCTCATGCAGCGGATCGCGGAGGTCCTTCCCTCGTCGCGCCGCGGCATCTTCGATGGGACGACGGACTACCGGGCGGTGACCCCGCCCCTCGCCTGATGACCACCGAGCTCGTCTCCTTCGATCTCGAGACCACCGGGCTGTCGCCCAAGAGTGAGCGGGTCATCGAGATCGGGGCCGTCCGTTTCAGGGAGGACGGGGTGACCATCCGCGAGCTCCAGCTCCTGGTCGACCCGGGCATCGCGGTTCCGCTACCGGTCCAGCGGCTGACCGGTATCACCAGCGCCGATCTGGACGGCCAGCCGTCCCCGCTCGAGGCCATGGCCCAGCTCGCCGAGTTCTGCGAGGGTGCCGAGCTGGTCGGCCACGGGACCGCCTTCGACCTCGCCTTCTGCAGCCAGCTCCTCCCCGACACCTTTGGTCGGAGAGAGGCGATGGACACGCTCGAGCTCGGCCGCATCCTGCTCCCGCTCGCCGGCAGCCACAACCTCGGGGCGCTCAGCCGTCAGCTCGGGCTCCATCACGAGCGTCCCCACCGCGCCCTGAGCGACGCACAGGCGACCGCGGAGCTCTTCCGATGGCTGCTGGTGGAGGCGGCCTCCCTGCGGCGGTCGACCTTCATGGAGATGCATCGTGTCGCCGCCCAGGCGGGAACGTCGCTCGGGCACTTCTTCGACCTCGCCGTGGCCGAGCGGGGCGCGCACCCCGAGCTGGAGGCCCGCGCGCACCCCGGCGGCGAGAGCCTGGCGACGGCGCCGGTCCGAGCGGCGGGAGCGGCGGCCACCGGCACCGCCGGAGCCGAGGATCCCACCCGGAGCGGGCGCGACTCGCTTCTCTTCGGGCCCCTGGCCGACGCCGCCGTCCGCCTGATCGGTCCCGGAGGTCCGCTCGCCGAGCGCCCGGGTTACGAGTATCGGGAGACCCAGGAGCAGATGGCACGGGCCGTCGCCCAGAGCCTGGAGCGCGGCGGGCGCCTCCTCGTCGAGGCGGGAACGGGGGTGGGGAAGACGCTCGGCTACCTCGCCCCACTCGCCATCTGGATCGAGCGGGGCCGCGGCCGGGCGGTGGTCGCCACCCACACCATCACCCTCCAGGAGCAGATCGCCGCGCGAGAGCTGCCCGCCCTGCAGCCTCACCTTCCCCGCCCGCTCGGATGGGCGATGCTCAAGGGTCGCAGCCACTACATCAGCCTGCGGCGTTTCCAGCGCCACCTCCGCCGCGGCGACGTCGGCCCGCGCGGGGCGGACCTCGACGTCATCAGGTTCAAGCTCAAGCTGCTGCGCTGGCTCGACCTCACCCGCACCGGGGACCGGGCGGAGCTGCACCTCGGAGCCTTGGACCGCGATCTCTGGCGTGCCGTCGAATCGACCGGGGATGACTGCCTGGGCAGCGCCTGCGCCAATTGGGGCAATGGCGCGTGCCACATGGTCGCGGCGCGGCGGACGGCGGCGACGGCCGAGCTGGTGGTGACCAACCATGCCCTCCTGCTCAGCGACGAGTCCGCGGAGGGACACCTGCTCGGGGATTACTCGGCACTCGTCGTCGACGAGGCCCATCACCTCGAGGAGCAGGCCACCCAGGCGGGCGGGCACCGGCTCCGGAGCGCGGATGTCCTCCGGCCCCTCGATCGCCTCCCCGACGTCCTGGATGCCGGTCTGGCGAGTGCCCTCGAGGCCTGCCGCGACGCCGCCAACGGGCTCTTCGGGGAGGCCAAGGGGCTGCTCACCGAGCGCCTCGGCGGGGGAGGAGGAGCACCGACCGGGAGCCTGAGCGTGACCGACGAGCTTCTCGTCGAGCCGCGGCTGCAGCCCCTGGTGCGCAACGCGCGCCACGCCGTCTCCGTCCTCCGGCGGGCTGCCGAGGCTCTCCGCGCGGCGGGTCCGGCCTGCCTCCAGACTGATCTCCTCCCGCAGCCGGATCGAGAGGCGGAGGAGCTGGCGCTGGCGGCGTCCGCCCTCGAGGGGTCGGCGGGCGCCATCGACGACGTGCTCCTCCAGCGGCGGGACGGACATGTCGCCTGGATGGAGCTGCGCGCCGAGCAGGCGGAGCTGCGCGACGCGCCGGTGGCGGCGGGAACCGCCCTCGGCGAGGGGCTCCTGGACGCGGCCCGCACCGTGGTGCTGACCTCGGCCACGCTCGCCATCGCCGGGGACTTCGGCTTTGTCCGGGAGCGGCTCGGGCTGGGGGCGCGTACCGAGGAGCTGGCGCTGCCGTCACCGTTCGACTACCTGACCCAGGCCCTCTGCATCGTGGTCACCGACATCCCTCCCTACGACGATCCCGAGTACGAGCAGGCGCTGGCGACCATCACCGCCGGCATCGGGCGCCGGCTGGGCGGCCGCACCCTCGGCCTCTTCACGGGGTACGGGGCGCTGCGCCGCGTCCGCGATCTGGTCGGCCGGCGGCTTGCCGGCAGCCAGATCTCCGTCGTCGCCCAGGGCCTCGACGGGACCCGGCGTCAGCTCCTGGCCTCCTTCGTCGAGAATCCGCGCACCGTGCTGCTCGGCACCAGCACCTTCTGGGAGGGGATCGACGTCCCCGGCGACGCCCTCCAGTGCGTGATCATCGCCAAGCTCCCCTTCGCCGTCCCCACCGACCCGCTGGTCCGTGCTCGGACCGCCGAGTTGCGCGATCCCTTCGGGAGCTACGTGCTCCCCGAGGCGGTGATCCGGCTGCGCCAGGGATTCGGCCGGCTGATCCGCTCGGGCACCGATCGGGGCGTGGTGGTGATCGCGGACTCCCGCCTCCAGACCCGGGACTACGCGCGGCGCTTCCTGGAGGCGCTGCCGCCCGCCAACGTGGCGCGCGAGCCGGTCTCCGGCGTGGTCGCCCGGGTCGCCGAATTCGTCGGCGGGACGGCGGATGGCGGAGAATCGACCTCATGGTGAACACCGAGCCCTCCCCGGTCACGGCC
>Ga0224557_1003724_pt1 | contig 11658 bp, 12 predicted proteins | sample 714S31014metaG_FD_180677 | JGI IMG/M metagenome (GOLD analysis project Ga0224557, IMG submission 180677) | Peat soil microbial communities from Stordalen Mire, Sweden - 717 S3 10-14 | ecosystem: Environmental > Terrestrial > Soil > Wetlands > Peat | place: Sweden: Norrbotten County, Stordalen... | reverse complement strand
GCCGATGCCCGCCCAGGTTCTTGCTTCGTCCGCGAAATCCATCTCTTCCCGTTTGCCAATGCGGGCGACCTTCGACATCTGGGCTTCGAGTTCCTGATTCCGTTCCCGAAGCTCGGTGACTTCTCTGAAGAAGTCCTCCACTCTGCGATTCAGGTCATTCTTCTGCGATTGTTCGGAGCGTAGCTTCTGTTCCAGTTCGGCGCGGACACGCTCGATTTCGAGCGCCTTCTGCTCGCCGGAGACCTTTGCGGCGGACTCCAATTCCTTGAGCCGGGAGCCAAGCGTTCGTAATTCATCCTTGTGATGCTGTTGGATTTCGGCGGTTCGCTTCGACAGTTCGGTATCGAACCGGAGCCAGACATTCTGCTCATCTTGGGTGTGTTTCTGCTGGAGCAACCGGAAGGCTTCTTCAGCGCTGAGTTGGGCAACCCTGGCGAAGTCCTTGACCCCCAATCGGTCAAGAATCTCAGTCCGTTTCAGCTTGCCTTCGCCCAAGCACAATGGGCATTCAATTTCAGTCAGCCTGGATGATCCGGTGGGCATATTGGTCCTCAGAGTATTAGTGCCTTTCAATCGGGTGGCACTGGGGGGCGGCAGGGCAGCCAAAACCTCACGACACTTTGTCTCACTTGAGACAAGGTTCGAAATCGCTGCTCTGCAAGTGGGGGCAGTCGGTTGCTACTTCTTGCGCCCGATCAGGAGACCGGGGTCGGGCGAATTGGTGGAAACCAAACTGCCGTGGTTGTCACGGGTGGTGTGGAACTTTTCACTGGTGCGTCCAATGATCTGGTTCTTTTCGTTCCTGACCACCGAGGACGTGTCGCTAAAACCACTGGTGACCGACCCGATGATCCGCTGTTTCCCGTCCCGGACATACTCTTTCTTGAGTGACATACTTCCTCCTTGTTTTTCTATAGTCTACGAACCGGTTTAATGCTGCCTCCAACCCCGCTTCTCCGCTGGAAATTGCGCCGGTGAGCCGTCTATCGGTATTTGCCCCTTTCATGCAGGCGGCAGACCGAGGCCCCAAAAGAGTTCACAAAGGTATACCCCTGTCACCACCCGGCAGCGGCAGGACTCGCTTGTGCCAAATCAACAACTTGGGGCTGGGGAAGCATGAAGCCTTTGTCACCAGCACTCGCCCGGTTAACCAATTTGCAAACTAGACTGCGGGAAACCCCCCATTTCTTGGAGACGGCTGTCAACGTCATTCCGCTGAGCCGGTCACGCACGATGGCTGCGCGATCCACTATCATCGGAGCCCGCCCGATTCTGACGCCATCGAGCTTTGCCCTGCGCATGCCAGCCAAAACTCGCTCTCGTATCAGATCCGCTTCCAGTTCTGCGATGGAGCTAATCAGTGTGACGAAGAGACGCCCCATGGGGCCGCTGGTGTCAATATTTTCTCGCCGGGAAAGAAAAACGACGCCCAGACTATCCAGCTCGTCCACCACTTGCAGGAAGTGCCTCGTGCTCCTTGCGACACGATCAAAGGCGGCGACGAGCACAACCGAGAACCTCTTCTGTCGTGCATCTGCCATGAGCGCGTCCAGTCCCGGACGCCGTGCTTTGCGTCCCGAAATCCCAACGTCCCGATATTCCTGCTGCACCTCAAATCCGCGTTGCCTTGCTAGTTCACGCAGGTCGTAAAGCTGGGCATCAATGTGCTGGTCGGTGGTCGAAATTCTGGCGTAAATCGCTGCTCGCAACGGGCTTCCAACATTTTCCATATATTGTGTACTATGGCCATTATACTGTTCTCTACGCGAAATGTCAATGTGTTCTGTGCGATGGACAGTTTACTGCTACAATCGCGGCATGGGCTGGAAGACAATGCGTGTTGCAGTATGCGATGTATGCGGGCACCCGTGGATACCAGAGACTAAGAGGAAGCCCCTGAATTGTCCGTCGAAGATCTGCCGTTCCATGCTGTGGGATAAGGGTGGAGTGGATGGGCGGACACGGGCAGCGCGAATCAAGACGGGGCGCAGCCGCCTCTGAGTACGCCAGAGAATCTCAACGGTGATTTGCACGGCACGGGATTTCTGTCCGTGGATTTGCCCTGCTTCGTCAATTATCTCGGTGGCAGCGGTTGTGAGCTTGTACCGCTTGGCAATGTTTGTGCTTGCGCCGGTGAGCTTGTTGAGCCGTCGAGTCTCACTTTTCATGTGCCGCGATTCTAACACCGGGCAGTGTCCCCAACTCGGGGAGCATCTAAACTGAGACACCCCACCCTCGCTGGAACGGAAAGAGGGGCTCCACATCCTTTGTCCGAGTCGTCGTACAATTTGAGGACTATAGATGACTGACACCTACGAGCCCGGCGACTACGTAAAGGCCGAGTTCCCCGACCCTATCACCTACCGCGCTGCGTGCCAAGGTTGATTCATCTTCTTGGTATATCGTCCGGGATATAATGGTGCGCTCGTTCGAGCGGAGAAACCTATGAATCCTAGACAGCAAGCTGCCATGACCGCTCTTCAAAACGCACTGCTGAACCAGCTGAACATCACCACCCCATTACCGAACCTTGGGACGAATGTGCAGGGATATGTGTTCACGGAAGTGCAGGGCGTCACGGTGTGTATCGGACCGGATGGCGGGTATATTCTACCGGCGGTCCGTTCGTATCCACCAAACTCGCTACAAGCCGCCGTCGATGCTCGTGTTGAATTTCAGAAGAACAGACCTGGGCCTCATCAAAGTGGACACGAATTGGGAATCGTAGGGATAGATTGGCGTTGTGGCGGTCAGAATTGCGGTTGCCAAAACGAAACCCCGGACGAGCTGTTCAGACGGAGCGTGTTTATCGGTCGCCGCAGCTAAATCGACCTTTGACCGGACGTTAATACGATGGATGAATTAGGGCGTAGGCACCTTCAGGCTGTTGATAGATTCATCGCATCGCTGACACCTGAACAACAGGCATTGGCGAAGGTCGGTGCCCTCCGGGATAATCAGCTTACTCCTCCTCAGAAGGGTTTGGCAGAAGAGATGAACCGCACCGTACCTGAAGGGATGAATCCAGCACAGGCAATAGAATGGACGAGGCAACTTACCTTGGAGGAAAACAGGGAACGCTTTCAGGAGGGCTTCCAGAGGGGTTGGACGGACACAGATAATCAAATCAGCCAGGTCAAGTGGATTGCTTTTGGAATTGGTTGCTGTATCGCCATTCTTATCTTGCTTGCTCGATGTTGATAATCACGTACGACCGGGGCCACGTTCCAAAACGGTCCAAATTCAAACAGGCTTGCCGGGAGTTGCCTCACAATTTTCACGCTTTTACTTGGACCTCCGTCGAGCGTAGACTCTACCCTCGTGAAGAGTCTCCTTCTGAACTCACTGCTCTACACGGCCAGTGTTTTCTCACCACTTTTTGTTTCCCCCTCACTTTCACAAAACGCCGCATCCCAGCAGACTGCAAAAGAGACTCGGCACTTGGGTTTTCACGGTATCGCTGTCGGACAGCCAGTTTCAACGCTACCGTTTCTCTGCAACGACTCCGGAGGTAGCTGTGAGGGAAGCGTCGATGACAACATCGTTTTCGTCAACACTCGGAACTCGAAAGTCGAAAAAATAGAGGTGGGGTACGTAGGTCCCCTCCGCATCGCTGACAAGTTGCTCGAACCACCGCCCATAACTCTCGCGCAAGCCTTCAAACTTCATAGTCTGCAAGCCGGGGGAAGGCCTTCAGTCCTTGAGTACCAGGAATGGAATCCTGGAAAATATTGGCTTGTGGATATGGCCAATCAAATTGAATATTGGACCGATATAGACCCGAAACTGGCTCTGTCCCCGCAAGGAATAGGCAACAATCGTGTCACTGAGGTAGACTATCTCCCTTCTGGTGATGTGCGACTAATAAAATCTTGTGCAGCTTCCGGAGCTGAAGTGGGCAAGTGCAATACTTTTAGCAAACCGCTTGGGACGACAGAGGCAGAATCGTTGTTGGCAGCAGCAAAGAGATCGGCGTTGTACGTACCCGCTGCACCCAGCAGGGTTCCCCAGTTGTCATCTTACATGCGTGATGTCGGCCTTCTCTATATCGAAACCGTCGAACGGGGTGTTGATGTCATGGTCGACCGAGACATACCCTTTGAGCTTCGACGGAAACAGTCGCAGGAACAATTTAAGCTCTTAAGAGGACTAGAGGACCGAATTGAAATACACACGGAAACCCAGGCGGACAAGGATTTCTACGAGTATGGACTGAAGAGGCTGAGCACCTTAGGCGAGGCCGATGCCGCCAGTACTGATCTTTCCTTCGCCCTCATAGATCTTGCCAGGATTACGGGCAAACTTACCGACCAACAAAAAGCAGAGAGTGCGGTCCGCGCAGCCAAGAAAACAATTGAGCCGTATCTTCGTTGCAAGGACTACCTGCGCCCAAGGATCAAGGATGGCGAATACGACTTGGCCAAGCTACTAAGAGACTATTGCAATTGATTCCAGCACCCTCATGCTCCCGATTCGTGCAAACGCCCTGCCAGCGGGGGGGGCTCTCATCGCAAATAATGAGTATCCTGAAACGCGAAACGGAGGTACACAGCAGGATTATCGCCCCCCTGAAAGTGCGAAAGATCGGCGCAATTGAGTTTGCCACACACTGGGCAGTTCAAATTGGTATATTCGTCAAGCAGCCCAAGGCCGCCACTCGGGACCAGAGCAATTTCCTCGGCGGGCTCGCAATTGTCGGTAAACGCCCAAATCAAGGCGACAGGCCAGAAGAAGAATTGGCAAACAGTGATCGCCGTGGCATTGCAATGATTACGTTTCCGGGCGACGATACCGGGCAAGAGCAACAAAAAGATTCCAACCGCCGCTAAGATAATTAGGATCAGTATTCCGAAGAACGGATCCATTATCAAGATCGCAAAATCTCTCATTCATTGTCTCCCGGCGTCAGGATGACCACGTTCCTGACGCCAGCGGGGAGAGTGCTAATTGGGTCGAAGCTTCTTACGCTCACCAGTAGCACAAGTTCTTCGGAACCAGGCCAGGGTGAAGGGCTGGGGAAGCCGCCCCTCGCGTTAGGCTATTAGCTCGCGCTTGAAGAAGAGCACGAATGTCAAGGTGCCGCCTGTGGCACCATAGAACGACGTAACCGGGTAGTGGGCCAGTTTGGATTTCCACAGATTACTCTCCGAGGGCCTTGCGGATAAGATCGCTTCCAAGGGTAGACACTTTGACCGTGGGTTTCGGCATCAAAGTGCACAGTTCCTCAAGGCTCCAAACATGATCCGTCAAACCCGCTTCCATTGCTGGCGTTACCTTGAGCGTCTGATGAATCCGGCAGAAGTTATAGAACATATAGTGCAGGGCCACGGAATGCGCGTGGTTTTCAACTTTTTTGCTAAACGCATTGGTTAGGCGGGTGAAGCGGCGAATGTGCATCCGCATCGTTAAATTCTGGCGCTCCACGTAACTAGTGCTGACGTGTTTGGGGTCAGGGTTTCCGCTCACAACCTTCATATCGCAGCCGATGCACTGCGCGGGAGAATAGCGCGCGTGATTCTCTGTCGGAGCGCCGTAGATTTTCTGTAGCTGTGCATAATCGCAATCCATTCCAAACGCGCCTTCGACGGCTTCAAGGTAAGCGCGGTGACCGTCTGTGGTGACTTGTACGCGGCCACGGATTCGGCTGGCGCAATCGTTCATAAAGTCCGTTGCCCATCCCAGATCGCGCCCACCTACCAGATACGAGACGACCAGTTTTGTATCTGCGTCGATTCCGATCCATGTCCAGACATCGCCCCAACCTTCCTCTTTCTTCGCTAGGCTGGCGTTCTTCGCCTTGGCTCCGACGAACTGCCAGATTTCGTCGCACTGCAAGCGGCGCACGCGAAGGTTGCGAACATAACGGTCATGATAGGCCGCGCACACGACTCCTAGGTCAGCTAACAGCTTCACTACGGTGGTCTTGGAAACCCCGGTCATGCGTACCGTAGCGCGGACTGAGCAGCCTTCGATCAGACATCCGATCACCCTTGCGCGGGCTTTATTGTCCAAGCAGTTCATACTTACCTTTTACTACAGCCGCTTTAGCATGTCAAGAAAATAGTGCCCCGACCCGCATAAAACCTAGCGGAAAGCCTAGTTCTATCTCTGGCACCTAGGTATCGGCAAGGTATTGTGGTTGTCTCGAAACGTTGCTATGATTTGTGCCATGATGGACTGGGCCGCACAATCGGCGCAACGGCTGGGGTTAGCTCTGGTAAGCCCATTCTTTCCATCTGGTACGGCTGGTTTGTCAGGTCAGCATTGTGCGATGCTCGATGGCCGTCGCGCGTCCTTCGCCTGTTCAACGGTTGATAGGCTGGAGATTCCGCCTGATGAGTCAAGAAACTGGCAATGGTCGGCTGATCTTGCTCATCACGTTTTGATTACCCCAGAGATCGTACACGTTCGCTCAGGGCGGGAACTCGTACCGCGCGAGTTTCAACGAGAATCGGTAGAAAGTCGGCTGGAAGAGTTCTTAACGTTCCTTGATAGTCCCCGTCGCTCTGCACTGCCGGACGTGGTGTCATTCTTGGTAGACGAATTTCAGCAAATCTGGGGGGCCAGCGGTTCCCCGGATGGAGCGACGGCATTGCTTCCTTTTCTGCTCGCCCTCTCGGCAACTGCTCCCGGTAACATGGACGACCCTGTTTGGAGGCACGAGACGGCTCTAGATATTGGAATTGATGACCCGGTTTTGCTAGAAGCAAACCTGACTCCTTTAACCATTCAACGTGCGCGAGGGATGCAAGAGCGAGCGCCTTCAGGATTGCGCCTGATTCCGTCGCTGGTTTTACGCCACGCGGCAGGGCGACTATTTCAGGAAGCCCACGCAATACTCGAAACGACGCAGCTTACATTGTTCGGCGATTTTGAGATCACCAAAACATCAACTTACTCTCCGGCGGGGGCCTATTTCACGCCTGTACCACTCGCTCGCTTGTTAGCGGATTGGGCATTACAGCGCACGACACTGCCGGATGACCTGACGGTCGCGGATTACGCCTGTGGTTCCGCAGTATTTCTGACGGAAGCGCTACGCGCTCTTGAACGACGAGGATTTAGTGGAACGGTGCGGCTCGTGGGACGCGATAAGAGCCTGGAAGCCGTTCGGATGTCGAAAGTCGCCATTAGAACTGTACAGCGTGATCTGCAAGGAATGACGGTCGTCGCTGACATAGCGCAAGCCGATGCATTTCAGTCGGATTGGCCTAGTGCGGATATTTGTCTTATGAATCCGCCCTTTCGCTCATGGGAGGGGTTGAACAAAGCAGAGCGAAGTTGGGTACAGGAAGTGACCAAGAGCAACGGGCGGCCAGACCTGAGTGTGGGCTTTGTCGAACGGGCAATGCGTGCGCTTCGACCAGCGGGAGTTCTGGCAACGTTGGTTCCGGCTGGTGTACTGGCGAGCGACAGCCTCGGAAAATGGAGGAATGAAATTGTCCTACGCGGTACTCCTACGCTGGTTGCCGTACTCGGAGAGCATGGTCTGTTTGAACATGCATTAGTCAACATCGGCATCCTATCTATTCAAAACGGCACGCCAGCCGAGGGTGCTGCAAACAAAACTCCTATACACGTAGCATGGTCGTCGGCTGAGAGCGGCGCTGCCGCGCGTGTCATTCGCGCTATTCGAAGATCAATATCCAGACCTGATACGCCGGAAGCCTCACCTAAAGACAGTGACAGTTGGAGTGTTAGCACGTCCAATCTTGAGGTATGGAAGCGAAGACCATCTTGGTTGCCGGGAGCAGGCGCGCTCGGCGCATTGCTCGAAACGATAGAAAGAAACACAGTCACGAAAGTCGGCGATCTTTTCGATGTTCACCAAGGCATTCGTACTGGCGCGAACCGGCTGTTCTTGCAGTCCCCTAGTGTGGTACGCAATCTCCCTGAGAGTGAAAGGCGTTATTTCAAAAAGGCGATTGATGCCGCTAGCTTCGTGGAAGGTGAACTAAAGCCTGAGAAACTGTTGTTCTATGCGCCAAAGGGGACGTGGGGGACAGAAGAGGATCTGAGCCGAGGCGTGCCCGAGTTTTACTCTCGATACATTCGACCGAGACGCGACGAGTTGAACAAAAGAAAATCGATGCGCTCAAAGAGTGATCGTTATTGGGAACTTGCATGGGAGCGATCTAGTTGGATATTCAAAGGACCGCCGCGACTTGTATCGAAGAGGTTCGGGCTTTACCCAGCTTTCGCAAGAGATTTCGACATTGGTGTTTTTGCCGTCGTGCAAGCAAATGCATGGGTGCCAAAACATGATCTAATAAATCATCGCGACGTGGATCGACTCCGCGATTTGCTCACGGCATATTGGTGGCTGCTTAATTCCCGCGTAGCGGTCGCTTTGCTGCGGGAGTTTTGTCCAAACGTCGCAGGAGGCCAACTCGATCTCGAAAACAAATACGTTAAAGACGTTCCGTTGCCGAATTTAGCACACCAATTCAGTGAGAATCCAGCCCTGCAAGTATTGTCAAATTCCATTCGTTCTCGCTACGAAAATCGACTGCCCTCAATTCCTGAGCGTGACCGCTTCGCGGCAAGCGCATTCGGAACTGACATAACCGAGTGGAAGCTTTCAGGGCTGGAGATACCGTATTAGATGCTAGAAGCGACGCACACAGACCTGCAAAAACATGTAACGCAACTAAATGCCATTTTGCAAACAATCTGTGAGACATCGAATCCGGCACCACTGGTGAATCTTAGTGACCGTGTAATCGCTTTAGCTAAATCATGTCCGCCTGATTTGTGCAGAGAAGTGATCACGGACTTTGGAATTAGGGAGATCGCATTGCGCCTTCCAATTCCTAACATTGACAATCCGCGTTTCTGGATCGCGATACGAGAACAATGGGGGCCATCAGGAAAGAAACACAGACTCTTGTTCATACAATGCGGGCTACGGCTTTACGTTGGCGAAAGGACCGAAGAAGCAATCCAGTGTGTAAGACTCGAATGGGTAGCGCCAACTTGTGACGACAACGGGGTTGAGAGTTATCAGGGCAAACATGCTGGACACCCACACTGGCATATTGATAAATCAGCGTTGATTGGGCAAGAGGATTATCTTCGATCCCTCGAAATTCTGACCGCTCCAACCTCAATAACAGCGGAGGTTTTTACTGGTGACACTTCTGCTGCTCTGAGCCGACCGCTTCTCGATTTCTCGTGGTTACAGAGCGTACATTTCCCGGCGCGAGCACAATGGATGCAAAGGAAGTGGGATGGACAACATGTCCCCGGTCCCCATCAGTGTGAGCCTAAGGATCTGGAAGAATTGACTCACTGGTGGGAAGGTGCTCTAAGGTACTTCTCAGGAGAGCTACCGCGCTGAGTGGCGAGCCTTCTTCCATCTAGTTTTCGCGGCTTTTCTGGCCACCTTGGTGCGTTCGGCTTTCGTCATGGTCTTTAAGCGACGTTTGCCGCCGATGTGACCGCCTCTACGTCCGATTTCGGCCATATACTCGGAGACAGCAGATGGAGTGCTTGTCTGTGGCGTTTCAGGCTCAGGAACCGGTATTTGACCGGTAGAAACGGCAACGGTCCATGCTGCCAATTGATTCGGGTCACGAGGGCGATTTCCCTTAGGAACCATGCTGCTATCATGCCACATTTAGGGATGCTAAAGCGAATCTGTGGAAATCCAAACTGGCCCACTACCTGGCCGCGCAAGCGCTTGCGATTTAGGTGCTTGCGATTTAGGATTCAGGTAACATCTTCTTCAGCAGCCCGTTTCTGCCTTGCAGTCCGGATTTAACGACAAAGCCCCGGAATCCGGATGGAACGACATTGGAGTTTTTGTCGTATCGCCAGCGAGGCTTTGGAACAAGCGTCCACTTTCGTGCTGCTGGCTACTCGATCTAGACCCCAATCCTAATGCTCTGCCCTTTTGCGGGCACTGAATACGAGGACAGAGCCGTAGGCGTGGGGGTGAAAGTCCTGAAAACCTGCTTCGACCTTGCCAGATCCCTCGGTGCGTCATCCCAGCGATTTGGGGCAGTAGTTCGCACTTAGGCAGTGTAGAAATCTTGTGTCACGGACCTTTTGGCGAGCCACGGCCGACTCTGAATTTACCGGGTTGGGAAGAGTGGCCTAGGAACTTGTTGAAAATCGATGCTTCGTGGCAGCCGGAATGAATGGGTTGACATCTCAAGAGGTATGCGTGGAGATGATGCTCAGTTCCAGGTGGGGATGTTCAGCTACATTGCCTTGGAAGATCGGATTCCAGCGGATCATCCGCTGCGGGCGGTACGGCAGTTAGTCGATGTTATTCTGGCGGAGATGTCCGCAGAGTTCGACGCGCTGTACGCGGAAGGAGGACGGCGCTCGATTCCTCCCGAGCGTTTGCTGCGGGCATTGTTATTGCAGGTGTTCTACTCGATCCGCTCGGAGCGTGTGTTGATGGAGCAGTTGGATTACAACCTTCTGTTCCGTTGGTTTGTTGGCTTGGCGATCGATGACCAGGTGTGGAATCACGCGGTGTTCTCGAAGAACCGCGAGCGGCTTTTAAACCAGGAGATGGCGCGCTCGTTCTTTGTGCGGATCAAGAGTCAAGCGGCGGACCTGATGTCGGAAGATCACTTCACGGTGGATGGAACGCTGATCGAAGCTTGGGCCAGTCACAAGAGTTTCCGGCGCAGAGACGGAGGTAGCGATGACTCCAGCGCCGGGGGGGACTTCCACGGCGAGAAGCGCACGAACCAGACGCACGCCTCCAGCACCGATCCCGGATGCGCGGCTCTATAAGAAGTCCAAGGGCAAGGAAGCGCGGCTCAGCTATCTGGGGCACGTCGTGACTGAGAATCGTCATGGGCTGATCGCCGAGGCGATGACCACCCACGCCGACGGCACGGCGGAGGCCGACGCGGCGCTGCTGATGCTGAAGGATCTCGCCAAGTCCTCCAACAGAATCACGGTGGGTGCGGACAAGGCCTATGACGTCGCCGGGTTGGTCAGTGTGCTGCGCGAGTTGAACGTGACCCCGCATGTCATCCAGAACAACAAGAACCGACGCAGTGCCATCGACGAAAGGACCACACGCCATGTGGGATACGAGATTAGTTTGGGCAAACGCTGGCTGGTGGAAAAGGCCTTCGGCTGGCTGAAACAAACCGGACCGCTACGCAAGGTGAAGTTACGGGGCCTGCCCAAGGTGGATTGGTTGTTCTTATTCAGTTGCGCTGCCTTCAACCTGTTACGCATTCCAAAACTGAGGACACAGTGTGCCTGAACCCTAACCCCATCCCCGCATACGCCGCCCATAAGCCGCAGGAGCGGCCATCGCACCCCGGTCGACTTGATCGATCCGGACCCTTTTGCCAGTTACCCAAACCAATCCTTATCCCGAAAACACGCTTTTCAACAAGTTCCTAGCACTCGCTCAAGAGTTTGGCACCGCACGCGGCCTGCAAGCGCGTAGTGGGCTAGCCAGTTCTGCGTTAATTTTCCGTTAAATTCTCCCCATCCAATTGACCATGCTGCGGCGACGCATTAGTCTGCGGTGGTTATGAGCAAAGAGGATCTTGACCGGGCCCAGCGGTCTGACATCCGTACCAGCAGCGCCGAAATTGTCCGATATTCCGCCACTTTTGCAACACCTCGCCCTGCCCAACCTCTTGGCGACTGGATTCCGCTGCTGACTGGACCCACCAG
>Ga0224557_1003719_pt1 | contig 11668 bp, 17 predicted proteins | sample 714S31014metaG_FD_180677 | JGI IMG/M metagenome (GOLD analysis project Ga0224557, IMG submission 180677) | Peat soil microbial communities from Stordalen Mire, Sweden - 717 S3 10-14 | ecosystem: Environmental > Terrestrial > Soil > Wetlands > Peat | place: Sweden: Norrbotten County, Stordalen... | reverse complement strand
GGTTTGGAGACGAAGAGGGACTCCTGATAGGCGTTGAGTGTCGAAGTCCACGCCTGCCACAGGAGTCCCTCGTGCAATCTTGCCTGCCCTCGGTCGCTGACGCAATCCGGGCGGGGGTGCCCTCGTCCGCGGGCACCCCGGCGGGGACGGTGGTGCTACGGGCGTCTGGCCTGCGGGTTCGCGGGGGGACGGCCACGGCCGGAGGGGACGCGGCGCCGGCGGCGGGCGAGATGGCGGTGTTCTGCCGTCCGGTGGTGACCGCGCCCGCGGCGGTGCGGCGGGACGGGACGGTGCTGGCGGACGCGTGGCTGCCGGATCTGGTGCGCCTCGGCGAGCTGGAGCGCCATCTCGGCGACGGGGTGATCGAGGCCGCCGTGGACGCCGCGATCGCGAAGGGGCGGCTGAAGCCCCGGCAGCGGCGGCGGATCATGTCTTATCCGCTGGTCATCCGGCTGATGATCGCGATGACCCTGAGCCCTGGCGGTCCGTACGGCGAGGCGCTGGCCAGGCTCGCCGGGCTGCTCGCGGACATCCCGTTCACCCGGGAATGGCACATCCCGACGTCGAAGGTGATCACGGACTGGCGGCTGCCGGTCCCGGCATCGGTGATGGAAGGCATCTTCTGGCAGGCAGCCGGGCCGCTCATCGCCGTCGGCGAGCCGTCGGCGGTCATGCTGGCCGGGATGACGGTGCTGGCCGCCGACGGGATGCTGGTGAACCTGGCGGACACCCCGCAGAACCGGGCGTTCTTCGGCTGCGCCGGCACGGAGGGCGATTCGTCCCCGTTCCCGCAGCTGCGGATCGTCGCGCTGACCGCCCGCGTGGGCCGCGCGATGACCGGCGCGATCCTCGGCAGCAGTCATGCCGGGGAGCAGACCCTGCTGAAACGGCTCGCGAGACGCCGCCCGGACCTGTTCGCCGGCCGCGTGACGTGCTTCGACAGGAATTTTCCGGGTCATGAGCTGATCACCGCGATCCTGGACGCCGGCGGCCACGTGATCGCCCGGGTCAGCGCAACGGTCGCGCTGCCGCTGGCCGAAGGCGGCGGCTGGCTGCCCGACGGATCCCGGCTGACCTGGCTGAACGCCCCGTCCGGGAAGAAAGCCGGCCGGCTCCCGGTCCGCGTCACCGAGCACAACGCGGTCATGCCGTCCGGCGGGAAAGAAGAGGTCTCCGAGACCTGCACCGTGATCACCACCCTGCCAGATCACGAGGCCGCCCCCGCTGACCAGGTGCGGGACGCCTATCTCACCCGGTGGAGCGCATCGGAGACCACGTTCGGGGAGGACAAGACCACGATCACCGGCGCGGGGAACCGCACCTCAGGCCCCGTCCTGCGCTCCGGCTCCCCCCGCCTGGTCATCCAGGAGGCCTGGGCGTGGCTGGCCGGCACCCAGCTCGTCCGCGCCAGCGAGGCCGCCGCGCTGCGCAGCGAAGAAGCAGCGGCCCGCGCGCTGCGCCGGAAGGACGCCCGGCCGGTCACCGCCGACGAGGAATCCTTCACCGCCGCCCGCCTCCACATCCTCCGATCCATGGAATCCACCCAGATCACCGCCACCTCGTCACTGGACGCGATCGCCGCCGCAGCCGACAGCGCGGCGCGCGCCGAACTGCACGTCCTCAATGCCCCCGGACGGCAGCGGCACTCCAGACGCGCTCAGAAGGCACGCCCGAAATTCCCCCATGCCACCGCGACCAAGCGCACCTTTACCGGGAAACCCGAGGTCACCGTGTTCGCGCCCGGCTTCTGCTAGCCCTCCGCCCCGGATTCAGGCCGCCAGGAAGGAGGAACCGCCCCGCCCGCCGGGGCCGCGGACCGTGGAACCGCGCGCACGACCCGCCGCGACACGCGGGTTCCGCCCATACCCGCTCGCCGACAGCATCGCCGTGAAAACAGACTCGCGAACACACACGGAACACAAGAGGTACTACACCTCGGAAAGGCCAAAACACCTAAAGTCCCTGGTGTTGGCTCCCTGTACCGCCGCCTTCCTCGGCACCGATTGTTCGTCCGGCTGACTCCCGCTATCCCTTATCAGTCGGAGTTGGGCCAGATCAGCAGTGCAGGCCCATCGGCACAAACCACAGGCACCCAGGCTTCGTCGAGTTCGTCCATACGGGATTCCTCAAGGGACAGGGGCTGGGTGTCTACGGTCATGTCGGTGTACGTGGAGGGCGGCATCCCGATCATGGCTACCGTCACCCGCAGTTCTGCGAGCAGGTCCTCCGGCCAGGTCCAGTCCCAGGTGCCGGCGCCCCGGAGTGTTTCTTCGAACAGCGCCCGCAAACGCGCATAGGCAACCCGGGAGAACACGGGCACCAGGTAGCCCTCGACGGTCGCGTGACGGCACGCTGTGCCGCCGTATTGATGGCGGTAGGAAGTACCCGTGGCCGCGCGGACGATCACGGCCATCCAGTCGTGGTCGATCGAGCCGTCCGGGTCGATCCAGACGAGCCTGTTCACCCGCCGATCTTCGCAGCAGACAGGATCATGAAGCACAGTCGTCCTCATCTGCCGCAGCCGATGCGCGTGACCGTCCTTGGGATTCGGTTCGGGCACCTGCGAAGCAAGGGCGGCTGCCCGTCTTTCCTGCCGCGCCGCTACCGGTCACACGGTCACAGCGACAAACTCAGTCGCAGCGAGCATAGGTCGCGCGTCAGGAACCGTTATTCCGATTGCCGCCGATGCGGAGCGTCGGCGTAGCCGCGGAATGATTAGTCATGCCGCCGTGGCTTCACGCTGTCCGTGAATCGCCGCCATGCTCCTGGCGTGAAGATCAAGCCAGGAGATTCTGGCGCCCTGCTGTCGCGGATGGCGACGAGCGTCCGCCCGTCACGCGCGGCGGTGACCTCGACGCAGTTGGCCTGCCCGTTGCTGTAGCTGCTTTTGCGCCATAGCGCGCCGGAAAGATCGGTGCTGCTCATTTCTTAAGCTCCTCCGCAGCGTGATGGATAAGGTCCCGGGACGCTGTCTCGTCCAGGGACGCGTCCCAGATGCCGCCGAACGCCTGCGTGTACCGCTCGACCTCACCGGGTTTGTCCAGGTACAGAGCGCCGGTGAACCCGTCCATGTACACCGTGGCGGGCTCGCTGTCCCGGCCGTCGCCGTTGACCGGGAACCGCAAGATGACGAACGGCCCCGACATCAGCCCCGGATGCAGCCCAGCACTGAACGGAACCACCCGCAGCGAAACGTTCGGCAGTTCCGAGACCTCCGCGAGCCGTGCGAGCTGACCGGCCATGACCTGCGGTCCGCCCACGGGACGGCGAAGAATCCCGTCGTTCAGCGCGACCTCCAAGTGCAGGGGAGCGGTCGCCCGCCGGATGAGCGGCTGGCGGGCCATCCGGACGTGGACGCGGCGGCTGATCTCCTCCTTATCGACGCCGGGGTTGTCGGCGGCGATCAGGGTGCGGGCGTAGTCCTCGGTCTGCAGCAGGCCGGGGACGAGCTCGGATTCGTACCAGGCCAGTTGCGAGGCGGCTTCTTCCAGGCCGATGTAGACGTCGAAGCCTTCGGGGATGACGTCGCCGTAGGCGTGCCACCAGCCGCGGGCTTTTGTTTCCCGGGCCAGGCCCATGAGGGCTTCGGTGAGGTCGGCAGGGGCGGCGTAGATCTTGCACATGGCTTCGACGTCAAGGCTGCGCAGGCTGGTCTGGCCGGTCTCGATGCGCCACATCTTGGCCTCGGACCACTCCAGTTTCTCCGCGGCGGCCCTGACCGTCAGCCGTTCCCGGTTGCGCAGCTCGCGCAGGTACCGGCCGAGTTGCCGGCGCGGCACGGTCGATCCGGTCGTCTCTACCGCCACAGCCCCCATCCTTCCCTAGCGAGGCTATCGGGCACCCGGAATGAAAGCATCCCATCGCACGATACGAAAGCAAGCTTCTCACTGGTCATTATTCACGGCCGGGAATCATTTTGAAAGCTTGTATATCGGTGACCCGCTGTGCTTGACTCAAGTACAGCGGCCTAGCCGCGCCGAGCGTCGCAAGGGAACGGCGCGCTCTCATGTGCCCGCATTGGTGACCGAGCCTCAAGGGACCCAAGCATGTGTGAGAGAGCCATCCCCGCCCCCGATCCTGCACGGGCACCCGAGCGCGGCACGTCCTCTGGCCAGTTCCGGCCCGCCGATGCCGATGCACTCGCGGAGCTGCAGTTCCACTGGGGCTTGGCCTATCACCTGGCCGTCGTCGACGGCGCGTGGACCGCGCGGCGCAGGGACGGCCAGGGCGGCACACTCACCGATCCCGTGCCCGAGGGCCTGCGCCTGCTGATCCGGGCTGACTACGCCGCCAGGCCTGTGCCCCGGAACCTGCCGTGAGACCGGCGCGTACCCACCGGAACGTCCACTACCAGCTCACCAAGGCGCCCCAGCCGGCACGTTGCAGCCGGTCCCCGCGGGCAGGCCTGGGGAACTGGCTGCGACAGCCCGTTCCGCGCCGTCGCGCCTGCGGACGCTGTTGCCCGGCATGCCACGCCCGGCGCATGGGCGGGCGGCCATGAGCGGCCTGGAGCCTCTAGGGCAGCTCTGGCGGCTGGACCAGTTCCGCGCGCGAAATCCCGAGGTCGTGATCGAGCGGGATGCCGACTGCGGTTTCTGGCAGGCCTGGCTACCGGCGATCAACGGCGGGACCGTCCTTACCCGGTACGTGCTGCAGGACCTGCTGGACGAACTCGAGCTGCGCGAACCCGATGCTCCCGAGCTAGGCAGGATCGCATGATCAACCTCCCCACCCCCTACGCCGCCGCGCGGATCACCGCCTTCCTCGCCGAGCACCTGTGCTGGTCCGCGTTCTGGGACAAGCGCGAGGGCGTGTGGCGCGTCTCCGAAAACGACCCGGACTCCGACCTATACGCCGCAAACAAGGACGCCGAAACCGTCATTGCTTACATGGCCGAGCATTCCTAAGGGCCGGCTGGGTTCCGCTGCTACTGTGGCCGCGGTCCGACGTAGGTACCGCGGTGGGGGACGGTGAAGACGACGCCCTCGTCCCGGAGCAGTGCCATGGTGCGGCGGACGGTATCCCGGCTGACGCCATAGGTCTGCACAAGGGAGCTCTCCGACGGCACCGGGTCCAGGTGCTTGAGCTTGCCGCTTTGGATCATGCGGCGCACGATGCTCGCGAGCTGCACGTACAGCGGCTCGTCCGCGTACGGCTTGATCGCGTCATCCGCCATGGAAGCAAAGTAGCGGATGTTGATCATGTCCTGATCAGCACGTATGTACCTAACGTTCCTAACGTATGTAACGTAGGCTATGATGGTTGACGTCCGCCGATAGCAGCGGCCCCCCAGCGGGCGCCGCCCTCGCTCATCCCGCTGCCGGGCTGAGCAAGCTCCCCGGCAGAGCCGCCAGTGCCGTCAGGCGCTCGTTCCCCGGCTCTGCCGGGGTTTTTCTCATGTGAGCCCCGTCCGGCTGGATCACTTCGCCGGTTATCACACGGTCTATCTCACCGTGTTATTGGTTTTCCTTTTCCCCCGCCCTACCGTCACGGTCACCTGCTTCTCCGGCACCCAGGAAAAGGACTGACCAGTGACGTACAGCGCCATATCAGACGACGAAAAAGGCGCGGGCTCATGATCCTCGCCATCGCGCTTCTCGTTATAGCCGCGTTCTTGTCCGGCGCGGTAACCGCCCTCTTCGTGATGCTCGTCGCCGGCATCCACGCCGCCGGCCGCCACCAGCACCTGACGACGACACCAGACAGGAAGCTGGACGCCCTCACCCGGAACCTGCTGGGTGTCGGCGTACGCACCGATCACCTCGCCAGCTCCCGCGACGGCGAAAGGAACTGACCAATGCGCATCGCCCTACCGTTCTCAGCTCCCGCCACCGCCATTGCCGTGCCTCACGCCGGGCATCCATGTCCGGTAAAGCACATACCGCGACCGGCGCCACCAATGCCGCCAGCAGCATTCCCCGCCATCCCCAGGACATTTGTCTTTCCCGCTGAAAAGGAATGGTCACGTCATGACCAAAATCATGCGCCGCACATTCTCCAGCCGCCCGGCCATAACTCCGCAGGTCATCCGATGACGACCGGTGTGCTGGTCGTGCTAACCAGTCCGGCCGCACCGTCCAGCGCAAGCGTTCACCACCCCGGCGAAGGCTCCAGCTCCCACCCCGGATGGGTCCCGCCCGGCCAGGACCGCTCCGGCCTGTGGCTCCGCAACGCCGCTGCCGGGCTGTGCGCGCTCGCCGCATCCGCGGCCGCGGTCAGCTTCACCGCCCAATACCGGATGGTCGACGCCACCCGCCACCTGGCCGCCATCGCCGCCCTGGAAGCCGCGATCCCCGACGCCGCTGCCCTGGTCTTCGCATGCCTTGGCGTCGCCCTGGCGTTGCACGGCCGCCGCGCCATCCGCGCTCGGGCGCTGAACCTGGCCTCGGTCGGCACCAGCGTGTTCATGAACACGATCGCGGCCGCCCCGGGCTGGCGGAACCTGGCCATCTGGGCCATGCCCCCGGTCGCCTACGCCCTGGCCAGCGACACCTTGATCGGCGTCGTCCGGGCCTGGGCCATCGCCCGCCACCAGCACCCCGGCACCGCGCTCGACGGCGACGCGGCCACCCCGCTGGCCATCCTCGGCGGACTGACCTTGTGGCTGCTGCGCCTGGCCCTGGCGCCCGCCTCCACCGTGTCCGGGTTCCGCGCCTGGGTGCTGACCGAATGCCCGGTCGCCCCCGGCCGCCGCGCCCCCCGCCCGGCCCCGCCGCCCACTCCCGCCCGGCCGGGCCGGGGGAGCGGGACGGTCCCGAGGAAGGCGACCAAGACCGCCCGGTTCCTGGATTTGACCGCCGAACGGCACGGGCCACTCGCCCACATCCCGCTGGATCGCGTCGCCGCGATCAGCGCCGACCTCGCCCCCCAGATCGGCCTGAACACCGGCGCCGCCCGCACCGCCCTGCGCAAAGCCGTCCTCACCGCCCGGAACGGAGACCTCCGATGATGCTCAAGTACGCCATCGCCCTAGTCATCGTCCTGCTCCTGGCCGCGTTCTGCGCGTGGGCGTTCCTGCCCGCCCGGCACCTGCCCGGCCACCGCGCCCGCCAGCTGCGGATCCGCCTGCACCTGCGGCTGCACCCCGGCAAAGGCTTCGCCACCGTGTTCAGCCTGTGGCTGCGCTGGGGCCGCCTGGCCGCGCTGCGCCGCTCGGCCAGGATCCGCCCCTCGGTCCCGCTGCGGTACCGGATCCTGGACCCCCGCGCGCACTCGGTGTTCCTGGGCCGGGCCCACTACCGGCACGGCCTGCGCGTCCCGCTCGAAGAGCACCTCCTCGTGATGGCCCCGCCCCGCACCTTCAAGACCGCGTTCCTGGCCGATGTCATCTTGCGCTACCCCGGCCCGGTCATCGCCACCACCACCAAGGCCGACATCTACGCCCTCACCAACGCCGTCCGCGCCCAGTACGGCCCGGTGCACGTCTTCAACCCCCAGCACATCGGCAACGTCCCCTCCACCTTCCGCTGGTCACCGGTCGAGGGCTGCCAGGACCCGGCCACCGCGATCCGCCGCGCCGACGCGTTCGCGTTCGCCGTCTCCCAGAAAGGCGTCGAAGACGCCACGTTCTGGTCCGCCAAGGCCAGCGACTACCTGCGCGGCTACTTCTGCGCCGCCGCCCTGACCCAGCAGGACCTGCGCGCCGTCACCGCCTGGGTGTCCGGCGCCGACCCCGATACCCCCGAGCAGATCCTGGCCGCCGCCGGCGCCCACCAGTGGGCCCTGACCCTGGCCGAACTCCGCTCCGAAGCCCACAAGACCGCCGCCACCGTCCGGATGGTCATGTCAAGATCCCTCTCCTTCATGGCCGACCCCGCCCTAGCCGCCTCGGTCCTGCCCGGCCCCGGCGAAGGGTTCGACATCCCCGCGTTCCTCCGCGACATCGGCACCGTCTACATGATCGCCGAAGCCGTCTCCGACGAAGCCCCAGTCGCCCCGCTGTTCGCCGCGATGGCCACCGAGATCCACTACACCGCCGCGCAGACCGGCCAGGCGTCACCGTCCCGGCGCCTGGACCCGCCGCTGCTCATGGGCCTCGACGAGGTGACCCAAATCTGCCCTGTCCCGCTGCCGTTCTGGCTGTCGGACTCCGGCGGCAAGGGCATCCAGGTGGTCGCCCTGGTCCACGGCGAAGCCCAGCTGGCCGAACGGTGGGGGGACCACGGCCGCCAGGTCGTCCTCGACACCTCCTCGGTGAAGGTGTTCCTGCCCGGCATCACCGACACCACCACCCTGGACGCCGCGGCCAAGCTCTGCGGCCAGGCGTCCTGGAAGGTCCACGGCCAGGAGCACGCCACCCGCCACGACGTCGCCACCCCGGACATGATCCGCCAGCTCCCTGCCGGTTTTGCCCTGGTCATCCGCGGCGGCTGTGCCCCGGTCATCGCCCGGCTGCCCCGCGCTTGGAAAAACCCCGCCTACCGCCGGGCCCGCCGCCGCGGTCCGGCCCCGACGGAGCCCGCCCCCGGCCAGGTGCCGTTCCCGTCCGCGAGCCATCGTCCGCGGCCCGTCATCCCCGACCCGCACGTGCCCTCCGGGCTGATCCCCGGCAACGGCACCGGCTTCCCCTGGAACTGACATGACCCCCGATAACACCCCGATCACCGCCGCCCTGACCCAGCTCGCCGCCCACCACGAGCAGCTCACCCGGCTCGACATCCGCGAAACCGGCCACCACGCCACCGTCACCGAACGGCTCGCCGAGATCACCGACCTGCTCACCGCCATCCGCCGCCTGGTCGATGACCACCAGGCCGCCTTGGCCCGACTCGAAGGCATCGACTGGCACGTGCCGGACGTCGCCGCCCAGCTCGCCGGTACCGCCCCCGCCAGCACGAGCCCCAGCCGCTACCGGCCCGGCCCAGCGCCAGCCTGGTGGAAGCTGTCTCACGCCGACCGGCAGGAGCCGATCGCGCACCTGCGGGCCTGGGTGGAGCAGGTCTACCGGCCCGGCTACGGGCACCTGGCCGCCGCCCTCGGGCCGTGCTGGGAATCCCACGACCTGTGCCTGTACGGCCTGGACATCCTCAGCACCTTGTGGTCTGTCCTGTATCTCCAGCCTCGCCGGACCCCGGGGCTGCTGACCGCCCAGGCGGAGTACCAGTCCCGGATCCTGCCCGCCCTGGCTGACCAGCTCCGGCTCGAGACCAACCGCTGCGCCCACCCGCGGAACCCCGTTCCGCTCACCTGTGCCCCCCGGAGCATGCCATGACCGGCACCACGCTCCGCCAGGCGCTCGACTATGCCGCCCGCGGCTGGAAGGTGTTTCCCTGCCAGCCGGGCCAGAAGATCCCGGCCACCCGGCACGGCTACCGCGACGCCACCACCGCTGAGCAGCAGATCACCGCCTGGTTCGGCCGCCACCCGGACCAGAACCTGGCCATCGCCACCGGCACACCGGGACCGGACGTCCTGGACATCGATCAGCATGGCGCCGCCGGGAACGGATTCGTCGCCTTCAGCGAGCTCCGCCGCGCAGGGCTCATCGACGGCGCCACCACCTACGTACGCACCCCCAGCGGGGGCCTGCACCTGTACTTCGCTGGCTCAGACCAGCGCAACGGCCACCTGCCCGGCCACCACCTGGACTTCCGGTCGGCAGGCGGGTACATCCTCGCCCCGCCCTCCCATGTGGACAGCAAGCCCTACCAGCTCCTCAAAACCGCCGACGGCCACGGCGGCCTCGACTGGGACGCGGTCACCCGACTGCTGGAACCCCAGCGGCAGTCCCATCAGTTCCAGCCGCGCCAGGCCCAGGACGGCGACCTCAGCCTCCTAGCCCGGTGGGTCGCTCGCCAGGGCGAGGGAAACCGCAACGCGGGCCTGTTCTGGGCCGCGAACCGCGCCCTCGAAGCCGACCCGGCCGCCGACCTGAGCCCCCTGGCCGCCGCCGCCCGCCAGGCCGGCCTGCCCGACCCCGAGATCACCCGAACCCTGGACTCCGCCCGCCGAACCGGCCAGACCCACCCCCTCCCACCCGATCACCAAGCCGAGGCAGCCAACTGACATGAGCATCCAAAACCCCACCCCTCCCGGCCGGCTCACACCCCATCCCCGACCACCAGACGCCGGTCCCGAAGCCCGCGACCACGTCCGCCGCCTGCGCCAAGACGGCGCCACCTACCGCGGCATCGCCACCGCCGCCGGAGTCGCCCCCACTACGGTCCATGACCTGGTCTCCGGCCACCGCCGGACCAACTCCGGCACCGTCGCCGCCATCCTGTCCGTGACCAGCCAGACCGTACCCCGCGCCCGTATAGACGCCGGCGGCACCCGGCTACGACTGCGGGCCCTGCACGTGATGGGCCACGGCTCAGCCCGCATCGCGCGCGCCGTCGGCGCCCGCGAGATGACCATCCGCAAGCTCGTCAGCGGCAACGCCCGCACCATCAGTCCTCAGCTCCGCGACAGGATCGTCGCCGTCTACGACGCCTGGTGGGACAAACGCGCCCCCGAACGCACCCCCGCTCAACGCGGCGCCGCCACCGCCGCCCGCAAACGTGCCATCGCCGGAAACTGGTGCGCCCCCGCCGCCCTGGACGACGACCAGCTCGATGTCCCCGGCTACCGCCCCCGTTACGGCTGGAAACCCGCCACCGGCACCGGCATTGCCCCCGACATCCGCCCGCCCTCCCGCCGCCGCAGGAAGAACCGCCATGACCACTGATGACCGCCTGACCCCGGGCCTCTTCCACGACGTCCTGGACGTACTGGAACGCCACGGCTACCACCACCACGACAAGGAGCACACCGGCCGGGCCATGGCCGTGATCCGCGACCTCGCCCACGTCTACGAAGGCACGGACCAAGCCGATCCCGCAGACGGCAGCAAGGCCAGCCAGTGACCACCCCACGCCGGACACCCGGCACCCGCCGCCCGGCCGCCGAGCCCCTGATCCCCGACCCGCAGCAAGGCGAGAAGGAGATACCCGGCACCAGGGAACCGTACGACCTGCCGTTCCCCGACGACCGCTGGCCGCGAGGCCGTCCCGAGTACGTGATCGTCGTCGACCAGCTCCGCGGCTGGCAGCCCAGCCAGCCCTCATCCCTCGCCGGGCTCCTGGAGACCGGCCGCACCCCCAACCCGGAGCCAGACCTGGAAGCCGAGCCATGACCAGCCCCGTGAGAGCACCCCGGCCGCGTGACGGGCGTGACCCGGTACCACCGGATCCAGGCCAACCCGCCGAACGGCTGGCCTACTCCATCAACGAAGCCGCCCGCCTGACCGGCCTGTCCCGCGACCTTCTCTACGACGAAATGCGCCGCGGCAACCTGACCTACGTCAAAGTCGGCCGGCGCCGCCTCATCACCCGCCACCACCTGCAGCAATTCCTCGGTGTCGCCTCCTCCTAGGCGAACCCGGATCCCGAACCCGACCCCGGAAGTGACCCATCATGGCGCTCACGATCAACGACACCACCATGACCAGCGACCAGTCCGCCCACACGGCCCGGCAAGCACCCGGCTCCCAGCACCAATGGGAAGTGTCCTGGCTGCCCGGCCGGCCCCTGGACCGCAACACCGCCATCACCGCAATGACCCTGGCCGAAACCGCCGCCGAAGCTGACCTCCACGAGGGCCACCGGCTCTGGCCACACATCCAGAGCTGGGCAGCAGAACTCGGCCTGACCGCCACCGACGCGATCACCCGCACCACCCAGCCGCCCCG
>Ga0224557_1003717_pt1 | contig 11674 bp, 10 predicted proteins | sample 714S31014metaG_FD_180677 | JGI IMG/M metagenome (GOLD analysis project Ga0224557, IMG submission 180677) | Peat soil microbial communities from Stordalen Mire, Sweden - 717 S3 10-14 | ecosystem: Environmental > Terrestrial > Soil > Wetlands > Peat | place: Sweden: Norrbotten County, Stordalen... | reverse complement strand
CACTACACGGCCTGCGACATGCCCACCGGACGCTGTGCACCGTATGTGTCAGAACTGGCATACAACGTGCCTGGTGCAACGCTCTCGGAACGCTGCTCCAGCTCGCCGAGAAGGAGTGGCTAGCGATCGTTTCGCCTACAGCACCAGGCCGTGTCTGCTGTTGCGGCGGTGCTGGGGGGATAGTGCTGTCGGGGGCCAGTGCTCGAGAGCTCGGCTACTTGAAGCCGTCGACCAAGTTGATCACAGCCGGCGTCATCAGGATGATGAACATCGCCGGGAAGATCAGGAAGACCAGTGGGAACAGCATCAACACCGGGGTCTTCTGGGCCTTCTCCTCGGCCCTGGCGCGGCGGCGGTTCCGCATCTCACCTGCGAGGTTGCGCATGATCTGACCGGTAGAGATGCCCATCTTTTCGCCCTGTGACATCGCGCGGACGAAAGACGTCATCGCCGGAGTGTCGGCACGGTCAGCCATATGTGAGAGCGCCTCAGCCACTGATAGGCCCATCGTCTGCTCTTGAAGGGTGAGCCGGAGTTCATCGCTGAGCGGTGGCCCGAACTGCTCGGAAGCCATCCGCAACGAAGCCGGGAACGAGAGCCCGGCCTCGACCATCACGCACAGCAGGTCAATCAGGTCAGGCAGGCTGCGGTCGACCGTGTCAAGACGTTGGCGCGCCTGGCGCTGCACGATAGCCAGAGGCAAGATCCATCCGACGAGCGCCGCCAACGCGATTATGACCAGGTCGCTGAGGCCGTGCAGGCCGAACGCCACGTACACGAGGACGGGCAGGAGCATCGTCGCGAGCAAGCGGTACCCGACAATCGTGCGCGGCGCGATCGTGTACAGGCCGGCGGCGATCAACTGATCACGGATCTCTTCCTCTCGGAACGCCGTCAGGCGACCGGAGAAGAGGCCGCCGAGCCAGGTGGCAGCAGAGGCTACGGCTGACTGCTCTGGTGGCGAGTCGATGAAGACGCCGGCTTCACCTGACGCACCGCCGGCGACATTCTGCGTGCCGTAATCGATGATCGTGGCCATTCGCGACACCGCGATACGGCGGCCGGCACGGGCGGCGCTGATGACGGCCACAACCGCGACCCCCAAACACAGCGCTCCAGCTACGAGATAGAGGTACACGCTCATCCAGCCCCTCTCAAACCTTGATGTCGACTATCTTGCGAATCGCAAGCCCGCCGCAGATCACGAGGCCGATGCCGACGCCGAGGCCGATCAGCCCCGGGGTGGTGTGAAACAGCGGGTGTACATAGGTCGGATTGACCACTGAGATCAGGATCAGAAGTCCAACCGGCAGCAGCGAGAGCACCCCCCCGGAGAGCCGTCCCTGCGCGGTCAAGCCACGCACCATCCGCCGGATCTCCATGCGCTCGCGCACCGTGTGAGCCACCATGTCAATGACCTCAGCGGTGTTACCGCCCGTCTCGCGCTGTAGCGACGCGACGATGGTGACGTGCTGGAAGTCCTCGCTGCGCATCCGTTCAGTGACCCGGGTGAGCGATTCCGAGAGCGACGCTCCGATCTGCTCGTCCAGAACTGCGCGGCTCAATTCGCGACGCGACGGCTCAGGCGCATCGTCCACCACAGAGCGCAGCGCCCCGATGAACGTCTGGCCGGCACGCATCGCCGAAGCTAATACCGCCAGATTGTCGGGAAGTTGCTCCGAGAATGCCCGCCGCTGACGCGCCGCCAGGAACTTCACGACCTGCTGGGCAAGCACCGGCACGAACAACCCCAGCAGAGCACCAAAGGCGCTGTGTGTGGTCGTCGCCACCGCCCAACCGACCAGAACCGTCGCAACCACCACTATCAGGAAAAACTGCTCGAGCCCGATCTTGATGTCAGCGACCTCCATCTCCAGGCGGATCCTTGCGATCCGCGGGGAGCGGGCGAGTTGGCGCGCCTGCTTGTCTCCAAGCGCCCGCTCCACCAACGACCGCTTAGGGTCCAGCGAGAGCATCTCCGGTGTTGGCGTCACATAGCCGCTGACCCGCCTGGCAACGTTGGTGTTGCGCCCACCCGTCAGCACGATCACGATCAAGCCGATCAGGCCGCCCACGACAACGCTGAGCGCAATATCCGCGCCAACACTGCTGTTCATCGCAGCGCCCCAGCCGAAACCGAGTGCCGCTGGCCGGTCCCTTCGTTCACCGTCCCAGCCGCCTAGTGTCAGCACGCGACGGCCTCGCAGCGAAGGGTGCTGCCGGATGCTCCGGTGCTCCGTGGCCGTCCGAGAAGCTGTGCTCCTCCATCCAGCTGGGCAGGGGCACGCCGTTACGTTCGAACTTGCCTGAGATTGGGCGCAGCCCTGAGTAGACGAGCGTGCCGCCGAGATCCATGTGGCCCTTCTCGATCTTGTACTCGAAGATATCCTGGAGGGTGACGGTCTCCCCTTCCATCCTCTGGACCTCGGTGATGCTCGTGATCTTGCGGGTGCCGTCACTGAAGCGTTCGATCTGGACGACCAAGTCCAGTGCCCGGGAGATCTGCTGACGAACGGCTCGCATCGGGAAGTCGATACCGGCCATCAAGACCATGCTCTCGATACGCGAGACCGCGTCACGCGGGGAGTTCGCGTGACAGGTACTGAGTGAGCCGTCGTGGCCGGTGTTCATGGCCTGCAGCATGTCCAACGCCTCAGAACCACGAACCTCTCCGACGATGATCCGGTCGGGCCGCATCCGCAGCGAGTTGCGGACCAGGTCGCGGATCGGGATCTCACCCGAGCCTTCGATGTTCTTCGGACGGGACTCAAGCCTCAGCACGTGCGCCTGATTGAGGCGCAACTCGGCGGCGTCCTCGATCGTGACGATCCGCTCTGTGTCTGGGATCGCCGACGACATGGCGTTCAGCAATGTCGTCTTGCCTGAGCCGGTGCCGCCAGAGATCAGGATGTTCAGCTCGGCGTGGATCGCAGCTTCCAGGAACTCCTTTGCGGCGTAGGGCAGCGAGTTGATCTTGACGAGATCACCGAGATCCCAGCGCGTCTTGGAGAACTTGCGGATCGTGAGCAGCGGACCGGTCAGGGAGAGAGGCGGCAGCACCGCGTTGACGCGGCTGCCGTCTGGCAGACGGGCATCAACCATCGGCGACGACTCGTCTACACGGCGACCGACCTGCGCCACGATCTTGTTGATGATCCGTCGCAGATGATGCTCGTCGGTAAACCGCACGCTCGTCTTCTGGATCTTGCCGCTGCGCTCGACCCACACGTCAAAGGGGCCGTTGACCATTACTTCGCTGACGGTGTCGTCCTGCAGCAGTGGCTCAATCGGTCCGTGCCCGAGCGTGTCGTTGGCGATCTCCTGGGCGATGCGCTCACGGTCATTCGTCGCGATGCCACGCTCCTGTGTGAGACGGGTACGGATGTCGGCCAGGACCACCTCCTGCAGCGCGGCATGAGACAGCGTCTCGTTGTACAGCCTGGGCCCCAGCGTGGAGATAACAGCCATGTGGATCCGGTCTTTGAGCTCGCCGAACGAATCCGGCGCGGTCTCATTGGCCGTAGTGGTCTGAGGTCCCTGTAGTCGCTCGCGTAGTTCCATTAGATCCCCTTACAGCTTGCTTTGGCCGGCCGCAGCCAGCGTTGTCTCCTGCTGGCCTTCACGCTTACGGCGCCAGCCCCAGGTCCGTCGCGGCTTCGCTTGAACCTCGACCTCGTCATCGGGGGAGGCGGTGAACAGGTCCGCGAGCGCTTCGTACGCCTTGGCCACCTCAGACTTAGGCTGCGAGATGACCAGCGGCACGCCGTCGCCAAGCGAGCGGGAGACACTGCGGTCGCTGGGCACGAGGATGTCCAACCTGCGTCCCATGATCTCCACAGCATCGCTTTCACTGATGCCGACGGACGTCCCTGCCCGGCTGAGCAGGATCCGCACCTTATCCTCGGGAAAGCTCATCCGGTCGAGGGTCTCAAGGCCCAAGCGCGCGTTCTTGAGCGACAGCGCGTCGAGCATCACAACCAGGCACACGGCGGTCGCGTTGTCGATCGTGGCGATCACCTCAGGCGTGAACGATGGCGGTGTATCGACGATCACGAAGTCATATTCACGACGCAGCAGGGAGTACACGTCGAGCATCAGCCCGGGTGAAACCGCGGATGCCTGGTCAGGCTTCACTGGAGCAGCCAGGACGCGCAGACCGCTGGGATGGCGCAGCATGAAGTCGTCCAGCTTCTCCCCGTCGAGGCTCCCGCCTGAGACGGCAAGATCGAAGCTGGTCAAGTGGGGGTTGAGATCAAGGGCCAAGGCGACATCGCCGAAGTTGAGATCCAGATCGACCAGCGCTGTCCGTCGCCCGCGTGACGCCAGTGCTACCGCGAGATTGGTGCTGGTGATCGTCTTACCCGAGCCGCCCTTGGGACCAAGAACGGCGAGCAGCGTGCCGCTATCGACAGCGCGGTCGCTACCCGTGTAGTTGCGAGCAACTGCCTTGCGGATCGCAAACTCCAGATCACCGCGTGTCTTCTCGGCCGCGTCGATCGACGGACTGATCACGACGAAGTCATCCGCCCCGGACGCAAACACGCGCTCGACGAAGATCTCGTCGTCGCCCTCCGACATCACGATTACGGGCCGGCCAGGGCGAACGTTGTGCCACCACTCGGCGAGCGCCAGACCATCCTGGGAGTACTCGCGGCAGACGATGATCAGTACATCGGCATCCGAACGACGGATGTCATCGGTGGTAAGCACCAGCCGTTCCAGGACTGACACCACCTCGATCCCGGCATCAGCCGGGATATGGGCAGACAGCAGATCCTGTGGAACGGAGTCGTCGTGCGCGACGATGGCGGCTATACGGCGGCTCATGAGACGACCTTCGCGACCTGGAGCGGGGGGACTTGGTCGGTCGCGCCCGTTAGCGGCCTCAGCGCCAACCAGATCACGGCAGTTGGGGTGTGCTCTACGTTGACCAGCGCAAGGATCTGCTTCTGCGTCAGTTTGAGCACCACGTAACCACCACCCGGATTCGCGATAACGGTGACGTTCTCAAAGAGGAAGTAGCTTCCGGCTGTTTCCGCGACGACCACGTCAATCTTAGAACCGACGCCGAGGTAGGCGGTAAGACCGTGTACGACGTCAATCGGGAGCGCGATCGCACGATAATCGCCGGTCAGGTAGGCGCTGATCGTTACGTTGGTGTGGCTGAAGTCACTCACCGTGATCTGCTGGCCTGTGGCGATCGCTGCGGCAGCTACCTGTCCCGCAATCTGCGAGGGGTCGGAAATGGCGCCCGCGATGACCTGCGTTGCTGGCACAACCTCTGACTTGATCAGGTTTTCGGAGACCACCTCCGTCTCAGGCGTACCGGCCGGTATGTACTTCGTGGCCGCGAAGACCGTCGCCGTACTCGGCGTTGTGTTCACCGTCGGCGTGCTCTTGTGATAGTGCGAGACAAACAGATAGATCAGGCCGCCGGCGATCAGCGCAGCGACCAGCGCGATCAGCACCGACCCACTGCGAGTCAAGCCCGGACCCGACCGGCCACTGCCGCCCTTGCCGAAACGACCGGATGCTTCCATCAGTTGATCTCCATTCGGACTCTCGGGCTGCTATCGGCCCCGTAAGAGGCGAAGTTCAACAGTGCAAGCCAGATTTCCTTCTGATATCGGCTCCTGGGGCCTAGAACATTAGGAGTTGGCCTGGCCGCCGAGCTCATGACGAACAGACTGGCGTGGCCGTGATCGAGAAGAAGGGGTTGGTGGTCCCACTGCTGGGCGCCTGCTCGATCCGCATCGTGGCGCTGGCGCTGATCGTCGAGTTCAAGTTGAGACCCTTGACGTAGCTGTCGCCGCCGGTGAGGAGCTTCAGCCAGCCGAACGTCGACTGGACTTCGACCTTCAGCGAGTCGCCGGCGGTCAGAGTGCCGCTCGGCGTCGTCGACGCGGTGTCGCCAAAGCAGACATACGTCGGCGTCGGCGCACCCGTGGCGGCCGCCTCGCACTTAACGAAGGCCGTCAAGTTCGTCTCGGAGGTCCCGTTGCACAAGGCCGTCGATGTGGTGCCCATCACCGATGCGCTACGGGCGGCGAGGTTTGCGAGGTTCGTGTCTGCGTTGTAGTTGTTCAACGCAAGCCCAAAATCGATGATCCCGAACAGGATGAGCATGACGATCGGCAGGACGAACGCAAGCTCAACCAGCGCTTGGCCGCTATCAGATCGAACCCGACCAATGAACTTGCGCATTATATCAACCAGTCGGCTCGCGTCGTGGGTTTCAGGCCCCGGCGGGGACTGACGTAGACCAAACGTCCATCTGGACGCCCCGTCAGCACGCCGGTGGCGCCTGCGTGCAATTGGCGATCAGCCGCGTCTCACCAAGGCTGTCGGCAACCTCCTGGAAGGGGAGGGTCAGATCGCCCGGATTTGGGTCGTCGTAGTAGTAGGGGGTAGTGTCGGTGGTGGCGGTATCTTCCAGCGTCTGGTCAGGGGTGAGGCTGTCCCCCGTGTCGCAGCTCTCGCTGCTTGAGTCGTACTCGATTGAGAAGATCAGGGTGTCCGTCGAGGTCACCGATTTTGCCTGCGTAGCGGCATTCACGGCATCCTCACAGGGGTTCGTGTCATTCGTAGGACTGATCTTGAAGCCGTCTGGATTTGTCGGATCGTCCAGATCGCCGTCGCTCTCGATGATGATTGCGTTCTTCACCCCAGGCTGGACGTTCTGTTCGAGGAGATACTGCGCCTCGGTGATAGCCCCGGCGAGATAACTGCCGTGCCCGCCAATGTCCTTGAGCCCGTAGTAGTCGTTGGAGTCGTTGGCAGCACTGCTCGGCCAGGTCGCAGGGCACCCAGACCCGACCCAGTCGATCGCTTGAACAACGTCCGATGCGGGGTTGAGGGCGGTACTGGCGTCTGAGGTGCGGTAGTCGCTTGAGAGCCCGACCGCCTCGTAGCCGCTGTATTCGTCTGCGGTGGGAACCGGGTTGCTACTCGTGGGCGTGGTGTAAGACGGATAGATGTCGTTGAAGGTTTGACTGGAGGAGCAGTCGAGCTCCTCAGACAGGGGGGTCCCGATTGGCGAAGTGGTGCTAGGCGCCGTCGGGTTCACCGCGGCGGTACTGCCTGAACTCGTCGTCAGTGCCGGGATGACGAGAAGGCCGACCTCGCCCTCCGGATTGCTCACGTTCGCTCCCACCGATCCGGTATTTGTCGTCATGGCGCCGCAGGGCGTCGAACTACAGGGCTCGAGCGTCTGCAGCAATGCCTGCACGCCGTACTTGGCGCAATCGAGCTTTGTGGGAGATAGCTGTTGCGGGTTCCGTCCCGTGCTGTCAGTCACGGGAATACCTGGCACGAGGCTTGTGGACGGAGCAGCGCTGTTAATACACGGATCGCTCATCGAGTCGGTGTTGTCGAGGATCACGAAAGCGTGCAACGGGACGGATTTGACTCCGGGCGCGGCCCCGATGGCGCTCGCAGAGACCTTCCAACTCGGGAAAATCAGGCCACCAAAGATCGAATTCACGGTCGCTTTCTCCTGGACTACGACCGCATTGCAGGTTGTCGTCGCAGGTACCGCCGCTGTCGAGCCGCCGGGGTTGCAAGGTATGGACGCGTCCTGGGTACTGGTGTCAGTTGGACAGGTTGGACTGCCGCCATTCGTGCCAGGCGTGTAGCTGGGGCCGTGGGATAGACACTCGAACGTCACCGTCAGCCCGCTGGTGGGGTTGGAGACGTCATAGCCGAAGAGCGCGTTCTTCTCGCCGGGCAAGCCGCTGAAGGTCGTGGCCTGCGTGTACGCGGCGTAATCGTTCGGCATCTGCTGGCCGGCCGCAGCCGCCGCAGCGTTAACGGCATTCTGCAGTTGCTGTTGCGCGATGTACACCCGCCCAACGTCGATGACCAGCACCAAGAGAGCCGCGACGATCAACATGAAGAACGCGACCAACGGCAACACCTGCCCTTCCTGCCGACGGAGCCGTCCGGGGATCACGGACGCCGCCTCATTCGACCGCGTCTGATGCCGAGGAAGTCAGGTTGATATTCATCAGCTTGAAGCCGAAAAATTGCAACGGAAACAGCGTGGTAACGGTCATGCTCGCCGTGTCACCCTCCACCTCGTTGCCGGGGTTGGTGGCCGAAATGGCGCCGTTGTTGGCGGGGTACGTGTATGGCGCCGGGGTCGTGGTGCCGCCCACGCTGATGCAGTAGTCGTGCGTCGGCGTCCCGCCGGCTGCCGTAGTGAAGGTGACGGTCACGTTTGTGGACGTGAGCTTGACCGAGCTGCCGGCGTTGGTAGCTACTTGAACCGCTGGATCGCACGGATCGTTGTTGCCCTGCTCGAGCGCCAGCTGACGGGCCCCAGCCCGAGCTGAATCGGTCACCGTGATGTAGGTGTTCAGCAGGAGCCCGAACTGGATGATTCCGTAAAGGACGAAGAGCAAAAAAGGAAGGACCAGCGCGAACTCGACCAGCGCCTGCCCCTTCTCGCCCTTCCGGGCGCCCGGAAGCCAATCCGGCAAGCGTACGTGCCGCCGGTCAGTGGTGCGCGTCTGCTCCGACCGATCTTTCATGGCCTAGCCAAGATTCGACCTGTAGCCGGAGAGTCATCTAAACATCCCGGGTTCTCGAGCGTCCCCATATTCAGGTTATCGGCAGGCACTGCAGCCGCCTCAAGGTGACGCTAAGGATCTCCAGGCGTTCAGTCGCGCATTGCCGGGAACAGCACAACCTCACGGATCGTCGTCTGGCCGGTAAGGATCATGGCCATGCGGTCGATCCCGAAGCCGATTCCGCCGGTCGGTGGCAGGCCGTATTCGAGGGCGTGGATATAGGCCTCGTCGTACGGCTGTGCTTCCTCGTCCCCGCTGGCCGCGAGCGTTCTCTGTTGCTCAAAGCGAGCGCGCTGGTCATCCGGATCGTTGAGCTCGGAGAAGGCGTTCGCGACCTCCATGCCGTTGATGAACGCCTCAAAGCGCTCGACCAGGCCGTCCTGTTCGCGGTGGCGCTTGGCCAGCGGTGAGATCTCAACCGGGTAGTCGAAGAGCATCGTCGGCTCGATCAACGTCGGCTCAACATGCTTCGAGACAAGCTCATCAACCAGCTGCGGCCAGGTGTCGGTCTCCTGTACCTGCAGGCCCTTGGCACTCATCGCGGCGGCTAGCGAGTCACGATCGCGATTGACCAGGATGTCTATGCCGGTGCGGCTTTCAATCGACCCGACGAGCGTCTCGCGTTGCCACGGCTTCTGAAAGTCAAACGGGCCGTCATAGCCGATCTCAGTGGTCACGTAACGCATCAGCTCCTCGAAGCGAGCGGCGACGTCCATGTAGTCGGCGAAGGCCTCGTAGTACTCGATCGAGGTGAACTCAGGGTTGTGCTTGTGCGAGACACCCTCGTTGCGGAACAGCCGGCCGATCTCATAGACACGTTCAAGGCCGCCGACGATCAGACGCTTGAGGTAGAGCTCCGGCGCGATCCGGAGATACAGCTCACGGTCGAGCGCGTTGTGATGGGTGGTGAAGGGACGGGCCGCGGCGCCACCGTAGAGCGGCTGCAGAATCGGGGTCTCGACCTCGATAAAGCCCTGGCCGTCCAGGTAGTGCCGGATCGCCGCGACCATGCGTGCGCGCGTGATGAACACGGCCCTGACGTCCTCGTTGGAGAGCAGGTCGGCTTCCCGGTGGCGAAAACGCGTCTCCACGTCACTGAGACCGTGGTGCTTGTCGGGCGGCGGCCGCAGCGACTTGGCCAAGAGCTGGAAGTCGGTAAGCCGCAGCGACAGCTCCCCCCGCCGGGAACTGAAGGCGGTGCCATCGACGCCGATCAGGTCGCCGAGGTCGAGGCCGAGCAGCATCTCCATGCGCTCGGGACCCAGCTCGTTGACGCGAGCCTGCAGCTGGATCCGCCCTGAACGGTCGACCAGGTCAAGGAACGCCATCTTGCCCTGCCCGCGGCGCGCGGCCAGACGCCCGGCGAGGCGGTGGTGCACATCGGTCTCGTCCCCCGCCTCGAGGCCGGCATGCAGCTCACGGACGGCGCCGACCGTCTCAACGCCCGGGAAGGAATGCGGGAACGGCTCAACACCGGCGGCCCGCAGATCAGCCAGCTTCTGCCTACGTGCGGCGAATACGTCCAGCGGCTCGTCGTCTGCAGCGCTCATCCGATCCTCATCCGATCGTCTTCATCCCGCACTTCCAGCGGGACTAGTGGTTCCGTCCGCAGATCCTGCTGGCACCGAGAGTGGTCACTGGCTAAGCGACTTCGATTTTGGAGATCTTGAGCTTGCGCTCGCCCCTGGGCGTGGCGAACACAACCTCATCACCCTTCTTGCGGCCGACCAGGGCCTTGCCGACGGGTGACTCGTTGGAGAGTCTCATGTCGGCGGGCTTGGCTTCAGCCGAGCCGACGATCGTGTACTTGAGCTTGGCGCCATCACCGTCGACGACATGGACGGTCGAACCGACACGAACGACATCGGTGTCCAAGTCTGTGGCGTCGATCACGGTCGCCGAGCGCAGCTTGTCCTCGAGCGTCGCGATCCGCGCCTCGAGCATCGCCTGCTCGTTCTTGGCGTCGTCGTACTCAGCGTTTTCAGAGATGTCACCGAACTCACGCGCCACCTTAATCCGCGCAGCGACCTCGCGGCGGCGGACTGTAGACATGTGTTCGAGCTCAGCCTTGAGGTTGGCTAGACCTTCTGGGGTGAGGATTACGTCTTTTGGCATAGCGAATCCAAGAGGTTAGGTCGGGACAGAAAAAAGCCCGCTGGCGCGGGAATCCACTGCCACTGCGAGGCTAGGGCGCGAGAGTATAGACCGCCGCGAAGACATGGCTCCGTGGAAGAGGTCACGCGCGGCGGCCGTGCTCGGTGCCTGCTGCAGCGCCGACTGTAGGACAGCCTGCTCAGCTCGGACGCCACCGAGCCGCTCGATGTACCAGGGATAGAACTTGCGCAGGTAACGGTTGGCGCGATCCTCGCCCATGTGCTCGACCGCGCGCTCCAGCACCCAGTCGATCTCGGCCAGGACCTCATCACGCGTCGGCTGCTGATCGCGCACGCCGAGCAACTCGGCGAACAGCCACGGGTTACCGAGCGAGCCGCGGGCCAACAGCACGGCCTCGGCGCCGGTCTGCTCGAAGGCGTCGCGCGCCTGCTGAGCCGACCGCAGCCCGCCGGAGATCAGCACCGGCACCGGCAACTCCGCGACCAACTGGGCTGCCAACGCATAGTCGGGCGCGCCGGCGTGGCGCTGTGAAGCGTGTCGTGGATGCACACAGAGTCCCGCGACCTCGCCGCGCTCGGCGAGGTCGCGGGCCAGCGCGACACCCTTGCCATCGCCGGGCCGCAGGCCGGTGCGCAACTTGACGGTAACCGGCAGGCCGCTGCCCTTGGCCGCCGCCCGCGCGACGGCCACCGCCCGGTCGGGGTCATCGAGCAGCGCCGCCCCCGCCCCGGTCTTGCAGACCTTGGGAACCGGGCAGCCCATGTTGATGTCGATGATGTCGGCACCGGCCGCGGCGACCCGCTCAGCGGCGGCGGCCATCACGTCGGGGTCAGCGCCGAAGAGCTGCACCGACACCGGGTGCTCGTCCGGATGGATCCGCAGCATCTCAACGCAGGTGCGCGCGTTGCCGTGGTAGATCGCGTGGCTTGAAACCATCTCTGAGACGGCGAGGCCAGCGCCATACCTTTTGGCCTGCAGACGCACGAACC
>Ga0224557_1003713_pt1 | contig 11680 bp, 7 predicted proteins | sample 714S31014metaG_FD_180677 | JGI IMG/M metagenome (GOLD analysis project Ga0224557, IMG submission 180677) | Peat soil microbial communities from Stordalen Mire, Sweden - 717 S3 10-14 | ecosystem: Environmental > Terrestrial > Soil > Wetlands > Peat | place: Sweden: Norrbotten County, Stordalen... | reverse complement strand
AGACCAGGCCCAGCCGACGGTGACCAGACCCGCCTCGTGCACGCATCCTGCCAGCGGGCGCTCCAAGCCCGCCAGCGCAGGAAACCCGCGCTTCAACCTGCAACGCCCTCGCGGCTTGCTTGAGCCGCGTGCCGCGACGAGTGGCACGCACGGTTCTGAGGGGGCCCCGGCCGGGAAACCGGCCGGGGCTACCCGGCGGTATCGCTCGGCGTCGATCCGCTTCGTAGCTGAGGAATTGGCCAGCGTCATGAGCTGCACAGCGCCTCGGCCGGTGACACGAGGAGAATCCGGCGGGTTGCGGCGGTGTGGCTGCCGCATGTGGACCACGATACGACCGCCGCGTAGCTACAGAACGACTTTGGGCGTGGGCCTGGCGCGAAGTAAGGCGTCGACGATGGCCCGATCGGCTGGATAGACGGGATCGTGATGGACGGTGCTGATCCGTGGGATCTGGCCAGGTTCTGGGCCGCGGCGAGCAAGCAGGCAAGGCTGCTGGGCGAGACACCGGTCGAGTGGTATGCAGGCTGGTCATGGAGCCGCCTGCACATGGCCAGCGGCTTTCGTCACGGGGCACTGCCGGGATCCAGGGCGGCCCGGCCTTGCCCCTCGCACCGCTAAGGACCCGCACGCTGCAGCGCAGGTAGCGAGCATTCACCGATCCTGCTGAATGATGCAGTGGATGCAACTCTGCCCGATCGGGCGAGGGTGGCCGCGCCGCGCCGGAGCTCCCCGTCATCCGGTCCCGGTACCGGTACGGGTACCAGGTATACCTGCCTGGTGAATTCGTGGTCGTGCTCTCTTCTCGCCCAGGTCAGGGTCCTCCAACCACCACGAGGACCGGTGGCAGGCGCGTATGGCCAGACCAGCGGCGAGCGCGGGGTACTCCAGCGGAGCAGCGAGCCGGTGCCTCGCGTGGCCGAAATCGAAGGGGACGCTTCGCCAGGCTCGGGCCGCCTGGGCGGCGACCCGCATGGGGTCGGGCGGGGCTGTGGAACGTCAGGCCACGTGCCGGTGAGGTCGCCGCCTGGGCAATGCTCCCGCGAAGGAGCGGACGCAGCTTCACGCCGACGGTCTGAGGAGCGCATGAACTCCGTTAGCGGGCATCCGTTTGGGGTTGTGGCGGGGTAATGATGGTCGTGGATGGTGAACCGTGAGGTGATCGCGGTGATGCTGGACCGGCGGCGGGTGGCTATGGCTGGAAGGCGGCGCGGATCGGATCGGGCCGGGAGTGGCTGATGGTACCGGAGCGTAGGCGCCAGGGCAGGCTGCACCTGTTCCTGGGCGCTGCGCCGTGTGCGGGCAAGACGTATGCCCTGCTGGCTGAGGGCAGGCGGCTCGCCGCCTTGGGTGGTGATGTCGTGGTCGGGGTGGCTGAGACGCACGGCCGGCCGGATACCGGCGCCCTGGTGGCGGGCCTGGAGGTGGTGCCGCCGCGGAAGGTAGCGTACCGGGGGACGGCGTTCGAGGAGATGGATGTGCCGGCCGTGCTCACCCGCCGTCCGCAGGTCGTCCTGGTGGATGAGCTGGCCCATGCCATCGTGCCCGGTGGCCGGCACGACAAGCGCTGGCAGGATGTGGAGGAACTGCTGGACGCGGGCATCGACGTGGTGTCGTGCCTGAATGTCCAGCATCTGGAGAGCCTGAGTGACGCCGCGCAGGAACTGACTGGCATCGCCGTGACCGAGACGGTCCCGGATGCGTTCGCCGCAGCGGCCAGCCGGGTGGATCTGCTGGACATCGGCTCTGAGGGGCTGCGCGAGCGCATTGCCCGCAGCTATCCGCCCGGCACCGCGGAGCGGGCGCTCGCGGGCTACTTCCGGGCGGAGAACCTGGCGGCGCTGAGCGCTGCGGGCCGGCGGTGGATACTCGAGCACGGTTTCGATGGGACGGCGGGCCCGGCACGCCGGGGCCCGCCGATCGTGGCCGCCCTGGCCGGCGAGCCCGAGGGCGGGCACGTCCTGCGGCGGGGCGCGCAGTTCGCCGCAGCTGCCCAGGCGGAGCTGATCGGCGTCTATATCCGCGCGCCAAGCGGCCTGGTCGAGCCCGAGCCGGTATGGCTGGAAGGCCAGCGCCGGCTGCTCGCCGAACTGGGCGGCCGCTACGCGGAAATCACCGGTGCCGACGTGGCCATGGCCATCCTCGGCTTCGCCCATGCCGAGAATGCATCCCAGCTCGTCCTGGGCACCACCCGGCGCACCCGCGCGTACGAGGCACTGCACGGCTCAGTGATCGGCCGCATTATCTCCCGCGCCGACCAGATCGAGGTGCACCTCATTGCGGCGCTCCAGCCGCCGAAGCACCCGCTGACGGCGCGGTGGAGGCTTCCGCCGCGACAGCGCAGGGTGGAGCTACCGCCCCGGCGCCGGCTCGCCGGATGGCTGCTCGCAGTCCTGGCCCCCGTTGCCATCACCGTAGCGCTGACCCCGTTCCGGTCCTCGCTAGGCCTGGCGGGCGCCCTGTTGTGTGTCCTGCTGGCGGTCTTCGCCTCGGCCCTCGCCGGAGGGATCCGCCCCGCTGCGGCAGCCACCGTGATCGGCTTCCTGGCGGCTGACTTCTTCTTCACGGTCCCGTACTACAGCCTGCGGATCGACCGGGCCATCGATGTGGTCGGGCTGATCGTCTTCGCCAGTGTCGCCGCGGCTACCGGGCTCCTTGTCGATGTCCTGGCCAGGCGGGGGATCCAGTCAGCGCATTCCCAGGCAGAAGCCGACGGCCTTGCCCGCCTGGCCGCCGGAGCCCTGGCATTGGGACCTGGCACCCGGCCCGAGATGGCGGGCGCCCTGCGGCGCACCTTCGACCTGGACGCCGTGGCCGTGTTCAGGCGGGCCGGCCCGGGCTGGGAGACGGTGGCGGCAGCGGGCGGGCCGCTGCCCGCCACGCCCGACGAGGCGCCGTTCCAGGCCGAGCTCACCGGCGGGGACATCCTGGTCCTGGCTGGCAGCAGGCTCACCGAGCAGGACGCGCGCCTGCTCCGGGAGTTCATCACCGAACTGCGGCTCGGCCAGGAACGGAGGCAACTCGCCCACATCAGCCGCCACCCCGGCGGCCCGCACACCAACAGCGCCGACCAGCCCGCGCCGCAGCCGTGACATGACCGCCCGGGCGCGGGTAGGCCGCAAAGATCCGCCGCGGCACCGCAGGGGTCCGGCGTGTCCTGCCTGTGGACGGCGCTGGTGCTCGCCGCTGGCGCCTGCCTGTTCCAGCGTCACGGCGCCTGAGCTGCCGGTGATCCGCGCCCGGCGCCGCGCGGCGCTGTCTGGGTCCCGGGGAACCCAGCGTGGACGCGGAGCACGGCCTGGTAGGCGCGCTGGATGTCAGCCTGGTCAGATTCCTCGGCCACCGAGGACAGGCTGAGCCGGTCGATCATCGCGGCCTGGTCGAGCAGCAGCTGGCGGTCCTTCGGCGCGGTGGTCCCCTCCATGATCTTGGCGAGAGCGTCGAGCTGGCGGATCATCACCGCTGGCATGCCCGCGCCGGCCTGCCGGACTTTCTCGAACGCCCGCTGGACCAGCCGTCCATAGGTGGCCTCGGTGGTGATCACCCGGACCACGCCGGCGGCGTCCCGGTAGACCCGGATGGGGTGCCACCGGCCGGTTACCCTGCACAAGCTGTCACCGATCCAGTCGATGCAGGCCAGCGCGGTGAAGGTGTCATTAACCGCCGGGGACAGCGCGCGGATCGCGATCTCGGCCAGCTGGTCGATGCCGAAGGAAACGTCCTGGACGAGGGCCCGGTACGGCCCGGTGACCTGCGCGCGGGATAGGTCATGCGCCACCCGCTCGGCGGCATCAGCCGGCCAGACCGTAGCGTAGGCGCGGCCCTGCATAAGAAAGTGGCCCGGCCGGTAGCGCAAATGGATCACCACGCCACGCTCGGAGGCCAGCCGGACCAGCAGGGCGTGCTGGATGTACTGCAGGTAGCCGCTGCGCGGCGCTGCGACCTCGCCACCTGGCCCGTCCATGCCGGCGAGCAGCCGCGCGGCCGAGCGGGCCCCCGAGCCCGCGGCGCCGCGACCGGCCTGCAGCTCGATCGCCTCCGCCAGATCGCCGGCGATGCCCGCGATCACCTGGGGCAGCTGGATCTGCGTCGTGATGTGATCCACGAAGTAGACAAGCACCGCGAGGTCGGCGACCGTCAGCGCCAGCGTCACGGTGACGCTGATATGCGGGACAAAGCCCGGGCCGCCCTCGCCGATGGCCCCAAGCGCCAGGACGGCGTAGACGAAGGTCGCCACGAAGGTCCCCAGCGTCACCTGCGTGCCGCGGTCGCGGATGAAGTTGCGCAGCATCAGCGGCCCGAACTGCCCGGACGCGAGGGCCAGGGCCACGATCACCATGAAGGACACCACGACGACGACGGTGATGATGGCCGCCGCGATCGCGATGAGGATCTGCCGCGCCGCGTCAGGGGACCCGCTGAGCACCCAGCCGGGCAGGCCGAAATCGCCGGCGAAGGCGGCCCGGTCAAGCGAATACGTCCCGGCGAAGAGCACTACGGCAGCAACCACCTCGACCGCCGGAACCAGCCACAGGTTGGCGCGCAGCACCTCGCGGCGCCACTCTGAGCCACGCAGCAGCCTGCGGATCACCGGCAGCGGCCCCTGAGCTGGCGCCCTCGACCACATGGCAAGCCTCCCGGAGCAGCACACGAAGTGCCTGCGCGTTGCTGCCGACCAGGCTTCCCGGCTCACCTGGGACTGATCGTAGCGCTTCCGCCGGGCCCGCCCGCGACAGCTACCTAACCGCTGGGGACCAAGGGGAGGCCGCGCACATGGCATTCAGCCGGACCGGGCTCAGCAGCACCAGTCAGCCCACGCAGGCGGGCCCGGGCAGCTGCTTCAGGCCGGCCAGCAGCGACGGATGCACCCGGACCTTTGTTATCCAGCCGCATCACCTGGTGCGCGGGCGCTCAGCAGCGGCAGATGCACCTCCGTCGGGCCGGGATCGCTTCGCAGCACCTCCTCCCGGCGCTTCCGGGCTGCTGGATGATCATGAGCATCATCCCTAGGCCGGGCAACGTCTGACCGGCCCGCAGGCCGGCCACACACCACCGCCAAGGCCGGCAAGTGCCCGGTCTGACCAGGGCGATGATCGTCAGCAAGTGATGATCATCCCGGCGGAGCGGGCACTGGTCTGCGAGCAATCTGAAAGCTGCCGTGCCTTGGGCGGCGAATCGCTGGTCCGCTCGGCGTCGCCCGAGAGAGAAGGCGCGTCCAGGACAGCTGGCCAGTAACCCGGACCGTGAGCCGCCCTATCAGCCGGGCTACCGCCCGGTCAGGTGCCCGGCAGGCTTGCCGGAAGCCATAGGCAACGGGGAACCGGTAATCCCATGCGGCGCTGGGAGGAATCCGGCAAGGCAGCGGGCACGCAGAAGAACCAGATCTGGGCGACCAGTACATTGATCGAAATACAGCCGAATTCAGCACATAACGACGGGTACGCGTGCGGGTTGCCATGGCGACTCGACCACGTTGCGCGATCGATATCGACCTGATGGACCGGCGCGAGCGTCCACGATGTCCAGCGTCGCGGCTCGGGTGTTCGCATCTTCAAGACGGGCCGCCTGCCAGCGACCTACCTCATCGGGTCAGATGAGGATATTGAGCTCATGCTTGGGTCGGAGTCAGTCGGCGGCCTGCATAGGCGCTGTTCGAACGCGACGTGCTGTTGCCGTGAGAGCTGGCTGCCGCCTGCCCGGGCGGGCGGGTTGTACATGCGGCCGGTGCTGCTGGCTGTGCGGAAGCTAGACGCAGATGGTGTTGTAGTCCCGAGAATGGCCGATGCGCGCTGCGGGCCAGTGGCCCTTGATCATGGCGAGCACCTGATGGTTGCTGGGGAGCACATCCATCTCCACCGACGTCACGCCTCGCGCCTGGGCGCTGGTGATCAGGGCGCGCACCAGCGCCGATCCCACGCCCTGGCCCTGCCAGGTGTCGGCCACCACCACGCCGATATCGGTCATCCGGGAGTCACAGGGGCGGCCCCGGTCCGCTGCCATGGCGTGCCCGATGATGATGGCGCCCCGGGTGGCGACCACGGCGCCGGCGGCGCCGGCGCCGGCGCCGCCGGAAAGGAGGTGGAGCAGGGCCGGGCTGGGTGTTACCGGGGCGAAGAATCTCAGGTAGCGGGTTTGCGGGGACAGTGCCGCGAAGAAGTCGCGGAGGGCAGGCAGGTCCGCTGAGCGCGCCGGGCGGATCGCGGCGGCTGCGAGGCCGCCGGCCTTGGCCCCCTGGGTTCGGTTCATGAACCCAGCATCACTCGGAGTTGCTGAGTCTGTCAACTGGACTTAGCATGCGATCATGGAGCGACCCTGGATCCTGGATTACGATTCAGCCAATTGCGCGATCGGCGCGGCGGTGGGGATTATCGGGGAGCGGCCGACGTTCCTGGTGCTGCGCGAGGCGTTCAACGGGGTCCGCCGCTTCGATGACATTCAGCGCCGCACCGGGGTGCCCCGGCAGGTCCTCAGCGACCGGCTGGCCCGCCTGGTGGACGAGGGCCTGCTCCGCAAGGTTCCCTACCGGGACAGCGGCCAGCGCCGCCGGGACGAGTACCGGCTCACCGGCAAGGGCCTGGACCTGTACCCGGTGCTGGTGGCGCTGATGGCCTGGGGCGACCGGTATGCGGTCGGTCCGGAAGGTCCGCAGGTCCTGCTCCGGCACCGCGACTGCGGGGAGCCGGTACAACTGCAGCTGTCCTGCCGGGCCGGGCACGTCCTTGACTCAGCCCGCGAGGTCACCTCGGTGCCGGGCCGCGGCGCCCGCAAGATCGCCTGATCGCGGGCCGGAACCGGCTCCGGTGACGTCGGCCCTCGTGGCGTCAGCCGGACACATGGCCCTGCTCGCCCCACCCCAGCCGCCGGCCGGCAGCCCAGCCACGATCGGCTCTGGCCAGCCACGATAGCAATCCAGGCGGGGAACACACAGCGGCTCCCGCATGCCTGCCATCTCACTCGTCTTGCCGCAGCCGTCGCAGTGAGGGACGCGGACGGCCGAAGCCCCATCCATCCAGCCCGCATGGACCTGCCTGAACCCGCGGCATCCGCCGCTGAGCCGCCGTAGGCCTGGCACGGACCTGCCATGTGCCCCGCGTGGCGTCCGGGACAGCGGACTCCGCCGTGCTCAGGCGTGTTGCGCCTTGGGAGCGGCGTCGAGGAGCGCGGCGGCCGCGGCCCGGGCCGTGGTGGCCGCGGAGGAGTCGTGGTCCATCCGCGCGGACAGGCCCGCGCCGACGTACAGGAGGTGGAGCTGCCGGGCGAGAGCGTCGGGGTCGGCTACGCCAGCCTTGTGGGCGAGGGTGGTGAACAGGGTCCGCACCCAGTCCCGGTACGCTTGGCGGGGCCTTGGCGCTGGCCATCACGAACGCGCACCCGTTGAACGCGGGATCGGTGAACTGCCCGCTTTGGGCGTCGAAGACGCCGGGCAGCCGTTCGCGGGGGCGCGGAAGCGCGTCAGTGCCCGGCTGGTCCGCTCACTGGTGCCGGCGGGGCGGCCCTCGAGATAGGCGCGGACCAGCTCTTCCTTGCCGAGGATGTCGTCGAGGGAGGCCTTGGCGACTCCCGGTGAGCACCACGTCGGCAGTGTCACCTGCCGCAGCGCCTGGCCGGGGCCCGAACGGCATCGGCCGCCGGGCCAGGCCGCCCGGCACGATAAGGGAACTGAGCTGCCGTCGTCGGCCTCGTCGTCACGCGCGGCTCCGCCGGCCCGGCTGCGCCGGCTCCCGGGCAGGCAGCCTAGTCTCGTCGTCGTGACGGAATCCAAACGCGGCACAGCCGAGCTGATCGTAGAGTGCCTGGAAAACGAGGGCGTCACCCATGTCTTCGGCATTCCGGGCGAGGAGAACATCAAGCTCGTGGAGGCCATCTCCCGGTCCTCCATTCAGTACGTGCTGACCCGTCATGAACAGGGTGCGTCGTTCATGGCCGAGACCTACGGCCGGCTGACGGGCCGCGCTGGGGTCTGCTCGGCGACCCTGGGCCCGGGTGCGATCAACCTGCTGCTGGGGACCGCGGATGCGACCACGAACTCGACGCCGTTGATCGCGCTGTCGGCGCAAGTCGGGATGAACCGCAGCTTCAAGGAATCCCACCAGGGCGTGGACCTGGTGGCTATGTTCGCGCCGGCGGTCAAGTGGTCGGCGTTGGTCGCCACGCCGGGCGCGGTGCCGGAGATGATCCGCAAGGCGTTCAAGCTCGCCCAGACCGAACGACCCGGTGCCGTCTACCTGGCTGTCCCCGAGGACGTGGAACAGGCTCCGGCGCCCGGTGGGGGGGCGCCGCTGCCGGTGAATGTGCCGCGCGCGGACGAGCCGTCCCCCGGGCAGGTCGAGCGCGCCGCGGCGCTGCTGCGAGCGGCGCACAGGCCTATCGTGCTAGCCGGGCACGGGGCCGCGCGCGCCGGGGCGGCCCCGGCGCTGCGCCGCTTCGCCGAGATTTCGGGCATTCCGGTCGCGACCACGTTTCACGGCAAGGGCGTGTTCCCCGACGATCACCCGCTGGCCCTGGGGGCGGTGGGGTTCATGCGCCACGACTACGTCAACTTCGGCTTCGACCAGGCCGACCTGATCATCGCCGTCGGGTATGAGCTGCAGGAGTTCGACCCGGTGCGGATCAACCCGCGCGGCGATACCAAGATCATCCACCTGCACCGGTTCCCCGCCGAGGTCGATGCGCACTACGACGTCGCTGTCGGACTGCACTCCGGCATCGGCCGCAGCCTCGATGCGCTCACCGATGCCGCCGGGCCGCGCACCGGAGGCACTCCGGGCCGGAACCGCATCCGCGCCTTGCTGGCCGCCGAGCTAGCCCGGGGCCAGCGCGATGACCGGTTCCCGCTCGCGCCGGCCCGGATCGTGGCCGACACGCGCGCGGCGCTGGGTCGCGAGGACATCGTGCTGGTCGACACCGGGGCGCTGAAGATGTGGATGGCGCGGCTGTACCCCACTTACGAGCCGAACACCTGCCTGATCTCCAATGGACTGTCCACCATGGCCTGGACGGTGCCCGGCGCCATCGGCGCGAAGATCGCCCGGCCGGACTGCCGGGTGCTCGTCGCCACCGGCGACGGCGCGTTCCTGATGAACTCCCAGGAAATCGAGACTGCGCTGCGGCTTGGCGTGCCGTTCGTCATCCTGATCTGGGTCGATGACGCCTACGGGCTGATCAGCTGGAAGATGGACCTGGAAATCGGCCGGAATGTAGACACCACCTTCGGCAACCCGGACTTCGTGGCCTACGCCCAGAGCTTCGGCGCGAGCGGCTACCGGATCAGCTCCGCCGGAGAACTGCTCCCGGTGCTACGCACAGCGCTGTCAGCCGGCACCGTGTCGGTGATCGCCTGCCCCGTCGACTACTCCGCCAACCTCGAACTCATCGAGTCGCTTGGCGACCTGGACGACTCGCTATCCTGAGCCCGCGCCGGGAAGCTCCTCACGGGCTTAGCGCCGTTACCGCGATAGGACTACATCCAGGATTTTGGACCCGCGCCGGCCCGCGTAGAAACGACCGCAACCCTCTGCCCGGCGGCGGCCCTCGTCACCGTGCCGGGAGATGAGAGCACGCAGCTCTTGGTCCGCCGATCGCCATCCGGGGCGACCGCGAAGAACACCGAGCGGGTCAGGGCGAGTCATCTGTAAATGCTGGCATCCGATAAGACTCTTGTCCCAGCAACCCTACAGTCACCGATGAACTCAGGCTGGCGCACTCCTGCCGGAGAGGGCGCACCATCACGAGCACAGAATGACCTGATCTGCATCCGATGTTTGGTTCACCTTCAACATCGTTCAGCGATGCAGAACGGCGGTTCGTGTTCGCCGGTGAGTCGCGGTGCGCTACTACGGGGCCATTGCCGACGTGTGGTGGTCGTGGGCGCCCCGGCCACGGTGGCAGGTTCCGCGTTGAGGGCCTGGATCTGAGCTGGGTGACCGGTTCAGCCTGACTGGATGCGCCGCCCGGAGATGCGGGCCGGGGTGATGCGCAAGTAGACGTCGCGGGCACCGGTTGCCCATGGCTGAAGATGAGTCCGGTCCTCCAGGTGCTTGACCTCAAGCTCGGCGGTGACCTGGTGCGCCCGGCCTTGCACCAGGACGCTCCAGCCTTGCCGGAGTACTTCGTCAAGGTGGTCGGCTTCGAAGCTGACCTGGGCATTGGCGCACAGAGCCAGCAGGGTGCCCGGCGCCGTACGGAAAACGATGACCTTTCCGGTGACCGCGAAGTTGACCGGCAGCATCATGATCCCGCCCGCGGCGGTGAACCCGACGCGGCCGATGCCGCCCGGGTCCAGCAGGTCGAAGCACTCTTCTGGGCTGAGCACCCGCAGGGCGGGCTGGCAGGCCGCAGGCGCCGCGGCAGAATGCCGCCCGGCCCGCAGCGCATCCGGGTCGCCTGCTGGCCCCTGCACCGTTGTCATTTTGCCACCTCCGCCAGTTGCGGTTGCCTGGTGTGTTCAGCGTTGCCTGTGCACGCAAGCGGTCGCTGGGGCCAGACGTCCCGCCCGGGCGGGACGTCCGGCCCGAGGGCGGCAGGCCACGAACACGTCCTGCCAGTCCGGCCCGGAAGGCGAGCCCTCTGTGCCGCCGCGTAGCCCAAGCCCCTCAGGGCGGCAGGCGGTTACGGAGCCAGGCCACCGGGACCTGTCAACGCTATGACCCGGCTCACTTCCATCCCGGCCAGGCCCGCACGTCCGCCGAAAGTCTCAATTGGGCGGCTACGCACGCGCCGACCGCTACCAGCCTTCGCCATGGCGCGTGACCATATCACCGGAACCTGAGTGACCACATCGCCGAATTTGTGTGCAAGGGAGTCGCGGCGGCCGCTCGGGCCGGACGCACGCAGATTAACCGGATCTGGGTGTGCTGTCCAGCTGCTGGCTTTGCGGTCAGGACCGGCCAGCACGCCGTGAGCGAGGTGCCGGGCAACGTCGTCGGGCATCCTCACTGGCAGGAGGGCCCGGGACGGCCGTCAGCGGGCCGCGGGTGGCCACGCTTAGATTTCCGCCGGGCTCTTACGTCTCGTGTTTCCGAGTCAGGCGGCGGTGCTGCCGCAGGTCCAGGCCTCCATGCCGATTTGATCGTTGCCGTCCTGGCCTGGCCGGATGGCGGAAAATCTGGCTTTGAGGAACTCGCGGCGCAGCCTGGCGAGCATGCCGGTGGCTGACGGGCTGGTCTTGGTGCGGTACCACGGGCACAGCCGGCGCCGCCGGCCGATGCCGGCGGGGCTGCAGGCACTGCGGGCGTACCAGCAGACCAGCAGGGACTGGATGAGGAACCCGAACGGGACGGTGCGCCCGACGGCCTTCTCGACCCGGTTGCAGGCGTCGCCGGCTCCGAGGATCTGCTTTCCTGTCGCATTCGACGGCTCGATCGCCCACCGCCAGGAGTAGCGTTCGGCGATGGCAGCGGGACCGGCTTCGGTGTCGAGGGTGAACAGTCCCAGGTCATAGGGCTTGCCGGAGTCAGGGTCGCGGATCAGCACGACGCGGCCGGGGGCGGTCTTGAAGCTGCCGTGCCACAGCGCCCCGGCGGCGGCGACCTGCACCGCGGTGTCCTGGCCGTAGACGTCGATGACCGCGTCGGTCCAGGTAGCCTGCGCCGCCATCTGCGCGCAAGTGCCCAGCCGGTCCCCTTTGACCTTAGGCCGGCCGCGCTTGCCGGTGCGCGGCGGCTTCGGCCCGTACAGCACCGCG
>Ga0224557_1003711_pt1 | contig 11685 bp, 7 predicted proteins | sample 714S31014metaG_FD_180677 | JGI IMG/M metagenome (GOLD analysis project Ga0224557, IMG submission 180677) | Peat soil microbial communities from Stordalen Mire, Sweden - 717 S3 10-14 | ecosystem: Environmental > Terrestrial > Soil > Wetlands > Peat | place: Sweden: Norrbotten County, Stordalen... | reverse complement strand
GCAAGACACTGCTCAACATTTTCAGCCCCATCGACGGCAATGTGCTGGGCTTCCCGCACTATCGCCTCCACCGCGACAACATCTCCGCCACCGGACCCAAGTTGCCCGACGGCACCACCGCCCAGCCCGGCATGGCCGAAGCCATCGAAACGCAGCGCCAGGCCGGACACGCGATCTACGCCGATCATCTATCCGCCATACTCTACGGAACTGGCCCCAACCCCGCGCGTTCCTGAGATGCGCAACACGGAAAGGAATTTATGCAAATCACAGTTTGGAGTGTGGCAGCGGACGACGATAACGGCACCTATGCCAGCGTCCACGAAACAGAGAGCGCCGTGTACCGGCGCTTGATTCAATTGACCGTCGATGCCGACAACAAGGACGACGTGGCGAAGGCCGAGGCATTTATGGAGGCCGAGGACTTCGACGGGCTGGATGAATGGATTCACGAGGAAGTGATTGAGCCGCTGAACACCTATAGCGTGGACCAGCACAAGATTGATGTGCCGACCGCCCTAGCGTCAGCAGACGACGGCAAGCACATCACGCGCCGCGAACTCGCCAGCTTCCTCCACGGCTTGCGCCTCATGCAAGAGCAATGGGAGCCGAAGATGCACGGCTGCACTTCCATCGGCCTTCACGATCCACTGGAATTGAGCGAACCCAACTCCTGCGACCATTTCTGCGACGAGGAGGATTCTCCACTTAGCCCCGACGAAATCGACGATCTTTGCGAACGGCTCAATACAGGGTTCTGCAACTGACAGACTCCAGAAGAAGGGCGAGATAGCCAAACGTCCGCTTGCTTTCATCTATCAACACAGCAAGCAGCGCGGCCAGCTACTCGCCCGATGCCGGCTCGGACGATTCCTTTGCGCACCGCAGCGCGTGTTGCATGATTCGCCCCGTAGCGTCCTCCCCAATCAGCGCGTTGACAAACATGCAAAATTGAATCGCTCTCAATGAGAGAGGTTCCACTACTTTCTTGAGGTCCGCTTCCGACAGAGTGTGAAGATCGGCAATCGCAGTTTCCGTATCAAGATCGCAGAAAGCCCATTTCAACGCAGAGACCACTCGCCACACGTATCGCTCTTCCAGCGGCAGCGCGGCCAGCGCGGCCAGATGCGGTTCGGTATCCTGCCCGGACATCTGCGCCTTCAAGATAGCGAGATACGGCTTCATCTTTTCAGAACGAACCAGTTCCTGAACGCCATCTTCGGAATGAATCTCGCTAATAGGGAGACTGTTTATCTTTCCATCCGCCATACTTCCTCCAGATTGCAGATGCCCCGCCGTACCCCTGAGAGAGCCGACAGGCTCGCGTACACTCCAAGGCTAACTTACGCGACAGCCCACGCCTCCAGAAGGAAGCGCAGTTCACTTCTACATGTACAAAAAAGACGAGATCAGTCTCACTAATCCATTATTCACTGATTTCTACTTCTGCTTCGCTTTCAATCTCAGCCTCAACCTGTTCCTGGAGCTCGATGACTGCGGTACGAAGCGGGTCGTAGATTGAGATTTCTTGTCCAAGAATCTCAAATGTTACCGCAAGCGCGTAACGCGCCGCCGAATCGGGGTCATGGCTCCAGCCCTGATGTCCAACAACTGCGATGCAGAAGTGATCGGGCAGCGTGTTGGATTTGACGATGGCCCAATCCTTCTGGACGGTGCCGCTGTTCCGTCTAGTATCCCGAATCCAGCCTGCATCCGACTTCTCATGAAGGGTCCACGGCAGCACGGAACCGGGGAGCGGCTCCGTATCGTTTTCCTCTTCCTTCAATGCCCGCACTCTGAAATCATTGATCCCTTCCCCGAGCTTGCTGCTTTTCCAGTCTACCCATGTGGACAGGTAGCGCCGCAGATTGCGGCGTGTGCGACGCGGTTGTGCCACATATGAGAGTGTTGCCTCGATCCGAATATCAAACTCATCGGCCTGTCCGCGCAACTGTGGAGGAATGGGAACCTGATAGACGTGACATTCGCTTGCGTGGATCTGCGTCTCACCCTTCGTAATGAATGTTGTGCGATGATCCGTGTTGACCGTGGCGGCTTCCTGGTTCGGTACACCGTAGCCAATACACCGGATGATTCGCGAAGCCTGTTCGATTAGCCGCTGCCGCCGTACCTGGTCGTGACGCGGATCGAGTCTGCGAAGTTCTGTGAAAAGCCTTTCAGCCCACGTTGGCCATCGGGCAGATTGGACGATCAGGGCTCGGTAAAGAAGTGCGGGCTCGTCTGGCAAAACCCGTTGTAATTCTGCGGCGATGCGCGCAACTTTCGGCGCAGAAAAAGACGTGCCCGTTTCGTCACGATCAACGGGTGGGCCGGGTGGAAACATGGTCGAGCGAATCAGTTCCGGACATGCTGCCGCGATTCGACCGCCTGCCTGCACGTCTGGCGGTACACTAGCTGTGCGTACATCGTCGCCGCCATATTCGACGACTTCTGGTTTGATTACATTCCAGATACTGAAGCCAGATCTTGAGAAGGCTGACGGATAGCCTCGTTCTCGCGCGAAGGTGCGCCAGCCGCCATCCTCCAATGAGCCATAGGCAACAGAACCCACAGTGAGAGCCTGAAGGCTCTGTCCAGGATTGGCAATTCGCGAAGAAGCTTCGTACAAAAAGGCCGGGTAGTCCCGTCCTGCGGCTAGATGATCCCTGACTCCTGGTTGAGGATTGTTTCCTGATAGCGGCAGATTGCCAGCGCTCTGCACAAACAATATGTCATATGTGGCGCAGAGCAGATCGATCTCCGCCGCCCAAGCCGACATGTATTGAGTACGGCAGGGCGCACTCGCATTGATTGAATGGTTAAAAATCCTTGTCTCGCGCGGCCCCTGATGGAAACGTTCAACAACAGTGCGTACTGCCTCAGGAGGAAACATCTCAACCGGCATACTGTTATTCTCATCGAGCACGCGAGCATTCTGAATCCAGAATGGTAGCTGGAGTGTGCCATTCGGTGCGACGCTTTCGCCGTAGAGAACGGCACCAGCAACTCGGGTACCGTGGCCGCCGGGAGCAACATAGTCGCTCACCTCATCTGAACTTCTTCCCGGCAAAAAGCAATATGATGTCGCCTGATCGATGGCCGGTTGGATGAAAGTATGCGCCTCCTGGACACCACTGTCGATTACGCATACGGCAGGAGCATTAGCATCCGGTGCTGTTAGCTCCGCGGCCTCTTCGGGCTGTTCGCCCGGATGCGCAGCCTGTTGCGGCAATGCTATATCTTCTGGCTCGACAACCTCAAAGATATATGCGTAGTTCAGAATAAAGTCCTTCAGGCCCTTGCCAACCATCTTCACTCGAATGGTGAAGCTATCAGGAAGAACGGCTGCATCGAATGCAGCGCCGTCGATTAGGTGCAGTATCTCAGCTCCGTAGAATTCAACGAACTGTTCGATCTCCGCCTCGCGGGCGACTTTTATGTTGTCCCATGCGTTGTATGCATCTGACCGAAGTTGGGACCAGTCTCGCTCTTTTCTCGCCCAGTCTGCGTCTGTGTCGCGCTTTCTCTTCTCAGGGGGTGCCGGAATCTCCTGAGTGCCAGTACAAGCTACGCCAATGTCAACGATGTAGAGTTGGTCATCGGTGATTGCGGGCCATTCCGAGAAAAGGCGGTCAGACAAGATTCGGCGAAGTCGGTCGGTTTGATCGGGATCATCGAATAGGCGATGGACACGAGCGATTGTTGCCGAGCCGTGAATCTGCACTGCAAAGCCATTGACCATCGCTAGGAATGGTGCAAGCTCGATGTCTTCTGAGGCTACGATGACATAGCCTTCTTCCTGTTCTGCGACGATCTCGAATGTGAATTTATCGCGCAAGACATCCAGATCGAGGCCAGGGTCTACTTGCAGGAGGATGGGAATTCCTCGGGGAATGATCGGGAGATCCTGACCATCCCTCTCTGCTCTGCGTTGTTGCCAGTTGGTGGTCAGTGCTTGCGATGCTGTCAGCAAGGCCCCACTATGCGCCTGTCGGGCATTCTTGTTTGCGCGCGTCTGAGGAGACTGCTTGCCACCACCATGCAAGCGGGCTCTGCCCTGATAGCGGAGCAACAATGGAAGATGTTCAAAGTTATGCTCGTTCGGCATTCGCTATTCTTCCCGTTCGGAACGTTCGTTTCTCCGAAGCTCCGCTACCGCTTGTAAGAGAAGTAATTCGGTAACGCCCTTTTTCTCCCCAAGCACTGCGGCCTTAGCTGCATCTTGAGCTGCCTTGACCACCATTGCAGCGGAAGCACCTGATAGCTGTTCGACGATGCGGTCCCAATTTACCATTTCAGCAAGTCTGACCGCCGAAAGTGTGAGGCGTAGGAGCTTATGAATTTCTTCCGCACTAGGCAATGGAACGTAGAACACTTCATCAAATCGCCGGAAAAGCGCCGGGTCCAGAGAAGATTCTATGTTCGTTGTAGCAACAAGCAGTCCCGGCGCATCATAATCCTCCATAAGCTGGAGAAGTGAGTTTACGATTCGCGAGGCCTCTCCGATGTCCTTCGTGTTGGTTCGCGAACGCGCAATAAAATCGCACTCGTCCAGCAGCAAGACGCAGGGAAGCTCCTTCGCCGCGGTAAAGATGCTCCGAAGGTTGATTGCGGACTCACCGAAGTACGATGAAATCAATGCGTCAAATCGAACCTTCAATAGCGGCAGGCCCGTGTTCCACGCAAGGCGTTTAGCCCCCAGTGACTTGCCGCACCCTGGAGGCCCATAAAGGAGGATGGTCTTCCTCGGGCGGAGTCCGTGTTGCCACAAGCGTTCCCTCGCAGCATATTCGCACTCAATGCGCGCGAAACGCTCCTCCGTCGCGGTGGGCAGCACCATGTGGTGTTCCAGCGATTCTGCAGGCAAGAGTGTAGCCAGAGACTCGGCATTCCGTCGGCTAAGGGGTAGCTCGGTGAGTTTTCGGTCGATGTCGCCAGTCGGCTTGTGCCCGTTGACGCGCTTTCGAGGCTGTTTAAGGATGGCTTCCAACTGGTCTGCGAGCCGCTTATGACCGGTGCGCCTCTCCGCTTCAACAATCTTGTCCGCAAGACGATCAAGATCGTTCTGCGAACCGTCTGCGATAGCACGAACCACGCGTTTTAGTATGTCGGCGTTCATGCAATCCTTACCTTTCCTTGCACTGGATGTTCTGTGCCCACGCTCAATGTCTTGGATTCCGTTAAATCCGAGTGCGCAGATGTCGGGGCCGAGTTCGAATCCTGGACGAGAATGTATCGCCAACCCTCGTCCTTTCGTTCCGATCGGATGTCGTGACCCCGTTCCCGCAGTGCCGTCACATCACGGGAGACGGTTGGAACGGAGATACCGAGTTGCGCGGCGAGCATGGGAGTGGAATATTCCCCTGAACGAATCAGCCGCAATACCGCTTCCAAACGTCGTTCGATGTCCAGTGAGCGTTGGTACAGCATTTCGAGACTCCCAACCGTCCATTCGTGTCTATCGCCCTATGATAGACTTGTCAATCAGGCTTTGCAATCCATCAGCCGGTGAGTGTCCTCAAATTTGACCTGACGGGTGTTCAAATAGTCACCAGCATCAACCCTTCTTGGCTCAGCCTTCCTCCTTAAGCAGCCTGATTTCCTGAAACGACTGGCTTTCGAGCAGGGAGAGGACCGCCAGAGCGGTGTGGCCAATAAACAAGCCGATCAGGGGTTGCCATGCTTTAGAGACACTTCGGCCGAGTCAGTAAAATCACTCTATACAAGTTTTCGCAGGATGCAAGCATCTTTGTTGTCCTTTCCTGCCGGACGGTTCAAATGAACATTTTTCTGACCAGCACCGGTTCTCTCGAAGACCGCAGTCATAAGCACCTTATCAAGACATGGCGCGATTGTCACCACATTGTAGAGACGATGCCGTTCGAGCGCGTGATGGGTTATCTCAAGGTTGATCCGGGAAGCAAATGGGCCGCTGTCGACGCAATCGTCTGCAAAGCTGATACTGATTCCGAAAGCGGCGCGACCTACACGTTGCCTCGCGCGCTGAAACTTGCAGCCGACTTTCGAAATCTTCCGGAATCCTGCGCGATGAGAGATGGGCGAAAATGGAAGTCCATTCCATTCATTCTGATCTCGGAGCAGCCCTACTACTTCGGATATCCGGAGGAAATAACCCGTCTCAGAGTGAATCTCATCCATCCGTCTCCCTACCCCCAGGAACTCCTCACCAAGGTGAGGGATAGAGTTGACGACTACATCATGCGGGTGCTCGAAGACTACCACGATCTCGGGCTGATGATCAGCTTCGAGAAGGACCGCGCACGAATCGGCCCTGCGCTCAAGAAGAAAGACCCCGAGATGGAGAGCGCCTATTATTACGCTCCTGCTGATCGCCGCAATAACAAGCGTTTTATGACAGTGATGCGGGATAGCGATGGACTGCGAGCTGACGTGGAGCTTTTCCAGCAGTTGCTTGACATGAAGGCAGGCGAGAGAGAAATGCAACGCTTCTTCGAGGACAATCCGTTCTTCCTGACCCAGGCCCGGCTCGGAGTACAGATTCCTCACCCCAGCTATGCGACGAAGCGGTGGTCTCCGGATTTTGCGTTTACCTCAATTCTCGGCCCTACAGATGCCAAAGACATCGAGTTGCTGGAGTTGAAGGGGCCTGCTGAGAAGTTACTGAATATTCACCAGCATCATCCCGGATTTACTGCCAAGCTCTCCAATGCAATCGATCAGGTTCGAGACTACGGCCTATTCCTTCACCATCCCGAGAACGAGCGAAAGCTACTGAGGCAACTCGGCTACATACCCACGCAGTCGAAACTTGCGGTTCTCATTGGCAGAGACGTTGACAGGGAAGACTATATGGAGATTCTGGAGCGTCGGCGCCGCTTCGTCCCGGATGTCGAGATCATTACCTACGACAAAATACTCGAAACACAGGCCGCGCAGATGAGCCGAATAGTCATACCTGATTTTGATGAATCTCCATTGCGCCTTGGAGGCATCAGTTCCAGCGCTTTTCGCCTCTGAAGCCCACCTTTTCTCCTCGTCTACCCTTTTCCACTTGGGTTGGTTGCCAGCAAATTCAAGACGGAAATGCGGGCCAACCCCACCGGCAAAACGAAAACCTCCGCCATCATGTAGATATTATAGCTGTGATGTATTATATTTGCATGTACCTTCACATGGGGGAGGTGGAAATGCCACTAGTTCGGCCAATTCAGCAATCCCTGTTCCCGGAGCTGTCCGGCACGTTCCAGGAATCCGAATCCTTCACTACACTGAACCAGGAGGCACGATATGACTCCCATCGACGCATCGAGCACCATCCCCGGCAACCCCAACTCCATTTTGGAGTTGATGCTGCTCCCAGCCTTTCAGAATCTGCTCGCCAAGGTGGAAACGAACTTCTATCGGAACCGCCCCAAGGAAGCGGCAGAACTGGAATTGGAGGGGACGATACGCTTTACGCTCCAGGAGCGAGCAGTCCAGGCGTGGGAGATTCTGAAGGAAGCCCGCTCGTCGGGCCTGCCGATGGACCAGGCCCAGGAGTTGATCTCCGAACTGGTCTACCCGCCGCTGGAGTCGGACGACAACTAATACTCGAAGGCGACGCCAAAGCCGCCCAGTTGGACTTTGGCATCGCCGCCGACGACTCCACCGAACCCTCAACACCCAAGCCGATTCTTCCGCTCGACCCTCTCCGCAACAGCCGCAATTTCCGCCTCAACGACGATGTCGCCTCGCATATCGCCGAGGGCGGGTCAAAAGCGCGCATTCAGCACAACCTCGACATTCTTGAACTGCTCAAGTCCATCCAGGCCGAACAGCGCACTGCGACCACTGACGAACAGAATCGAATCGCGCAGTACATCGACTTCGGCGGATTGCGCGAACTGTGGGACCAAGGCTATCGCTACTATGAGGAACGCAACCGCCTTGCCGAGATCCTCACCGAGGATGAAATTGATGCGGTCAAGGAAACATCCCTCAACACCCACTACACGGCCATTGAAGTCGTGGACCAGATGTGGGCGGCGGCAAACCGTCTCGGCTTCGCCGGCGGGCGCATCCTCGAACCGGGCATGGGAGTTGGCAACTTCTTTGCCCGCATTCCCGACCAGCTACTCCATGAGTCCGAACTCTTCGGGGTCGAGAAGAATCCCCTCAGCGGGGCGCTTGCCTCCATGCTCTATCCAGACGCCAAAATTCTCGTTCAGCCATTTGAAGAAACCCGTCTACCGAACAACTCTTTCGACATGGTGATCGGCAATCCTCCATTCGCTGACATCAAGATTGCCGACCCCGAATACTCCGACCCCAAGCTGTCCCTTCACAATTATTTCCTTGTCAAGTCTCTGGATAAGCTCAAGCCAGGGGGGATTGCCGTCTGCATCAGCTCGCACTACACGCTTGATTCTCTCGACGTGCGTGCCCGCCGCGCGATGGCCGCCAGGGCCGATCTCGTCGCCGCAATCCGTTTGCCTGACGATACCTTCCAGAAAAACGCCAACACATCCGTTACCACCGACATACTGTTTTTCCGCAAGCGTCTTCCCAACGAACCCCAACCGGAACATCCGGTCTGGATCGACAGCGTATCGCAAATAGTTCCGGGCTATGGCGATCCAGCGGCGGTCAACTACAACGCTTACTTCGACGAGCATCCTGAGATGGTCCTCGGAGTTCACAGTGCGGAAAGCCGGATGTACGGGCGGAAGGACTACACGCTCAAACCCTTTGAAGACGATCTCAGCATCACGGATCGCCTTCAAAAAGCTATCGACACCTTACCGGAAAACATCTTCACTCCTTACGATCCGTCTGTCTCCAAGGATTCGAGGAACAGCCGAAGTGCATCGTCGCTTGTTCCCGCTCCTAACACGATCAAGAATCATTCGTACTTCATCGACGAAGGCACCGTCTGGTTCAACGACAACGGCGCCCGGACTCCGCTCCCACGCTCATTGTCGAGCGGGCGCGTCCTCTTTCAACTGAAATCGCTCGTTGCGCTCAGGGACTCGTTGAAGGAAGTGATTCGGCTTCAGCTCCAATCCGCGAATGAAGGCCAACTCGCGGAATGCCAGGAGCAGCTCCTACAACACTACGAAAGCTATCGTGCGAATTTTGGGCCGCTCAACAACGTCAGCACGGCCAAAGTCTTTGAAGATGACCCTGAGTATCCCCTTTTGACTGCGCTCGAAAACGTCGATCCAGAGACTTCGAGAATTTCTCTTGCCGACATCTTTACCAAGCGCACGATCCGCCCCTACGAACCGTTGCGTGAGCTTCCCAGCGATCCAAAAGCCGCCATGCTCCAAGTGCTGGCCGAATGCGGTCGATTGGACACTGGCCTGATGTCTCGTCTCCTCGACAAACCGGAGGCGGATGTTATTGCCCAGCTCGTCGCCGCCGACCTGATCTACAAGGAGCCGAATTCACAGCAATACCAGACTGCCGACGAGTACCTGTCCGGCAACGTGCGCCAGAAACTGAGGGACGCTCAAGGCGCCACGCTGCTCGATCCAGCCTATGAGCGGAACGTCAAGGCTCTCGAATCAGTTCAGCCGGAGATCGTGCCCTTCATCGATATCGACGTGCGCCTTGGGCAGACATGGGTTCCCACCGAGGTATACATCGCGTTTCTCAACCGGCATCTGGCCGAGCAACGCCCAGCATCCGGCGACCGCGCACCGTCCATCACCAGAGACATCAATGGCCGCTGGAGCGTCGATCTGCCTTCCTGCTACAACACGTTCGAGCTGACGCACAAGTGGGCGGGCGGAGGAATGTCCGGGCACAAGCTGCTCGAATATGGTCTCAACCTACAGGAGCCGACGCTCTATGAGAACAATGCCGATGGCAAGCCGGTCATCGACACGGTACGAACGATCGCTGCGCGCGCCAGACTGCGCGAGATCAAAGATGCCTTTACCGAGTGGATCAAAGACGACAAGCAGGCCGACATTCATCCGCAGATCGAGCGCATTTACAACGAAACCTTCAACGCCAACCGCCTCCGCATCTACGACGGCGGGCACCTGAACTTCCCAGGGCTGAATCCCACCATCGTTCCGCGGCCATATCAGATGCGCGGAGCATGGCGCGTCATGGTTGAAGGCCGCGCCCTCCTCGACCACTTCGTGGGCTCCGGGAAATCCCTCTCCGTGATTATTGCCGGCATGGAGTCGCGCCGAATCGGAATCTCTCGCAAGAATCTCTATGTCGTCCCGAACAACATGATTCAACAATGGCGCGAGGAGTTCAAGAAAGCCTATCCTTCCGCCAACGTCCTTGCCGTTACCGAACGCGACTTCGATTCGCCACTCAGTCGCAAACGTCTCTTCAGCCGGGTCGCCACCAACGAATGGGATGCCGTTATCGTTCCCCATTCCCAGTTCGATATGCTTCCCATCTCGCCGGAGCGGGAAGCAAAGACTGTCAACGCTCAGATGCAAGAGATGAAAGACCTGCTGCGAGAAGGCTCTGAAAGCGGTCGCACCAAAACCAGAGCGGAGAAGCGAACCACACGCCAGATCGAGAACAAGATTCAGAAGTACAAGGAGAAGCTGAAAGAACTTTCACAGGGCCGGAAGGACGACACCATCTACTTCGACGATCTGGGCGTAGATCGCCTCTTTGTCGATGAAGCCCACGCCTACAAGGCCCTGGCCATCGTCACAAAGATGGGAAACATCGCGGGCATCAGCACCCGCGAGTCCCAGCGAGCGCAGCGCATCCTCGCCAAGATCGAGTTTATGCAGGAGACGCACAACGGCGCCGGAGTCATCTTCACCACCGCCACGCCGATCACAAATACCCTCGGCGAACAGTTTGTGATGACGCGCTACCTGGCCCGCGACATCCTCAATAAATGCGCCATCAACAATTTCGATGACTGGGCGGCCAACTTCGCCGAGCCTGTCACGCGCATGGAGTACGCCACCGATGGCGTCACCATCAAGCCGAAGACCGCGCTGGCGAACTACGTCAATGTTCCCGAACTTCAGTCCATCTGGTCCCAGTTTGCCGATGTAATGATGCAGGACGAAGCCGAAGAAGCTGGCTACATCACCCTGCCCAAAGCTGTGCGCAAAGACATGCTGGTCAAAGTAACTCCAGCCCAGGAGCCATTGCTCCAGAGCATCGCCGAGCGCGGCGAACTGCTGAGCCTTCCAATGAGCGATCCAGAGCGACCTGACCCAACAGAAGACAACTGGCTCAAACTCGACTCCGACGCCTGCGCCATCTCGCTCGATGCGCGCCTTTACGATCCAACGTGCCCAGACGATCCCGACAGTAAAGCCAATACTGCCGTGCGCACCACGCTCGATGTTTTGCGCCGCACGGAAGCCGAACGCGGGACCGTTATTATCTTTGCCGACCGTTACCAGCGTGGCGACTTCAATCTCTTCGAGGACATGAAGAAGAAGCTCATCGCTGCCGGAGTGCCCAGAGAACAGGTTGCCATCGTTCACGACTACAAGAAGGGCAAGGAATTCTTCGGCCTTCAACAGGCGATGCGCGCGGGCCGCGTTCGCGTTTTGCTCGGCACCACGGAAAAATGCGGCATCGGAGTCAACATTCAAACCCGCCTCAAGGCTCTGATCGACCTCGACCTTCCCCAGCGGCCCGACCAGTTGGAGCAACGTCACGGACGGATACGCCGTTCCGGCAACACCTTCTCCGAAGTCGAGTTCTATCGGATGATCTCGG